>FTKD01338579.1_pt1 | contig 77339 bp, 63 predicted proteins | sample 1658191 | NCBI WGS metagenome assembly FTKD01 (sample SAMEA3914808, study PRJEB12502) | metagenome | biome: forest; material: soil | place: Canada | collected 2011-08-03 | depth 0.3 m
GGTCAAGCCCAGCGCCTTGGCATCCGGGTTACCGTCCTGCCTATGCAATGGCGCCGCGTCGAGATCCAGGTGCACCACGGGGCATGCCGCTTCCGCGCACTTCCTTTCTTGCAGATGGGCCTGCGTCACCAGAACCGCCGGCTTGCAGTCGGCCAGCATGTACGCCAACCGGTCTTGCGGATAGCTGGGGTCGAGCGGCACATAGGCGGCGCCTGCTTTCAATATCCCCAGCAAGCCGACGATCATTTCCAGGCTGCGTTCGACACATAGCGCTACCCGGTCGTCCGGGACAATCCCCAGCCCAAGCAGATGATGCGCCAGGCGGTTGGCCTGGACATTGAGGTCCCGGTAGCTCAGTTGCCGGTCTTCGAACACCGCCGCAACCGCGTCCGGGTTCGCCTCCGCCTGCGCCTCGAACAATTCATGCAGGCAGCGCTCGCTCGGATAGGCCGCCGACGTATCGTTCCACTCCACCAGCATCCGAACCCGCTCCGCCTCCGGCAGCTTGAATAGTTGGCCGATGCGCTGATCGTCATCGGCAACCATACTTTCAAGCAAGGCTTGAAAGTATCCTTTCCAGCGAACGATGGTGCTTTCATCGAACAAGGCGGGGTCGTAGACAAAATCGCATCGTATTCCGTCATCCACCTCCAATATCTCAAGGACCAGCCCGAGCGCGTTATTGCCCCCGCTCTGATGGACCGGAAAGGGGCGCAATTCAAGACGCCCCCAGGAAACCGTCGTGGATTCCGATTCCCCGCCCCATAACCGCAACAAGTCCGACGCATGGCGCGCCTTCTGGAAAATGAAAGCAGTCTGGAAGATGGGATGGGTATCCGTATCACGCAAAGGATCCAGGCGTTCCACCAGGTAAGAAAACGGCAGCTCCTGGTTCGACATTCCCCGCAGCACCGAATCACGCACCTGGCGAAGCAATTGGGCGACACTTTTTTCTTGAGCAAAGCGGATGCGGATCGGGACCGGATTGACAAAATCGCCGACAAGCCGGTCAAACTCCTTCCGGTTGCGTGCCGGCATAGGCGTGCCAATCACGATGTCATCCTGCCCCGTAAGATCGCGCAGCAGGACTCCATACGCGGTCATCATGGTCGTATACAGGGTTCCGGAAGTCTTCCTCCCCAGCCCATGCAGTTGCCGCGTCAACATGGACGGCAGTTTCAGGCTGACCTTGTCACGGCGACGGCCTCTCGCCTCGGGTTGGAAGCGATCTGCAGGCAACTGCAGAACTGGCAGATCCTCCAAATTGTTTTGCCAGTAATTCCACTGCGATTGAGCTTCTGCGCTTTCCAGCCATGCGCGCTGGGCGTGCACATAGGCCGCATAAGACACGTCTTGCTGGGGCTGATGCTGAAAATCAGCCAAGGTGTGCCCAGACAGCAGGGCACCCAGCTCTTCCAGCAACTGCCAGTACGACCAGCCGTCGCATGCCATATGCTCAAGTACCACCAGCAGAACCGCTTCCCGCTCGCCGCAACCATATACGTGAGCCCGTATCAAGGGCGGGCTCGCAAGATCAAAGGGCAAGGCACAATCGGCCCGGACCCGTTGCTGAAGCGCCTGCGCATCTGCGTCGCTCATGTCGACGCAGTGGACGGATATTTCCGCAGACGGTATCACCGCCTGCTCTGGTTTTCCGAAAGATTGCCGAAATTCGGTCCGCAGCATGGGATGCCGGTCCACCAGGGCTTGCAGCGCCCTCGTCATCGTCGGCAGATCGAGGCCGCCAAGCACGCGGGCAGCGAAACTGGTGTTGTGCGCGCCCTGGTTATCGGGATCCAATTGGTAGAGAAACCAGCGGCTGATCTGAGAAGCGGATAACGGGAACCACGCTTGCGGCAGCGATTGAGACATGGCGGAAGGCTTGCCGGCCACAACGGAATACTGATTATTCATGGATTCACATTGACCGCTTGCTCTTCGATGAACTTGGCCAGCATCCCAATTGTCGGGTAGTCGTATAAGGACTCCAATTCCACTTTTTCCCCAAGGCGGTCTTCAATGCCCCTCACCAGGCGCAATGCCAGAAACGAATCGATACCCTGATCCAAAAGCGTGTCCGTCAACGATAGCTGGCGAGATTCTCCGACAAGCTCGGCCACCAATTCAGTCAGGCATTGTTCATAGCGGGTCATCATCTTCACCTTCAAATAAATGCGGCAAGCGGAATCATGCCGGGACCGGCGCGCCGGCAATCGACCAGCACCAAACCGTCAGGCAATACGCTCCAACCTGTTTTCAAGATAATCGAGAGAGCATTGGCCGCGGCGCACCTTTCCACTCGACGTCCGCGGCAAGGATCCAGTCTTGATCAAGACAATTTCGTCCATCATCAGCCCAAGGCTCTCGCCGACGGCCGCGCGCGCGGCATTCAGGATTTGCGGCCATTCCTCGCTCCGCCGCAGCCATTCGCGCTTCAATTCGAATACCAGCACCGTGCGATCGACGGCATCCCGGGTCACGCTGAATGCGGCGCCGCCGGATTCCCTCAACGCGACGTGACTTCGCTCCGCGTTGTCCTCGACGTCCTGCGGCAGATACTTTTTTCCATAGGCGATGATCAGGTCCTTCAAGCGCCCGGTCACAAAGAGTTCGCCATTCTTTAGATACCCCAGATCGCCGGTACGCAAAAAATGGCGGCTATCATCCGCCGCCATGCGCGCCTGGAAATATTTTTCAGTCAATTCGGGCCGGCGCCAATAGCCATGCGCCACACTGCTGCCGCTTACCCATATCTCCCCCTCTTGCCCGTCCTGCATTTGCCGGAGGCTCTCGGGATCGACAATGCACACCTGGGTATCATGCCGCGGGTATCCGCAACCTACGATCTCGCTCGCATTGCGCCTATCGACCTCGACGCATGCATCGATTCGAACGCCGCTGACAAACAAGGTCGATTCCGCCATTCCGTAGCACGGGTAGAAGGAAGAAGGACGGAATCCGAACGGCTCGAATTTTCGGACAAAACTTTCAACGGTTTTATATCGGATGGGTTCGGCGCCGCAGAATGCGATTCGCCAATGGGAGAGATCGATATTCTTCAGATCTTCCAACCTGATGCTGCGTGCGGCCAGGTCGTACATAAAATTGGGACCGCCGCTTATTGTTATCTTGAAATTCGAGAGGATTTGAAGCCACCGCTCCGGGTACTGGATAAATTCCGCAGGCGACATCAGATTGGCGTTGCCACCGCTGTACATGGACTGCAAAACCCCTCCTACCAACCCCATATCGTGGAAGAGCGGCAGCGCGGTGAATATCGCCGACTCTTCTGAAAATCCCATACCCTGCTGGATGGCGAAACAGTTATTGATCAGGTTGGCATGGGTAACCACGACGCCTTTAGGGTCGCCAGTCGACCCGGAGGTGTATTGCAAAAAGGCGATTGCGTCATCATCCAATACCGGCGGTATCCAGCAGGCGGCATTTTCCGCGGGGGCATATTCCGATGCCCACTTGCGCATATCGATGTGCACGTCGAAAGCGCGCTCCTCCGCGAACTCGATAAGCTGAAGATCATCGCTATCTGAAATAATCGCGCCGAATTGCGCGTCGCGGTCCAGCACTTCGAGGCGCTCTCTCAAATGCTGGCGGCGCGGCAGTGCGGTCGGCACCGCTATGGCGCCGGTCAACAGGCATGCAAAAAAGGCGACAACAAAATATTTTTGCGACTTGCACGTGAGCAGCACTCTTTTCTCGAACAATTCCCGGGATTGCATCGACGACGCGAGATCCGCCGCCTGCGCCCACAGCTCCGAAAAGGTCAGCGCTTCCGGCACCAGCGTCGGCCCTTGGAAAAAACGATAGGCAATTGCCGAAGGCTTGGCCTGCGCCCGCCGGAATAGTATCTCGGGCAAATTTCTTCCATGCGACATCGAGGGCATTTCGCTGTTCGAGTCGGTTATCGAAAAATCCAGTCCGTTCTTCATACGAAGATTGCTTCAATTATGGGAGTGGCGGCGATCAGGCAGCCTCCAGGGCCAGCAGCGCGTTCCTGTCGAATTTGCCGTTATGGGTATGAAAAAGTTTGCCAACCAAGACGGACTTGGACGGAATCATGTATTCGGGAAGAAAGCGTGCGAGGCTCTTGCGCAGGTTTTCCATGCTGACTCCGGCCGGGTCGCCTTTGGGCAATAGGAATGCGATCAGGGACATCTCTCCGGAGTCGCTTTTCTTATCCATCACGATAGCGGTTTCGACTTCCGGAATGAAGGAAATCGCCGCCTCGACTTCGGCTGGCTCGATGCGGCAGCCGCCGAGACCATGAACGGCATTACGCGGTTTTCCGAACCGAGCCGACCCGGCGCTTGGGCCAGCGCCTTCTCCAATTCGAAATCCATCGTCGCGCGACGGTCGCTTTGCAACGCAGGCCGGGGGCGGTTCGTCCTCAGCGGCAGCATCGTAGGCGCCCCCCAACATTTGCTCTTTCACATGGCTCATTTGCTGTTGCGTCACGATTATGTGCTTGCCATGATCATCGAATCGGAGAGTTCCACCTTGGCGTCCTGCCGGGCGAATATGTCTTCCCATCCGAACCTTCCGAGCAATTCGACCTCAGGCTGAGGATGCTTCTTGATAATGTATTGGATATTCTTCCGAGAGGAATTGATGTTCTCCTCTTCCTCCTTGAAATGAGGAGCGTGGATCGCTTCAAGGGAATTCAGTACCTCGAACGTGCATCCGGCGCGATGCAGTCGAATTGCCAGCTCTACGTCCTCTCCTCCCCAGGAGTTGAAGTACTCGTCGAATCCGCCGATCCTTCGAAGATCACTCGTCCCGCACGACATGTGTCCGCCCCAGCAAACCACCCATGGGCATCGTGTGGGGGACAAATCGAAATCCAATTTCTCCATTGCGTCGTAACGGCAATCGTTGAACTGGCTCGTGCTGCGCAATATCGAGAATGCATCGGCGAGCGTGTGGCCATTCAATATTTTGTCCAGCTCCCTGGCGTTGACCATCGAGAACTCTTCCACGCCGTAGGACATGCCGATCAGGACGCAATTAGAACTGACCTCATGCTTTCGCAAATGGCTTTCGAGAAGTTCATTGGATGCCAACATCCCGCAATCGAAAAACAGCACGAGGGAATATTTCGCAAAATGGAGGCCGACATTCCTGGCAGCGGCCAGGCGAAAGCCCTTGTCTTCCAGGTAGTAATAACTGATGTCCAACTGGTCCCTATATTCATCCACAAGGAACCTGGTGCCGTCCTTGGACCCGTCATCGACCACGATAATTTCGAAGCAGCTTTTATCGACCGTCTGGTCGAGGAAGCTCCTCAGCGTACTATTCAATAGCAACATCGAATTGTAAGTCGGCACAACGACGGAAATTTTGTTTGAAAAGCTCACGCAATTCTCCTATATCTTCAATGAGCTAGGTATGTCTTAATGAGCAATGAGTAATCGCCGTATAGCCGTAACTAAAAAACGCTGCCTAAGCAGAGGATCTTAGATAGAAACATAATCTTCATTGGCAAATGACTTGATCTGCCCCCTCGGAAACAAGGTGCCAGTCCCTCGGAGACCGCGGACAAAGAAATTTAAAAAAGAGGCGCCAAACCCACGGCCGCGCCGGCACCGCATGCCGACGCCAGCTTGTGATGATTCACCTGTCCCACCCTTCTCTTTGCTGCCGCAGCAACCGCATGGGTTGCGCTCAAGAACCTGACCATCAATTTCGACAGCGGATAGCTTGGCGGTGGCAATATTGGTAGTCAAGTGGTTTTAAAAAAATGCTACCAAAGCCCTACCAAGTTAATACCACATGAGGCATATCGCGGGCTGCATTGTTGCCTTACTGCATGGCCGAGGCCTGGCGTTGCCGGCGTTTTTGCAGAGAATGACTTGGCTTGCAGCGCAGGCTTGGCTGAGGTGAACTGTAGAAAGTTGTTGTACGGATAAAATGGGACCAGTTGGGCGGGCCAGGGCACTGGTATTGCGGTGCCCGTTGCAGCGGAAAAGCTTGAATTGATGAGCGCCGCCGCAGATTCCGCATTGAGATCCCATTGATCGGAGGTGCCACCTGCCGCAGTCGTTCCAATGGAAAACGCCGTTTTCGTCTTGCAAGTTGCATTAGAACTCATTCCGTAAATAGGAGCCTGTGCAAACGTGCTATTTGGGATGGCGCGCTAGGCGTGTCGCGCCGCACAGGGTGGGTCCCTATGCAAGCGCCGGATGGCCGGCCCGCACAACGCGCGACGCCCAAATAGCACGTTCCCTCCGGGTTTTCATCAAAAAAGGCGCTGGCCGCGTTCGCTCGGGGACGCCTAGTCCTTGCTCGTAGCCCCGCTACGAGACGCGTCGCACGCCTTGCCAGCGCCTTTTTTGATGAAAATGCATCAGGCTCCTATTTACGGAATGAGTTCTAGTGTGCTGATGGTGGATTTGAAGTCTTGCCTAGAACCTGCTTGCGGTCGACATTTCGGCAAACAATATTTCCGAAATGAAACACGCCAGATCTGCCAAGCGCATTGCGGCGTTGAGATGAACCGCGAGCAGTCTTTCTCTTGTCACGCTGCAAGCGCCAAGTGTTAAACTACGCCAGCTCCCTTGCGATCTCCCCCTACAGACCAAGCAGATTCCAACCAAGCGCTTGGCGACAATAATCAGCCGCATGGCTTGAGCGCAGCAGTTCTGTTGGCGCATATGGCCGGCATTCTATCTTCGTGCGCCCTATTCGATAAGCGGTGTGTCGACCACACCGAGAAATGCCAGGGAGTCAGTATGGCCAAGCGCGTCCTGCAGGTGTTCCTTGCCGTATTCCATTGTGTGTGTTTTTCGATGTTGCTGCTTGCCTGCAGCGGCGGCAATCCGTCCGCGACGGACCAGCCCGCGGTCTCGCAGGCGGCCCAGCAGCGGCAACTCAAAGCGCTGCATCCGCGCCGGGAAAGCAAGACGGCCGCCACGACCGCGTCCGACTATCAGGACCTGGTGCAAGATCTTTACATCGCCTACTTCGGACGCCCTGCCGACCCGAACGGCCTGGCCAATTTCGAAGCGGCACTCCTGGCTGCCGGCGCGCCGCCGGACTTACAGGGCTTGGTGCAAGCCTATGGCACCAATGCCGGCGTCAAATCCCTGGTCGACAGCTTCGAGACCAGCGCCGAGTCGCTCGCGCTTTACGGCGGCGGCAGCACCACCTCTTTCGTCCAAACCGTATTCCAGAATGTGCTGGGGCGCCAGCCGGCGGCCTCCGGTCTGCAGTTCTGGGTCGATGCCATTTCAAGCGGCCGGCTCACGCAAGGCGATGCGGCTCTGTCCATCATGGCCGGCGGCACGACCAATCCGAGCAGCCAGGGCTTGCTTGATGCGCAGTTGATCGAGAACCGCATCGCGGCGGCCAGTTATTTCACGGCGCAGCTCACGTCGCTTGGAGACACCGCTGTCTACAGCGGCAAGACCGCCGCGCAGACAGCACGCACCATGTTGTCCAACGTCACGGCGTCGAGTACGTCGTCAACCTACGAGGCGTCGATCGCCACCACCATCACCGGCCTGGTCGCCTCCGGCTCCCTGCGCGGTATCGCAGCCACCGGCGCGCCGATTCAAAATGCAACAGTCACCCTCAAAGACTCCGCCGGCAACGTCCACACCGCAACGACCGGCGCCGACGGCAGTTTCAGCTTCTCCTTGAGCGGCCTGTCCGCGCCCTTTCTGCTCAGCGTCAACACGGGCGCGGCGAACTGGTACAGCTATGCCGGCGCCGCGAATGCGACGGCCAATCTGAATGCTTACACAACCGTGCTGCTGCAGGCGTTCTATCAGGCCGCCGGCACCGACGTGGCAACCGTCTTCGGCAACACGATCTCGACATCGACCGTCATGCCGAGCCAGAACCAGATCGCGCTGTTGGGCGCCCCGATACTCAATAGCCTGCAGCCTTACCTGGCCAACGCCAAGGTTGCCGATCCGGCGCTGTTCAATCCCTTCACTGCGGCATTCTCGGCCAACGGCAGCGGCTTCGATCAAGTGCTCGACCGCACCGTGGTCAATGCCGGCCTCTCCGGCTACACGGTGGATAACGGCAGCGGCAGCACCACGGGCAGCTTGTCGAGCACCGTCACCTTGAGCGCCACGGTCGCCTCCGGCAGCACCGGCGCATCGGTATCGATCAGCGCCGTGACGACCAGCGGCAACAGCACCAGCAGCTCGCAGGTGAATGTGCCCGTTGCAACTTCGGGTACGGCGCAATCCGATCTGGCGACGGCTGAGAACGGCGTGCTTACGCTGTTCCAGACCCTGAGGCAGTTGTCGTCCGGCGGCGCGACCGTGACCGCATCGAATTTCCTGCCGTATGTCGATCCGGCCTTCCTCGACCAGGGCAAGAATCAGGCCGAATTCGCGTCCCAACTGGCGCAAGGATTCTCAAGCGTGCTTTCCGGTTCCACCGTCTCCATTTATCGTGTCAACAAATTCGTCGATGGCAGCACCAAATATCTCGATGTGACCATGGAGCTGCAATCCTCCGACGGGCAGTTGTCATTTGTCGATGACAACGACAACGTCAATGTCGGGATGGTGTTTAAGCAGGCGCCCGGAGGAAGCTGGGTCTTCTATGGCCAGCAAACCATCGCCCAAGCGCACTTGGGCCTACAGCAGCAGCGCTGCTATGGCTGCGCCCCGCAAGTGACGGATGCCCTGGAAATGCAGGCGCAGGTGAGCACGTCCACCGGCGCGTTGAGCGGCGCGGCGATTTCCGGTCCCGCCAATTCGCTGCCGGATTGCTCGATGAGCCCGTCGCCGCTGACCCAGTCGTCCATCAAACTAAACAAGGATAGCGGCAGCTATAACGGCGGCGATCGCTACGATCTGCCATGCGCCCAGACCGACGGCGGCGCACTTGCCGGCAACCCGCCGTCTGCCGGCACAGCCTACATCTTCACGTTGACGCCCGCCGGCGGCGCGCCGGTGCAATCGACCTATCTGCTCAACGCCGCTACCAACGACAATGGCGATATCACGGCGATCAACGGGACCGACCGCGCGACCTTCGTATCGGGCAATTCGGCCTCGAAAATCGCCGGCACCACACTGACCATCTCCTACAGCCTGCCTACCACCTACCAGGTGCTGTATAGCTACCTATCGGCCTTCTGCGTCAATGCCAGCGAGCTGGCCAATGGCGGCTTGGGAAATGGCGGGGGCGTGGACGTGAATGGGACACTAGGCACCATTGCGCCAACTGTCACCAGCGGCACCATCGCCCTGCCGGCGACATGCGACGGTGCACCGGCGGCCGGCTTTGCGCTCAATGTCTGGTTCATCGGCGTCAATGGAGAAGTCAGCCTGGTGGCGCAGAATTTCTGAATTGACGCGACTTGCGCAAGCAACAGGAGATTTCCATGCGCCACAATGCCGGAATCAGCATTCAAGGAAAACGTGCGTGCCGCAGTTGGCCATCCCTCACGGCGGACCTGCGCTTCCCAGTATTTGCCACGTTATCGAATCGTCGCCATCACAAGCCTCAACCACGCAATGTGGCAATTTTGTGGCGAAGTTCGGATTCAGGGGGAGGACAGAAATTGCGAAGGGAAGAATATCCCTTATCGATCAATGACTTGTCTTTGGTGGGCGGTGCAGGGTTCGAACCTGCGACCCCTGCCGTGTGAAGGCAGTGCTCTACCGCTGAGCTAACCGCCCAAAGAGTCGAGTAATATAGCACAGTTTTCCGCGAGAATCAATTCGGGACCGCCGGGGCGGGCTCGGCGGTGATGGCGCGCCATACGCACTTGCCCTTGGCTTCCTTGTCGAGCTTGTCCAGGCTGGCTTCGTGTTCGGCCAATTCTTCGGGACTGGCTGCCAGGATGATGATGTCGGGTATCGGGATCAGCTCTTCGGCAGTACCGCCTTCACCGGACTGCGCATTGCTGGCGTGGTCCATGGTCAGCATGTTCTGGCCGCGTGTCATGGCGAGATAGACTTCGGCCAACAGTTCGGCGTCGAGCAAGGCGCCGTGCAGGGTACGGTGGGCGTTGGAGATTTCGTAGCGGTCGCACAAGGCGTCGAGCGAATTGCGCTTGCCCGGGTGCAGTTGCTTGGCCTCGACCAGGCTGTCGATCACCCCGGCCACCTGCTTGCCGAACGAAGGCAGGTTCAGGCGCGCGAATTCGGCATCGAGAAAGCCGGTGTCGAAAGGTGCATTGTGGATGATGACTTCGGCATCCTTGATATAGGCGCATAGCTCATCGGCGATTTCGGCGAACTTGGGCTTGTCGCTCAAGAATTCCGTCGTCAGGCCGTGCACCGCGAGCGCGCCCTCTTCCGAGTCGCGCTCGGGGTTGATGTAATAGTGGAAGTTGTTGCCGGTCAGGCGCCGGTTGAACATTTCCACACAGCCGATTTCGATGACGCGGTCGCCCGACCTGGCGTTCAACCCTGTCGTTTCGGTATCAAGTACGATTTGTCGCATAGTGTTTTTCCTTCGCTTACATGACCGATGCCGCGCCGCGATTGGCCAGCGCATCGGCTGCTTCATTTCCCGCATGGCCGGCATGGCCTTTCACCCAGCGCCATTCAACCTGATGGTGGTTGCGCGCCTCGTCAAGCTGCTGCCATAGATCGGCGTTCTTGACCGGTTCACGGGCGGCGGTTTTCCAGCCACGCACCTTCCAGCCGTGGATCCATTCGCTGATGCCCTTTTGCACGTACTGGCTGTCGGTATAGACGACGACTTCGCACGGGCGCGTCAGCGCATTGAGCGCTTCGATCACGGCGCGCAATTCCATGCGATTGTTGGTGGTGTTGCGCTCGCCGCCGAACAATTCCTTCTTGTGCCCGCCCGAGACCAGCAGGGCGCCCCAGCCGCCGGTGCCGGGATTGCCCTTGCAGGCGCCGTCGGCATAGATTTCCACTTTCGTTGCATCGTTTTCCATATTGCTTTGAGGTCCTAACTCTTGTGTATGTGGTTGGCCACCGGCACCCCTTGCGCGGCCTTGGCAGTCTTGCGTTTCAAAGCCGGCCCGATCAGGTGCATGCCACGCACGCGCTTGACGGCCTGCAGGATATAGACGGCGCCGAAGTAGGGCCACCAGCGGTCGCCGGCCTTTTCCATGAAGGCAAAGCGCCGCAGCCATTTTTCGGCGGTGAAAGGCGGCGCGTAACAGCCGAAATGGCCGCGATTGACTTCGAAGCCGAGCAGTTTCAGCCAATCCTTGATGCGCGGCAAGCCGATGAATTCGCCATCGAGCGGCAGGAAGTGCGAGCCGGTCAGCCGCCCCGCCACCTGGCGCGCGCCCCAAAGACTAGCCGGGTTGAAGCCGCATACGATCACCTGGCCTTCGGGAATCAGCACGCGCTCGACTTCGCGCAGCACCTGGTGCGGCTCATTGGCGAATTCGAGCACGTGCGGCAAAACCACCAGATCGAGGCTTTGCGAGGCGAACGGCAGTTCGGCAAAGTCGTGCACCACGGCCAGGCGCGGCCTGCCTTCGACCGGTTCGCCATCCTGCAAATGCGTGTCGGAGAGAAATTTGTTCTGCATGCGGTTGGCCCGCAGCGCATCGATTTGCGGCAAGCCGATCTGGATCGCGTTGAAGCCGAAGATGTCGGCCGTCAATTCGTCGAGCCGCGCCTCTTCCCATGCCCGGACGTAACTGCCGGCCTGGGTCTCGAGCCAGGGGCCGAGGGCTATAATGGATTTTTCAGGAGCTTGTTCTGCCATGAGTAATGTAAGTGTTCTGACTGTACCGGCGTTTTCCGACAACTATCTTTGGCTGATTCACGACGGCCGCTATGCCGTCGCGGTCGACCCGGGCGACGCCGGCCCGATCATGGCTGCGCTCGAAGCGCATAAACTGTCGCTGACCGCTATTTTACTGACACATCACCACCCTGACCATGTCGGCGGCGTCGAAGCCTTGTTGCGACATGTAAATGATCCGAATTTTCCGGTCTACGGCCCGCTTCATGAAGAGATCGCCGGCGTCACCGTGCGGTTGGGCGAAGGCGACGCGGTCGAGATTGCCCAACCGGCGCTGCGCCTTGACGTGCTCGACGTGCCCGGCCACACCAGCGGCCACATCGCCTATGTCGAGCGGCAAAGAGGCTGGCTGTTCTGCGGCGATACCATGTTCGCCGCAGGCTGCGGCAGGCTGTTCGAAGGCACCCCGAAGCAGATGACGGCCTCCCTGGCCAAGCTCGCTGCGCTGCCGCAGCAGACCCTGGTCTACTGCGCACATGAATATACCCTGGGCAACCTGCGCTTCGCCTTGGCGGCCGAACCTGGCAATCATGACATAATTGAAAGACTTGCCAGGGAGGAAGGGAAACGCGCGCAAAACCTACCAACGGTGCCCACCAATATCGGTTTGGAGTTGCAGACCAATCCCTTCCTGCGCTGTACCGAACCCGCGATATTGCAAGGCTTGCAGGCCAGCGGACGGATCGAGGGCAGCGATCCGGTCGCGGTTTTTGCTATTTTGCGAGAATGGAAAAATAATTTCCATAATTGACCAATCAAATTATTGAAATTATTGCATTCTACGTAAATTGTCTTGACGTGGAAAAAGTCTGATCAGTACACTGCTCCATTAAAAATTCAATTCACCGGTTTGTCACATTTGGCCGGTGATGTTGGGTCGTTCCGAATAGATGTGGCATCAAACTTGCCTTACGGCATACATGGGGTGCAGCCCCTTGCCGTGATTCGTGATGGTCCCCACTACTGAGAGTGAGTACCCATGCATTTATCCAGAGCGATCGCCCTGACTCTTTCCATCGCATTCTCGGGCACTGCCGCGCTCGCTGCGGCGGCGGATCTTTCCACGGCTCCTTCGGCACCGGACACCGGCAACACCGCGCCGAGCCTGGCTGCGCCTGTCGTGTCCACCACGATCGCGCAGGCCACCGACATGCAGCCGGCGCCGTCAACGGGCGCCTCGTTCAAGATCAATCCCCTGCCCGACCGCAACCTCGGCCCAAACGACCTGGCGCTCGACGGTTTGCTGATGGAAGACATGGATTTGTGGAACCGCATCCGCAAGGGTTTTGCGATTCCGGACCTCGACAATCAATTGGTGGCGAACCAGACCGCCTGGTATTCCGCGCGGCCGGACTATATCCAGCGCACCACGACGCGTGCCTCGCGCTACCTGTATCACGTGGTGGAAGAATTGGAAAAGCGCGGCATGCCGACCGAATTGGCCTTGCTGCCTTTCATCGAGTCGGCTTTCGATCCGCAGGCGCTGTCTTCCGCCAAGGCTTCGGGCATGTGGCAATTCATGCCGGCCACCGGAACGACGTATAACCTGAAACAGAACATGTTCAAGGACGACCGGCGCGACATCATTTCGTCCACCGACGCCGCGCTGACCTATCTGCAGCGCCTGCACGACATGTTCGGCGACTGGCAACTCGCGCTGGCGGCTTACAACTGGGGCGAGGGATCGGTGCAGCGCGCGATCAACCGCAACAAGGCGCTCGGCTTGCCGACCGATTTCGAAAGCCTCTCGCCGCGCATGCCGGCCGAAACGCGCAACTATGTGCCCAAGCTGCAGGCGGTGAAAAACATCATCGCCAATCCGGCGTATTACAGCATTGTGCTGCCACAAGTCGATAACCAGCCTTATTTCGTGACGGTCGACAAGTCGCATGACATTGACGTCGAGATCGCGGCCAAGCTGGCAGAAATGCCGCTCGACGAATTCCGTGCGCTCAACCCGCAATTCAACCGCCCCGTGATCACCTCGGATACACCGATCCTGCTGCCCGAGAGCAATGCCGACAAGTTCCGCGAAAACCTGGCCAACTGGGGCCATGCGCTATCGAACTGGACCTCGCACACCATCACGACGGCGCGTGAAAAGATCGAAATCGTGGCCGAGGAATTCGGCACCACGCCCGAAGTGCTGCGCGAAGTCAACCATATCCCGCCGCACACCCACCTTGCGGTAGGCTCGACCATCCTGGTGCCCCGCACCGAGGCCACGGCCAACGCCGACATCGCACCTGAGGTGGCGGAAAACGCCCGGATGCAGGTGGAATCCGACGCGCCCTCGTTCCGCCGCGTTTTCATCCGCGCCGGACGGCGCGACACGCTCTCTTCCATCGCCGCGCGCAATCACGTCAGCGTGGCGCAACTGAAATCCTGGAACGACCTGCATGCCGACCGCATTGCCGCAGGGCAGCGCATCGAAGTCCAGGTTCCGTATCGCGCCGTCGGCGGCGTGCATCGCGTTGTGGCGCACGTCGCGGCGCGTCCCACGCACCACGTCGCGGTCAACAACCATGCGCGTGGCCGCGTCGTCGTAGCCGCCAAGGGCAAGAAGCACCACGCCTGAATAAAATTCACATTCGCCGCACCGACAAGTTGCCCACGGTTTTTGTGGGCAAGCTTGTGAATAAGTCTGTACAGACTTACCAAGCCTTTGATTCGTAAAGAATTTTTTCCCGTGCTCAGGAAACAGGCAGCGGTGATAACTCATCACCCGCGTTCTTGGCGTGACGCGCTTCGTAGAGCATATGCAGGGTGATCTTGCGCACCTCGGCCTTGCTGCTTTCGATGTGCGACGTCAACATGCGCACGGCTTCCGAGGTATGGCGTTCGACGATGTTGCGCAGGATCTTGCCGTGCTCTTCGTACGTTGCCTCGATGCGCGCCTCTTTGGTGAAGTCGAGCCGGCGGATGATGCGGATGCGCTCGGTGATGTCGTGGTGGATGCGTGCCATTTCCCAGTTGCCGGTGGCCTCGACCAATTGCTCGTGGAAGCGCTCGTCGAGCGCCGAGACGATGGCGCCGTCGGTCAGCCTGTCCTTGAGCGGCACGAGCCAGGTGCGCTTCAAATCCTCCAGCAGCGGCGTTTCGTTCATCTGGCACAGCTTGTTGACGGAAGCGATTTCGAGCGTGATGCGCACGTCATAAAGCTGCTCGAACTGGCGGAAATCGAATGGCCGCACTTGCCAGCCGCTCTTGAACAGCACTTCGACATAACCCTCGCGCTGCAGGCGGAATAGCGCTTCGCGCACCGGTGTGCGGCTCATGTCCAGGCGCTCGGCCATTTCGCTTTCGCTGAAACGGTCGCCCGGCAGCAAATGAAAATCGTAGATGCTGGCCTTGAGTTGCGCGTAGGCCTGATCAGCCAGGCTGTCCGGAGTTGCACGAGGAATTTTACGTTCGATTACCATGATCCTAGAAACCTTGGTTGGACAGGTGCGAGTGTGTACCCATTCGGCCCTCTGGGTAGGCGCGCCGACGACGCGAACTCATGTCCGCCAGGAGAAGCAACACCCCCAGGGGGTCGAAGGGGCACGCAATCGCGTCTGTAGCGCTATCATCAATTCGGCGAATGTTCAGATACGACATGAAGTCAGTATTCATGCGCCTTTTCCAATATACACAAGCGGTCGACCGAGGTTTCCAGGATCAAACTATACCGCCAAATGGCGCTTGACCGCCTCGCTGTTCATCTCCGCCTGTGTGCCTGATGCAACGGCTTCGCCGCGCGACAGCACGACGAAGCGGTCTGCAAGCGCGTGGGCGAAATCGAAGTATTGCTCGCACAGCAAAATGCCAATGTCGCCGCGCTGGCGCAGCAGGCGAATCACGCGTTCGATATCCTTGATGATCGAAGGCTGGATGCCTTCGGTCGGCTCGTCCAGGATGATCAGCTTGGGTTCGGCCAGCAAGGCGCGCGCAATGGCCAGCTGTTGCTGCTGGCCGCCGGAGAGATCGCCACCGCGCCGGCGCAGCATGTCCTTGAGCACGGGAAAAAGTTCATAGACTTCATTCTTGATGCGTCCGGCCCGGCGCGTGGGCAAGCCGGCCATGCCCATCAGCAGGTTTTCCTCCACGGTCAAGCGCGCGAAAATCTCCCGCCCCTGCGGGACGTAGGCAATGCCGGCGCGCGCGCGTTCGTAAGGTGCGCGCTTCGTGATCTCGGCGCCTTCGAAGAGCACGCGGCCCGAGGCCACGGGCAGCACGCCCATCAGGCATTTCAAGAGCGTGGTCTTGCCCACGCCGTTGCGTCCCAGCAGCGCCAGGCATTCGCCTTTCTTCACGTCGAGCGAAATGCCGCGCAGGATATGGGCCGCGCCGTAATACTGGTTCAGTTGTTCGACTTGCAGCATGGCTGTCATTGTTCGCCTTAGCGCCCCAGGTAGACTTCGATGACGCGTTCGTCGCTTTGCACCTGCTGCATCGTGCCTTCGGCCAGCACCGATCCTTCATGCAGCACCGTTACCTTGCCCTCCTGCGCAATCTCGGTGACGAAACCCATGTCGTGCTCGACCACGACGATGGAGTGGCGCCCGCGCAGCTCATTGAGCAATTCGGCCGTCCTCGCGGTTTCGGCATCGGACATGCCGGCCACCGGTTCGTCCAGGAGGATCAGTTGCGGCTCCTGGATCAATAGCATGCCTATCTCAAGCCATTGCTTCTGCCCGTGCGACAGCAGGCCGGCGGGGCGCTGTTCCATGCCGTTCAGGCGGATCAGCTTGAGCGTGTCGTCGATGCGGCCTTTCTGCTCCGACGACAGGCGGAAGAACAGCGTGGGCTTGACGCGCTTGTCCATCTTCATCGCCAGTTCCAGATTCTCGAATACCGTGTGCTGCTCGAACACGGTGGGGCGCTGGAACTTGCGGCCGATGCCGGCTTGCGCAATCTGGTATTCGTTCATGCGGCTCAAGTCCATGCTCTGACCGAAGAAGGCCGTGCCTGAACTGGGCCGTGTCTTGCCGGTGATGACGTCCATCATCGTGGTCTTGCCTGCCCCATTGGGGCCGATGATGCAGCGCAGCTCGCCGACCGAGATGTCGAGCGTGAGTTTGTTCAAGGCCTTGAAGCCGTCGAACGACACCGTGATCTCTTCGAGATACAGGATCGCGCCGTGCGCGGTATCGACACCTTCGGGTTTGAGCCGGCCATAGGTGGCGCCGGCGTCGCCCGGAGCGGCATCATAACTCTGGCCCGGCTGCAATACCTGGCTTATGCCCTGGCTCATGCGTCCTCCCCGCTTTTTGGTTGCCCTTTCCAGCGCGCCGCGAGGCCGAGCAAGCCCTGCGGCATGGCCAGCGTCACGAGAATGAAGATGGCGCCCAGCGCAAACAGCCACAGATCGGGGAAGGCGCCGGTGAACCAGCTCTTCAAGCCGTTGACGGTGAAGGCGCCGATGATGGGGCCGATCAGCGTGCCGCGTCCGCCGATGGCGGCCCAGATCACCATTTCGATCGAATTGGCGGGTGACATTTCGGACGGATTGATGATGCCGACCTGCGGCACGTAGAGCGCGCCGGCAATGCCGCACAGGATGGCCGAAAGCGTCCAGACGAAGAGTTTGAAGCCCAAGGGGTTGTAGCCGATGAACATCAGGCGCGACTCCGAATCGCGCACCGCCTGCAGCACGCGCCCGAGCTTGGATTTGACGATGGCGCGGCACAGCACCAGCGCCCCCACCAGGAAGCCCAGCGTGATCAGGTACAGCACGGCGCGCGTCGATGGCGCGGTGACGCTGTAACCGAGGATGCGCTTGAAGTCGGTGAAGCCGTTGTTGCCGCCGAAACCCGTATTGTTGCGAAAGAACAGCAGCATGAAGGCGAAGGTCATGGCTTGCGTGATGATGGAGAAATACACCCCCTTGATGCGCGAGCGGAAGGCGAAGAAGCCGAACACGAAGGCGAGCAGCCCCGGCGCCAGCACCACCAGCAATAGACAGTACCAGTAGTGGTCGGTCATGGACCAATACCAGGGATAGGTTTTCCAGTCGAGGAAGACCATGAAGTCGGGCAAGTCGCTCTGGTAGACGCCGTCGCGCCCGATGGCGCGCATCAGGTACATGCCGTGCGCATAGCCGCCCAGCGCGAAGAACAGACCGTGGCCGAGCGAGAGTATGCCGGTGTAGCCCCACACCAGATCCAGCGCCAGGGCGGCCAGCGCATAGCACATGAATTTGCCGATCAGCGCGACCATGTAATTCGAGACGTGCAGCGCATGTCCCTCAGGGAAGGCCAGGTTCAGGATGGGCAGCGCGGCCAGCACGCCGGCACAGAGCATGATGCCGCCCCAGGCCGGGCGCGCGTACAAGGGTTCCTTGTTCGGCAGGCTCATTCGACGCTCCTGCCCTTTTGCGCGAACAAGCCTTGCGGCCGACGCTGGATGAAGATCACGATGAAGACCAGCACCGCGATCTTGGCCAGCACGGCACCGGCAATGGGTTCGAGAAACTTGTTGAATTCACCGAGGCCGAGCGCCGCCAGCACGGTGCCGACCAGTTGGCCGACTCCGCCCAGCACCACCACCATGAAGGAGTCCACGATGTAGCTCTGGCCCAGATCCGGCCCGACGTTGCCGAGCTGGGACAGCGCCACGCCGCCCAGGCCGGCGATGCCTGAGCCAAGTCCGAAAGTGAGCATGTCGACCCGGCCTGTGGCCACGCCGGTGCAGCCCGCCATGCGGCGGTTTTGCGTCACGGCGCGCACGAACAGGCCGAGCCGCGTCTTGTTCAGGATCAGCCACACGCCGCCCACCACGGCGAGCGAAAAGAAGATGATGACGATGCGGCTGTAGGGAAAAACCAGGGTGCCGAGGACCGTGACGCCGCCCGACATCCAGACCGGGTTCGACACCTCGACGTTTTGCGCGCCGAAGATGGTGCGCACCGCCTGCATCAGCATCAGGCTGATCCCCCAGGTGGCAAGCAAGGTTTCGAGCGGACGGCCGTAGAGCCAGCGGATCACGGTGCGCTCCAGCGCCATGCCGACTGCGGCGGCGACCACGAAGGCCGCCGGCAGGGCCACCAGCAGGTAGGCATCGAAGGCGCCGGGCAGGAATTTGCGGAACAGCAGTTGCACGACATAGGTGGTGTAGGCACCGATCATCAGCAATTCGCCGTGCGCCATGTTGATGATGCCCATCAGGCCGAACGTGATCGCCAGGCCCAGCGCGGTCAAGAGCAGCACGCTGCCCAGCGACACGCCATAGAACAGGTTGCCGATGAATTCGTTGCGCGAGAGGCGCCGTTGAATCGCCGTTTTGGTCTCCACTGCGGCCACACGCACGGATACGTCTGGCTCGTTGTAGCTGCCGTCGGCGTTCGGTTCGGTCATTCTTTGCAGGATGGGAATCAGATTGGCGTTGCTGCTGTCGGCCAATGCCAGCACGGCTTCTTTGCGTATTGCCGCGTCGGGAGATTGCAGCCTGGTGGTCGCTGCGACCATGCGCAGGACGCCCTGGATTTCGCCATCGCGCTCCTTGGCCAAAGCCTTTTCGATCAGCGGCAGGCGCGCCGGATCAGCATCCTTCTGCAAGTCGAGCGCGGCGGCCAGGCGGGTGGCGCGATCGGGGGAAAGCAGTTTCAGGCCCGAGAGCGCTTCTTCGACGGCGCCGCGCAAGCGGTTGTTGACCATCACGCCATCGATGCCGTCGGGCGGCGCGGCGCTCTTGCCGTCGGCGGGATTGAAAGCGAGCTTGTTTTCGACGATGTAGACGGTGCCGTCGGGCGCGGCGTAAAGGGTTTCGTTCTTGATGGCGGTCAAGACTTTCAGCGCGTCGTCATTGGCGAGTGCGGCGATGGCGTTGACGGCATCGACGCGGGCGTCGGGATCGTCGCCGGATAGTGGCTTTAGCAAGGCTGGATCAATTGAGGCATGAGCTATCGCGCTGGATAAGCCAAGCACCACAAGCAAAAAGACGTTTTTCCAATGATGAAGCATGATCACCTAACTAATTGGCACGCACTGGCGGTACTCCCCTCGCCCGCAGGCGGGAGAGGGGGTGGGGGTGAGGGAGGTTATGCTCTGACTCAGTGTGAGCAAAATAAAGAGTTGCGCTAGCTTCCCATGTCGTTCAATTGAAGTCAGATCACGGCGTCCCTCACCCCCAGCCCCTCTCCCGCCTGCGGGCGAGGGGAGTCCGGTAGCCACGCCGATTTTGACGTCATAGATATTATTTAAGTGCGGAAAAAACCCCGACGCGCTCCGCGCGCCGGGCAACACCTCCTCCGCTTACTCCTTACAGCTTCTGCTTGCCTTCGTTGCCGGGAATGTACGGGCTCCACGGCTGTGCACGTATCGTGGTCTTGGTCTTCCACACCACGTTGAACTGGCCGTCGGCACGCACCTCGCCGATCATCACGGGCTTGTGCAGGTGATGGTTGGTGGCATCCATTTCGAGTTCGAAACCGGAGGGGGCCTTGAACTTCTGGCCGGCCATCGCTGCGATCACCTTGTCGGTGTCGGTCGACTTGGCCTTTTCCACGGCTTGCTTCCACATGTTGATGCCGACGTAGGTGGCTTCCATCGGGTCGTTGGTCACGACGGTATCCGCATTGGGCAGCTTCTTGGCTGCGGCATAGGCCTTCCATTTCTTGATGAAGGCATCGTTGACCGGGTTCTTGACCGATTCGAAATAATTCCAGGCCGCCAGGTTGCCGATCAGCGGCTTGGTGTCGACGCCGCGCAACTCTTCTTCGCCGACTGAGAACGCGACGACGGGAACATCGGTCGCTTTCAAGCCGGCATTGCCGAGTTCCTTGTAGAACGGGACGTTGGAGTCGCCGTTGATGGTCGAGATCACGGCGGTCTTGCCACCGGCGGAGAATTTCTTGATGTTGGCGACGATGGTCTGGTAATCGGAATGGCCGAACGGCGTATAGACTTCATCGATGTCGGTATCCTTCACGCCCTTGCTATGCAGGAAGGCGCGCAGGATCTTGTTGGTGGTGCGCGGATAGACGTAGTCGGTGCCCAGCAACACGAAGCGCTTGGCGCCGCCGCCTTCCTTGGACATCAGGTATTCGGTTGCGGGAATGGCTTGCTGGTTCGGCGCGGCGCCAGTGTAGAACACGTTCTTTTCCAGTTCCTCGCCTTCGTATTGCACGGGATAGAACAGCAGGCTGTTGGTTTCCTTGAACACCGGCAGTACCGACTTGCGCGATACCGAGGTCCAGCAGCCGAACACCACGGCTACCTTGTCCTGGGTGATCAGGCCGCGTGCCTTTTCGGCGAACAGCGGCCAGTTCGAGGCCGGATCGACCACCACCGGTTCGAGCATCTTGCCCATGACGCCACCGCCGGCGTTGATTTCCTCGATGGTCATCAAGGCCGTGTCTTTCAACGTGGTCTCGGAAATCGCCATCGTGCCCGAGAGCGAGTGGAGAATGCCGACCTTGATGGTGTCGGCCGCGAAGGCCGAACGCATGAACAAACCGGGTGCGGATGCTGCCAAAGCGCCGAGTGCGGTCGCTTTCAATACTTTGCGACGATCCATGTTTGCTGCTCCCCTAAGAAAAATGATAACGAACCAAAATGAACCAATAGAAAACTACGCTTTGACAGCCATGCTCCTCTGAGAATCGTAGCGAGCGGCCCAAGGTCGGGCTGAGAAGCGCAGCCGTACGACTGTACGGTGAGCATCGCAGGCCCGAGATTGGGCCGCGCAGTAGATTCTCAGAGGAGCACTTCTTCCACACTGATCGATACCATTAAATCTCCTGCATTGATCAGGCTGCCCGGCTTGCAATGGAAGGCGACAACGATGCCTTCGCACGGCGCCGGAATGGCAAACTCCATCTTCATGGCTTCCAAAATCATCAAGGTATCGCCGGCCTGCACGCGGTCGCCCGCATTGGCCACGATCTTCCAGACGTTGCCGCTGATGTCGGCCAGCACGCCGGTGCCGACGGCCTCCACTTCGGCTTGCGGCGCCTCTTCCACTTCCGCATTCTGCGCATTGCCGCTTTGCGCCCAGTGCGCCACTTCCTGATCGAACGCGATTTTTTGCCTGGCGCGGAAGAATTCCATCTCGGGCGCGATCGAATCGAGGAAGGCGTTGTATTGGCCCAGGTCGAAGATTTCCTCGGTGATTTCGATCTTGTGCCGGCCTTCGCGGAAGTCCGTGCGCAGGCGGTCGAGCTCGGTTTCTCCCACGGGATAGAAACGCACCTGGTCGAAGAAGCGCAGCAGCCAGGGCTGGCCGTCGATGAACACCTCGTTCTTCAGGAACTTGTTCCAGATCGGCAGCGTGCGGCCTACCAGTTGGTAGCCGCCCGGCGAATCCATGCCGTAGATGCACATGTAGATGCCGCCGATGCCGACCGTGCCTTCGGCGGTGTAGGTGCGCGCCGGGTTGTATTTCGACGTCAGCAGGCGGTGGCGCGGATCGACCGGCACGGCGCAGGGTGCACCGAGATAGACGTCGCCCAGGCCGAGCACCATATAGCTGGTCTTGAACAGGATGTCGCGCACCTCGTCGACCGAATCGAGGCCGTTGATGCGGCGCATGAACTCGGTATTGCGCGGCAGCCAGGGCGCGGTGTCGCGCACCGATTGGCGGTAACGCGCCACGGCTTCGAGCGTGGCTGAATCCTCGAAGGTCATGGGCAGATGCACCACGCGGCTGTTGACCTTCATGCTGGCCACGGGCGGCAAGCGCCTTTCGGTTGCGATCAGCGCGGCGAGCAAATCCTTTTGGTGGATGATGCGGCTGTCGTAATGGATTTGCAGCGAGCGCACGCCGGGCGAGAGTTCGAGGATGCCCGGGACGGGGTTCGCTTTCAACGCCTCCATTAGCGCGTGCACCTGGAAGCGCAGGTTGAGGTCGAGCACGGGCGCGCCGTATTCGATCAGCACATACTTGTCGCCGGCCTGGCGATACACCACGTGCGGCGCGCTGCCGCGCGCGGGCAATTCGGCGACGATGGGCGCGGTGCGCTGCGCCGTCAATTGCAGCGGCGCCGCTGAAGCGCCCATTTGCGCCAGCAATTCGTCCTGGCGTTTTTCGAGCGCGAGCGCCTGGTCGAACGAGATGGGGATGAAGCGTATCGTGTCGCCCGGCTTGACCTGCCCCACCTTCCACAGTTCGGCCTTGGCGATCGTCACCAGGCAGACGAAGCCGCCCAGGCTCGGGCCGTCCTGCGTCAAGATCACGGGCATGTCGCCGGTGAAGTTGACGCTGCCGATGGCGTATTCGCAATCGTGGATGTTCGAGGGATGCAAGCCCGCTTCGCCGCCGTCACTGCGCGTCCAGGAGGGCTTGGGGCCGACCAGGCGCACGCCCAGGCGGTTGGAGTTGTAATGCACCTGCCATTCGGCGGCGAAGAAGGTTTCGACCGATTCATTGGTGAAGAAATCGGGCGCGCCGTGCGGGCCGTAGAGCGCGCCGATTTCCCAGGTCTGGCCGTAGTGCGGGATGGCGGCTTGGTCCCAGGCGGCGGGCCCAATCGCGGGTGCCGGCGTTACGCTGGCGGCCAAGCTTGGATTGTTGATGCCTAGCATGTCCGAGCCGCGCAGCACGCGTCCGGCATGGCCGCCGAACTGGCCCAGCGCGAAGGTTGATTTACTACCGAGGTAATCGGGTACGTCTATGCCGTTGCGAATCGCAATGTAGGTGCGGCAACCCGAGGTTACCTTGCCGACCTTGAGCGTCTGTCCTGCCTTGACGGCAAGCGGTTTCCAGAATGGCACTGCGTCATCGTCGAGCGTGGCTTGGGTCGGCGCGCCTGTCAGGGCAATCACGGCATCGCAATGGAAGCGCAGCGACGGCCCCAGCACGGTCGCTTCCAGCGCGGCGGCGGAGACGTCGTTGCCGACGATGCGGTTGGCGATACGGAACGCCCAATGGTCCATCGGCCCCGAAGGCGGCACGCCGATGTCCCAATAGCCGACGCGGCCTGGATAATCCTGCACGGTGGTGTAAGTGCCCGCTTCGAGCACTTCGATCACGGGCGGCACGAAAGCAAACGAATCGAGGAAGCGCGTGGAGAGCGCGCCGGCCTGGAAGGCAGCGTTTGCGGCGATCTGGCGCAGGTATTCAAGATTGGTCGAGATGCCGCATAGCCGGGTGGCGCCGAGCGCCGTGCCGAGCTTGGCGATCGCCTCGTCTCGCGTGGCGCCATGCACGATCAGTTTCGCCAGCATGGGGTCGTAGTGCGCGGACACTTCGGTGCCGGTATCAACCCAGCCGTCGATGCGTGCGTCTGCCGGGAAGCGCACCTCGGTCAATAGGCCGGGGCTGGGCTGGAAGTTGCGTAACGGGTCTTCGGCGTAGAGCCGCACTTCGATCGCGGCGCCCTTGGGTTCGGGCAGCTTGCTCAAGTCGGGCGGCGTGCCGGCGGCGGTTTGGATCATCCATTCGACCAGGTCCAAGCCCGTGACGGCTTCGGTGATGCAATGTTCGACTTGCAGGCGCGTGTTCACTTCGAGGAAGTAGAATTGGTCGCGCGCGGCGTCGTAGATGTATTCGACCGTGCCGGCTGAGCGGTATCCCACGCTCTCGCCCAGGCGCTGCGATGCGTCGAGCAGCTTTTGCCGCGTCGCCGGCGGCAGGTTGGGTGCCGGGGTTTCTTCGATCACTTTCTGGTTGCGCCGCTGGATCGAGCAATCGCGCTCGCCGATGGCCGCCACCGTGCCGCGCCCGTCGCCGAAGATTTGCACTTCGACGTGGCGCGCCTGATCGATGTAGCATTCGACGAAGACGCCGCTGTCGGAAAAGAAATTTTTCCCCAGGCGCTGCACCGATTCGAAGGCGGCATCGAGCGCAGCTTCGTCGGCGCAGCGCGTCAAGCCGATGCCGCCGCCGCCGGCCGTGCTTTTGAGCATGACCGGGTAGCCGATGCGCTTGGCCTCCACGCGCGCCGATGCCAGGTCGGGCAGCAGGCCCGAACCGGGCGTCAGGGGAACGTTGGCGCGGCCGGCGAGTTCGCGCGCGGCGTGCTTCAAGCCGAAGTCGCGCATCTGCTGCGCCGTCGGGCCGACGAAGACCAGGCCGGCCGCCTCGCAGGCTTCGCAAAACGCGGCGTTTTCCGAGAGAAAGCCGTAGCCGGGAATGATCGCTTCGGCGCCGGCATCCTTGGCCGCCTGGATGATCGCATCAAAACGCAGATAACTTTCCGCCGGTGCCGCGCCGCCGATGTTGACCGCGATGTCGGCCACCTTGACGTGCATGGCGTTGCTGTCGGCGTCGGAATAGACGGCCACGCTCTTGATGCCCATTTTCTTGAGCGTGCGGGCGATGCGCACGGCGATCTCGCCGCGATTGGCGATCAGGACCGTTTTAAACATGCTCATGCTCCGATTTAGGTTCTCGTGTCATGTTTTTCTCTCAGGCGAGCGAAGCGCGGTAGGCGCGCCAGCCGCCGAAATGCGTGATGTCTTGCGCGCCGGCCAAGCCCTGGCCCTCGCAGATGAAGCCCTTGACTTGCCGGCCGTCGCACAGTTCCAGCGTGCCGATGCCGAGCGGCGCCGGAATGCCGGCAACGAAGGAGCCGAAAGCGGCGGTCGGCATGTCCCATAATTCGACCTGGATCGCCGCGCCGCTGGCGTTCTCGCCGCGCGCGAGCCCCGGCTTGGGCGGCACGGTGCCGGCGAGCGCATAGAGGTGGTAGGCGTCGGACGTGGCCGTGGTTTCGACCAGCACGGCATCGCGCTCGGTCAACTCGCGGTTCAGCGGCATGCCGCTCAGGTGGGCGCCGACCACGGCGAGGCGGGTCTTGTCCGGCGCCGGGGTCAGGATTTGCGCCAGCATGGTGGAGACATAGGCCAGCCCGGTCGCGCCGCGTGTCAATGCGCGGTGGCCTTGCCAACGCTTGCCGAAGGCGCACAAGGCGTTTTCCTTCCAGGCCGGGCCGATCAGCGTAATGCCGAACGGCAAGCCGTCTTCGCGGAAACTGCATGGCAGCGACAAGGCGCTCCAGTCGAGCAGGTTGACAAAATTGGTGTACTTGCCGTTCTGGCTGTTCAGGCGCACCGGATCGGCTTCGACATCGGCGATGCGGTGCGGACGGGGCAAGGTTGGCACGAGCAAGGCATCGACGCCGGCGATCAGGGCGTCGGCCTTGCGCTTCAAGTCGCCCAGGCGGTACATCGCATCGAAGGTGTCGGCGGCGGAAAATGCGTTGGCGCTGAAAATGATGTCGCGCACGACGGGGTGGATCGCTTCAGGTGTCTTTTCGGCAAAGGCGCGGATGGCGGCATAGCGCTCGGCCACCCAGGGGCCGTCGTACAGCAGGGCCGTCACCTGGTCGAGCAGATCGAAGTCGAGCGGCACGCATTGCGCACCAAAGGCGGCAACTTCCTCCAGTGCTGTGCGCCAGGCGTGCTCGCTTTGGGTATCGCCATAGAATTCGGGCATGAGCGGGATGCCCAGACGCGGCTTTTCGGGCAAAACAGCCATGGCACTCTCGGCCGGCGCCGCGCGCGAGAAGGCGTCGTCTTCGTCGTAGATGGCGGCAATCGCGTAGGCCAGTTGGGCGTCGTCGACGGTGGTGGCGAAAATCGAGATGCAATCGAGGCTGCGGCAGGCCGGCACCACGCCTGTGTTCGACAGCGCGCCGCGCGTGGGCTTCAAGCCGACGATATTGTTCAAGCCGGCCGGTACGCGGCCCGAGCCGGCAGTGTCGGTGCCCAATGAGAACGGCACCAGACCGCGCGCCACCGCGCTGGCCGAGCCGGAACTCGACCCGCCGGAGATGTATTCGGGGTCAAAGGCATTGGGCACAAAGCCATACGGGGAACGCGTGCCGACCAGGCCGGTGGCGAACTGGTCAAGATTGGTCTTGCCGATGATGATGGCCCCGGCCTGAACCAGACGCTCGATGACGAAGGCATTGCGCTCAGGCGTGTAGGCAAATTCGGGACAGCCCGCCGTGGTCGGCAGGCCGGCCACGTCGATGTTATCTTTCACCGCAAAGGGCACGCCATACAACGGCAATGACGCAGCACCGCCGGCCGCCGCCGCGCGCATTTCCAGCGCCGCGATCTGCCTGCCCAGATGCACGTGGTCGGCCAAGGTGATCCAGGCCTTGTCGCCTTGCGGGAGCAACTTGGTCAAACGCGCCAGCAGCGATTGTGGCGTGCCGCCTTCCTTATAAGCCGCCAACCAGTCCGCGATGGTCCACCCAATCATTTGGTATACCTTCTTGTGTACAAGTTGAATTCAGATAAGCAAAGGGTGTGCCTGAGCGTGTGCCACTCCTTGCCGAAAGGCGTTAATTGAGGGAAATCAGTGAATTAGCGGCGGATTCAAAGAAAAAGGGTGAGCATGGTGCTCACCCTTTTAATCCGGGCCTGGCCTTGCCAAGCCGGTGCTTCGCACCTTGTCTGTGCGTCAACTTGGTGCAGAGCGCTTGGTGCAGAACGCTTGATGCAGAACGCGTGGTGCAGACTGATTAATCCGGCACCGCCGCCGTCACTTCGATTTCGACGCGCGCCCGGTCTTCGATCAGCGCCGTCACCTGCACCGCCGTCATGGCCGGATAGTGTTTGCCGATGATTTCGCGGTAAGCGGCGCCGACTTCCTTGGCAGAACTCAGATATTCCTTTTTATCGACCACGTACCATGTCATGCGCACGATGTGCTCGGGACGGGCGCCGGCCTCCTTCAGCACGGCGACGATGTTTTGCAGCGCCTGGCGCGCCTGGCCGGCAAAATCGTCGGTGTGGAAGCGGCCTTGTTCGTCCCAGCCTATCATGCCGCTGACAAATATCTGGCGGCCCTGGGCGGCGATGCCGTTGCTGTAGCCCTTGGGCTGGACCCAGCCGGGCGGTTGGAGAATGTTCATGCTTCGCTTTTCTGGTAGCCGCGCAACAGTTCGCGCGCGATGATCATTTGTTGCACTTCCGTCGCGCCCTCGTAGATACGCAAGGATCTTATTTCGCGGTACAGCCGCTCCACGGCTTGCCCGCTGACCACGCCGAGGCCGCCGAACATCTGCAGTGCGGCATCGATCACGCGTTGGGCGTTTTCGGTGGCGGTCAGCTTGGCCATGGCCGCTTCACATGTCACGGATTTTCCCTGGTCGCGCTGCCAGGCGGCACGGTAGGTCAGGAGTGCGGCGGCGTCGATGTCGGTTGCCATCTGGGCCAGTTTGGACTGGGTAAGCTGAAAGTCGGCCAGGGTCTGCTTGAACATGTGGCGCGTGGTGGCGCGCGCGAGCGCTTCATCGAGTGCGCGGCGCGCGAAGCCGAGCGCGGCGGCCGCAACCGAGGTGCGGAATACATCAAGCGTGGCCATCGCCACCTTGAAGCCCTGCCCTGCCTCGCCGATGCGCTGCGTGGCGGCAACGCGGCAATCGGTCAGTTTGAGGCGCGCCAGGGGATGCGGCGCAATGACGTGGATGCGCTCTGCAATCTCGAACCCCGGTGTGCCGGCATCGACGATGAAAGCCGAAATGCCGCGTGCGCCGGGGGCTTCGTCGGTGCGGGCGAACAGCACGTAAAAGTCGGCGATGCCGCCGTTGGAAATCCAGGTCTTTTCGCCGTTCAACACATAGTGATCGCCATCGCGCTTTGCTGCGCATTGCATGGCGGCGACGTCGGAACCGGCATCGGGTTCGGATAGCGCGAAGGCGGCGATCGCCTCCCCTTTGCCGACGCGCGGCAGGTAATCGTGCTTTTGCTGCGGCGTGCCGAACAGGCTGATCGCGCCGGAACCCAGGCCCTGCATGGCGAAGGCGAAGTCGGCCAGGCCGGAGTGCTTGGCCAGCGTTTCGCGGATCAGGCACAGCGCGCGCGTATCGATCACGTCGGTCACCCCGCCGTAATTGGTGCCGGCCACGGCATAGTGCAGCCAGCCCGAATTGCCGAGCAGTTTGACCAGGGCACGGCAAGCGGCATCGACGTCGGATTCATCGCCATGCGCGAGGTGTTCGACGGACCAGGCTTCGAGCGCGCGCGCGATGGTGCGGTGACGGAGTTCGAAGAAGGGCCAGGTTGTGTGGTGGTTGTCCATTATGTGTCGCCTTGTAGCTCCCTCTCCCGTGGGCGAGAGGAGTTAATTAGTCTCCCTCAAATTTGGGCTTTTCCTTCGCCACAAACGCATGATAAGCCCGATGAAAGTCGTTGGTCATCATGCAGATCGCCTGCGCCTGGGCTTCAGCTTCGATGGCCTCGTCCACGCCCATGTTCCATTCCTGCTGCAGCATTTTCTTGGTCATGCCGTGGGCAAAGGTGGGCCCCGCGGCCAACTCGGCCGCCATGCGCGTCGCTTCCGCCAGGACATCCTCGGGCGCGCACAGGCGGTTGAAAAAACCCCAGCGTTCGGCTTCCTCGCCACTCATGGAGCGGCCCGTGTACAGCAATTCGGCCGCACGCCCCTGGCCGATCACGCGCGGCAGCATGGCGCAGGCGCCCATGTCGCAGCCGGCCAGGCCGACGCGGGTGAACAGGAACGCCGTCTTGCTGCGCGCGGTGCCGTAGCGCAAGTCCGATGCCAAGGCCAGGATGGCGCCGGCGCCGACGCAAATGCCATCGATTGCCGCGACGATGGGCTGCGGGCAGGCGCGCATGGCCTTGACCACGTCGCCGGTCATGCGTGTAAAGGTGAGCAAGCCCGGCATGTCGAGCTTGGTCAAGGGGCCGATGATTTCGTGCACATCGCCGCCGGAACAGAAATTGTCGCCGGCGCCGGTGATGACGATGGCTTTCACGTCGTCGGCATGCGCGAGCGAGCGGAACAGTTCACGCAGCTCGGCATAGGACTCGAAAGTCAGCGGGTTCTTGCGCTCGGGCCGGTTCAGGGTCAAGGTCGCCACGCCCTCATGCACGGCGAAACTGAAGTGTTCGGCACGGTGATTGGCAAAGCCGGTGCGGTTGCCCGGCAATTGCTGCGGCTGGCCTGGCAGGTAAGACATGGCGTTACTCCTTGTTTTCGACATCCATCAGGTGTTGCTTCATCTGCGACAGCAGCGCAATCAGCTTACCCTTTTCCGGCTGCGACAGGCCGCTCATCAAATCGTCGATCCACTCCTCGTGCACCGCGGCCATTTTGGCGAAGGCACGCTTGCCTGCGGCGGTCAGCTTGACGCTGTAGACGCGCCGGTCGCTCGGGCTGGGCACGCGCACCACGAGTTTTTCCTGCTCGAGCTGGTCGGTGATGCCGGTGATGTTGCCGCCCGTGACCATCATGCGGCGCGACAGTTCGCCCATACGCAAGCCTTCGGGGTGGCGCTGCAATTGGGCCATCAGGTCGAAGCGCGGCAGGGTGACGTCGAACTGCTCGCGCAGCCGCGTCCGGATCTCGTTTTCGATGCGCGTGGTGCATGAGAGCATGCGCAGCCACAGTTTCAGCGAGGTGTGGTCCTCTTCCGTGATGCGCGTCTCCAGGTCGACGATGGGCATGGCCCCATGGGTAGCATTGGCGGCGCCATTGCCGTTGTGATGCACCAGTCCGTTCGCACTTGCGTTTGCTTTCCGCGCCATTGCTGTCCTCTCGCTTTTTAATCAAATTTTCTTTTCTCGTCCTACGATTCAAGCAAGCGCGCGGCAATCTGCTGCGGCGTCAAGCCACTGTTGGCCGCGGCCAGTTGCCGTTCGCGCTCGAGGTTGCGTTCGAGTTGCAGCTTGCCGGCTTGGTATTGCTTGGGCCATGCCACGTCGGTATAGCCCAGTCTGGCGCATTCATGCAAGGTCCAGGCCGGATCGGCCAGGTGCGGCCGGGCGATGGCGCACAGGTCGGCGCGGCCGGCGGCGATAATGCTGTTGGCATGATCGGCCTCGAAGATCGCACCGACGGCAATCGTCGGAATGTCCGCTTCGTTGCGGATGCGGTCGGCAAAGGGCGTCTGGAACATCCGGCCATAGACCGGCTTTTCTTCCTTGCTGACCTGGCCCGAGGAGCAATCGATCATGTCGGCCCCGGCTTGCTTGAACAGCCGCGCAATCACGGTCGCGTCATCGGGTGTGATGCCGCCTTCAACCCAATCATGCGCCGAGATGCGCACGCTGATCGGTTTGTCCTGCGGCCACACGGCGCGGATCGCGGCGAACACGTCGAGCGGGTAACGGCAACGGTTTTCCAGCGCACCGCCGTATTCGTCGGTCCTGTGATTGGTCAAGGGCGAGATGAAGGACGACAGCAGATAGCCATGCGCGCAATGCAATTCCAGCCAGTCGAAGCGGGCTTCGGCGGCGGCCTCGGCGGCGCGCACGAAATCCGTCTTGATGCGTTCCAACTCCTCGCGTGTTGCAGCACGCGACATGGCGGACACACCAGTCAGGTATTGCTGTTCCGAAGCCGACACCAGCGGCCAGTTGCCTTCGGACAGGGGCTTGTCGATGCCATCCCAGGCGCACCGCGTCGAACCCTTGGCGCCGGCATGGCCCAATTGCATGGCGATCTTTGCGTCACTGTGATGGTGGACGTAATCGACGATGCGCTTCCATGCCGCCGTGTGCTCCGGCTTGTAGAGGCCGGGACAGCCCGGTGTAATGCGCGCGTCAGCCGACACGCAAGTCATTTCGGCGAACACCATGCCGGCGCCGCCCATGGCGCGGCTGCCCAGGTGTACCAGGTGGTAGTCGCCAACCGTCCCATCCTCGGCGGAATACTGCGCCATCGGCGACACCACGATGCGGTTCTTCAGTACCACCGAGCGCAACCGGAACGGCGTCATCATCGGCGGCACCTTGCCAGGCTGGACAGGAACACCGGCCTGCTCTGCCGCACGCGTGGCGATCCAGCGTTCGAAGCCGCCCACGTATGCGGCATCGCGCAGGCGCAGGTTCTCGTGCGACAGGCGCTGGCTGCGCGTCAACATCGAGTAGGCGAATTGCGGCGCTTCCAGCCCGGTATAGCGCTCGACGTTTTCAAACCATTCCATCGAATTGCGTGCCGCACTCTGGATCTTCAAGACTTCAAGCGCGCGCAGCTTCTGGTATTCGTCGAGTACCGCTGCGATGCCTTCCTTGCCGTGACGTGCGAAGGAGCGCGCCAATTCGATCGCGTCTTCCAGGGCCAGCTTGGTGCCGGAGCCGATCGAGAAGTGCGCGGTGTGCGCTGCATCGCCCATCAGCACGACGGGGACTTTGCGCCCGTCAAGTTCGTTCCAATGCACCCAGCGATGACAGACGATGCGCGGGAACTTGATCCAGATCGCCGCGCCGCGCAGGTGCGAAGCGTTCGACAGCAAGGGATGGCCGTCGAGATATTTGGCGAACAGCTTTTCGCAAAACGCGATTCCCTCCTGCTGGCTCATGCGGTCCAGCCCGGCGCGCTGCCACACCTCCTCCGGCGTCTCGATGATGAAGGTCGCCGTGTCGCCGTCGTATTGATAGGCATGCGCCTGGAACCAGCCGTGTTCGGTTTCTTCGAAGGCAAACGTGAAGGCCGGAAACAGCTTCTTGGTGCCGAGCCAGACGAAGCGGCATTTGCGCGACTCGACATCGGGTTCAAAGGTCTCAGCATAGCGCGTGCGCACGCGGCTGTTCAAGCCATCGCAGGCGATGACGAGATCGGCTCCGTATTGCCGTGCCACTTCCTGATCGTCGGTCACGTCGGTTTCGAACATCAGCTTGACGCCCAGTTCCTCAGAGCGCTGCTGCAGGATGTTGAGCAAGCGTTTGCGCCCGATGCCGCAAAAGCCGTGGCCGCCTGAGGTGGTGGTGTGTCCCTTGAAGTGAACGTCGATGTCGTCCCAGTGATTGAAGGCTTGCAGAATGGTACGCGCGGTCGGCTCATCGGCCGCAACGAGGTTGCCCAGGGTTTGGTCGGAAAACACTACGCCCCAGCCGAAGGTGTCGTAGGGGCGGTTGCGTTCGATCACGGTGATGTCGTGATTCGTATCCTGCTTCTTCATCAAGAGGGCGAAATAGAGGCCGGCCGGGCCGCCGCCTATGCAGACGATCTTCATCGGTTCACCATCATGTCGACCTGAGTTTGAAACGTTGCAGCTTGCCGGTCTCGGTGCGCGGCAGCGATGCGCAGAATTCGATGGCGCGCGGATACTTGTAGGGCGCGATCGCCTGCTTGACGAATTCCTGCAATCCCCGCATCGTGGCCTCGCCCGGCTTGCACTCGGGCTTGAGCACCACGAACGCCTTCACGATCTGCCCGCGCTCCTCATCGGGCCAGCCGACCACGGCGCATTCGGCAACCAAGGGATGACGCAGCAAGGCTTCTTCGACCTCGGGACCGGCGATGTTGTAGCCGGCGGAGATGATCATGTCGTCGGTGCGCGCCTGATACCAGAAATAGCCGTCGGCATCCATGACGTAGGCATCGCCGGTCAAATTCCAGCCACGATGCACGTATTGCTGTTGCCGGTCGTCGGCCAGGTAGCGGCAGCCGGTTGGCCCTTTAACAGCGAGGTGGCCCACCGTGCCGGGCGGCACGGCGTTGCCGTCGTCGTCCAGCACGCAGGCCTGGTAGCCCGGCACCGGCTTGCCGGTGGCGCCGGGGCGCGCATCGGCGCCTGCGGCGGAAATGAAGATGTGCAGCATCTCGGTGGCGCCTATGCCGTCTATCATGTCGATGCCGGAAGCAGCTCGCCAGCCCTCGCGCGTGGCCTTGGGCAAGGCCTCGCCGGCAGAGACCGTTTTCTGCAAGCTGCGCAAATCATACTTTGCGGCCAAAGGCGCCATCTGGCGATAGAAGGTCGGCGCAGTGAAGCAGACCGTGGCGCGATGCGCGGCAATAGCTTGCAGCAGCGTTTCGGGTGTGAGCCTTTCCAGCAGCACGGCGGTGGCGCCGACACGCAGGGGAAACAACAGCAAGCCGCCCAGGCCGAAGGTAAAGGCCAGGGGCGGTGTGCCGATGAACACATCGTCCTCCTGCGATTGCAGCACCGAGCGCGGGAAGCAGTCGCAGATCGCCAGGATATCGCGATGAAAGTGCATGGTGCCCTTGGGTACGCCGGTCGTGCCCGAAGTGAAGCCGATCAGGCACACGTCTTCGGCATAGGTGTCGAGCGCATCGAACCCGCCGCTTTGCCGCGCCATGCGCTGCTCCAGCCCTGCCTCACTCGCGTCGTGGTAATACAGAAGCGTTGGGGTTGTCTGCGCCACTGCCGCCGCGCTTTCCATTTCCTCGCGCAATTCACCCGCGCACAGCACGGCGCCGACTTCGGCCTTGTCGAGGATCACGGCCAACTCTTTCGCACGCAACAGAGGCATGGTAGGCACGGCAATGTAACCGGCTTTCCACACCGCCAGCACGCACGCGGCCATCATGGGGCTATTTCCGCCGCGCAAGAGGATGCGCGCGCCGGTCGGCAGCTTCAATTGGCTGCGCAGCACGCCGGCGATGCGGTCGGTCTTGTCCTTCAGCTCGGCATAGGTCCAGACTTCGCTCTTGCCGAGGATTGCCGGCTTCGATGCGCGACCGCCCGCGGCCATCTTGTCGAGCAATTCGACGGCGCAGTTCAGGCGTTCCGGATAATGCAGTTCGGGAAGGTCGAAGCGCAACTCCGGCCACGCATCGCGTGACGGAAGGTTATCGCTGGCAAAACTGTCTTGGTAGGCAGTGCTCATGCAGGCCTGGTTCTCGGGTAATAGTTGCAGGCTTCGGTGCAAAAAATGTACTTTATTCCTAAACTATCGACAATTCAAGAAGTTGATTGAATTTTCATTGCGCCGTGCAGCATATCTCCCGAGAAAGAATTGACTGATGGAAAGACAATAAAAACGCCGCTTGGAAGCGGCGTTTTCTTTTATGTACCGACTTTCACAAACCGTTTGTTATGCCTTGGCATTCCGCTCGCGCCCAACCCAGTACAGCAAACCGACGATGACGACGTAAGGCAGCAGCGAAAGCCCGTCGGACATCGCGCCTTCATAGAAGGGATTGTTCTTCTGCGCCCATTGCTCAAGCGTCTGGTCGAAGTTGGTCATGATGCCGGCCGTGAAGGCGATGATGATGCCGGCCAGCGCGCCGCCTGCGATATAGCCGGAAGACAGCAGCACGCCGGCGCTGCGGTCGCCCGCAGCCTGTTTTTCATCCTCGTTCAGCTTGGCGTATTGCGGCAGCTTGTTGTTGCGCCGGTCAACCAGCCAGCGCACCATGCCGCCGACGAAAAGCGGCATCGAGGACGACAGCGGCAAGTACACGCCCACGGCGAAGGCGAGCGAGGGGATGTCGGACATCTCAAGCACCACGGCGATCATCACGCCGAACAGCACGAGGGTCCAGGGCAATTGCCGGTCGAGGATGCCCTTGATGATGTAGGACATCAGCACGGCCTTGGGCGCGTCGTATTTCTTCACCTCGCTGCCGTCGGGGCGCTTGTTGTAATGCCCGTTGATGCCGGGATCGACCAGGTACACCACCTTGCCGGCATCGTCGACGAAATACTTGCCGGCGGGGCCGCCCACGGTATCGGTCTTTTGCCAGACGTGATAGGTCTTGCCGTCCTGCGCGGCCTGCGGGCCTTGCAGCGTGCCGGTGTCGTGCAGCTTGGAGACATCGGTGGCGAGGGCGGGCGCCACCTGGGCCGCCGGCACGTAGACCGTGCCGGCATCGTTCAGCTTCAACAGGATGGGGCCGAGCAACAGCGCCGACGACAAGGCGCCGGCCAGGATGGCATATTGCTGCAGGCGCGGCGTCGAGCCGACCAGGAAACCGGTTTTCAAGTCTTGCGAGGTGGTGCCGGCATTGCTTGATGCGATGCAGACGATGGCGCCGACAGAAAGCGCCGTCACGTAATATTGCCCGCCGGTCCAGCCCATGATGAGGAAGATCAGGCAAGTGAACAGCAGCGTGGCAACCGTCATGCCCGAAATCGGGTTGGAGGAGGAACCGATTTCGCCGGTCAGGCGCGACGACACAGTGGAAAACAGGAAGCCGAACAGGACGATCAGGATCGCGCCCAGTATATTCATCTGCAGCGGTGTGGCCAGCGTGATCGCGACGACCAGGCCGAACGAGCCGATCAAGACCCACTTCATCGGGATATCCTGGTCGGTGCGGAGCGGGGCTTCGGCTGCGGCGCCGCCATTCCTGCCTTTGCCCATGCCGGAGAGGCCCGCCTTCATGCTGCGCCAGATGGTCGGCAAGGCGCGCGCCAGGCTGACCAGGCCGCCCGCTGCCACGGCGCCGGCGCCGATATACAGGACGTAAGCGCCGCGAATATCGTCGGGACCCATCTCGGAAATCAGCTTGGTTCCCGGTGCGAGCGGCACGCTCAATTTCTCGCCGAAGAACTTGATCATCGGGATCAACAGCAGATAGGACAGCACGCCGCCGGCCGCCATCACCGAGGCGATGCGCGGGCCGATGATGTAGCCGACGCCGAGCAGCTCGGGCGACACTTCGGCGCCGATCGAGCCGGACTTCAAGGGGTCGCCGAATTCGACGTTGGGCGTATCCTTCCAGCCCTTGAATGCCACGTTCAGGGCCTTGTACAGCAGGCCGATACCGAAGCCGCCGAAGATGGTCTTGGCGCGGCGGCTGGCATCAAGCTGGGCTTCGGAGCTGTCGCGCGCGGCTTCACCGGCTGCTTCGCGCGAGGTGTCGGAAGCGGCGGCCTTGAGCACTTCGGCGCAGGCCGTGCCTTCGGGGAATTTCAACTGGTGATGCTGCTCCACGATCATGGTGCGCCGCGTCGGGATCATCAACAGGATGCCGAGCACGCCGCCCAGCACGCCCACCAGCATGACGCGCCAGATTTCAAGCTCGAACCCCAGGATCAGGATGGCCGGCATGGTCACGCCGAGACCGAAGGCGATCGATTCGCCGGCCGAGCCGGCGGTCTGCGTGATGCTGTTCTCCAGGATGGTCGAATCGGTGCCGCCGAACTTGTGCACCAGACGGAATAGCGTAATCGCGATCACGGCCACGGGGATCGAAGCGCTGACGGTCAAGCCGACCTTCAACACCAGGTAGAGCGACGACGCGCCGAACACCATCCCCAAAACCACGCCCATGACGAGCGCGCGTATGGTCAACTCGGGAAGATTGGCGGAAGCGGGGATATAGGGTTTGACCGCCGGAGGCGCATTATCGTGAGGCATTCGGTTCTACCTTTAGGTTGGGGCAAAAACAGCCCGGCATCGTGTGCCGGGAGCGTGCATGGCGGATCGTAGCACAGCGCTTGCCGCGCTTGAAAAGCTTGAGGCTTGAAATTTCATGGCGCGGCGCAGCATCGCCGCATCACGCTGTTGCGCACTTGCCACAAGGCTTACCATGGCATGCCGGACGTGCGACCATGCAGCACCGACCGGGAGCGTCCCATGATCATTGCCGACCATATTTCCGCCATTTTGACCGTCACCGGCGTCGTGACCGCAGCGGTGGTGTTGCAGTTCTTCTTTCCGGTGCAGGTATTACGACTGCTGAGCAAAGTCAGCTTGCACGACGAGGCGGGATTGTTCTTTGCCAGGCATTGGGGCCTGCTGGCTTTTGTCATGGGAGCTTTGCTGGTGTACGCGGCCGATCATCCCGAGGCGCGCGCGCCGGTCATGCTGGCGGCGGCGGTGGAGAAGGCTGGATTGGTCGGGTTGGTGATTCTGCATGGCGGCAGGCCTTATACGCGGGGCTTGCGGTTGGCGGCAGTGTTTGATGGGGTTTGTGTGTTGATTTATGGGGTGTATTTGTCTGGGATGGCTTGAAGAGGATGCAAGTCGAGTCACTGCGCACGCTGCGTATTGTCAAACGAAGTGAGGCAATATGCGGTAGCGCCGGACGAAGTTCCGCTTTCGACGACGCCAAAAAGGCAGGTGCCGAAACGGATAAAGAAGGACAGGTTGTCTGAGCCGAAGGCGAGTTCCCTGTCCTTCCCGTTTCGGTACCTGCCTTTTTGGGGATCCCCGAAGGGGGCGGCGTTGAGCGGTCGCCTTTTTTTGCTTACTTTTGGGCGGCCGGCTAGGTGCGAAGCAAAAAAAGTGAGCGGCTGCCGGGCCGCCCCCCGGCGAAGGTATCGACGAGAAAAAAACAAAATTCGCCAACAATAAAAACAAAGCGAGAAATGTCATGTGTCCTTACAACTGCAGCCAGCCCCTCATCGGATCGCCGCCCGCCCCGCCCCTCTCCCGCCTGCGGGCGAGGAGCGACCGGTCATCTGCTCCTTACTACTCCAAGGGTAATCCAACGTAATTCTCCGCGAACATCGTCGCCGCCGCCCGCGAGCGCACCAGGTAATTCAACTCCGACAACTGCATATGATCCTGGAATGCCGTATTGTCGGCAAAGCGATGCATCATCGACGTCATCCACCACGAAAAATGTTGTTTGCGCCAGATGTGCTTGAGGCAGGTCGCTGAGTACGAGGTCAGCAAATCATTCTTCCCTTCCTTGAACACGGCAGAAAGGGCACGCGCCAGGATCTTCACGTCGGCCACTGCTGAATTCATGCCCTTGGCACCGGTGGGCGGCACGATATGCGCCGCGTCGCCGGCCAGGAACAACCGGCCATATTGCATCGGTTCGACCACGAAGCTGCGCATCGGCGTGACGCTTTTTTGCATGATCGGTCCTTCGTTGAGCTTCCAGCCATCGCTGGCTTCAAGCCGCGTATGCAGTTCGCTCCAGATGCGGTCGTCCGACCACGCCTCCAGATTTTCCTGCGGCGAGCATTGCAGATAAAGCCGCGTGATTTCGGGCGAGCGCATCGAAAACAGGGCGAAGCCGCGCTCGTGATGGGCATAGATCAATTCGTCCGCCGCGGGCGCCGCCTGGGCCAGGATGCCGAGCCAGGCGAAGGGATAGCTGCGCTCGTATTCGCGCAATACACCGGAAGGAATCGACCGACGGCAAACGCCGTGAAAACCATCGCAGCCGGCGATGTAATCGCAGACGACCTCTTGCTCGGCGCCATCCTTGCGATAACGCAGCCGGGACTTGGCGGCGTCGCCATCAATGTCGTGCAGGCTCACTTCTTCCGCCTCGAACACGATCGGCTCACCGGCGGCCAGGCGCGCGGCGATCAAATCCTTCACCACTTCGTGCTGGCCGTACACCGTCACGGCCTTGCCGCCGGTGAGGTCGGCCAGATCGATGCGATGGCGCCGGTTGTCGAATAGCAGATCGAGTCCGTGATGCATCATGCCCTGGCGCCGCATGCGTTCTCCAACGCCCGATTCGTTCAGCAAATCGACGGTGCCCTGCTCGAGCACGCCGGCACGGATGCGTTCTTCAACGTATTGCCGGCTGCGGTTCTCCAGCACAATGGATTCGATGCCCTGCAAATGCAGCAGGTGCGCAAGCAAAAGACCGGAAGGACCGGCGCCGACGATGCCGACTTGTGTATGCGTGACTGTCATGCGAAGCCGTTTCGGGTGGTTAAAGTATTGTTCGATAATCGAACATATGTCTGTTTATCGAACACGATCTAGCATACTATAATTCGCCAACACCTTGCCAATCAACACCAACAACAGGAGACAGGCATGACATTCGCATTCGTACTTCGCACTCTCGTGGCGGGGGCACTCGCCGCCGCCAGCGTCGCCGTCCTGGCGGACGATACGATCAAGGTAGGCCTGGTCGCGCCGTTCTCCGGCCCCTTCGCCGACTACGGTAAGCAGATGCAGGCCGGCATCAACGCTTACATGAAAAAGAATGGCGATCATGTCGCCGGCAAGAAGGTGGAAATCATCGTGCGCGACACCACCGGCCCGGTGCCCGAAATAGCCAAGCGGCTGGCGCAGGAATTGGTGGTGCGCGACAAGGTCGATTTCCTGGCCGGCTTCGGGCTGACGCCGGAGGCATTGGCCGTGGCGCCGGTGGCGGAACAGGCGAAGAAGCCGATGATCATCATGAATGCCGCCAGTTCGGTGATCACGACCAAGTCGAACTACATCGCGCGCTTTTCGATGACGCTGCCGCAAGTGGCCGGCCCGGTGGCAACCTGGGCGGTGAAGAACAATATCAAGAGCGCCGTCACGCTGGTGGCCGACTACGCACCCGGCATCGATGCCGAGACGGCGTTCAAGACCAATTTCCTCGGTGGCGGCGGGCAGGTGATCGAATCGATCCGCGTGCCGCTGCGCAATCCCGAATTCGCCCCCTTCGTCCAGCGCATCAAGGACGACAAGCCGCAAGCCGTGTTCATCTTCGTGCCGGCCGGCGAACAGGGCATCGCCTTCATGAAGACCTACCGCGAGAAAGGCCTGGCCGAAGCCGGCATCAAGGTCATTGCCACAGGCGACCTGACCGACGATCATGTGCTGCAAAGCATGGGCGACCCCGCGCTCGGCGTGATCACCACCTTCCATTATTCGGCGGCACACGATTCGCCCGAGAACAAGGACTTTCTCAAGACCTATGCCGAGGCCAACCCGGACGCCGGCAAGCCCAACTTCATGTCGGTCGCCGCCTATGACGGCATGGCCGCGATCTATGAAGTGGCCAGGAAGCTCAACGGCAAGATTGACGGCGACCGTGCCATGACAATCCTGAAGGGCATGAAGCTGGTCAGCCCGCGCGGCAACATCATGATCGACCCGGCCACGCGCGATATTGTGCAGACTGTCTACGTGCGCAAGGTGGAACGGGTCGCCGGCGAACTGGCCAACGTGGAATTCGACAAGTTCACCGACGTCAAGGACAGCGGAAAGTAAAGTAAACTGGGGCATGGCCTCCAAAGGAAAACCGCTCAATCCGCTATTGCAACGCATGCTGGCGCAGAAATCGACTCCTGCGCCGGCGCCCATCCCCATCGATGTTGCAACCGTCTTCAAGCTTGCCGCGCAAGCGCACCAAGCCGGCAAGTTGGACGATGCCGAAGCCGGCTATCGCAACATACTTGGCCATGAGCCGCAGCACGCGGACGCACTGTATCTGCTTGGCGCGGCAAGGCAGCAACGCGGCGATCGGGTGCAGGCTGAGACGCTGTACCGTCAGGCATTAACCATACGCGAAGACTCGCGCTTCCTGTTCGCTCTGGCCGGCTTGCTGCACGAGCTGCGACGCCATCCCGAAGCCGAATCGGCCTATCGCCGCACGCTCGAGCTTGCGCCCGGCCATGCGCTCGTGCATAACAACTATGGCAACCTGCTGGGCGAAATCGGCCGCTTCGAGGAAGCCGAAGCGGCTTACCGCCGCGCCATTGCCGCGCAGCCCGATTTCGCCTTTGCGCACAATAATCTTGGCAACGTGTTGCGGGCGATGCGCAGGCAGGACGAAGCGGAAGCGGCTTATCGGCGGACGCTGGAGTTGGATCCGAACCATCTGCCGGCGCGCCTGAGCCTGGCCGGCATGCTCGGGGAAGCCGGCCGCTTGAGCGAGGCGGAAACTCTCTACCGCGAAGCCATCGCACTGCAGCCAAACTCGCCTGATGCGTACAACAATCTCGGCACCCTGCTCTACCGCACCGGCCGAAGCGGCGAAGCGGAACAGGCGTTGCGTCAGGCGCTGGCGCTGCGACCCGAATTTCCGCAGGCCTTGAACAACCTCGGCAATCTGTTGCGCCAGGCCGGCCGCATGAACGATGCCATCGCGGCCTACCGTCGGGCCATCACGCTCGCGCCGAACTACGCCGAGGCGCACAACAATCTCGGCACAGCGCAAAAAGAAGAGGGACAACACGAGGCGGCTCTGGCCAGCTATCGCCAGGCAATTGCGCTGGCGCCCAACAACGCCGACACGCGCCTGAACCTGGCCTGCCTGCTGCTGGCCGAGGGCGACTTCGCAAATGGCTGGCGCGAATACGAATATCGCTGGCATGCCGCCGGCCGCAAGGGGCCGCCAGGCTTCGCGGCGCCGATGTGGGACGGCAAAGCCGATTTGCGCGGCAAGACACTCTATCTGCATGCCGAGCAAGGTTTTGGCGACACGCTGCAATTCCTGCGTTATGCCACGCTGGCTGCAGAGCGCGGGGCGACCGTGCTGCTCGGCGTGCCGCCGGAATTGAAGACGCTTGCCGCGAGTTGTCCCGGCGTCGCGACGATCTTGACGACCGGTGACGCAACTCCCGCCTTCGATTTTCATTGCCCGCTGATGAGTTTGCCCCGGGCTTTCGGCACGGCATTGGACTCGATTCCCAATCGTATGCCCTACCTTGCCGCCGACCCGCAGGCAGTCGCCGCCTGGCGCGACAGGCTGGGACAAAAGACCGTGCCGCGCATCGGCCTGATATGGGCCGGCAAGCCGCGCCGCGACATACCGGAATCCTACGCCGTCGATCGGCAGCGCAGCATGGCGTTGACACAACTACTGCCGCTCTTGGCGACGACCGAGGCGGCTTTTTACAGCCTGCAGTTGGGCGATGCGGCGCAGCAGATGAAAGCCGATCCGAGTTTGGTTGCACATCTCGCCGACTTCACGGAGGACTTGCACGACTTCCACGACACCGCGGCGTTCATTGCCAATCTCGACCTCGTCGTCAGTGTCGATACCTCGGTGGCCCACCTGGCCGGGGCACTGTGCAAGCCGGTCTGGCTGCTTGATCGGCATCGTCCATGCTGGCGCTGGCTGCGCGGACGCATTGACAGCCCATGGTATCCATCCATGCGCATCTTCCGCCAACCGCGCCCCGGCGATTGGGATAGCGTGGTCGACGCGGTACGTGCCGCACTGGAGCAGGATTTGCACAACAAGCGCGGCATCTGAATTTGCGCAATGCCGCGCCATGGGCGATACTGGCGTCGGATTATCAAGGAGACACCCATGAAACAACATGCCTTGCTACTGACCTTGCTTCTTGCCGCCAGTGCACCGACGTTGGCGCAAACACCGCCGCCGGCTACGCCGTTCGAGCAACACAAGGCTGCAATAATCACCAAGATCCAGGCGCACATTGCGCGCGAACAATCGCTGTTATCCTGCGTGCAGTCGGCCCAGGACCGCGCAGCGGTCAAGGCATGCAAGCGCGCAGCGCAACCGGCGCACTGACATGACGCCGGGCCAGCGCTACCGTCATTACAAGGGCGGGTTTTACGAATACATCTGTGAGGCCACACTTGAGTCGGACCTGACGCCGATGATCGTCTACAAGGCCAGCAACGGCACGGTGTGGATACGGCCGCGCGACGTGTTCTTCGAAACCATCGAGGTCGACGGGCAGATGGTGCAGCGCTTCTCGGCCGTTGATTGACCCTGGCAAACCTCATGCCGACCGAAAAATCCGTACCGCGCCACCTGCGGCGCTACACCGATCTGCCGGCGCTGTTGCGCATTCTCTCCACGCGCACCCTCACCTTGCTCGACCCGAAGACCTGGGACGACAGGAACGATACCTTCTACATGTCGCAATACAAGGAACGCAAGGAATTGGCCTCGCTGCTGGCCTTGTGTTTCTCGCAGGCCGACGAAACCTATCACCACTGGCACGTGTTTTCCAAAGGTGCCTCGGGCGTGTGCATCGTGTTCAAGCAGGATGCGCTGCTGGCCCATCTGGACCAGTTCGAAGGAGTCACGGCGAGGAAGGTGTTGTACCGCAACACGGTGCAGCTCGGGCATCAGGGTTTGAAGATTGCCGACCTGCCGTTTCGCAAGCGCTCGGCATTCAAGGCCGAAGAGGAGTTGCGCGTGATCTACGAATCCGCGACTGAAGCCTATCCGGTCCTGGACGTGCCGATCGAACTCGCGCACATCCACCGGATTTCCCTGAGCCCCTGGCTGCATCCGAACCTGGCCGATGCGACGAAGGAAGTCATTCGTTCGATCGATGGATGCGAAACATTGGCGGTATATCGATCCACGCTGATTTCAAATGAGCGGTGGCGCGGATTTGGCAAGAATGCGACATGAAGCGGCGCGCCGACAGGAAAGCGGGGAGCGGGATTACAGCGGGCCAGCCCCATCTGCTACCATGTCGCAACAAAAAAAGGATGATGCCATGACCCTATTCTTCTCCCGCATGTTGAAAGCACTCTTTTGCGCAACCGTTCTCCAGGCAACGCTTGCCGGCAGTGCCTCTGCCGCCGAAACAACAAGCGCACCACCCACGCTGCGTGTGGATTACATCCACAGCGGCGACGCCAAAAACGAAAACTACGCCCTCGACCGCATCGTCGTCGAACCATTGCCCTGGCCGGGCAATCCGGCGCAAGCGATAGACAACACCAATCTCGGCGCCAACAAGGTCGAGGTAACCGACGCCAAGTCCGGCGCACTACTTTATTCGCGCGGTTTTTCCACCGTATTCGGCGAGTGGCGCTCCACCGACGAAGCCGGCCATGTGGCACGCGCCTTCCAGGAATCGGTACGCTTTCCCAAGCCGGCACACCCGGTGCACGTGCGCATCTACAAACGCAACGACAGCAACGCCTTTGTCCCGGCCTGGGATGTCGATATCGACCCCGATGCGCAGGAAGTGATACGCAAGCAAGGACCGGCGCCGGCCAATGTGATTCCGATCCACGTCAGCGGACCTTCGAAGGACAAGGTCGACCTCTTGATCATCGGTGACGGCTACACCAAAGCCGACATGCCAAAGTTCGCAGCCGACGCGCGCCGCATGAGCGCCCACCTGTTCGAGGTGTCGCCGTTCCGCGAACGTGCGAAGGATTTCAACGTCTGGGCCATGGCCGTGCCGACGCAGGAGTCCGGCGTGTCGCGTCCCTCCACCCATACCTATCACGCCTCGCCCTTGGGCGCACGCTACGACATCTTCGGCAGCGAACGCTATGTGCTGGCAGTGGACAATCGCGCCCTGCGCGAGATCGCGCAATATGCGCCTTATGAATTCATCGAAATCCTGGTGAATAACGAAACCTACGGCGGCGGCGGCATCTTCGGCCAGTTCAGCACGGCGGCGGTCGGCAGCGACTGGGCCAATTATTTGTTCGTGCACGAATTCGGCCATCACTTCGCCGGCCTGGCCGACGAGTATTACACCTCCGACGTGGCCTACGAAACGGGCAGCCCGCGCATCGAGCCGTGGGAACCCAACGTCACGGCGCTGAAAGACCCGGCGAACCTGAGATGGAAAGACAAGGTGCAGGCAAACACGCTGCTACCGACACCCTGGCCCAAGAAAGTGTTCGAAGATGAAGCGCACGATTTCCAGAAGCACCGCGCCGAGCTGCGCGCCGCCAATCGGCCCGAATCGGAAATGAATGCACTGTTCCGCACGGAATTGAAGCGCGAAAACGCTTTGTTCTCGCCGGACCCGAACCGCCACGCGGTCGGTGCCTTCGAGGGCGCGAACTATGAAGCGACGGGCTACTACCGCCCCGAGATGGAATGCATCATGTTCAACCGCAGCGAGGCTTTTTGCAGCGTGTGCAGTGCGGCGATCACGCGCATCATCGACATGTATTCGACACCGGCAGGGAAATAAAGATGTCAGGCGACGCCAAGATAACGCTCCAGTGTCGCCTTGTCCTCTGCAAGCACGTCGCTCGCGGCGGCATGCACAATGCGGCCGCGGTCAAGCATGACGGCCCGCTCCGTCAAAGCGAGCGCCAGCCGCGCGTGCTGCTCCACCAGGATCACCGCCATTCCCTCGTCATGGGCAATACGGCGCAACGCGCCCATCAATTCCTGCACGATGATGGGCGCCAGCCCCTCCATCGGCTCGTCGAGCAACAACAATCTGGGGTTGGTCATGAGGGCGCGTGCAATCGCCACCATCTGTTGTTCGCCGCCCGATAGTTGATTGCCCAGATTGGCGCGCCGCTCGGAGAGGCGCGGAAACAATTCATAGACGCGTTTGAGGTTCCAGGCGCCGGGCCGCGCCACGGCGGTCAAATGTTCCTCGACTGTCAGCGAAGGAAACATGCCGCGTTCCTGCGGCACCCAGCCGAGTCCCATCTGCGCCCGCTTGAAGCTCGGCGCGCCGATGATGCCAGCACCGCGCCAACGGATGTCGCCACTGTGCAATCGCGTGATGCCCATCAGGGTCAACAGCAGGCTGGTCTTGCCGACGCCGTTGCGGCCCAGCAGAGCCAGGGTTTCTCCCTCCTGCATGGACAAGGATATGTCTTCCAATACCACCGACTCGCCATAACCGGCGCACACCATGTCCAGCACCAACAATTCAGCCATGGGTAGCCTCGCCGAGATAGACTTCCCTGACGCGCGGATCGGCGGCGATCTCGTCGGGCGTGCCTTCGACCAGCACACGCCCGCCGACCAGCACTGTGATACGTTCGGCGAAGCGGAAAACCAGGTTCATGTCATGCTCGATGAAGACGATGGTCACGTCGCGCGGCAAGGCGGCGATCACTTCGAACAGTTCGCCGCTCTGTTCTGACGGAATACCGGCGGCGGGTTCGTCAAGCAGCAGTATCCTGGGTTTGGCCGCCAGTGCCAGCGCGATCTCCAGGAGGCGCTGCTTGCCGTAGGGCAGGCTGCGCACGACGGCATTGGCATCAAGGTGCAGATGCAGCGTATGCAGCAATTCCATCGCATCGGCCTCGGTCGCGCGTTCGCGCGCCACGCTGCGATACCAGATGTTGCTGCGATCGCGCTGTTCGAACAGCGCCAGCATGACGGACTCGAGCACGGTCAAGCCGGGAAACAGCGTATTGATCTGGAAGGTGCGCGCCACACCGCGCCGGACGCGTCGATGTGGCGGCAGACGCGTGATATCTTCCTCCCCGAGCCAGATCCTGCCCGAGGACGGCGCAAGGGCGCCAGTCAGCAAATTGATGAAGGTGGTCTTGCCGGCGCCGTTGGGCCCGATCAGCGCATGGCGCGCCCCGCTCTCGAAATTGAGCGTGATATCGCTATTGGCCTGGAAGGCGCCCCAATGCTTGGACAGGCTTTCCGTGCGAAGCAGGCTCATGCTTGACCCCGCTTCCTGACAAATGCGCGCACGCGGTCGAGCGCGCCGAGGATGCCGCCATGGGCGAACATCACGACGGCCACCAGCAAGGCGCCGATCCAGAATTGCCAATACACGGGATTTTGTCCCGACAAATAATCCTGCATCAGGATGAATACCGCCGCGCCGATCAAGCCGCCGTAGAGCCGCCCGCTGCCGCCCAACACCAGCATGACGAGCAACTCCGCCGAGCGCGGAAATCCAAGCGAATCGATGCCGACGAATTGCGTGGTCTGCGCCAGCAAGGCGCCGGCGATGCCTGCGATGGCCGCGCCGATCGTATAGGCCATCATCAGGCGCCGCGAAACGTTGGCGCCGATGGCGCTCATGCGGCGCGGTTGCTCGCGCACGCCGGCCAGGCTCAGGCCAAAGGGCGAGGCAACCAGCCGGCGCAGGAAGACGAAGACCAGGAACAGCACGGCCAGCGAATACCAGTAGGCGGTACGGCCGTTCAAGTCGAACTCGAACATGCCGAACAGCTTGCCCATGGTCACGCCCGACAAGCCATCCACGCCGCCCGTGATCGAAGCGCCCTGGTTGACTACCTCGTAGGTCAGCAAGCCCATGCCGAGCGTCACCATCAGGCGCGTCAAATCCTGCCCGCGCACGACGAGGAAACTGGCAAGCAATCCGCAGATGCCCGATATCAGGCAAGCGGCGAGTAATCCGGAAATCGGTTCACCCCAGCCATGTGCGGCCAACAAGCCCGCCGTATAGGCACCGATGCCGAAGAAGGCGGCATGGCCGAGCGAAAGCATACCCGCGTAGCCGAGGATCAGATCGAGCGACACGGCGAACAAGGCCGTGAACAACACCTGGTTGCCGAGGATCAGATAATCGGGAAAGGCGAAATAAGCCGCTGCCGGCACCAGCCAAAACACGATTTCGATCACGCGCCAGCGGTCGTGCGGCAAGGCATTGGTGTGAGGCGCACTCATGCGCGCCTCCCGGCCAGGCCCGCCGGGAACAGCAGCGGCAGCAAGACCATCAAGGCATAGATGATGAAGGCGCCATATTCCGGCAGATAGTATTTCCCAGCCACGTCGAACACGCCCAGCAGCAGCGAAGCATACAGCGGCCCGCGCATGGTGCCCGCACCGCCCACAACCACCACCAGCAGAAAGTAGACCATGTATTTGACCGGGAACACAGGATCAAGCCCCAGCACTTCGATACCCAGCCCGCCGCCGAGCCCGGCGAGACCCGAGCCGAGCGCAAAGGTCAGCGTGAACAGCAGCTTGACGTTGATGCCCAGTCCGCCCGCCACTTCACGGTTATCGACCGCCGCGCGCAATTGCGCGCCGAAGCGCGTCCGTCCCACGAGATAGCCCAGCAACGCGGCGATGACGATCACAAAAGCGATCAGGAACAAGCGGTAGCGCCCCACTTCGATGCCGAACAAGGATACCTGGCCCATGAGCCAGGAAGGCAATTGCACCGGCTGTTGCGACGAACCCCAAACATAGGTCGCCCCGGCCATCGCCATGAAAGTCAGGCCGATGGAAAACAGCACCTGGTCCAGCGGCTTGGCCCGGTATAGATGACGATACAGGAGCTGCTCAAGCACGACACCAACGACGGCGCTGCCCAGGAAGGCAAGCGGCAAGGCGGCCAGGAAGGGCAAGCCCATGCGCTGCATGGCCCATACCGCGACATAGCCGCCGAACATGGCAAAGGCGCCATGCGCGAGGTTGATGAAGTTCATCAAGCCCATCGTGACCGACAGGCCGACGCTGATCAAAAACAGCAGGCTGCCGTAGGCGACACCATCGAACAGCACGCCGAACAAGCGCTCAAACATCACGTCCTGCATCGCGCCCTGCTTCCCCTTGGGTTCCGCTTCCGCTGCTTTGGGCATCGAGGGCGTCAAACACTTCCTGCGCCAATCGGAACGCGCCGTTGGCCGCAGGCACACCGCAATAGACCGCGCTCTGCAGCAGCGCTTCCTTGATTTCGTCGCGCGTGACGCCGTTGTTGGCGGCAGCGCGCAGATGCAGCTTCAATTCCTCTTCGCGGTTGGTCGCCACCATCATGACGATGGTCAGCAAGCTGCGCGTGTGACGCGGCAGGCCGGGGCGGCTCCAGATCTCGCCCCAGGCATAGCGCGTGATCAAATCCTGGAAGTCGGCATTGAATTCGTTGGTGCCGGCTTGCGCGCGCTGCACGTGTGCTTCCCCCAGTACAGTGCGGCGCACCTGCATCCCTTGCTCGTGTCGTTTTTCGTCGTCCATGGCTCTTGTATGTTTTTCTCCCCTCTCCCGCAAGCGGGAGAGGGGTTCTTTATTGCAGCATAAACTCCTTGACTGCGTTGCCGAATTCTTCCACCTGCTCCCAATTCGACAAATGCGCCGCCTCCAATTCCAGATACTTTGCACCGCCGATACTGTCTGCAATCAGCTTGCCGTCGGCAGGCGGGGTCGCTGGATCGGTACTGCCGGCGATCACCAGCGTCGCCTTGGATATCTCTTTGATGCTCTCGCGCTGATCCATGTCGCGGATCGCGGCGCAGCAGGCAGCGTAGCCCGGCACCGACGTATCGAGCAGCATTTGCTTGACCTTGGCCACGTCCTCCGGCGACTCCTGGCGAAAACGCGGCGTGAACCAGCGCCCGATGACGCCATCGGTCACGGCATGCATGCCACCGCTTTGGACGGCGGCGATGCGCGCATCCCAGTTCGATGCCGGCGCCATGTAAGCAGAGGTGTTGCACAAGACCAGGCGTCCGAGGCGCTGCGGATGGCGCGTGGCGAATTGCATGGCCGTCATGCCGCCCAGAGACAAGCCGCAGAAATGCGTCCTGGCGATGCCAAGGTGGTCGAGCAAGGCGAGCGCATCGTCGGCCAGATCGGCAATCGCGCACGGCCCCGCAGGCAAGGCCGATTTGCCGTGGCCGCGTGTGTCGTAGCGCAGCACGCGGAAGTGTCGCGTCCACAAGCCCATCTGCGGCTCCCACATACCGAGGTCGGTGCCCAGCGAATTCGACAGCATGAGCCAGGGTGCACTCTCGTTGCCGTCCACCCGGTAATGCAGCCGCCCTTCCGGCCGATTCAGGAAATCTTCCATCAAAGCTCCCGTTCCACTTGCGCGCGCCACGCCGCAATCGCGCGATCGACGAATTGCGCAGCCTCGCCAAGATAGTTGGCCGGATCGAAGGCGCGGTCCAGTTCCTTGGTCGAGAGATGCGCGCCGATCACGCCATCCTGTTCCAGCACGGCACGCAAGTGACGCTTACCTGCGGCGCGGCACGCGCGCTCGACGACTTCATAAGCCGCCTGGCGCCCGATCTTGGCACCCAAGGCCATTGTCACCGCTTCGGCCATGATCTGCCCCTGCGTCAAATCGAGATTGTGCCGCATGCGTTCGGCATCGGCATGCACGCCGCTGCACACGTAAAGCATTTGCTGCAAGGCGCAAGCGGTCAGCCGCACGATCTGCGGCAAGGTTTCCCATTCGGCCTGCCAGCTGCCCAGAGCGCGTTCGTTTTCCTGCGTCATCGCACCCAACATGGTGGCGACCAGATAGGGTACGCGCTCGGCGGCGGCAAGCGTCGCGGCGCAGGACACGGGATTGCGCTTGTGCGGCATGGCGGATGATCCGCCGCGTTCCGGAGCGGTTGGCTCGGCCAGCTCGGCGACCTCGGTTTGCGACAGCAAGGCGATGTCGCGCGCCATCTTGCCCAGCGTGCCGGTCAACAGGCCCAATGTGGTCGCAACCTCGGCAAAACGATCGCGCGCCGTGTGCCACGGCAGGATGGGCAAACCCAGCTTCAACTCCCCGGCCAGCGATTGCGCCACCGACAAACCCTTGTCGCCTAAACTTGCCAAGGTACCGGCCGCACCGCCGAATTGCAGCATCGCGCTCTGCGCGCGTGCCTGTCGCAGCCGTGCGTGGTGGCGCGTCAAGGCATCGAGCCAGCCGGCCACCTTGACGCCGAAGGTGGTGGGCAGCGCGTGCTGCATCCAGGTGCGCCCGACTTGCGGCGTGGCACGATGGCGCTGGGCCAGTTCGCTCAAGGCATGTCCCAACTGGTGCAAGTCGGCATCGATTTGCGCCAACGCATCGCGCAATTGCAGTGCGGTTGCGGTATCGATCACGTCCTGGCTGGTGGCGCCCCAATGCACATACCTGGCCGCTTCGGCGTCGCTTGCGGCGATGCGCGCGGTCAATTGTTTTACCAAGGGAATCGCCAGATTGCCCGCGGCGGCTGCCGCTTCGGCCAGAGCGAAAAAATCGATCGAATCGGCATTGCAGGCGGATCCGATCGGTGCCACGGCCGCAACCGGGATCACGCCATGACGCGCCTCGGCCACGGCGAGCGCGGCTTCAAAATCGAGCATGCGCTGCACGCGCGTGCGGTCGGAAAAAATACGCTCCATGGCGTCCGTCGAGTCCAGCCCCGCATGAAGGCGCGGCGTGTGCGGCGTGTGCGGTGTCATCGCGTCAGACATCGAAGAACACCGTTTCGGCCCGGCCATGCGGACCGGCTTGAATGACGACATCCCACTCGAAACGACGCGCATCGACAGCACGCGCGATCAGCGTGGCGCGGCGCTCCTGCGGCACGAGTTGCAGGACAGGATCGGAATCGTTCGCCGCCTCGCCGGGAAAATAGATGCGTGTCGCCAGGCGCTTGATCAGGCCGCGCATGAACACCGAAACCATGATGTGCGGCGCCTGCGGCTTCCCGCCGGGACCGGGCACGCTGCCGGGCTTGATCGTGGTGAAGGCGAAGCGGCCATCCTTGTCGGTAGCAACGCGGCCGAAACCGCGAAAACCGGCGGTCACGCTTCGGCCATCCTGCGGATCAGGATAGATGCCGCCGGCATCGGCTTGCCAGATTTCGACCATCCCATCAGGCACGGCATTGCCGTCGCCGTCCAGCATCCGGCCGGAAATGACGATGGCGTCGGATTGCGCCTGCGTCACCAGCTTGTCGGAATACAGATCGGCCAAACCAATATGCAGGAAGGGGCCGACAGTTTGGGAGCCGGTCATATGCATTCAGGCCTCCATCGGCGTCGCATCGCGCCCTCGCAGGGTGATGTCGAAACGATAGCCCAAGGCCGTCTCCGGCACCGTGTTTTCCCAATCGAAGCGCGAAACCAGGAAGCGCCGCGCACGCTCGTCGGGAATGCTTTGATAGATCGGGTCGAAGTCGAGCAAGGGGTCGCCCGGAAAATACATTTGCGTGACCAATCGCGTGGCGAACGCCGGGCCGAACAACGAGAAGTGGATGTGCGCCGGACGCCAGGCATTGTGATGGTTGCGCCAGGGATAGGCGCCGGGCTTGATGGTGGTGAAACGATAATGCCCCTGGGCATCGGTCAGCGTGCGGCCGCAGCCGGTGAAGTTCGGGTCGAGCGGCGCATCGTGATTGTCGTTGTGATGCAGATAGCGCCCGGCGGCATTGGCTTGCCAGATTTCGATCAGCGTGTGCGGCACGGGCTTGCCGTCCTCGTCCTGCACGCGGCCGGTGACGACGATGCGTTCTCCCAGCGGCTCGCCCACGTGGCGGTTCAGCAGATTGCTGTCCTCGACCGACACGTCGTCGTGGCCGAACACCGGCCCGGTCAATTCGGACAAGGTATGCGGCACCAGGATCAGGGGCTGCGAAGGCGAACGTTTGTGCGTGGACATATAGCGCTCGCACCAGTATTCAGGCTGGGTGCCCGGCGGCGGGCGGCGATACGGTGCGAGTTCAATCATGTCACACCCGCTCGATGACCACCGCGATACCCTGCCCCACGCCGATGCACATGGTGCACAAGGCATAGCGCCCGCCGGTGCGCTGCAATTGATAGAGCGCGGTGGTGACCAGCCGCGCCCCGCTCATTCCCAGCGGATGGCCGATGGCAATGGCGCCGCCGTTGGGATTGACGCGGGCATCATCGTCGGCAATGCCGAGTTCGCGCAGCACGGCCAACCCCTGCGCGGCAAAGGCTTCATTCAATTCGATTACGTCCATCTGCGCCAGCTTCATTCCCAGGCGCTGCATCAGCTTTTGCGTAGCCGGCACCGGGCCGATGCCCATCACACGCGGCGCCACGCCGGCGGTCGCCATGCCGAGCACGCGCGCCTTCGGTGTCAGGCCGTGGCGCACGGCTGCCTCCTCGCTTGCCAACAGCAGGGCGCAGGCGCCGTCATTGATGGAGGATGCATTGCCCGCCGTGATCGTGCCGTCGGCGCGTACCACGCCCTTTAATTTGGCAAGCGCCTCGATGCTGGTTTCGCGCGGCTGCTCATCCTTGGCGACAACGATGGCATCACCTTTCTTTTGCGCGATCTTGACCGGCGCAATCTCGTCGGCGAAGCGCCCCATCTCTTGCGCGGCGGCGGCTTTCAATTGGCTGGCCAGCGCAAACCTGTCTTGATCGGCACGGCTGATCTTGTAGTCTTGTGCGACGTTCTCCGCCGTCTCCGGCATGGCATCGACACCGTATTGTTCCTGCATGCGCGGATTGACGAAGCGCCAGCCTATCGTGGTGTCGTACAGCGTCGCATTGCGCGAGAAGGCATTTTCCGCCTTGCCCATGACGAAAGGCGCGCGCGTCATCGATTCGACACCGCCGGCAATCAAGAGATCGGCTTCCCCGGCCTTGATCGCGCGCGCTGCGCTGCCCACGGCATCCATGCCCGAACCGCACAGCCGGTTGATCGTCGCCGCACCGATTTCCTTGGGCAAGCCGACCAGCAAGGCGCTCATGCGGGCGACATTGCGATTGTCTTCGCCGGCCTGATTGGCGCAGCCATAGATTACTTCCTGCACGGCCAACCAGTCGAAACCGGCCTGGCGCGACATCAGCGCGCGCAGCGGTTCGGCGCCGAGGTCGTCGGTACGCAAGTCCTTGAACGCGCCGCCGTAGCGGCCAATAGGGGTGCGAATGGCATCGCAGATGAATGCTTCGGTCATAGTGTCTCTCTTCTCCCCTCGCCTGCCGGCGTGCATGGGGAATTAATTTAGCAGCGGCACGCCGCTCAGTTGCTGCAATTCTTCAAAACCAAGACTACCGCAAATCTCGCGCACCCGCAGTCCCACGGGCGTCACGTCGAGCACGGCCAGATCGGTATAGATGCGATTCACGCAGGCAATGCCTGTCAGCGGATAGCTGCACGATTCGACTATCTTGCTCACGCCTTCGCGCGTCAGGTGCTCCATCATCACGAACACTTGCTTGGCGCCCACGGCCAGGTCCATCGCCCCGCCCACCGCGGGAATTGCATCGGGCAAGCCGGTATGCCAATTGGCAAGATCGCCCGCAACAGACACCTGGAAGGCGCCAAGCACGCAAAAATCGAGATGGCCGCCGCGCATCATGCCGAAGGAATCGGCCTGGTGGAAAAACGCGCCGCCGGTCAAGAGCGTCACGGGCTGCTTGCCGGCATTGATCAGATCATCGTCTTCCTGCCCCTCGGTCGGCGCCGGCCCCATGGCCAGGATGCCGTTTTCGCTGTGCAAGATGATTTCACGGCCAGCCGGCAAATGGTTCGCCACCAGCGTCGGCAGGCCGATGCCGAGGTTGACGTAGGCCCCATCGGGAATATCCTGTGCCACACGCGCCGCCATCTCGGCGCGGCTCAATTTTTGCATGCCGCCTCCTCCACCACGCGTTTGACGTAAATCCCCGGCGTGACGATTGCCTCGGGATCGAGCGCGCCCAATTCCACCACCTCGCACACTTGCGCCACGGTGCATGCAGCGGCGGTAGCCATGATAGGCCCGAAATTGCGCCCGCTCTTGCGGTACATCAGGTTGCCCCAACGGTCGCCGCGATGCGCCTTGATCAGCGCAAAATCGGCGTGAATCGGCGACTCGAACACATAGTGGCGCCCATCGATCAAGCGCGTCTCCTTGCCCTCGGCCAAAGGAGTGCCGTAAGCCGTGGGCGTAAAAAACCCGCCTATCCCCGCCCCCGCCGCCCGAATCCGCTCGGCAAGATTCCCCTGCGGCGTCAACTCCAGCTCGATCTTGCCCGCGCGATACAGCGCATCGAACACGTAAGAGTCCGACTGGCGCGGAAACGAACAAATGATCTTGCGCACCCGCCCCGCCTTCAACAGCGCAGCCAAGCCCGCATCGCCGCTGCCGGCGTTGTTGCAGACAACGGTCAAATCCCCCGCCCCCTGCGCAATCAGCGCATCGATCAACAGGGAAGGCATGCCCGCATTGCCAAACCCGCCGATCATGACGGTAGCCCCGTCGCGAACGTCGGCAAGGGCAGCGGCAAGATCACATATCTTGTTAATCATCGCTTTTCAATTTATTATGACCGATAAACGCACTAATGTCTGATAATAGAACATTTTGAGTGTGCCAAACCCCAATTTTGCGGTCAAGCGTTCTTGATCGATTGCGTTCGCTAACCGGACACCTATGCCCAGCAAACCTACCAGCCCCCTTCATCCGCCTCACGCCCCCACTATCGCAGAGGAAATCGAAGCGCTCACGGGCGACCCCAGTTTCATGACCTCGCTGGCACGCGGCCTGGCGGTCCTGACGGCGTTTTCCGACCAGCGCCGCACCTTGACGATCGCCCAGATCAGCCACAAAACCGGCATCCCGCGCGCTGCGGTACGGCGCTGCCTGCATACCTTGAAACAGCTTGGCTATGCCAGTTCGGACGCCAACAATTACGCGCTCAAGCCCAAGGTGTTGACGCTGGGCTATTCCTATCTTTCGTCCACGCCGCTGACGGTCTCGGCCCAGCCTTGCCTCGACCACATCAGCCGCACGCTGCACGAATCCTGCTCGCTGGCCGTGCTGGAACAGGGCCACGTCTTGTATGTGGCGCGCTCGTCGACCTCGCGCATCATGTCGGTAGCCCTGAATGTGGGCAGCCGCCTGCCGGCATATTGCACCTCGTTGGGCCGCGCCGTCCTGGCGCACTTGCCCGAAGCCGACTTGGACGCCTATTTCGAGCACACCGAACTGCGCGCCTACACCGATCAGACCGTGGTATCGGAAAAGCGCCTGCGTGAAATCCTCTCCGGCGTGCGCGCGGCCGGCTATGCGGTGCTCGAGGAAGAATTGGAAGTCGGCCTGCGCTCGATCGCGGTGCCGGTGCGCGGCGCTTCGGGCAACGTGGTGGCGGCGCTCAACATCGGTGCGCAGGCCACGCGCGTGACGCGCGCGCAGATGGAAAGGGAATTCCTGCCCATGCTGCTGAAAGGCTCACAGGAGCTATCGGCCCTATTGCCTTAGCAGTGCCTTCAATTCCCGCACCACCCACTGCCGCAGGCGCGAATCGGCGGCGCGCGCATGCCATGCCAGCGAAACGGTAAAGGAACGCAATTTCACCGGCGGTTCAAGCACGGCCAGGCCATAACGCCGTGCATGTGCCTGCGCCAGTCTCTTGGGTGCGGTCAGCAGCAGATCGCTCGTCGCCACCACGTTCAAGGCTGGAAGAAAGAACGGCACGGTCGCGGCTATGCGACGCCGGCGCCCACGTGCGTGCAACGCTTCATCGACCAAGCCGCCGCTGTCGCCCTCGTAAGACACCATGACGTGCGCGGCATCGGCATAGGCGTCGAGCCCTATCGTGCCGCGCACGAGGCCGGGATGGTCGGCACGAGCAAGCACGGTGTAACTCTCCTTGTATAGCGGCTCGGAAGCGATGCCGGGCGCTTCGCCCCAGAAGTAGCCGACCCCGAGATCGAGTTCGCCCTGAACCAGCGCATCGAGCGTCTGGCTGCGCATCAGGGGCCGGATCGCCAGCATCACGTCCGGCGCCAACTCACTGACGCGCTGCACCAGCGGCGCGGCAAACACCGCGCAGGAATAGTCCGAACCGCCGACGCGCAACAGGCCCTCGGTCGGCACGCCGCCGTCCGCGCGCTGCGGCTGGAGCGCTTGCTGCGCATCCTCGACCAGTTTGCGCAGCAGCGGTTCGAGTTCAACCGCACGCGCAGTCGGCTCGAAGCCGGCGGGCCGGCGCATGAACAGTTCGTCGCCGAAGATGTCGCGCAGTCGATTGACGGCATGCGAAATGGTCGATTGCGTCAGGCTCAGCCGCTCGGCCACCAGCGTGGCTTTGCGGTAACGCATCAATTCCAGGAATACCAGCAGCAAGCTGAAGTCCAACCTTCTGATATCGATATTATTCATATCAAACTTCATTCTTCTTCAATTGCGTTCATTATTAACCGAACCTATAGTGCGTGCAAGACCAATCGACATGGAGTCAACGATGAATACCCACACTGAACTGCCGGCAAACCAACTGGAACTCACAATCACCGAACAAGGCCGCGGCCGGCCCGTGCTGGTGCTGCACGGCGGCGGCGGGCCCGCTTCCGTAGCCGGCTTTGCCGATGCCATAGGCCGGCATGCCCGAGTATTCGCCCCGACGCATCCGGGCTTCAACGGCACGCCGCGGCCCGAATCGCTCGATAGCGTGGACAAGCTGGCGCAGACCTACCTGGCGTGGCTTGCCGCGCGCGAACTGAGCGACGTCTTGCTGGTCGGCTTTTCGATGGGCGGCTGGATCGCGTCCTGCATGGCGGCGCAAGACGCCAGCCGCCTGCGCGGCGTAGTGCTGGTCAACGCGGTCGGCATCGCGGTCGAGGGCGAACCGGTTGCCGATGTGTTCGGCATGAGTCCGCAAGAAATACGCGCCTTGAGCTTTCATGATCCGGAGCAATTCCGCATCGAGCCGACGCCGCAGCAACTCGCCATGACCGCCGCCAATTTCCGCACGCTCGCGGTCTATGGCAAAGCCATGCAAGACCCGCACTTGAAAAACCGCCTCGCCTCCGTTTCCACGCCAGCGTTTGTAGTCTGGGGTGAAAGCGACCGCATCGCCGCACCGGCCTACGGCCGCGCCTATGCCGATGCCTTCGGCAATGGCCGCTTCGCACCGATTGCGGAAAGCGGACATATGCCGCAGATCGAGCAGCCGGCCAGATTGTTGGCCTTGATCGAAGAATTCGACGCCACACTTGCCTCAAATTAACAAAACCTCGAATCTGGACACTTGTCCAAATCAAGAGTAAGGTCTGCCTGTTCCACCGATACGAGGCGTCAAAGCGCCCGCAACGAAGTCAAAACAGGAGACCGAACCATGAATACCGCCACACTCGCGCCGCAAGCCGCAACTGCAGCCCATCCCGAACTCGACCGCGAGCTGGCCACGCTCGCGGCCAACCGCGAAAAATGGGTGCAAACACCTGTTGCAGAACGCATCGCCATCCTGGCCGAAATCAAGGATTGCCTGCTGCCCGTGGCCGAAGCCTGGGCCACCACGGCCGCGCGCAAAAAGGGCATCGCCGACGGTTCGCCCCTGACTGGCGAGGAATGGCTGTCCGGCCCCTATGCCGTGCTCGGCTACTGCAACCAGATGATGCAGACGCTATCGCAGGTCGATGGCAAGAAGCACCTCGATAGCGTGCCCGTGCGCGACCTGCCCAATGGGCAAATCGCAGCGCGCACCCTGCCGCACACGATCTGGGACGCACTGCTGCTCTCGGGCGTGACGGTGGACGTATGGATGCAGCCCGGCGTGACGCGCGCCAACCTCAAGGACAATTGCGCCTCGGCCTATGACGCCAAAAACCCGGCGCATAAAACCGGCAAGCTGGCCCTGGTGCTGGGTGCCGGCAATGTCGCGGCGATCGCCCCGCTCGACGTGTTCCAGAAACTGTTTGCCGAAAACCAGGTTTGCCTGCTCAAGATGAATCCGGTCAACGACTATCTGATCGAATTCCTCACACCCGCATTGAAGCCCCTGATCGACCGCGGGTATCTGTCCATCGTGCGCGGCGGCGCCGACGTCGGGCAATACCTGTGCAACCATGCGTTAGTCGAGGACATCCACATCACCGGCGCCGGCGCATCGCACGACGCCATCGTCTGGGGGCCGGGTGAAGAAGGCCGCGCCAACAAGGCAGCCGGTACGCCGAAGAACACGCGCACCGTCACCTCCGAACTCGGCGCCGTGTGCCCAACCATCGTCGTGCCCGGCCCGTGGTCCGAGGCCGACCTGCGCTTCCAGGCGGAGCAGGTAGCCACGCAAAAGCTGCACAACTCGGGCTTCAATTGCGTCGCCTGCCAAGTCCTCATCATGCCGCAGGGCTGGGACCAGCGCGCCGCCTTCCTCGCCAAGCTGGAGGGCGTGATGAGCCAATCCGAGGCGCGCGGGTTGTACTACCCCGGCGCCCGTGACCGCCTGGCCGGGTTTGCCAAGGCCAATCCCGATGTGCGCCGCGTTACGCGGCAAGGCGGCGAAGACATCCTGATGGCAAAGCTTGACACCGCCGGGAACACCTATGCCGAATCGACCGAAGTGTTCGCCCCCGCATTGAACGTGGTCGAACTGTCCGGCGCCGATGCCGAAGCCTACTTGCAAGCCGCCATCGACTATGCCAACGGGCAACTCTACGGTACGCTGGGCGCCAACATCGTGATCCACCCCAAAACGATTGCCGCCATCGGCCGCAAGCGCTTCGAGGAAATGCTGATCACGCTGCGCTACGGCACCATCGCCATCAATGCCTGGACCGGCGTCGGCTTCCTCACCCCGCAGGCGACCTGGGGCGCCTTCCCCGGCCACACCTTGACCGACGTGCAAAGCGGCATCGGCGTGGTGCACAATTCGATGCTGTTCGACATGCCCGAGCGCACCGTGGTCGAAGCGCCGTTCAAGCCTTTCCCGCGCAACCTGCTGTCGCTGTCGTTTGCCATGCTGCCGCGCCCGCCATGGTTCATCACCAACAAGAAGGGCAATATCTTGGGCAAGCTGCTGGTGAACTTCCAATACCGGCCCAGCTTCCTCAAGATGCCGCGCATTTTCTTGAACGCACTGCTGGGATAATGGAAGCACAGGTCCTTGACATGCGGCAGGAGCGCAAGGCCGCGCGCAGTGCGGAAAAGAAGCGCGAACTGGCCTTGCATGCCCTGTCCTCGCTGGCCGAGCTGGGCTATGCGCGCACCAACCTGCGCGACGTAGCCCAGCGCTCGGGCGTTTCGCTCGGCGTCATCCATTACTACTTCGAGAACAAGACCGAACTGCTCGCCTGCAGCATCAGCCTGTACAAGGAAGGGTTCGCGCGCGAAATCAAGGATGTCATTGCCGCAAGTGCGACGCCGGTAACCTTGTCCCTCGCGCTGGCTGATTTCCTCGAACAAACCGTGGCGCAACACGCCCAGGTGCACCGTCTCTGGTACGACGTGCGCGCGCAGGCGCAATTCGAACCGGCGTTCCGGCAATGCGTGCAGGAAGTCGAACAGGCCTTGCAAAGCATCTTCGACGCGCTCTTTACCAAGCTGGCGTCGCTGCATGTTCCCCTGCATGACGCCGATCCATTGCGGCTCTACATCATCCTCGACGGCTGGTTCCGCCACTTCCTGCAACGGCACCTGGCCGGCGACGCGAAGGCCAGCGGTGCGCTGCGTCAGCAAGTGCTCAACGAATTCGTGCGCCTGACCGGGTAAGCGCGTCAGCCGAGCAGATGGAGCGTGCCGTTGGCGCCGCTCGCATGAACAAAGCTGTAGCCCGTTCCGGTCAGTTCGACCAGCGTATTGCCCGCGGCCATGGTGCCGGCATCGGCGCTTTGCCCCGCGACCGATTCCAGCAGGAAGGTCTGCCCCTGGTACTGGAACCAGGTGACGCTATGCGCGCCACCAGTAATGCCGCTACCCGCCGCACCATCGGCCACAGCAACCCAGCTCGCCAATATTGCAGGATTCGCGCCGGTGGCAGCCACCTCGGCTTGTGTCACTTGCGTGAAGCCGTTCAAGGTATGGGCCGCTTCGCCGGCAAACGCAATGGTATCCGCGCCCGCATTGTTCATACCGTTGATGGTGACGATGCCGGCCAATGAAGCGCCTGACGCCCCGAGCACGACGGCTTCGGCTGCCGTATGGGTCGCCAGCGTGATCGTGCCATGCGCGTTGGCGCCCAAGGTGACCGTATCGGCGCCGGGGCCAACGAAGATGGTGACGGAAGCGCCGGCCGTCGTGTCGGTGATCGTGCCGGCGTTGCCGCTGATGGCAGCCTGGAACGTCGCGGCGGTGCTCGAAATCGAAACGACGTGCGCGGCGTCTGTGCTCGCATAGTCGTTTTCCCCGCCATTGATCGTCACGTTGCCAAGTGAATCGCTCACCCTGATGGCAACGTTATTGGCAACCGTCACGACGTCATTGCCGGTTGAATCGTTCACGTTCAGCCAACCTACGGTGTTCCAGGCGCTGAAGTCATACACGACCGCTTCGAGCGAGGCAATATTGACCGTCGTCATACCGACCAGGCTGATTCCCGACGGCAGGGTCAGCACGCCGCCGATACCGAAATCGGTCAAATTCAGAACATTGGATAAAGTTCCGCCGGTGATGCCGTCGCCCGGATTCAGGGTCTGCGCCTGCCCGCCTGCCGCCAGGCCGGCGGCGTTATCCAGGACTGCGTCAAATATATTGTTTCCCGATCCGCCGGTAATGGAATCGATCCCGCTGGTCAAGACGTAGACGGGTTCGATGCCACTCTGGTTAGTGATCTGGTTCACGACCGTCTGGGCGGCAGCATCATATTGCGCCGCGGTCGTTGCGCTGGTAATGCCGGCAATGAAAGCGCGTCCCTCCGCCGCAGGCGCTGCGCCGACATAGTCGGGAATAAATGAAGAATTAGCCGCCAGATCCGTCGTGAATGCCGTCGCGCCGCCAACCTTGTTGCCGACCGTTTGCCAATCGATCGCGCCCTGTGCGCTGGTGTTGTTTTGTGCCCCCGCAGCAATCGCCAGCGCTGCCTCGCCGCGCGTTATTGTGCCGGCATCGATTGCCGCCGCCCAGAACTCCAGCCCGGAGTTGGCAGCCGCACGATTGAACAGATTTTCGTAGATGGCATTGACGAAGCCCTCCGTGGTGGCATTGGTGTACAGCGTGGTCGACTCATTGCTGGTGCCGAAGGCATCGACCAGGGTCTTGACCGCCGCATTCGATGAATAGGCGGCAAACAAGCCGGCCGCGTCAGCCGGCGCATTTGCCGTCGACAGTGCGGTCTCAAAATTTTGCAAACCGAAGTAGTCGGCGGGGCGGCCGAAGTAGGCAACATATAATTCCTGGACCAGATTCGAGTAACTCTGTGCTGTCGTCATATCGCGATTCCTTCCTAATTCACTGATGTGATGGCGGTGAACCTCATCCGAGCAGATGCAAGGTGCCGTTCGCTCCGGATGCGTGGCTGAAGGTGTAGCCGGTTCCCGTGAGCTCGACGACCGTATTGCCGGCGGCCATCGTGCCGGCGTCAGTCGTTTGGCCGGCGACCGACTCCAGCAGATAGGTATTGCCTTGGTACACGAACCAGGTGACAGTATGCGCCGCGCCTGATATTGCGCCTCCCGCAGCGCCGTCAGCCACCGCAATCCATGATGTGAGCAAGCCGGTATTTCCTCCGCTTGCTGTCACTGCTCCGGCCGTGACTTGGGTAAATCCGGTCAAGGTATTCGCGTCTCCGGCGAACCTGATCGTATCGTTGCCGCTATTGTTCAAGCCGGCGATGGCGACTACCGCAGCGGGATTGGATTCCGACGGCAAGAGAACAACGGCATCGCCCGCAGTATGCGCGCCAAACGACACCGTACCCGATGCGCCGGCGCCCAAGGTGACGGAATTGGCGCCCGCGCCGGCGGTAATGTTGACCGCGACGTCAACGGCGGTATCGACAACGGTATTGGTCGAGTCGCCCAGGACCACGGTAATGCTGCCGGCCGAACTGATCAGCGACACGGCATGCGCCTTATCGGTCGTCACTGCAACGTTGTTACCACCCTGCACCGACACGTTGCCCAGCGAATCAACCACGCTCACCGTGGCCTGGCTGCCGGCCACGATGGCATCGTCACCGGTCGAATACCTGATTTCGAGTGTCGTCAATCCAGACCACGAGCTGAAATCGCCGGAGACCGATTCCAGCGATTCGAACGTTAATTGGGTAATGCCGTTGAGCGTCACACCGTCGGGAATCGTCAAGGTGCTGCCAATGCCAAAGTCCACAAGGTTCAGGATATTGACAGGCGAACCACTCGTAATGCTGTCGCCGGCAACAAGCGTCTGCACCTGGCCACCCGCCGCCAGGCCTGCAGCATTGTCGAGCACGGCATTGAATACGTTGACACCCGGCCCGCCCACCAATGCCTCGGGGGCAATGGTCAGGGTATAGACATTGATCGGCGGGCCGCTAATGATGTCGTTGATCGTCGTTTGCACATCGAAGTTTGCAGGATTCGTGTCGGCCCCCACGCTGGCCAGCATCAGGCGCGCTTCAAGCGCAGCAGCCGCACCGGAGTAAGCGACGATTTCCGTCGAAGACGCTCCCAGCGAGGTCGTGAAGTTCTCCGCCACCGCCACCTTGTTGGCTATCGCTTGCTGGTCGATCAAACCTTGTGCACTGGAGTTCTGCTGCGCTCCTTCCAATATCGTCAACGCGGCCAGTCCCTTGCTCACCTGGCCGCTGTCGATGGCATTGCTCCAGAAGCTCAAGCCTGCCGACGCCGCCGGGCGGTCGAACAGATCCTTGAATATCGCGTTGACGAAGTCCTCCGTCGAGCCGCTGCCGTAAAGCCGGGCCGATTCCGCGCTATTGCCGAAACCATCAACCAAGGTCTTGATCGCGGCATTGGATTGATAGGCCGCGATGAGTCCCGCTGCATCGGTTGGCGCGTCGGCATTTCCCAAAGCCTGATCGAAATTCTGCAATCCGAAGTAGTCGGCCGGGCGGCCGAAATAGGTCACATATAATTGCTGTACCAGATTGTCGTAATTCGATGAAGTACTCATGAAAAGTCCCGTAGAAAGTGCATGGCGCAAGGATTTGAATAGCCGGAAAACTATCCCAGCAGATGCAAGGTGCCGTTCGCACCGGTTGCGTGGCTAAAGGTATACCCGCGCCCCGTGAGTTCGACCAAGGTATTGTTCGCCGCCATCGCGCCGGCGTCCGCCGTCTGGCCGGCCACCGACTCAAGCAGATAGGTATTGCCCTGGAACACAAACCAGGTCACGGTATGCGCCGCACCGGAAATCCCGCTGCCCGCCGCGCCGTCGGCAGCCGCCATCCAGCTCTCGAGCGATGTCGCATTGCCGCCGGAAGACGCCACATTGGCGCTCGTGACCTGTTGAAAACCGGCCAAGGTGTTGCCGTGCTGGACACCGCCGACCGATGCACTGTGCTCGGCGGAGAACGCGATGGTATCGCTGCCGACATTATTCAATCCGCTGATCGTCACGATGGCCATGGGCGATGCGCCCGTCGCGCCCAGGGTGAAGGCCTCGGCTGCGCTGTGTGCATCGAGCACGATCGTTCCCGTAGCGCCGTCGCTCACAGTAACGTTGACGACGCCTGAGCCCAGGTTGGCGTAAAACGGTGTGCCAATTATGACGGTCGGGTTGACGACTGTGGTGCCGGCACTGCTCTGAACACTAACGGTGCCCGCCGTGAGAACGACCGAGCCTGTCCCGTTCGACAACAGGCCGTTCGCGGCCTGCTGCGCTTCCTGCGCCAATGTCGAGGCCGGCCCGTCGTTGAGGGTGAGAAGGAATTCCCGTCCATACTGCGCCGCTGCGGGACCGGCATACGCCGCCGCCAGGTTCGAGTTCTGCGCCAGATCGCCGGTAAAATCCTGTGCCGCGGTCAATTTGGCGGTCAGCGTCTGCACGTCGGCAGTGCCCTGTGTGGTAGTACTTTGCGCGCCCGCCGCAATCGCCAGCGCGGCTTCGCCGCGCGTCATTTCACCCGTTGCGATGGCGTTGGTCCAGAAGCTCAGGCCTGCAGCGCTTGCCGCGCGATTGAACAGATTTTCGAAGATGGCACCGACAAAGCTCGCGTCGCTGCCGCTGCCGTACAAGGTTTGCGACTCGGCGCTGGTACCGAATGCGTCGACCAGCGATTTGACCGTGGCATTGCTGCCATACATGACGAGCAAACCGGCAGCATCGGTTGGGGCTGCGATATTTGCCAGGGCAGCACTAAAATTCTGCTGGCCGGCGTAATCCGCTGGACGGCCCAAATAAGCGACGTACAGTTCAGAAACGAGGTTGCCGTAGTTTGCTGCACTTGTCATGAGAAATCTCCAATGTAGTTCCGTACTCAAAATATGAGAAATCGGGTCACATCTTGCCATGTTGGCAAAATCAAACTGTGACCGCCATCACGATAAATTGACGAAACTTTAAGATATTTCTCGCGGGAGGCGCGCAAAAAGAAAAAAGCCCGGAAGCAATGCTTCCAGGCTTTCAAAATTGGTCGGAGTACAAGGATTCGAACCTTGGACCCCCTGGTCCCAAACCAGGTGCGCTACCGGGCTGCGCTACACTCCGAAGGAAAATATTATAGCCGATTACTGGGCCGATTGGGCCAATCTGGTCGTTTCGCGGCAGAAAAACCCAAAAATCGCAGTCCAGCAGGCAATTCAGGCGCTCGCATCGCCACCTGGCTCGCCTTTCAACATATAGCCGACGCTGCGCACGGTCTTGATGCAATTGCCCGCGCCGCCAAGCGACTTGCGCAGACGCATGATGTGCACATCGACCGTACGTTCTTCGAAGAAAGCATGATCGCCCCACACCTTGTCGAGCAATTGGGCACGCGAGAATACGCGTTCGGGGTGCTGGATCAGGAAGCGCAACAGCTTGAACTCGGCCGGCCCGAGATCGACCGGGTTGCCCGTAACCAACACGAGGTGGCGTTCGTCATCGACCGTGATCGCACCGACCGTTTGCGGCTGCACCACGTCCTGCTGGATATGGCGGCGCAACACGGCATTGATGCGCGCGATCAGCTCGCGCGGCGAAAACGGCTTGGTGACGTAATCGTCCGCGCCGGCGTTCAAGCCTTTCACCTTGTCCTCATCCAAACCCTTGGCAGTCAACATGATGACAGGCAGCGTTGCAGTCGCCGGGGCATTGCGCCAATCATTGAGCAAGCCGATGCCAGGCTGGTCGGGAAGCATCCAGTCCAGCAGCACCAGGCGCGGCAAGGCTTGCTCGGCGAACTGGCGCGCCTGTCCGGCATCAACCGCGATCTCCACCGCAAAGCCTTCGGCAATCAAGGTGTAGCGCAACAGCTCGGCGATACCGGGTTCGTCTTCCACCACAAGGATGTAATGCCCTGGCTTCATGCGCGCAGCGTATCGGCGATACGGTGGGCCATGGCGTCGGCGGCGCGCGCATCTTCCGCTTCGACCATCACGCGGATCAACGGTTCGGTGCCTGACGCACGAATGAGCACCCGGCCGTGGTCGCCCAGCTCGGATTCAGCCGCCGTCTTGGCCTGCATCAGGGCGGCATTGCCTTGCCAGTCATATCCCTTGGCAACCTTGACGTTGACCAGCGTTTGCGGGAACAGCTGCATGCCGGCCAGGCATTCGGGCAGCGTCTTGCCGCTGCGCTTCAGGGCCGAGAGCACCTGCAGCGCAGAGACAATGCCATCGCCGGTAGTGTGCTTGTCGAGGAACAGCAAATGGCCCGAACCTTCGCCACCCAAGAGCCAGCCGCGCTCCTGCAACACTTCGAGCACATAGCGGTCACCCACCTTGGCGCGCGCAAAGCCCACCCCCAGGCGTTTGAACGCAACTTCAAGCGCCATATTGGTCATCAGCGTGCCGACGGCGCCTGGCACCGGTCCGAGGGTTAGCCTGTCCTTGACCATCACGTAGAGCAATTCGTCGCCGTTGTAGACGCGGCCGGACGCATCGACCATCAGCAGACGGTCGGCGTCGCCGTCCAGGGCGATGCCGAGATCGGCGTGCTGCGCCTGCACCGCCGCCGCCAGCGCTTCGGGCGCAGTGGCGCCGAAGCCGTCGTTGATGTTCAAGCCGTTTGGCTGCGTGCCGATCGACACCACTTCCGCGCCCAGCTCATGAAATACATCGGGTGCGATGTGATAGGCCGCGCCATGCGCACAATCGACCACGATCTTCAAGCCGCGCAAATCAAGCTCGTTGGGGAACGTGCTCTTGCAGAACTCGATATAGCGGCCTCGCGCATCATCTAAGCGCTTGGCCTTGCCGAGCTTTTCGGAAGCCACGCAGACGATGGGATCGTCGAGCAGCGCTTCAATGTCGGACTCGACCGCGTCGGGCAGCTTGCTGCCGTTCTCGGAAAAGAACTTGATGCCGTTGTCCTGATAGGGATTATGCGAGGCCGAGATCACCACGCCCGCGGAAAGACGCAATGCCCGCGTCAGGTACGCGATCGCCGGCGTCGGCATCGGGCCGGCCAGCATCACATCCACCCCGGCGGCGGAAAAGCCTGCTTCCAGGCTCGCTTCGAGCATGTAGCCCGAGATGCGCGTGTCCTTGCCGATCAATACCGTCGGGCGGCCGCCGGAGCCTTTGGCCCTGGCCAGCACGCGCCCCGCAGCATAGCCCAGGCGCATGACGAAGTCTGGAGTGATGGGGCTGACGCCCACGCGGCCGCGCACGCCATCGGTGCCGAAATATTTACGTGTCATGTGTTTTGCTCTTGTCCTTCAATTCATTGCTTTAGAGGTCTTTTCATCTTGTGCCGCCTGCCAGACCGCCAATGCATCGACGGTTTCGGCCACGTCATGCACGCGCACGATCTTCACGCCCTGCGCCGCCGCCGCCAGCGCCGCAGCAATGCTGCCCGCCAACCGGTCTTCAACCGGCTTGCCGGTGATGCCGCCTATCATCGACTTGCGCGACATGCCGGCCAGAATGGGCAGGCCCAGTTCGCGCTGCATCTTGCCCAGATTGCGCAACAGCGCGACATTGTGTTCCAGCGTCTTGCCGAAGCCGAAGCCGGGATCGAGACACAGGCGCTGGCGCGCCACGCCGGCGGCCTCCAATATCCCCGCACGCTCGCGCAGGAAAGCTTCCACCTCGCCAACCGCATCCTGGTATCGGGGATCGCGCTGCATGTGTTGCGGCTCGCCCTGCATATGCATGATACACAAACCACAAGCCGACTCCGCCACGGCATCAATCGCGCCCGGCGCACGAAAACCGTTGATATCGTTGATCATGTCGACATCCGCCGCGAGCGCTTCGCGCATGACTTCGGGCTTGTAGGTATCGACCGAAAGCGGGCGGCCGCAGTCGCGCAAGGCATACAGCACCGGCATCACACGGCGCAACTCTTCTTCAAGCGGCAGCGGTTCCACGCCGGGCCGGCTCGACTCCCCGCCGATATCGATGATATCGACCCCATCAGCCAGCATTTGTTCCGCATGAGAAATAGCCAGTTCCAGCGCCTGATAGCGCCCACCGTCGGAAAACGAGTCGGGCGTCACGTTCAATATGCCCATGACGAGGGGACGACCACCCGTCAGGGGCAGGCGGAAACGTCCGCATTGCAATGTCTTCATTGTTTTTATCAACAAAAAAGGGCGGGAATCGCTCCCCACCCCTGTCTTGCAGCAAACTGCGCGCAGCGCCTATACGGTTGCCGGTGCGCCGGGCTTCATGTCGTTCGGCGGCGTGCCGGGCAAGGTCCTCTTGGTCAGGCGCGTATCCTTGGGCGGACGCGGCTCGTTGCCGGCCATGATGTCGTCGACCTGGTCCGAATCGATGGTTTCCCACTCGAGCAAAGCATGCGTCATGGCTTCGACCTTGTCGCGGTTCTCGCTCAAGAGCTTGCGTGCCACGGCATATTGTTCGTCGAGGATGCTGCGGATTTCGGCATCGACGCGCTGCTGCGTCGCTTCGGCGATAGGCTTGTGCCAGCCGTTGTCCTGCTCGGTTTCGACGTAGACCATGGTGCCCAATGCATCGGACATGCCGAAGCGCATCACCATCGAGCGCGCGATCTTGGTGGCGCGGGCGAAGTCGTTCGAAGCGCCGGTCGACATCTGGCCAACGAAGATTTCCTCGGCGATGCGACCGCCGAAGAGAATCGAAATCTCTTCCAGCATCTTGTCCTTGTAGCCCGAGATATTGTCGTGTTCCGGCAATTGCCAGGTCAAGCCAAGCGCCCAGCCGCGCGGCATGATGGTGACCTTGTGCACCGGATCAGCCTTGGGCAAGAGCTTGGCGACGACCGCGTGGCCCGACTCGTGATAAGCCGTGTTGCGGCGCTCTTCCTCGCGCATGACCATGGACTTGCGTTCCGGCCCCATGAAGATCTTGTCCTTGGCGTCTTCAAAGTCCTGCATTTCAACCGTGCGCTTGTTGCGGCGAGCGGCGAACAAGGCGGCTTCATTGACCAGATTGGCCAGGTCGGCGCCGGAGAAGCCCGGCGTGCCGCGCGCGATGACGTTTGCTTCGACGTCGGTCGAAATCGGCACCTTGCGCATGTGGACGTTCAGGATTTGTTCACGGCCGCGGATGTCGGGCAAGCCGACCGAGACCTGGCGGTCGAAGCGGCCCGGACGCATCAGCGCCTTGTCGAGCACGTCGGCGCGGTTGGTCGCAGCGACCACGATCACGCCCGAATTCGGCTCGAAACCGTCCATTTCCACCAGCAATTGATTCAAGGTCTGCTCGCGTTCGTCGTTGCCGCCGCCCACGCCGGCGCCGCGATGGCGGCCGACCGCGTCGATTTCGTCGATGAAGACGATGCAAGGCGAATGCTTCTTGGCATTTTCGAACATGTCGCGCACGCGTGAAGCGCCCACGCCGACGAACATTTCAACGAAGTCGGAACCGGAAATCGTGAAGAACGGCACCTTGGCTTCACCCGCGATGGCGCGCGCCAAGAGCGTCTTACCGGTGCCGGGCGGGCCGACCATCAGCACGCCGCGCGGAATGCGGCCACCGAGCTTCTGGAACTTGGTGGGGTCGCGCAGGAAATCGACCAGCTCGGACACTTCTTCTTTCGCTTCGTCGCACCCGGCGACGTCGGCAAAGGTGACGGCATTATTGGTTTCATCGAGCATGCGCGCCTTCGACTTGCCGAAGGAGAACGCGCCGCCCTTGCCGCCGCCCTGCATCTGGCGCATGAAGAACACCCACACGCCGATCAACAGCAGCATCGGGAACCAAGAGATGAAAATCTCGGACAGGAAGCTGCGCTCCTCGGGGGCCTTGTTGTCGAACTTCACGCCGCTATCGACCAGATCGCGGATCAAGCCGCGATCGAGCGGCGTCAGGTTGACCTTGATCTTCTTGCCGTCCTGGGTATTGGTGGCCACGGCAACCGAGACGCCATCGAGCACCACATCCTTGAGTTGCTTGTTGTGCACCATCTCGAGGAATTCGGAGTACGGCACAGGCCGCACATCGCCGCCGGTCAAGCTGTGCGTATCAAACTCCTTGAACAGCATGAACAGCACCAGGACGACAACGCCCCAGATGGCGAATTTGGAAAACATGTTATTCACTAGAACTCCTTGGACGCGTCGCGTCCCCTCTCTATAGCCGGATAATCGGATTCTACTCGCAATAAGCGGGGCTTGCTAGGATGGATGTGTGGCTAAACCCCTGAAAAATCAAGGCTTATGTTGGGTTTTTCTGTACTTTTCCCAACAAAAAGATTTCAGAGGACTTGTCCCGGCTTGCCTTGGGTTTCTTTTGCGTCACGATTTTGAATTCGCGCCGGAAATTCTCCAGGATTTCGTTGAATCCCGTGCCATTGAAGCATTTGACCAACAGTGCTCCATTGGGTTTCAGGTGGGCTCGCGAAAATTCTATTGCCAATTCGATTAGATGTTCCACCCGGGCCGCATCGGTAATGGCGATTCCCGATAAATTGGGGGCCATGTCGGACAACACCAGATCGGCCTTGCGTCCGACCAACACTTCCTCGAGCCGGCGCAGGCTGTCTTCCTCGCGGAAGTCGCCCTGAATGAAGTGCACGTCGGCGATCGGCTCCATCGGCAGCATGTCCAGCCCGATGATGGTGCCATGAACGCCGCCGCCGGTCTTGCCGGCCAGCTTGTTGCGGACGTATTGCGACCAGCTTCCCGGCGTGCAGCCCAGGTCGACGATCACCTGGCCCGGCTGGATCAGCCGCTCGCTCTCGTCGATTTCCTTGAGCTTGTAGGCCGCCCTGGCCCGGTAGCCTTCCTTTTGCGCCAGCTTGACGAACGGGTCGTTGATATGGTCATGCAACCAGTTCTGATTGAATTTGTTCTTGGACATTCGCGTAGAATACAGCTTTATAAAATAATTGCGGAGCAATCTGTTCCCTCCCTTCTCCTGCAGGCGGGAGAAGGGTCGGGGATGAGGGGGCGCGCAAATCCCCGTTTTCAAGGAATCCCATGACCAAGCTCTCCCCCGCCGAACGCAGCGAGCTGCGCACCGAAGCGCACGCCCTCAACCCTGTCGTCATGATCGGCGAGGCGGGACTGACCCCGGCCGTGCTCAAGGAAATCGACGCCAGCTTGAAGGCCCACGGCCTGATCAAGGTGCGCGTGTTCGGCGACGACCGCGAGGCGCGCATCGCCATGTACGACACCATCTGCGGCGAACTCGGCGCGGCGCCGGTGCAGCACATCGGCAAGCTGCTCGTCATGTACCGTCCGAAGCAGGAAGCCGAGAAGGAAAAAAGCGCCACAAAGGGCCGCGGCATGCGCGAAGTCACCATCGTCAAGCCGAGCGCCAGCGGCACCAAGAAGCCGACCGTCAGCAAGGTCATGGTCAAGGGCAATGAGCGTGTTACCCAGGGCGGATCGATCAAGCGCGCCAAGCCGCGCCAAAAGAGCGCCAAGAAATCCGCGTTGGGTCGCTGATTCGGGTAGATTCTATTGACGGCAGGTTGGTGCTGAGCGATAGCGAAGCCCAACATCCGCGCTTCGAATCAATGCTTGCGATAGCGAGACGTCACAATGTTGGGCTTCGCTATCGCTCAGCGCCAACCTACGGGGTTCGCTGCTTCAAGACCAGGGCAGCGCCGAGCAAGCTCTCCACCAGATAAATTACCATCGAAGCGCCGTGCAACACGGCGAACTCGGTTCGCGCATCGGACGCCATCACCCCACCCGGCCCGGCGCCCTCGCGCAAGGCCGCCATGAAGGGCTGCAGGCAAAAATAACCGATCACGGTACATGCCAGCATGGCAAGCACCAGGCGCTTCTGTTGAACTTGCAGGCCCAACAACAAGATCGCACACGCGACCGATGCCCATGCCTCGGTACGAAACAAGCTGCCCGCGACGGTCCCGGCCAGCACCCGATCATACAGTGTCGCAAACAGCGTCGGCGCAGCGAGGTAGCCGATCGCCCACAGGCTGCCGACCCAAAAGGTAGCGATCAGCAGGCGGGCGCGCTCAGCTAGCATCAAACGGTCGCGGGAATGAATCAGATGTAACGAACATCGAGGATTTCGTACTCGCGCGGGCCCGACGGCGCCTGCACTTCGACCACGTCGCCGGCATGCTTGCCGATCAGGGCGCGCGCGATCGGCGAAGTCACGGATACCTTGGACAGCTTCAAGTCGGCTTCGTCGCTGCCGACGATCTGGTACGTCACCTTATCGCCCGACTCCAGGTCTTCCAGATCGACCGTCGAAGCGAACACCACGCGGCCGTCGGCATCAAGCAGGGTCGGATCGATGATCTGCGCCGCGCCAAGCTTGCCTTCGAGGTCGGCAATCCGGCCTTCGATGAAGGCCTGGCGTTCCTTGGCGGCATCGTATTCCGCGTTTTCGGACAAATCGCCCTGGGCGCGCGCCTCGGCGATCGCATTGATCACGGACGGGCGGTCCTTGGTCTTCAGGCGGTGCAGCTCTTCCTTGAGCATCTCGGCGCCTTGCTTGGTAATCGGTACGGAACTCATGATTTCTCTTAACAAAGTGAAAACCACAGAGGTTGCGGCGCCCCCGGCTGTCGCCCGGGACTCCACAAGCTCTGTGGCAAGTATTATTGCTCTTTTGGCATCGCCGGAGAAGCGTAGCGAGCGGTTCGAGTTTGTGCCGAGAAGCGCAGCCGTACGAAAGTACGGTGAGCATCGCAGGCGCAAAATCGTGCCGCGCAGTAGCCTGGCCAGTGATGCCCTAGTTTAAAGACTTGTGCAGGCCTTGTAAATCGTAGACATGGATTTCGTCCAGATGGGCCATCCCCTCGACCGCCGCTTCCGCGCCCGCGATGGTTGTGTAAGTCGTCACCCGTGCCGCCAGGGCCGAAGTGCGGATGGCACGCGAATCGACGATGGCGCTGCGCTTTTCCTCGACCGTGTTGATCACCAGCGCGATTTCCTGGTTCTTCAACATGTCGACGATATGCGGCCGGCCTTCGATGACCTTGTTCACCGCCTGCACCGGAATGCCGGCAGCGGCAATCGCGGCAGCCGTGCCCTTGGTCGCGGCAATCGAGAACCCGATCGCGTGCAAGTCCTTCGCCACCTGCACCGCACGCGGCTTGTCGCCATTCTTGACCGACAAGAACACCTTGCCCGAACGCGGCAGCTTGATCCCGGCGCCGATCTGCGACTTGATGAAGGCCTCGCCAAACGTCCGGCCCACACCCATCACTTCGCCGGTGGACTTCATTTCGGGGCCGAGGATCGTATCGACGCCGGGGAACTTGACGAAGGGGAACACCGCTTCCTTGACGCTGAAGTAAGACGGCACGACTTCGTGGAACACGCCCTGGCTGTCCAGGGTTTGCCCGACCATGCAACGCGCCGCGATCTTGGCCAGTTGCAAACCGGTCGCCTTGGAGACATAAGGCACCGTGCGCGAGGCACGCGGGTTGACTTCCAGCACATAGACGATGTCTTGCACCTTGCCGTCGACTTCCTTCTTCTGGATCGCGAACTGCACATTCATCAAGCCGACCACGTTCAAGCCCTTGGCCATCAGCGAAGTCTGGCGCTTCAATTCATCGATGGTCTGCTGCGACAGCGAGTAAGGCGGCAGCGAGCAAGCCGAGTCGCCCGAGTGCACGCCGGCTTGTTCGATGTGTTCCATCACGCCGCCGATGAAGGTGCGCTGTCCGTCGGACAGGCAATCGACGTCCACTTCGATGGCATCGTTCAAGAAGCGGTCGAGCAATACGGGCGAATCGTGCGAGACCTTGACCGCTTCGCGCATGTAACGCTCCAGGTCGCGCTGGTCATGCACGATTTCCATCGCGCGGCCACCCAAGACGTAGGACGGACGCACCACCAGCGGGTAGCCGATTTCCTGCGCCAATTCGAGCGCATCGGGTTCGGTGCGCGCGGTGCGGTTGGGCGGCTGGCGCAAACCGAGATCGTGCAGCATCTTCTGGAAACGCTCGCGGTCTTCGGCGGCGTCGATCATGTCAGGCGTGGTGCCGACGATGGGCACGCCGTTGGCTTCCAGGTCCAAGGCCAGCTTCAAAGGCGTCTGGCCGCCGTACTGCACGATCACGCCGAACGGCTTTTCCTTGTCGACGATTTCAAGCACATCTTCCAGGGTGAGCGGTTCGAAGTACAGCCGGTCGGACGTGTCGTAGTCGGTCGAAACGGTTTCCGGATTGCAGTTGACCATGATGGTCTCGTAACCATCTTCGCGCATGGCAAGCGCCGCATGCACGCAGCAATAGTCGAACTCGATGCCCTGGCCGATGCGGTTCGGCCCGCCGCCCAGGACCATGATCTTTTTCTTGTTGGTCGGCGCCGCTTCGCATTCCTCGTCATAGGTCGAGTACATGTAAGCGGTGTTGGTGGCGAATTCGGCGGCACAGGTATCGACGCGCTTGTAGACAGGGCGCACGCCCAGCGCGCGGCGCTTTTCGCGCACCGCGGTATCGGTCGTCTTCATGAGCCATGCCAGACGGCGGTCGGAAAAGCCCTTTTGCTTGAGACGGAACAGCGTGGCGCGGTCGAGCGCATCGAGCGACTGCGTTTCAAGCCACAGTTCGATATCGACGATTTCCTTGATCTGGATCAGGAACCAGGGATCGATGTGGGTCAGTTGATGCACTTCCTCCAGCGTGAAGCCTTGTGCGAACGCGTCGCCGACGTACCAGATACGTTCCGGACCAGGCTCGCCCAATTCCTCTTCCAGCACTTCGCGGTCCTTGGTCTTTTCATTCAAGCCATCCACGCCGACTTCGAGGCCGCGCAAGGCTTTCTGGAACGATTCCTGGAAGGTGCGGCCGATCGCCATCACTTCGCCGACCGACTTCATCTGCGTCGTCAAGTGCTTGTCGGCCAGCGGGAATTTTTCGAACGCGAAGCGCGGAATCTTGGTGACGACATAGTCGATCGAAGGCTCGAACGAGGCCGGGGTCGCACCGCCGGTGATCTCGTTGCGCAATTCGTCGAGTGTGAAGCCCACTGCCAGCTTGGCCGCGATCTTGGCGATCGGGAAACCGGTAGCCTTGGAAGCCAGGGCCGAGGAACGCGACACGCGCGGATTCATTTCGATCACGATCATGCGGCCGTCGGCCGGGTTGATCGCGAACTGCACGTTGGAGCCGCCGGTGTCGACGCCGATCTCGCGCAGCACCGCCAGCGAGGCGTTACGCATGATCTGGTATTCCTTGTCCGTCAGCGTCTGGGCCGGCGCAACGGTGATCGAGTCGCCCGTGTGCACGCCCATCGGGTCGAGGTTCTCGATCGAGCAGACGATGATGCAATTGTCTTTCTTGTCGCGCACCACTTCCATCTCGAACTCTTTCCAGCCGATCAGCGATTCTTCGATCAGCAGTTCCGAGGTGGGCGACGCTTCCAGGCCGCGCTTGCAGATGGTCTCGAATTCTTCGGCGTTATAAGCGATGCCGCCGCCGGTGCCGCCCATGGTGAACGAGGGACGGATGATGACGGGGAAGCCGACATCCTTTTGCACGACCCACGACTCGTCCATCGTATGCGCCACACCGGAGCGGGCGGAACCCAGGCCGATCTTGGTCATGGCTTGCTTGAACTTGGAACGGTCCTCGGCCTTGTCGATCGCTTCGGGCGAGGCGCCGATCAATTCGCACTTGTATTTTTCCAGCACGCCGTGGCGATGCAGGTCGAGTGCGCAATTCAATGCAGTCTGGCCGCCCATGGTGGGCAAAATCGCATCGGGCTTTTCCACCGCGATGATGCGCTCGACCACCTGCCAGGTAATCGGCTCGATATACGTGACGTCGGCCATCTCGGGGTCGGTCATGATGGTCGCGGGATTGCTGTTGACCAGGATGACGCGGTAGCCCTCTTCGCGCAAGGCCTTGCAGGCCTGGGCGCCGGAATAGTCGAATTCGCAGGCCTGCCCGATGATGATGGGGCCGGCACCGATGATGAGGATGCTGTTAATGTCGCTGCGCTTGGGCATTGTTTTTCTCCGGTTCTTTCTTTGTTACGCCTGCGAAGCGCTAGCTTGGTTCATGAGGAAGATGAAGCGGTCGAACAAGGGCGCAATATCGTGCGGGCCGGGCGAGGCTTCCGGGTGGCCCTGGAAGCAGAACGCCGGCTTGTCGGTACGCGCGAAACCTTGTAGCGAACCGTCGAACAGCGACACGTGCGTCACGCGGCAATTGGCCGGCAGCGTCGCCACATCGACTGCGAAACCGTGGTTTTGCGAGGTGATCATCACCTGCTTGGAGTCCAAGTCTTGCACCGGATGGTTCGCGCCGTGGTGGCCGAACTTCATCTTGAGCGTCTTGGCGCCCGAAGCGAGCGCCATGATCTGATGGCCCAGGCAGATGCCGAAAGTCGGGATGCCGCGCTCGATCAGTTCACGCGAGGCCGCGATGGCGTAATCGCAAGGTTCAGGGTCGCCCGGGCCGTTGGAGAGAAAGATGCCGTCGGGCTTGTGTGCCAGCGCCTCGGCCGCGCTCGATTGCGCCGGGATCACCGTCACTTTGCACCCGCGCTCAGCCAGCATGCGCAGGATGTTGTACTTGACGCCGAAGTCAAACGCTACGACGTGGAAACGGGGTTTCTCCTGCTTGCCGTAGCCGCTACCGAGCTTCCATTCGCTCTCGGTCCAGTCGAAGGCCGCCTTGGCCGACACCACCTTGGCCAGGTCCATGCCGGCCAGGCCGGGGAAGGAACGTGCCAGCCGAACCGCTTCATCGGCCGTGGCGTTGGCACCGGCGACGATGGCGCCGTTCTGCGCCCCCTTCTCGCGCAGGATGCGCGTCAGCTTGCGCGTATCGATGCCGGCGATCGCCACCACGTTTTCCGCTTTCAGGTAGTCCGACAGATTCTGCTCGGAGCGGAAGTTCGACACCAAGAGCGGCAGATCCTTGATCACCAGGCCGGCGGCATGCACCTGCGCCGATTCGACGTCTTCACGATTGACGCCGGTGTTGCCGATGTGGGGATAGGTGAGCGTGACGATCTGGCGGCTGTAGCTCGGGTCGGTCAGGATTTCCTGATAGCCCGTCATGGCGGTGTTGAACACCACCTCGCCGATGGTCTGGCCTTCCGCGCCGATCGAAATGCCCTGGAAGATCGTCCCATCTGCTAGCGCGAGAATGGCCGGAACGGTGTGGCCTGATAGAAATGGCGGCAAGGCGTAACTCCTGTGAAGTTACCGCCGCGCCAGTGACCACTACTGCGCGCCAGTGCGACCCTCGTTTTTACGCCCGGCGCAACGATGCCTGGGGCTTGCTGAGGGTCCGTATGGACGAATGGGAAGATGGTATGCGCTACGGCGGAAATAAATTGGCTAAACCTGCGGATTATAGCGCAAAACCCCCTCCTCTGGCAAATCGGGCAAGGGCTCAGGTAGGCGGCCCAAGTGATTGCGAGGACCGACATAGTTGTAACAATGTTTACAAGCACGCGGCTGAAAATGGGAAATGTGATGATTCATATATGCAATATTCGGGCATCGCACGCTGAGCGAGGCATGCGACAGGTAGATCCTATGTATGAAGGCAGGTCGGTAAGAAACGCAAAAATTCCCTAAAGTGAAGTTTCCAGACCAAACTTTAGGAGGAAGAAATGCGACCGACCTGCGAAGACGATTTTACGCCGGAAGAAGAGGTTCTGGCAGTGGCCTTGGAGCTGGCGAGCGGTTCCTGGAAGATAGCGTTTCAGGACGGCAAGCACGCCAAGCCGGCAGTATTGACGGTCTCGGCGGATCAACCGGCAGCTCGGCTACAAGAAGTCGAGCGCGAAATAGGCAAGATCCGACGCAAATGGCGCGTCAGCCTTGAGGCGAGAACGGTGGTGCTATACGAAGCGGGCCA
>FTKD01000045.1_pt1 | contig 76393 bp, 67 predicted proteins | sample 1658191 | NCBI WGS metagenome assembly FTKD01 (sample SAMEA3914808, study PRJEB12502) | metagenome | biome: forest; material: soil | place: Canada | collected 2011-08-03 | depth 0.3 m
ACCGTCTGATGGGTCACGCGCTGCCGCGCTGCGACCTCCCTGTTGTTCTGGCCGTCAGCGCAGGCCAGCACGATTCGGGCTCGAAGAGCGAGCGCCTGTGCTGTCTTGCGTCGAAGCGTCAACGCAAGCAGTTCTTCGCGCTCAGCTTGTGTCAGCACCAATTGCGTCTTCGGTCTTCCTCGCATCGCGGCCTCATCGTGTTGATACGGTACACGATGGACCCCTGGATTGACCAATAGTTCAACGAACTTCTAACTCACGACACTAGCTTCGCCCTCGCGGGCTTCTGCGCGATGACTGCATGCAGCAAGGCCCCGGCGCCGGCAGCCGTCCCGACGCCATCCCCCGAGAATCCCTGTAGCCTGCTGGCGAGCCCCAAGATCACACATCGTCGTCGCAGATCAGGCCCGCCCGCGATGCTGCTGTGCTCGCGCCGGCGCCCGATCGGAGCCTGCCCCTCGATCGCTACACCGATTTGAACGGCCTCCAGGGTGGTCTGGCGCTGAGCTACGTCGCGGGGGATTTCCCGCATTGGCGCTACGGCCGAGCCAAATCCGGCCGAAATGCCTCGCCGCCGAGTTGACTGCGGCAATTCACCAAGGGTGGCGATAGAGCGGCAAAGCCTCATGGGCTGAGCCACCCAGGCGGACCATGGCGCCGATTCCGGGCAGCCGCAGGCTAGGGGGAGCGCCGCGGCGTGCCTTGCGCCGTCGAGCTCCGGGCGCTATGGTCGCGCCAAAAGATGCTTCGTCGGGGGGTCATGCGCCGAGCGCCACGCTCGTAGCGCATGCCGCAGGCGAGAGCCCCGAAGCGACCCGAAAGACAGTGACCCTCGACCCGGATCGACGACTGCGCCCGCGCGCACTCGCCACATCCAGTCGCGCCGCTGCATCGCCGGGTCGCACCCATGCCACCGCATCACGCTGCCTGGACGACCATGTCTGACTTCGCCGCGAGCCCGCTGAAATGCATCGTGTCCACCGCCGCGACGGACGATGCCGTTGGACTGTCGATCTGCGATGCTATCGCCGGCGGCGGCCTGCACGTCGAACTGCACGCCACGACGCTGCCGCGCGAGGACTGCGACGTGCTGGTGCCGGTGGTCGAAGCCGCCAACGTGGCGCAGGTCACTGCCGACCTGCCGGAATGGCACCTGCAGCATCGCCAGTGCGTCGTGCTGCCCGTGGTCGACGGCCTGTCGCTGCCACAGCTCCTGCGCCTGCTCGCCGCGGGCGCCTTCGACTTCGCGACCCTGCCGCTCGACGAGAGTGCGCTGCACGCCCGCCTGCGTCGCGCCGTCGGCGCCCTGCCGGCCGCGCCGCTGCTGCGCCACCAGATCAACCAGGTGCAGGCGCCGGCCCTGCGCGAACTCGTGGGCTCGAGTCCGGCGTTCGTCAAGCAGATCGCCCTACTGCCCACGATCGCCGGCTGCGACGCGGGCCTGCTGATCCTCGGCGAGACCGGCACCGGCAAGGAGGCGTACGCGCGCGCCGTGCACTACCTGTCGCCGCGCGCAGCGCGGCCGATGGTGGCGGTGAACTGCGGCGCAATCCCGGCCGAACTGCTCGAGAGCGAGCTGTTCGGCCACGTGCGCGGCGCCTTCACCAGCGCCAACAGCGCGCGCGCGGGCCTCGTGCGCGAGGCCGAGGGCGGCACGCTGTTCCTCGACGAGATCGATTCGCTGCCCCTGCCGGCACAGGCCAAGCTGCTGCGCTTTCTGCAGGAGATGGAATACCGGCCCGTCGGCGGGGATGGCGTCCAGAAGGCCGACGTGCGCGTGATCGCCGCCTGCAACCAGGACCTGCCGGGGCTCGTCGAGCGCGGCCAGTTCCGGCGCGACCTGTTCTTCCGCCTGCACGTGCTCACGGTGCACCTGCCGCCGCTTCGCGAGCGTGCGGAGGACGTGTGCATGCTGGCCGTGCGCTTCATGGATCAGTTCGCCCGCCAGGCGCGTCGCACGCCTGTCGGGCTCTCGCCCCAGGCGGCCAAGCGCCTGCTGGCCCACGACTGGCCCGGCAACGTGCGCGAACTCAAGCACGTGATCGAGCGCGCGGTGCTCATGAGCGCCGCGCCGACCATCCAGGTCGACGACCTGCAACTGCCGCAGGCCGCGTCGGATGGCGGGGGCGGCGAATCCTTCCATGACGCCAAGGCGCGCATGGTGGGCGCGTTCGAGCGCCGCTACATCGAACGGCTGCTCGCGGCCAGCGGCGGCAACATCACGCGGGCCGCAGAGGTGGCGCAGAAGAACCGGCGCGCGCTGTTCGAGCTGATCCGCAAGCACGGCGTCGACGCCGAGAGCTTTCGCGCGTAGCTCGCCGCGCGTTCGCGAGCCCGCCGCCCGTGCGGCGTGGCATCCCGATTTCCTTTCCTCGCCTTCCGAACGTGGCCGCCGCGGCGCCACGCGCACCGGCGCGTCCATCGAGACATGCGAGAGCCTGCGGACACGGACATTTTCCGCATGCATGCAGGACAAATTTGTCCTCGGCTCCCCGCCCCGGGGAACGCCAATGGAAAGCCGTCATCGGCCGGCACGGCAGCCGGACATTTTTGTCCAGTCGCGACGCGCCGCCGGAGCCCGTCTCCCTGCGTCATCCCTAGCTTCGAAAGGCTGGCATCGCGCTTGCGTCAACAGAGCGATGTTGGCCGCGTCTCGTCATGGATGCCTCTGCTTCGGTTGCCAGGATCGCAAGTGCTCTGTCGTGGTATCTGCGACTGAATCCGTTTGCGTCCGACACCGTGGAGGGTATCGCTCAATGGTGGTTGTCCGGAGACGCCTTCAGCCTGATCGACCTGGCCGGCGCGCTGCGGGCGATGGAGCTGGCGGGCGTTATCGAGGCGGTGCGCGCGGCAGACGGGCAGGTGCGGTATCGGCGGACGGCGCCCGACCCGCGCAACGACGCCCAGCTTGACCGCTTCATCGCGGGTTCGTGAACGTATCAGGAGTCACACATGGTGCAAGTGAGTTACCCAGGCGTCTACATCCAGGAAGTGTCGAGCGGAGTCCACACGATCACCAGCGTGGGCACGTCGATCACCGCCTTCATCGACTTCTTTCGGGAAGGGCCGATGAACGACCCGGTGGAGATCTTCGGCATGGCCGACTTCCAGCGCCTGTTCGGCGGCCTGGACGACCGCAGCGAGGGGAGTTACGCGATCGCGCAATATTTCCTCAACGGCGGCAGCTCGGCCTACGTGATCCGAACCGCGGCCTCCGACGGCACGCATCCCCTGGGCCTGGCCGGCGTGATCCTCAAGGCCGATGCCTCCGGCGTCGGGGCCCAGGTGCTCGAGGCCAGCGCCGCGGCCGAAGGGATCTGGGGCAACAACCTGCGCATCGACGTGGACTACGCCACCACCGATCCCACCGCGCTGTTCAACCTGTCGATCACCCGGTACGACGGGCCGGGCCCCAAGGCCAAGGCGCTGGGAAGCGAACGCTACCTCAACCTCACGATGGACACGACCCAGCCGCGCTACGCGGTCAAGGTCGTCAACGACGGCTCCAAGCTGATCACCCTCAAGGCCGGCGCCGGCGCCACGGGGACCAATCGGCCCGCCTCGAGCGGCACGCTCAGCGGCGATCTCGTCGCCCTGACGCAGGCCAACCTGGACGGCTTCAGCGGCAAGAAGGTCAACGTGAAGATTGGCGGGCTGGCGGCGGTGGACGCCACGCTCGACACCTGGGCTGCCGGCGCCGTCACCACGCTCGCGCAACTGCGTCCCTTGCTCGAGAAGGCCATCCGCGCCGCCAGCACCTCGCCGTCCTACACCGGTGCCAGCGTCGACGTGGTGGGCACCCGGCTGCGCGTGCTGTCCGGCAAGGGCAGTGCGACCTTCGACCCCGTCGAGACCGTCGTGATCGCGAACTCCGGCGCGGACACCACCGCCACCACGCTCGCCCTGGTGGCCGTCAACGCCACCAACGTGCAGCAATACCCGCTCGGGCTGGCCGCCGGGGCCGACGTCGCCGCGCTGAAGAAGTCCACGGTCGGCGGCGACGGCATGCCGCCCGGCCCCGCCGAGATCATCGGCAACCCGGCGCTCTTCACCGGCATATACGCGCTCGACCGGGTCGACCTGTTCAACATCCTGTGCATCCCGCGCGCCGTCGCGGCCGATGTGGCGTCGACGGACTCCAACGTCACGGCCATCTACAGCGCCGCGCTCGCGTTCTGCGCCCTCAAACGCGCCTTCCTGCTGATCGACGTGCCCGCCAACATCGACGAGATGCAGGAGGCCAAGGACTGGCTGGACAAGTTTGCCAGCCTGCGCGACAAGAACGCGGCGCTGTACTTCCCGCGCACCGAGATACCCGACCCGGTCAACGAGTTCCGCCTGCGCTCGGTCGCGGCCAGCGGCACGATGGCCGGCATCTACGCGCGCACCGACAGCCAGCGCGGCGTGTGGAAGGCGCCGGCCGGCATCGAGGCCGTCCTCAACGGCGTGGCGCAGCTCGACACCAAGCTCACCGACGCCGAGAACGGCGTGCTCAACCCGCTGGCCATCAACTGCCTGCGCACCTTCCCCGTGTACGGCAGCATCGCCTGGGGCGCGCGTACGCTGGTGGGCGCCGACCAGATGGCGTCGGAATGGAAGTACGTGCCGATCCGCCGCCTCGCGCTGATGCTCGAGGAGTCGCTGTTCCGCGGCACCAAGTGGGTGGTGTTCGAGCCCAACGACGAGCCGCTGTGGGCCAAGATCCGGCTCAACGTCGGCGCCTACATGAACTCGCTGTTCCGCCAGGGCGCGTTCCAGGGCGCGACGCCCAAGGAGGCCTACTTCGTCAAGTGCGATGGCGAGACCACCAACGAGGACGATCGCAACAAGGGCATCGTCAACATCCAGGTCGGCTTCGCGCCCCTGAAGCCCGCCGAGTTCGTCGTCATCAGCATCCAACAGATCGCTGGCGATCTGTAAGCCTCGGAGCACCCACCCATGGCAAACACCGGTTTCGTCGTCAATGCGACGCGCGTCGACCCCTACAAGAACTTCAAGTTCCGCGTCCTGTGGGACGGCAAGGTCGTGCTTGGCGTCTCCAAGGTCAGCACGCTCAAGCGCACCACCGAAGTCGTCAAGCACCGCAGCGGCGGCGAGAACAGCTACGACCACAAGTCGCCCGGACGATCCAGCTACGAGGGCGTCACGATGGAGCGCGGCATCACGCACGACGTCGAGTTCGAGAAGTGGGCCAACGCCGTCCAGAGCTACGCGGGCGACACCGCGATGGACCTGGCGGGCTACAAGAAGGACTTGACGCTCGAGGTGCTCAACGAGAAGAGCCAGGTCGCGCTGCGCTACTTCCTCTATCGCTGCTGGGTCAGCGAGTTCGTGACCCTGCCCGACCTCGACGCCAATGCCAATGCGGTGGCGCTGGAACACATCAAGATCGAACTCGAAGGCTGGGTGCGCGACGTCGACACGCCCGAACCGAACGAGGCGGGTTGATGGCGCTCTCGCGTCATCGCGGCGAAGCGGCTGGATACGGCAGGAGGCTTGAGTCATGAGCGACGCCCGGGCTCCTGCAGGCGCTCGCACCGACGTGCGCGGCGCGGAGGCTTGCGTGATGCCTGGCCACGACGTGCCGAGCGGCTGGCGCGCGCGCGCGCTCGGACAGGCCGCGGGCGATCTCGACATCGCCTTCGACGGCGACCGGGCGAGCATCGTCACCGCCTTGCTGGCCGCCTGCGTCAGCGATGCGCAAGGCCGTGCCGTCGACGCCGCCTCGGCGTGGGACTGGACGCTCAGCCAGCGCCTGCAGGCCCTGATCGCCGTGCGGCGCGCCTGCGGCCCCGAGCATGTGGACGTGCAGGCCCCTTGCGCGCGGTGCGCGGAACAGATGGCGATCACGCTCGCCCTCGACGATTTCGCCGCCGCTCCGGCCGTGCCGCGCTTCACCTGGTGCAGCCCGGAGGGCGCGCTGCTCTCGCTGCGCCTGCCCAGCGGGCACGACCTGCGGCGTTGGCAGGACGAGGGCGCACCGGGGTGGCAAGCGATGGCCGCGTCGCTGGTGGAGGCGGTCGACGGCGTCGCCACCGACATCGGCGCCGACGAACTCGCCGCGTGGCTGCCGGCGCTCGACGACGCGTTCGAGGCACACGATCCGTTGACGGCCCTGCACCTGCACGCCACCTGCCCGGCCTGCGCGCACGACAACGACATCGCCTGCGATATCGAGTCCCTGCTCGTCGACGGCCTGGCGCGCGCGCAGGATGGTCTGCTCGACGAAGTCGCCCAACTCGCCGCCGCACTCCACTGGAGCGAGCCGGCCATCATGTCGCTGCCGGCCTGGCGGCGCGCGCGCTACCTGCAGCGCGTCTCGCAGGAGACCGGGCCATGAGTGGCTACTTCGCCCGCCTGGCCGCGCGCGCCGCCGCGACCGCGCCCCGTGCGCGCGGGCCGGCTGCGGCGCCGCGCGCGTCGATGGAGCCGTACATCGAGGTTGCCGCGCCGGCGACCGTGACGACGACGTCGCCAGCGGCATCGTCGACGTCCGCGCCTCTCGCCTCCCGCGCGGCGCCCACGGCGGACTTGCGCGCGCCGGTCGTCAATGCGGCGCTGGCACCGGCGCCACCAGGCGACTCGGCGCCGGCCGAACCGGCACCGCCCGCACTGGTGGCACCACAGGAGACGTCTGTCCAGCTGGCGCGCGAAACCCCGGTTGCGGTCACGCCGCCGTCTGCGCCCGAGGCCGCGCCCGCTATCTCCGGCCCGATGTCCTCCATCGCGGCCACCTCACTGGCACCGGCAACAGTCCCGGCGCCAGTGACATCGCGGCTGCCGTCGATGCCGACGTCCGCATCGGTGAAAGAGCTCGTCGTTGCGTCCCGGCAAGCCAGCCTCTCGGTCGCATCGATCGCGGCGACACCGGCGAACTCGCCCGCCGGACACGACTTCCCGGCGAACGACGCGCGGCCTGCAGCCAGTCTCCACACGCCGAGCGCACAGCCCGCCGCGACCCTCGTCGCCGACGACACTCGCCGCCTGGCCCCGTCGCGCATGCCGGCAACGGCCACGACGATGGCCACGGCCCCGGACATCCGCATCGGCACCATCGCCCTCGAGATCCGTGCCGCGCCGCCGCCGCCCGCCGCGCCGGCCGTGGCCCCTGCGCCGCCCGCCCCGCCGCCCGCCGCGCCGTCGTTCTCGATGCGCCGCCACTACCTGCGCGGGAGTTGAAGCATGTCGCTCGCAGCCAGCCGCGAGGCCATCGGAGCCGTCAGCGACCTGCTCAAGACGCAGCTCGCGTTGAAGACCGGCGTCACGGCGGTGGCCGTCGGACGACCCGAGGACGCCAGCAAGGCCGCACTGGCCGGCAGCAGCTTCAACCTGTTCCTCTACCGCGTGAGCGTCGACGCGAGCATGCGCAATCGCGCGCTCGACGAAGGCCAGGTTCCGCCGATATGGCTCGTGCTGCATTACCTGTTGACCGCGTTCGACGGCGCCGACAGCGATTCGATCGAAGCGCACGAGCTGCTGGGTCGAGGCCTGGTGGCGCTGAACGCGATGAGCATCCTGCGGCCCGCTGCCACCGATCTGGTCCTCTCCAGCAATCCCGACCCGCTGCGGTTGACGCTCGATGATGCGGACACCGAGCTGCTGTCCAAGGTCATGCAGGGCAGCGACGAGAAATACCGCATCTCGGCGGCGTTCCAGGTGCGCCCGGTGATGCTGGCGTCGACCGACTCGCCGCCCGCGTACGCCCTGCCGGTCAAGACCATCGGCCTGCCTCTGCCGCCGCCGCGCCTGTACACCGGCGTCACCGTGCTGCCCGGCATGGGCGCGCGGGTCGAGCGCATCGAGCCGGAACGCTTCAGCGCCGGCCAACCCTTCGCCCTGGCCGGCACCGACCTCGCCGGCTACGACCAGATCCTGGTCGGCTCCACCAGCTACCCGGCAGTGCCGGGCGTCGACGGCAGCCTCGGCACGACGATCCCGCTGGCCGATCCGATCGCCGCCGGCACGTACCCGGTCTGCGTGGCCAGGACCCTGCCGGATGGCCACGTCCTGAGCAGCAACGCGGTGGCGGGGCACCTGATGCCGCTCGTCACGGCGGTCAATCTCGCCGCGCCGTTGACATCGGTGTCGGGCAAGCTATCGGGCAGCTTCGTCATCCATGGCAGCCAGCTCGGCGGCCCGGCCGCGGCGGGTTACGCGGCGCTATATCTCGGTGGGCAGGCGCGACTGCTGCTCGAGCCCCAGCCCGGCGGCACCGCAACCACGCTCACGTTCGTCGTCAGCGACGCGCAGGCCCTGCCCGCCGATCCGGCCTATCGAGTCATCCTGCGCGTCAACGGCGAGCAGGCCCTCGACTCACCGACATTGAGCTGGACATGAACGACCGTCTCGCCGCGTCGCCGACGTCCATGAACCCCGAGCTTCGGGTGGCCGATGCCGCCAGCGCGCGGTGGCTCGCGGAAGTCGCCCTGCGACTGAGGCGCGAGATCGCCTGGTGTCGCCATCAGCGCGGCGACAGCCCCGCGGCGGCGCCCGGCGAGCTGCCGCGCATGGCCGACGCGACGCAGGACAGCCTCGACCTCACTCGCTTTCGCGACGACAAGAAGGCCTTCTTCGCCCGCGACGTCGCCGCACGCTACCTCAGCGAGCAGATCGCGGCGTTGGCCGAGCCTTCGCCGCAACCGCCTCGCCGAGGCGACTGGCCCTGGCTGGTCCAAGCCTGTCAACTGACGCCCGCCGCGCAATTCGTGCTGGCCACGGCGCTCGCAGGTCGCATCGATGCGTCGATCGGTGCCGTCTGCGCCGCGTGCCAGAACGACGCGTCGCGCCCCTGGCCCACGCTGGCACTGGCGCAGCGCCTGTGGGACGACCCGCTGGCGGTTGCCGCGTGCGCCGACCCGGGCCACGCGCTGTTCCGCCATGGCCTGCTGATGCTGGCCCCCGGCCGCGAGGCGCTGGACTGGCACCAGCCGCTGGACATGCCCAGCCGCGTGGCCCAAGCGCTGATCGAGCCCGCAGCAACGGGCGCGCAAGCGTCGGCCAACCTGGCCGTGCGCGCGCTCCCCGCATCCCTGCAGCCCTTGCTCGCGCGACTGCGCTCCGCCCCGCCGACCGCCATGCAGATCCTGCCCCTACAGGCGCCGCGCGGCACCGATTTCGAGGCATGGGCTCGCGCGCTGGCGCATGCGGAGGGCCGCGCGCTGCACGTCGTCGCCGACGACGTCGAACCCGGTCGTGGCCTCGGCGCGCTCGCGACCGCCAGCTGGCTGCGCGGCGTCGACCTGCTGCTGCCCGAACACTGGCAGGAAAGCTGCTGCACCCCGGCGAGCGAGCACTGGCTCGCGCGTGTCGCCGCGCTGCCGCTGCGCTGGTATTTGCCGAGCGTCGACGGCGCCGCCCGCGGCCTGCCGCACAAGATGCTGTTGCCCGCCTGCGAGCTGCCGGCGCCCGACATCGGCTCGCGCACCGACGTGCTGGCCGCCGCGCTCGCGCATTGCGCGCCCGCGCTGCGCGACGCCGTGCCCGAGGCGGCGCGCCGTTTCCGCCTGGCCGAGCTCGCACTCCGGCGCGTGGCCGCGGCGGCCCTCGAGCTGGGCGAGCAGGCGGGCGCCGCCGAGCTGTTCGAGGTCTGCCGCGCCGAGGCGCGCCTGGAGCTCGACGGACTCGCCAATACCGTCACGCCCCGGTTCGAGCTCGACGAACTCGTGCTAGCGCCCGCGCAGGCCCGGCAACTGCGCGAGATCGTCGCGGCGATGGGCGCGTTGGGGCGCGTGCACCACGAGTGGGGCACCGCGCGCGCCTGGAACGAGAGCGGGCTGTCGGTGCTGTTCTGCGGTCCGCCCGGCACCGGCAAGACGATGGCCGCCGAGGCGCTCGCCAGCGAACTGCAGCTGCCGATGGTGCGCATCGACCTGTCTCAGGTCGTCAACAAGTACATCGGCGAGACCGAGAAAAACCTGCGCCGGATCTTCGACGCGGCCGAAACGAGCGACTGCCTGATGTTCTTCGACGAGGCCGACGCGCTGTTCGGCAAGCGCACCGAAGTCAAGGACGCGCACGACCGCTTCGCCAACATCGAGGTCAGCTACCTGCTCGAACGCATGGAGCGCTTCAAGGGACTGGCGGTGCTGGCCAGCAATCGGCGCAAGGACCTGGACGAGGCGTTCACGCGTCGCCTGCGCCACATCGTGGAGTTCGCGATGCCCGGCGCAGGCGAACGCGAGCCGTTGTGGCGGCTGGTCTTTCCGGCGCAGGTCGACGTCTCTTCGCTCGACATCCGCTGGCTCGCGCAGCAGTTCGAGATGGCCGGCGGGCACATCCGCTCCGCGGCGTTCAACGCGTGCCTGCTCGCGGCCTCCGAGCAAGGTGCGGATTCGCCGGCGCGGGTCGACATGCCGCACGTGCTCGTAGCGATCAAGCGCGAGCTCGAGAAGATGAGCCGGGTCGCCGGGCCCGAACAATTCGGCCGCTATGCGGCGTTGCTGGGGAGCGTGGCATGACGCTGGCGATCGACCACATCGCAATCACGCTGCAGGGCGTTTCGCCGGACCTCGGCGGGCGCGTCTCCGAGCTGCTCGCCGGCGCCCTCACGCGCCGCCTGTCGTCCCTGAAGCTGCGCGGCGCCTGGCACGGACTGGCGCACGCCGACTTGGGCATCATCGACGCGCCGGCACACGCCGACGCGCAGGCGCTGACCGAGATGATCGCGGCGCGCCTGGCGGACTGGGTGGAGCACGAACACGGCCGTCAGGCCACGACCGCCGGCACGCCCTCCGCCGCGCAAGGACGCTGACATGGCCCTGTTTCCCATGCGCGGCGTGCTTGTCGAATACGGCATGAACATCCTCGGGCCGATTCCCAACATCGTCATCTTCCAGTTCAACCCCGAGCAGCTGGTGCGCACGATCGTCATCCCGCAGCCGCCGCCCCCGGCGTCCGCGCAGCCGCGCACCGAGACGCATGCGGCGGCCGCGCCGCCGTCGGAGAGCTTCGACGTCACCGCGCGGTTCTCCGCTGCCGACGACCTCGGCGCGGGCGGCGTCGTCTCGGCGATCCCGCGCCTATTCGGTGTCGGCCCGCAGATCGCGGCGCTCGAGAAGATGGTCTATCCGCAGACGACGCCGGGTGGCCTGATCGGCGCCGCGATCGACGCGATCGGCTCGGCGCTGTCCGGCCCGTCGGCGCCCGCCCCGTCGCAGCCCGTGCCGCGCGTGCCGTTGCCTCGCATCCTGTTCATCTGGGGGCCGTCGCGCGTGCTGCCGGTGACGATCACGTCGATGACGATCACCGAGCAGAAGTACGACATGTTGCTCAACCCGGTGCAGGTGGAAGTGCGCATCGGCATGCAGGTCTCCAGCCAGGCGCCCACCGACGACGTCGTCGGCGCCGGTGCCTACAAGTACACGCAGATGATCAAGGACACCCAGGCGACGCTGAACCTCGCCAAGGTGATCGAGTTCGCCGTGGACATCATTCCTTTCTAGAGGCCCGCCATGTTCCTGAAGAACTCGCGCTATGCCGGCCTGCCCACCGTCGACGCCATCGACCGCGCTGGCGCGACGGTGGCCGGCGTCAAGCTGCGCCCGCTGCCGGTCACGCCGGGCGACCCGGTGACGGTGCAGGCGCACGACCAGCTCGATGCCATGAGCGAGCAGCGCTACGGCGACGCGACGCGCTACTGGCGCATCGCCGACGCCAACACTGAACTCGAGGCCGCCTCGCTGCTCCATCCGACCGGCCGGCCCCTCACCGTCCCGAAGAGCTGACCCGCCATGGCCAAGGCCGAATACCGCGTCTACTTCGACAACGCGCCAGCGACGCCGGAGCAGTTGACGCTGTTCTCCGAGATCCGCATCGACCAGGGCATCGGGGTCGCAGCCGAGGCGCAGATCGACCTGCCCATCGGCACGGACACCGCCGGACTGTGGCCCGGCATCGAGGAAAGCTACGCGCAGGCCTTCACCCGCGTGCGCATCGAGGTGAAGGTGGCCGATGCCGACTTCGTCGCGCTCATCGACGGGCTGCTGGTGGGAAACCGCTACGAGATGAAGTCCGATCCCAACAAGAGCGCGATGACGCTGATCGTGCAGGACGACAGCGTGCAGCTCGATCGCGACGAGAAGGTGGTGCTGTTCGAGGACATGTCGCCGCAGGACATCGTCTCCGCGCTGTTCGCCGAGGCGGGATTCACGCCCGACGTGGACGCGGCGCCGGAGGCCGGCGGCGCGCTGCAACGCGTGGTGGTGCAGCGCGGCACCAACATGCAGTTGCTGCGCGAGCTCGGGCGTCGCTACGGCATGTTCGCCTATGTGCTTCCCGGCCCGACGCCGGGCGCCAGCGTGGGAAAGTTCAAGCGCCCGCAATTCGACCCGACCGACCTGCCCGAGATCCTGCTCGTGGGCGACCAGCGCAACGTCGCGAGCTTCTCGGCGCAGTTCGACGCGCTGCGGCCCGTCAAGGCGAGCGCGGGCAGCGTCGCGCTGGCGGACAAGAGCCTGCTCTCGAGCACCGCCGAGGCGGCCGACATCGATCCGCTGGGCGACACCGCCACCCATGACGCGACGCAGCCCGCCACGAGCCTGCTGACCGGCACGCGCGAGGAGCAGGCCGACCTCGACGCTGCCACGGCGGCCACCGTCGACCTGTCTTCCTGGGCCTACGCCGCCAACGGCGAGCTGGACGTCGACGACTACGCCGGGATCATGCAGCCCTATCGCCTGGTGCGCGTGCGCGGCATCGGCGGCACCCTCTCGGGCGACTACCTCATCGGGCACGTCACGCACACGCTCACCGACCACGGCTACCGCCAGCGCTTCTCGTTGCATCGCAACGCGCGCTCCGCGGGCGGCGCGGCCGGTGCGGGCGGCGTGCCGGGAGGAGTCTTCTGATGGAAAACGGCACGCTCGAGAAGCTCGTCGTTGACCTCGCGACGCAGTCGCGCACTCGCCATTGGGGCAAGTACCGCGGCGTGGTGACCGACAACGCCGACCCCTCGTCCATCGGCCGCGTCAAGGCCCAGGTGCCGGAAGTGTTCGGCGACACCGTCGTCACGCCCTGGGCCACGCCGTGCGCGCCGTACACGGGCGCCGGCATGGGCCTGCACACCATTCCGCCGGTCGGGGCCGGGGTATGGATCGAGTTCGAGGCCGGCGATCCTTCGCGACCGATCTGGAGCGGAGGCTGGTGGGGCACCAGCGACATCCCGGCCGACCAGACCGGCAGCACGGCCAAGCCGCCGCTCAAGATCCTGCGCAGCGAGAGCGGACTGATGGTGGCGCTCGACGACGACGCGCACACCCTGACGCTGTCGGACGCCAACGGCAGCAACCTGCTCACGATCGGCGTCGACGCCGGCCAGATCAAGATCGTCGCCGCGTCCAAGGTGATCGTCGAGGCTCCGCTCATCGAACTCACGAACGGCGCCAGCCACCCGCTCGTCTTCGGCGATTCGCTGCTGCAGTACCTGAACCAGCTGGTCAGCATCTTCAACGCGCACATGCACGTCGGCGAGACGGTGATGGGCATCCCGGTCACGCCGGCCCCGCCCGTCACGCCCTTCTCGCCAGCCACCCCGTCCCTGCTCTCCACTCGGGTCACCACAGGTTGAGGCACGCATGACCGAATCACTCAAGGCCGGCACGGTGGACGACTTCACGTCCAGCCTCGCGTCGTACATGGACACCGCCATGAAGAACGAATGGCTCGCGGTCAAGGGCGAATCGCTGCCCGAGCAGGGCTCGGCCGACCGCCAGATCCTGTTCGCGGCCATCGCGCAGGGCGTGATGAAGTTCCTCGCCGACCACCTGGCCGACCTCGTGACCACGGACGCGTCCGGCGACGGCGGCGTCACCACGCACCACCACGCGATGGCGTTCGGCGTCGACACCTACCGGAGCCCGCTGCCATGAGCCCGAACGGCCGCCATCTCGCGTTCCCGTTCCACATCGGCACGGACGGCCGCACGGCCGCACCCGCCGACCTGGCCGATCACATCCGGGGCGAGATCATCCAGCTGCTGCTGACCGCCCCCGGCGAACGCCCGTTCCTCCCGAGCTTCGGCGCCGGGCTGCGGCGGCTCGTGTTCCAGCTCAACGACGACGCCACCGCCGGCATCACGAAGGCGCTCGTCAGCCAGAACCTCTCGCGCTGGCTGGGCCAGCGCATCACCGTCGACAGCCTCGACGTGAGCGCCGAGGACTCGACGCTCAACGTCGACCTGCGCTACCGCGTCATCGCCACCGGCGAGGTGCGCAGCGTGCGCTTCCAGCGCCAGGGAGCCCAGTGACATGACCTTGCTGAGCAACGAAGAGCGCCTCGTCGAGCGCGCGCAGCACCTGGGCCCCAAGGGACTGAACGCGTTCAAGCTGGCCTACGTGACGCTGGACGCGGCGCCCAAGCCAGCCTTCGCGTGGCTGGACGTCGAGTTCTGGAACGCCACGGCGCTGGCCGCCATGCCGCCCGCAGCCGCGTTCACCGTCGAGGGCGCCGATCGCCGGCGCGCGGGCAACCCGGCGCGTGCCGTGCAGGTGACGCAGGTGCTGGCCGGCACCGGCGGCGCCAACACGCTGCGCCTGCGCATCGCCCCGGTGGGCGACTACTCCACGTACCTGCTGTCCACCACCGCCGTCGGCCTGGGCACGCCCGACAACGCGCTGCCGCTGGCCATGGATCCGCTGCTGGACGAGCTGCCGTTCAAGTTCCGCCCGGGCTGCTTCAACCTGAGCTGCACCCCAGCCGAGCCGGTCGCGCCGCCGCCGGTCGAGCCCGAGATCGACTACCTCGCCCGCGACTACGATTCCTTCCGCCACGTGCTCATCGCCGCGATGATGAAGCGGGTGCCGGGCTGGACGCCGACCAGCGAGGCCGACCTGGACCAGGTGCTGATCGACCTGATCGCCGCCGACGCCGACGAACAGGCCGACTACCACGACCGCGTCCTCGCCGAGCGCTCCATCGCCACCGCGCGCAAGCGCGTCTCGCTCGCGCGCCACGCGCGCCTGATGGACTACCACATCCACCAGGGCAACCAGGCCAGCACCTGGCTCGCGCTCCACGTCGCCGCCACCATCGACCTGCCCGCGACGTCCAACGCCGAATTCGGCGTCTGGACCGGGCTGGACTGGAAGCGGGACACCGCGGTCGTCTTCGCCCTCCCGCGCGACGGCAGCATGTGGCGCCGACGCGCCTACGCCGAGCTCGACACGCTGCGCCTCTATGCCTGGGGTGGGACGGTCACCGCGCTGGCGCAGGGCACCACCGAGGCCGATCTGACGGGCCCCGCGCCGCTGGACCAGGCGCATGCCGAGGCGCTGCGCGACTTCTTCCTGGGCGCCCACCCGAGCCAGGTTCGCGGCCCGGGCGTGCAGGACGTGGACACCGGCGTCGACCAGCTGCTGCTCGCCGAGGCGCTCAACCCCGAGACCGGCACGCCCAACGGCGCCCGGCTCTCGCAACGGCAGTTGCTGCGGCTCGTGCCGCTCCTCGGCTCGACCCCGCGCGCGCAGGCGCAGCGCGACCCCTTCACCGGCGAGTGGTTCGTGCGCGTGCGCTGGGTCGACGACGACGCGCTGCGTTCCAATTTCTGCTTCAGCTGCGAGTGCTCGCCCGCCGTGGTCAACGACGTCAGCCTGTTCCATGGCAACCTCGTTCGCGTCACGCAGGGTCGCCCTCGCGTCACCACCTTCCGCGCGCCTGACCAGGTGCTGGCCGGCCTCGACGAACACGCATTGGTCGCCACCGACGAAGCCCACTACGAGATCGCGCTGCGCCAGGTCGGCAGCGCCACGCCCCTGCGCGGCGTGCTGTGCCCGTTCCCCGCCTCTCCGCTGGCCTACCGCAGCACCGCGCCGGGCGGCGACGTGCCCACGCGCACCACCGCGCAAGTGGCGGTGCAGGGCTTCGCGCTGCCGTGGCAGGAGGTGTCCGACCTCATCGAGAGCCGCGGCGACGACGAGCACTTCATCGTCGAGACCGACGAGCTCGGTGGCAGCTCGCTGCGCTTCGGCGATGGCGTCAACGGCGCCGCGCTGCCTGCGGGCGCCTTCGTGCGGTGCCGCTATCGGGTCGGCCAGGGCAGCGCGGGCAACGTCGGGGCCGACAGCGTCGTCGGCTTCGACGCCGCGGGCGGCGCCGTCACGCGGGTCTGGAATCCGTTCGACGTCGTCGACGGACGCGACCCCGAGCCCGTGGCCGAGATCGTGCGCCGCGTGCCGGAGGCCTACCGGCAGCACCAGCTGCGCGCCGTCACGCTGCAGGACTACGCGGACCGCGCGGAAGACCTCGTCGGCGTCGCCCATGCGCGGGCGCACTACGCGTGGACGGGCAGTTGGCGCACGGTGCGCGTCGCCATCGACCCGGTGGGCACGATCGTGCTGGCCGAGCCCTTGCGCCAGGCCATCGCCGACCGCCTCGATGCCGTGCGCCTGATCGGCGAAGACCTGGAGGTGCGGCCGGCCACCTACGTGCCGCTCGACATCCGCATGACCCTGTGCGCCGAGGCCGCCTACTGGCCGGAAGACTTGCGCGCCGAACTCGAGGCCGAGTTCTCCGACAGCTGGACGGCAGACGGCCGGCGCGCCTTCTTCAACCCGGACGCGTGGACCTTCGGCCAGCCGCTGTACGCCAGCCAGCTGATCGGCCGGGCGCTGGCCATCACCGGCATCGGCCGCGTGCTGCGCCTGAGCATGCGGCGCTGGAACCCGGGCTCGGGCGGCGGGCTCACGGAGATCGACGTCGACCCGTCGGCGCTGCCGCAGTCGCAGCTCGAGAAGCTGGAGGTCGGGCCGTTCGAGATCGTCGTCGTCGCCAACGATCCCGACCATCTCGAGACCGGCCGCATCACGTTCGAGATCACCGGAGGCCGTCGATGACCTGCGACAACGATTGCCGGCGGCCCGCCGCGTTCCCCCAGGTCGTGTTCAACCGGCCCGGCCTGGACACCATCCAATACCGCATCGGCAGCTACGCCGACCTGCGCGAGCACATGCTGTCGCTGCTGGACGCCGACCCGCTGCTGGCCGACTGGACGCACCGGCTGCCCGACGACCCGGGCATCGCGCTCATCGAGGCCGCCGCCGAAGTCGGCGACATCCTGAGCTTCTACCAGAGCCTCTACGCCAACGAGGCCTACCTGCGCACCGCCAAGTGGCGCGAGAGCGTGGCCGCGCTCGTGCGGCTGCTGGGCTACCGGCTCGCCCCGGGCATCGCCGGCAACGCCCGCTTCGCGTTCGCCGTCACCGGCACGCAGCCCGTGCTGTTGCCGGCCGGCCTGCAGCTGAAGGCGCAGCTGGAGGGCGACCCCGCGCCGGCCGTCTTCGAGACCACCTCCGCGCTGCTGGCGCAGCCCGCGCTGTCGCAGTTCCACCTGTACCGGCCGCGCCTGATTCCCGACATCCGCTACGGCACCGGCCGCTTCGCGATCGCGCTCGATTCCAGCGTCACGCTCAAGGCAGGCGACCGCGTGATGGTGGCGCTCGCGCGCGATGCGACGGGCGACTACGACCACCTGCAGGTGCTGGTCGTCGACAAGGTCACGACGTCGTTCGGCGACTCGCTGGTCACGATGAAGGGCGGCATCACGAGCCTGCGCAAGCCTCCGACGTTCGCGCACGTCGGCCCCGCGGCGTCGGGCGTCATCAGCGGCGGGGCGATCACACCGTTCTCGCTGGCGCTGTCGTCGACGCTGATGTCGTCGATGTCGCTGATCACGTCCGGCTTCGCGCTGTCCTCCATCACGCTGGCGGCCGGCCTGGGGCTGGCGTCGGTCGCGTCCACGCCGCGCCTGCGTGCCTGGAAGCTCGGCGCCACGCACCGCCATTTCGGCAGCAGCGCGCCGGCGCAGCAGGTGGTCGTCGACGCCAAAGGCCGGGCCACGACGACGGACATCTCGTACGAGCGGCGCCTGGATGCGACGACCACCGGCGCGCCCATCCCCGCGCTGGCGGCCACGCAGATGCCGCTGGACGGCGAGGTCGGCAGCGTCGTGGCCGGCACGCGCGTGCTGGTCGAGGCGAACGTCGCGTCGGCCAGCGTGTCAGGCGGCATCAAGCGCCTGCTCGAGCGCGTCGTCGCGCAGGTCGATCGACAGTCGCTCGGCTGGGGCTCGCTGAGCGGGGCCAGCACGGTGCTCACGCTCGACTCGATGCTGGCCGTGACAGAGGGCTCGACCACCTACGGCTACGCCGACATCCGCGGCATCAGCTTCCACGAGGTGATCGGCGAGCCGTTCGAGCTGCACGCGGACTACGCGCCGACGTCCGCCGCGAGCGGCCACGAGCTGTGGTTCGAGGGCAGCGCCGCCGAGGCCGCCGCGCTCGCGAAGCGGCGCCTGCTGTTCGCCGGAGCGGACGGCACGCTCGCGGAGGTCAACGCGCTGGCGACAGCGAGCGCCGGCATCGACGCCGACCAGCCGGGGCTGCATCGCGTGCAGATCGATCGGGAAGTGGATTACGCGCAGTTCTCGTACGCCGCGCCGCAGGTCACGGTGTACGGCAACCTGGCCGAGGCGACCCAGGGCAAGACGGAAGCGCAGCTCGCCCTCGGCGACGGCGATGGCCGCGCGGTGTTCCAGACCTTCGCGCTGCCCAAGACGCCGCTCACCTGGCTGCTCGACACCAGCCAGTCGCCGCCGCAGCAGGCGCAGTTGCAGGTCTGGGTCGACGGGGTGGAATGGACGTGCGTCGACAGCCTGTTCGGCGCCGGCCCGCGCGACCACGTCTACATCGTCCGCGAAGACGACGCCGGGCAGAGCTGGGTGCAATTCGGCGACGGCAAGACCGGCGCGCGCCTGCGCTCCGGGCGCGGCAACGTCGTCGCCATCTACCGCACGGGCGACGGCGCCAACGGGCCCTTGAAGGCCGATGCGAAGCCGCAGGTGGCGCGCAAGGTCGTCGGCCTGGACAAGGCCTTCCTGCTGCAGCCGGTCACCGGCGGCTCGGCGCCAGAGGCCGCCGACGGCGCTCGCGCGGCCGCGCCCGGCACGATGCAGAGCCTGGGCCGCGTCGTCAGCCTGGCCGACCACCAGGCCGAGGCCCTGGCCATTCCCGGCGTCATCAAGGCGCGCGCGGCCTGGGTCGCCGTCGACGGGCAGCCGCTGGTTCGGGTGACGCTGCTGACCGAGAGCGCCGCGCCCGCCGATGCCGCCGCTGCGGCCGACGCGCTGCGCGTCGCGGTGCGCGCGCGCGGCGCGGGCCGCAGCCCGTTGCTGGTGGTGCAGGGCGCGCGCATCGAGGTGTCGCTGCGCCTGACCATCGGCATCGACCCGACGCTGCGCGCCGACGACCTGCGCGTGGCGGTGCTGGAGGCCCTCGGCGCGACGGGCGAGGAAGCCGACGGCATCGACTCGTCGCGCGGCTTGTTCAGCTGGCAACTGCGCCAGTTCGGCGAGGGCGTGCACGGCTCGCAGGTGGTCGCGGCCGTGCAGAACGTGCCGGGCGTGACCTGGGTACGCCTCACAGCGCTGCACCCGGCCGGCACGCTGTCGACCCAGTTCTTGCTGGCGTTCGCCGGCGCGACGCAGCGCTCGCTGTCCTGCGACGGCGACCGCCTGCTCGCGCTCGACGCCACCGCGTTGCAGCTGCAGTTCGTCGCCGACAAGGAGGCTTCGCTCTCATGACTTCGCCGCGACTCCCCCTGCTCGAGCGCCTGCCCGAGATCTACCGCATCCGCGACAGCGAGCAAGTGCCCGCGGGCCAGCTGGGCGCGTTCCTGGGCGCGATCGAGAGCGCGATGGCGGCGCTGCACGCGCGCACCGATGCGCAGTACCACGACCTGTTCATCGAGCATTGCGACGACTGGGTCGTCGCCTACATCGCCGACCTGGTCGGCACCTCGCGCTTGGCGGGCAACCCGTGGACGCTGCGCGCCGACGTCGCGCGCACCGTGTTCCACCGGCGCCGCAAGGGCACGCTGGGCGCGGTGGAGTCGCAGGTCTTCGCGCTGTCGGGCTGGGCCGCGCATGCGGTGGAGATGCGCGAGCGCCTGGCCTGGAACCAGCACCTGAACCACCAGCGCCACGACGCCGGCGGCAAGCCGCCCCTGGCGCTGCGCACCGACATCACGTCCGCCGTGCGCGGCGGCATGGCCACGCTGCGCGACCCGGCGCTGCTGTCGCTGGTGGGCGGTGCCTTCGATCCGTTCGCTCGCGTCGTCGACGTCAAGCCGCCCACCTTGGGCATCTCCGGCTTCAACGTGCCCGACCTCGCCGTGATGCTGTGGCGGCTGCAGGACTTCCAGGTGCCGCTGTCGCGGCCGCTGTTCCGCGCCATCGCCGCCATCCCGGCGGCGACGGGCGCCGCGGCGCTGGCCGTGCGCTTCGACGTGCAGGCCCACGGCGAGCCGTGGCCGCTGTTCAACACGCACCGCTTCCACGCCGACGACGATCCGCCGCGCCTGGGCAGCGAAGACGCGGTACCCGGCCCGATGCCGATGGCGCGCCTGAGCGACGGCACGCCGGCCGGCCGTTCCGCGAGCTACGTCACCGTGTCGACCTACGCCGATCCGCGCGACGCGCATCCGGGCCCGGACGCCACCGGCCTGGTGCTGCACCCGCCCGAGGTGCCCTTCCTCGACCAGCCCTGGCGCATCCGCGGTGCCAACCTGTGCGCCTGGGAAACCGGCCTGGCGCCGCCGCTGCGCCCTTGGGAAGTGGCGGTCGACCCCGAGCGAGGCCGCCTCGTGTTCGGAGTCGACGATGCGGACGCGACGGTGCAGGCCGAGCCGCTGCGCGACGGCCTGCTGGTGTCGGCCACAGCGGGCCTCGCCGGCCCGACCGGCGCGCAACCCGTGACGCGCTCCGCGCTTCCCGCCACGTGGCCAGCCGGCCAGCCGTACGACCTGCTGCGCATCAACTGGTTCGACGACCCGCTGGCCTTGCAGCACGCGCTCGACGACCTGCCCGACCGCACGCGGCCGCTGGTCATCGAGATCACGGATAGCCAGACCCACGCGCTCGACCTGTCCGCGGTGGCCGGCGCCATCACGTCGGGCGGGCACGCGTCGCTGGGCCTGGCGCAGTCGCTCTGGATCCGCAGCGCCGACGGCGAGCGTCCGTTGATCAGCCTGCGCCAGCCGCTGCGCCTGCGGCCGTCGATCCTCGCCGGGCCCGAAGCGGTGGATGCCGACGACCTGGGCGTCACGCTGGAAGGGCTCTACATCAGCCGCGGCGCCGGCTTCGCTGCCGCCGATGCGCTGGTGATGCAGGCCGCGCTCACCTGGCTCGACCTCCTCGGCTGCACCCTTGACCCGGGCGGCAGCACGGTGCTGGACGGCAGCGCCACGGGCCAGCGCGCGCCCATCCGCGCGGCGTTCGCGCTGGCCGACGACTACGGGCTGGCACCCGCCGACCTGCCGGCCTTCGACCAGATCCCCGCGCTCACGCTGTCGCGCTGCATCGTGGGCCCCCTGGGCGTCGACACAGGCTATGTGCTGACCCTGACCGACAGCATCGTCGATGCCGGCAGCGGCGTGGCGGAGACGACGCCCGCGCTGGCCATCGGGGCCGTCACCGGCAACGCGGAGATCGAATGGGGTCCCGACCTCGTCATCCGCGGCGTGACAGTGTTCGGCCGCACGCGCGTGCAGACCGCGCACGGCGAAGGCGGCCTGTTCGTGCATCGCCTCGAGGTGCACGACAACCAGGACAGCCACACCGCCGACGTCAGCGCGGGCCTGCAGGGCAGCTGCCTGAAGTTCTGCTGGTTCAAGGGCGACCACGACCGCCTGCCGCAGCATTTCGGATGCGTGTTCGCCGCCAACGCGCGGCTGCGCTTCACGTCGGAATGGCACGGCAAGCCGGGCTACGCGCAGCTGCGCCCCGACTGCGACCGCCGCGTGCGCGAGGACGGCAGTAACAGCGACGAGATGGGTGCATTCGGCTACCTGCTCAACACCCACAAATGGAAAAACATCGGTATTCGATTGCGCGAGTTCATGCCCGTCGGCGTGCGCCCCGTACTCATTCCGATCACCTGAGGACGCGATCATGAAGGGCGATTTTTCATTCCTCCCGCTGGCCTCGGAGCCGCGCTATTCGGGCGTACTGCACCAGCAGGGCCGCGTGCTGCTCGATCGCGACTGGAACGAGGCAGCCGCGATCGGCGCGGCGTGGCGCTCGGCCGCCGCGAGCGACACTTTCGGCGCGGGCATCCTGGCGGTGCCGGTGTCGGGCATCGGCGCGTTCAAGGTGCTCTCGGCCAGCACGGACGGCGTCGTCGTCAAGCTCCAGGTCGACGCCGGCCGGGTGTGGGCCGACGGCCTGTCGCTGGCGCTGGACGCCCCCGCCACCGTCGTCGCGACGTGGCTCGGGCCGCCGTACCAGTCGCCCCAGGCCGCAGCGACGACCATCGCCGACGGCGTACGCGACCTCGTCGTGCTAGACGTGTGGGAAGACGTCGTCAACGGCTTCCAGGATCCGCTGGATCTGATCGAGCCCGCGCTCGGCGGCCCCGACACCACCGAGCGCACGCAGGTCTTCGCCACGTTCAAGCTGCTGCGGCTCGGCCCCAACGACGACTGCAGCGCCGCCTTGGGGCTGGCCGACGACGATGCCGCGGGCAAGCTCACCGTCTCGCCGGCCCCGGTGCTGACCATCACCGGCGATTGCCCGGTGGAGGCCGGCGGCGGCTACACGGGGTTGGAGCACTACCTCTACCGCATCGAGGTGGCCGACGCCGACGCGGGCGGCCGTGCGCGCTTCAAGTGGTCGCAGTGGAACGGCGGCCTCGTGGGCCGCGGCCTGTTCGCCGCCGGCGCGCCCGGTGCGGGCACGGTGACGATCACGGCCAACGACCAGATGATCAACCACTGCGGAGTGACCTCCTTCTACCTCGAGTCGCTCGTGTTCGACCCGTCGCTGGGCGCGTGGCGCGTGGCGCTGGCGGCCGACGCCACGCTGTCGCAGGACGGCATCCTGTCTCTCGTCGGCATCCAGGGCGCGTGGCCCGCGGTCACGCCGGCGACCGCCTTCTTCCGGCTGTGGAACGGCATCGCGCTGGTGTCCGACTTCCCGGTGGGTGGGCCCAACCCGGTCGAGCTCAAGGACGGCATCCGGCTGGAATTCGACTCGCCGACGGCGGCCAACGCGAACTACCAGCCCGGCAACTACTGGACGTTCCCCGTGCGCGCGTCGGGCATCGCCTTCGACCCGCCGATCTGGCCCGCCGCCGCGCCGCCGCAAGGCGTGAGCCACAGCCGCGTCGCGCTGGCCATCCTCGGCTGGACGGGCCCGCCCGCGATCACCATCACGGCGGCCGCGGGCGACATCGGCGACTGCCGCCATGTGTTCCGTCCGCTCACTAATCAGAAGATCTGCTGCACCTACAACGTGGGCGACGGCCGCACCAGCCACGGCGACTTCGACTCCATCGAGGAGGCCTTGGACGCGCTGCCCGCCAGCGGCGGCGAGATCTGCCTGCTGCCGGGCCTGCACACCACCAATGCGACCCTCGCGGGCCTGGTGAACGTGCGCATCAAGGGCTGCGACACGAAGACGAAGGTGATCCCGCGCCAGGACGCCGAAGCGTCGCCGCTGTTCATGATCACCGACTGCGTCAACGTCTGCCTCGAGCACATGGACATGATCACGCTCGGCGGCACCGCCATCGTGATCGGCGCGCGCAAGGCCGGTGGCTCGGTGGACATCGAGGTCGCGCACAACCGCATCCTCGCCTGCACCAACGCGATCCATGCGCGCAACGTGAGCGGCGCCAACATCCACCACAACCGCATCCGCATGCTCGACAAGCGCGGCAGCGACGTGGCCATCTACCTGGCGGGCGACGACAGCCTGATCGAGCGCAACGACATCCGCCTCGTGCCCGCATGGGTGATGCCGCCGATCCAGTTCCCGGACGATCCTGATCCCAAGGATCCGAACGATCCCTGCGCGAAGCTGGGCATCATCTACTTCAACCCGCGCCTGTTCGTGCGCTACGTCAACGACGTGTGGGCGATCCTGCTGCCCGCCATCCTCACGCTGCTGCAACCCTACCGCGCCCTCGGCGGCATCCAGCTGGGCGGCGGCTCGGAGCGCGTGCGCGTGCTGGAGAACACGGTGGTGGGCGGGGCCGGCAACGGCGTCACGCTGGGCGCCACGCCGCAGGCCGCGCCGCCCGAGCCCGACCACCTGTTCACGCTGCCGCGCGAGGCCGGTGTCATCGGCCTGGTGCTGGGCCCGGACGGTAAGCCGATGGCCAACGTGCAGGTGACGCTGCTGAACACGACCACCAACCAGTCCGCGGACTACGTGACGGACCCGGACGGCCACTTCCGCTTCGGCAGCAATCCGGCGACGTTCCGCGTCACCGAGGCCCAGCCGGGCATGTCGATCGACAAGCTGGACCTGGAGCAGACGCCCGGCAGCACGCTGTTCGCGCTGACCATCGTCCTGAAGAACGACGAGTCGCAGATTCCCGAGGACTCGGGATTCCTCTACGACATCGCCATCGAGCGCAACACCTTGCAGGCCATGGGCCTGTCGGGCATCGGCGTCGTGGCGGCCAGGCCGGCCGCAGCGACGGTCAACGCGCTGGCAATGGCGGCCACGCGGCTCGCCACGCCCGTGGTCGGGCTGGCCATTCGCGGCAACCAGATCACCGGCTGCCTGCTCAATGTGTTCGACACCGCGCTGATCGCCGCCACGGCCACGCAAGGCGTGGGCGGCATCTCGCTGGGCATGTGCGAGGCACTGTCCATCGTCGGCAACCGCATCGAGCACAACGGCGTCACCGGGGCGCACCCGGTCTGCGGCATCTTCGTCGCGTACGGCGAAGGCGTGGAGATCACCCACAACCGCATCGTCGACAACGGCCACCTCACGCCCGCCATCACGGCCAAGGAACTGGTCGACGGGCGCCGCGGCGGCATCGTGCTCAACCTCGTCGCCAACTTCAACCTGCTCGACGCCCAGGCGATCGCACAGGGCGAGACCTTCAACCATCGTCCTGCGGCGCGCATTCACGAGAACGTGGTCGACCAGCCGGTCGGGCTGGCGCTCTACGCGGTCGCGTTCGGGCCCGTGCAGTGCACCGACAACGCGTTCTCCAGTGAGTTGTCGGGCCCGTCCACCTTCGAGAAGCTGGCCGGCACCGTGTTCCTGTACGACCTCGGAGGCGCGCAGAAGGCCGCCGCCGGCGTGAGCCTGAAGCGCGCACAGGCCGCGCAGAGCGTCGACCAGCGCAACGTGCCCAGCGACAGGGCCGACACGCCGGCGCCGGCCAAGGTGGCCGCGGCACCGCCGAACGCCGACGCCTCGCGGGTGTGGCCCACGTCGATGCTGTCCGCGCGCGCCGCGGCGGTCGACACGCTGCTGCCGGCCGGCAACGTGATGTTCAGCGACAACCAGTCGCGTACCGGCCAGAGCAACACCAGCGCGGTGTGCCACGTGGTGGCGACGCTCGACGACCTCGCCTACCAGGACAACCAGTCGTTCAGCCTCGGCACGGCCAACCTGTTCACCAACGGCCTGCTCCTGGGCAACACGCTGCGGGCCACCGGCAACCGCCTCAGCGAGCGCTCGGCCGAGACGATGTTGTCGCTGTTCACGATCGCCACGACCATGAACAACACCAGCTTCAACCAGGCCGACCACTGCATCATCGCCGTCGACCAGAACCCGCAGATGGTCGAGCTGAAGTTCGGCAACCAGGTGCTGCACGCGGGCGCCGTGTGCACGAGCCGCAACGAGATCGCCGCCCTCCTCTTCAAACCCCGCGAGTGACGCCATGGCCACCATCATCAACACCGGCGAGGGCAGCTACAAGGGCGACCTCGAGTCCGCCTTCGAGGCGCTGCAACTGCAACGCGGCACGCTGCTGGACATGACGCGCGGGCTGCAGCTGTCCACGCGCGTGCTGGCATTGCAGGAGGCGCGCCGCATCGCCTCGACGATCGGCGCCGACGACCCGCGCGTGGCGGCCTACACGGCCAGCAGCGACGCCATGCTGCAGCGGGTGGCGGCGCTGGAGGTCGAGACGCAGATCGCGCGCATCCGCGTGCCCGTCGTCACCCGCGCGGAAACGCTGCTGCAGGGCCGCGTGACCGCGCCCGACGCCCGTGCGCTGGGCGGTGTCAGCGTCACGCTCGTCGACGAGACCGGCGCGCCGGTGGCCGGCGTCGAGCCGGTCGAGGCCGACGACTCGGGCTACTACGCCTTCGTGCTCGAGCCGGCCCAGATCGAGGCCATCGGCACGTCGCGCACGCTCACGCTGCAGATCGGTGCCGAGGCCGGCAAGCTGGTGCCGTCCGCCGTCAAGCCGTTCTCGCTCGCTGCCGGGCAGGTGGTGATCAGCGAGGCGCGCCTGCAGGTCGGGGAGATGGATCAGCTGAAGCTGCGCCCGGTGTTCGCGGTGACGAAGCGTCCCGTGGGCGCCGCCGTCGGCGTAGTGGATGTCCCCGCTGAGACGCCGGCGCCGGTCGCGCAACCGAAGGCCGCCGCGGCTCCTCGCGCGAAGACCCCGCCCAAGAAGAGCTGAGCCGAAGCGGCGCGGATGTCGTCCCCCAGGATCGCCTCACCCGCGAAGCGCCCGGCCGAGCCGCAGCGCACGGGACCTCCGCAGTCCGCCGGGTTCGACGCGGCCCGGCCGCTCGCGAGCTTCGGCACGTCCCTGCGCGGCTCGGGCTGCGCGTGCGGCGGCACCTGCCCGCGTTGTCGGGCGCCCGTCCTGCAACGCAAGGCGTCGGTCAGCGCGCCGGACGACCGCTTCGAGCGCGAGGCCGACGACACGGCCGATCACGTGATGCGCATGGCCCAGCCGACCGCCCGCGGCGCGGAGAACGCCGTCCGGCTGCGCACCGCGTCGGCGGACGGGGGCGGCGCGACGGACGAGATCCGGCGCGAGGCATCGGCCGACACGCCCCGCGCGCTGGACCCGGACGCCGCGATCGCGGTGACCGCGCACGCCGGCGCGCCGCTGGGCGACGACCTGCGCTCGTACTTCGAGCCACGCTTCCAGCAGGACTTCAGCAACGTGCGCGTGCACCACGACGCCGACGCCGACCGGGGCGCCTCCGCGGTGCAGGCCCGGGCCTACACGGTCGGGCGCCACATCGTGTTCGCATCGGGCGAATACGCGCCGGGCACGCACGACGGCAAGCGCCTGCTCGCGCACGAACTCACCCACGTGGTGCAGCAGGGCGGCAGCACGAAGGCGGCGGCGCCCGCCCTGGCGCGCATGCAGGCAACGGACCCGAGCGTGATGCGCGAGGCGTTGGCCGATGCCGAGGCCGACGAACCGATCGGCGAGCTGGCCGTGGGCGGCGGTACGCAGGTGCAGCGCGTCGCGGCCGCGGGCGCCGCGCCGGTCATCCAGCGGGCGCCAGACGCGGACGCCAGGTCGGGCGACGGCGAGATCCCGCTGTCGCACGACGAAGAGATCGCGTTGTCGTTGACGTCGCCCGGGCTCGCCGAGGCGCGCCAGGAGCCACCGCCGCCGGTGCTCACCTTCTTCAACTACGGCAACGATCGCGACGCCCCCAAGGAATTCCACACCGCGGCGTTGCACGAGCTGGCGAAGTTCCTGCGCGACGAAGTCAAGATGCCCTTGCCGCTGAAGGTGACGGGCCGCGCGAGCTCGCCGGGCACGGAGCCGCACAACATGGACTTGTCGCAGCGCCGGGCGAACAAGGTGGCCGAGTTGCTGCGCGGGGACGGTATGTCGGTGGTCGACGTGGCCGCCGTCGGCGAGTCGCAACCGGTGGCCAGCAACGACAGCGTCGATGGCCGCAACCGCAACCGCGCCGTCGATGTCGGCTTGCTGCGGCCCGGGACGCCGCAAAAGCCGACGCCCAAACCCAGGCCCGAGTCTGATCCCGAGCCGACACCGATACCCACCCCCACGCCGGAACCCGATCCGGATCCCACGAAGAAGCCGACGCCCACCCCAACGCCCGACAAGAGCCTGTGCGAGCGCTATCCGATCCTGTGCTCGCTGATCCCGATTCCCTTCCTGCCCGTGATCCCGCTGCCGTGGCCGCTGCTGTGCCTGTTGGCGCCGGAGCTCTGTGCGCTCCTGCCGTGTCTGATCGACCCGGCCCTGTGCCTGCCCGGGCCGCCGGTGCCGCCCAAGGATCCGCCGGACGATCCGAAGGATCCGAAGAAGGACCCGCCGCTGTCGGTCGTCTTCGGCAGGGTGCGCGCGTTGAACACGCCGGCCGCGATGAGCGACCGCATCCCCGACCAGGGCAGCACGCTGGTGGGCGTCGTCGTCACGGGCCTCACGCCCGCGATGGGGCCGCTGCTGATCCGCGCCGCCGGCACGAGCGCGCGCAACGGCGACGTGACGATCAACGGCGCCGCCGAGGCGTCGATCACCGGATCCACGCTGCTCGACGTGGGCGGCACGGCGCAGACGACGACCGGCGCGGCGGGCTTCCCGTTGACGCTCGAGGCCGTCCTCGCGTCGGCACCGGTGGCCACGAGTGCGCCGTTCGCGGTCTCCGACATCATGGAGAACATGACCACGCGCAAGAACAACGTCGTGGACGTTCCGGATGGCATCTCGTTGAACGTCATCATGTCCTGGGACAGCGATGGCGCGGCTGGGCTGGCGTCGCTCAACGAGATGGGCTACAGCGAACACCTGCACGTCGCCAGCGAGACGGGCGGCATGGCCGGGCTGGACATCGGCATTCTTCCTCCCTTCGAGGATGCACTGGCCATGAAGCCGCAAAACGACGAGCACGGCACCCCGCGCAAGTTCATGGGCAGCGTGGGTGCGCAGGACCTGGTGCAGGTGCACACGTTCAACGACATGCGCACGGACTCGAACCCCATCCCCGTCACCCACTCCGGCTTCCTCATCAAGCGCGTGGTCGAGGCAGATCCGGCGCGACCCGGTTGCCTGCGCTTCGTCGTGACGAAGACGGGGCGGGCCGGCACGGCGGGCAAATTCTCTTCGGGCGGCGGCAGCGGCGCGGCCGAAGCCATCGTCCCGCTGCCCTGCGACAAGGGCAGCGGCGGGTCCGGCAGCGCCGGCCCGGGCTCGACGCCGTCGGAGACCACCCTCCCGACGCCGTTCCTCGGAACCGTGCCGTCCGGCAGCGTGCCGTTCCGATACGTCCGGGGGCTGTCCAAGACCTCGGCGACCGGCGACATGGTCATTCTGGTCATCGCGTTCCGCGCCAAGTCCACCGATCCGGCCAAGCCGGGCAGCCGCCTGTTCACGTCCCCGATTCCGTGCAAGGTGACCGGCGTGTCGACGACGGCCGTGAGCGTGGAGGCGCTCAGCCCGGTTCCGGTGAGCCTGGCCCCCTCGGACTTCGAGCTGACCGTGATGCCCGCGTCGATGGCCATCGACATCCCCAGGAAATTCATCCGCTAGGGCTTCGTTCATGGACCAGGCGCAACCCGCGAACCTTTCGCGCCGTCAACCGGTGGCGCCCGCCCGCGAGGCGGCCGCGCCGCGATCAAGCATCGCCGTGCCCGCCAACGGCGGCGCCCGCGCGGCCTCTTCCTGCGCCTGCGGCGGCGGCTGCCCGACCTGCGTCGCGACCAATGCCTCGCCAGCGGACGCGTCCGTTCAACGCGAGCCCGTCGTCGACACGGCGGGTGCGCCCGCCACGGACGTCGGGGGCGCCGAGGCCCCGGCCGGCACTGGCTACGACAAGGACAAGCTCCTCGCCACGATGAAGTCGGGGCAGGACGCGGCCCAGGCCATCGGCCTCGTCGCGGCCGATCCCACCGCCGCGCTGGACGACCTGTACGCGCAATCGCAGTACGCCCCGTTCTGGAACCTCGTGGAGCGGTCGGCGCCGCACGACGGGGCGACGAAGCCCTTGCTGAAGACGATCTTCGAGAACTACCGCGGAGGCGATCGCGACCTGTGGAGCGTCAAGCGACGCCTGCTGGAGACGCAGTTCGGGATCACCGTCTGGAAGCCGGGCGATGCCAACAACGTCGACGACGTAGCGGAGCTCGACGCGCTGTACGCCGCGGCCTGTACGCTCGACGCCGGCGCGGTCAAGGCGCCGAACTTCGTGGCGGATCATCGCAAGCCGGTGGCGCCGGTCGCCACGGCCGCGGCGCCGACGGCCTTCAACGCGGCCTACGGCAGCCAGACCCCCAACACCGCCGTCGGCAATGGCAGCGGCGGCGTGCTGAACTCGGACGAATATCGCGACAAGATCAACACGCCCGGCGGCCCCGAGCTGAAGGCGGCCAGCGCGTACCCGAGCCTGCCCGGCCGGACGACGACGAAGTCGGCATTCCGGCTGAGCAAAGACGAACTCCTGGACATCGTCGTCACCGCGCAGGGCGGCAAGAAGACCATGGACTACCTGCTCGGCAAGGGCGCGTCCGGCCCCGAGGCCAACCGGGCCCACGCGGAAGAGGCGTTGACCCAGTACATGCAGTACTGCCAGGACGCGTTCGAGACGATGATGATCGACACCATCGAGGCGTAGGCGCTGTTCATCGCCCACGCGGCGGGCGAGACCATCTTCGTCAAGCTCACCGAGGGCCAGACCGAAAACACGTACTTCGAGTCGAACCCGGCCAAGGTCGGCGTGTCGACATCGACCGAATCCAACACGGGCGAGAAATACCCCGACGGCGTCGCCATCATGAACGGGCCGATGCGCTACGGGCAGACGGAGAACAAGTACAACCAGGCCATCGACCCGACGCATGCGATCGACGGCAGGGACGGCCGCTCGTTCGACAAGACCTTCATCGGGCGTGGCCCCATCCAGGTGACGCTCAAGGAGAACTACGTGCAGACCTTGGCGACCATGGAGGAGCGCGCCATCGACCTGCGCGCCGAGGTGGCCGCCAGCGGCGCGCCCGACCCCCACAAGACCGACGAGGCCGTCAAGCTCGAGACCGCCGTCGGGGCCATCCGGGCGGAGCCGCGCAACGCGGCCGATCCACAGTACGCGTTCCTGTTCTCCGCGGCCTTCATGCAGATGGGGCCGATGGCCAAGGCGTCCGCCAACGGGTTCACGAACTCGGGCATGACCGGCGGCTACGCGGATCGCCAGGGCGACAAGAAGAGGCTGGCCTACGACAAGGCGGTGGAGATCCTCAAGAAGCACAAGGCCGAGGACGACGCGAAAGCGGCGGCCCCCAAATGACGCGCGTACCGGCAGCTTGCGCCGGGGTGGCGATGGCAGCACACTCGAACGAAGCGTTGAAAGGAGACCGGTCATGATGACTTCCGTCGCCGCGGCCCCGGCGAGCACCCGCAGGGGGCTCTTCCCGCAAGACTCCCTGCGCAGGCGCGACAAGCGGCCCACATCGGCCTCGCCTCGCCAGGGTGCCGCCAACTGCGCGTGCGGCGGCAGCTGCCCGCGCTGCCAGGCAGGCGCCGCCAAGCTGGCCGTCGACAAGGAAATCGGCGGCGCGCCCTTGCTGGCCGAGGAAGGCGTCGAGGGCCTCGACTACGACATCGGCGGCCCGGACGCCGGCGTCCCCACGCCGACTCCCGTGCCCGCAACGCCCACGCCCGCGGCCCCCACGGTGACGGCCGCGACGCGCACCGGCCCCACGTACGGCAACTGCCGCGCGTTCAGCTGGGTCGTCGACTGGGCCACCACGGGGCGCAGCGGCTTCATCGTGCAGGAAATCACCAACACCAACACGATCAACGCCTGCGATGGCACCGCCCGGGCCGCGCCGAGCACGCCGCACTACTGGGAGGCCTGGTCGGTCGATTCAACCGGCGCCGTCGCCGGAGGCGATCAATGGGTGCGGGGCGCTCGCCCCAGCACGACGGGATCCTGGGCGGTGAACGGCAGTGCCAGCTTCGTCTCCACGCTCGATCCCGCGGCGCACTTCTCCACCACGGCGGTGCCGGACGCGAACGGCCTGATGGCCACCACCACGGCGCCCGGCAACCTGACCAACCCCGCCTACACGCGCAGCAAGTCCGACAGCTGGGACTGCTGCAACGACCACAACACGCACACGCACGCATGACCACCCCCGCACCCGGCCGCATGCCCGACGACCTCGCCGTCGTGCAGGATCCCCTCGCCCCGGCACGTACCGTGGCCGCGGCCGCGCGTCGCCTGGTCGGTGCGCCCGCGTCGACCTGGGCCCGCGTGGCCAACGACCCGGCATACCCCCTGGTGCATCGCCGCCTCTGCGTCTTCGAGCTGATGCGCCGGCACGTGCAGTCCGGCATGACCGCAGCGCAGGTGGCCGTGCTGCTCGGCCGCCCGACCTGGCTGGCCGACGCCGACCTGCGCGAACTGGGCGACATCGGCGGGCGGCCGGTGCCGCTGTCGCTGCCGGCCGGCGACACCGTCATGGTGATCGACGTCCTGCCCGACCCCGACCCGACGGCGACGCCGTGGGCCGTCTACCTGCGCTGGCACGGCGTCGTGGAGCGCGCGGCGCTCTCGGCGCTGCTGCGCGATCCGGCAGCGTCCAACGCCGCCGGCCCTACGGTGCTGGCGGAGATCGGGTTCCTGCCGACGGTGGCGGAGATCGACAGCCTCGTCGAGGGCCGCTGAGACGCTCGATTGGTGCTGAATTCGGCACAGGTGCCATGGGGTAACCCAGCTCGACCTGCCGCGCCCAAGTTCGCTGGCTACATTCGCACGATGCAGAACGTCGCGCACGACGCATGAGCGCGGCCGCCATCCCCTTCGTGGTCGAGGAGTCGGCCCTCCAGCCACTCGAGCAGGAGGCATCGACCGCCGGGCAGACTCGCCTCGACGCGCTGGTCGCGCTCGCCTGGCACCTGCGCCAGCGCGACGGCCGGCGCGCCGTGCAACTGGCGCAACAGGCGCGCGCGGCCATGGCGCAGGGGGCTGGAGCCGAAGCGCGAACGGCGGTTGTCGCTTCGCCTGTTGTTGGCCGAGGCCGAAGTGCACTGGGCGCTCGCCGAGTATGAGCAGGCCGAGGCCTTGCTGGCCGAAGCGCAGCAGGCCGTCCAGGCGCTCGGCGATCCGGCGGCCGCCGCCGACACGCACTGGCTGGACGCATTGATCGCCAGCGAACTGGGCAACACGGGCCGGCGCGATGCGGCGTTGCTGGCAGCCGAGAAGATCGCCGCGCAACTGGGCGACGCGCAACGCCAGGTCATCGCGCGCGCCGCCACGGCGCGCGGGGCCGTCTTCGCCTATCCGCGCCTCGCCCGAGAACGCTGGGGCCCCGAGTTCGGCGACGGCACCGGCCCGTGGCCGATCGGCGTCGCCACGTGGGTGCGCGACTACTTGGGCAATCTGGCCTTCTCGGATGGCGACAACCGGCCCGCGATCATCCACCGGCTGCGCGTGCACGAGGACGCCGTGATGAGCGGCCAGTGGCACCGCGCCGTGATCGCTCTCACCAACATCGGCGCCTGCTTCTCCAACCTCAACGACCACGACAACTGCCCCATCTGGATGCAGCGCGGCCTGGACGAGGCACGCCGCCTCGGCTGGCCTCGAGCGGCTATGGGTCGCCAACTTGCATACAGGTGCGCATAGCGGCTGGCACCGAATCACCGAACCCGCCGCCCGTCCGGCGCGCGCGGCTCGGCGGCGGGCAGTGCGCACGACACTGGGTCACGCCGAAGTGCGGGATCGCAAATGCACGCTGAATTCAGACGCGCCGAAGGTCAGGCAAGGTTATGCGCACTGATCACGGCAACTTTATGACTCTAGGCACAGACTTATGTGACTTGAACCATTGGCTTGCACCGAGTGCAAGCCGTAGGTTTATCTAGGCAGTGCAAGTCTTACGTTTAAGAGAACGGCTCCCCCTCAGGGAGCCGCTTTTCTTTGGATTCCCGAGGGCTCGCACAAGGGCTTGTCCGTCCGGTACGGAAGAGGCAAACGAACGGTAGCCTCAACCCAAATCCAAGCGCGATCGGTAGGCCCCAAAGCGTCGGATGACATTTCGAGCTGTGCAGAACCAGCCGACATGGACTTCCTCACTCCCGAGAAGCGCAGCGCGCGCATGTCACGAATCCGCTCGAGCGACACACTGCCCGAGCGACTTTTGCGTTCGTGTCTGCACCGCAAGGGTTGGCGCTTCCGCAAGAATGTACGCGGCCTGCCTGGCACCCCCGACATTGTCTTTTCATCTCTTCGCGTGATTGTCTTCATCGACGGCGACTACTGGCACGGCTACAGGTTCGCCGATTGGCAAGCGAAGCTCAGCGACTACTGGAGAGAGAAAATCGAGCGCAATATGCGACACGATCGCCGCAACGCGCGGACGCTGCGCGGCGCCGGGTGGACAGTGGTGCGGATATGGGAGAACGACATCATGCGAGACATTGAGCGCGCCGTACACGTGCTCGACAGCAGGCGATCAAGAACCGGTCGTATGTCCTCCGCGACAACTGGATCGGGATGGCGCCTTCGCAGCGACAGCAGCCGACCGGCCCAGCCCTCAGTCTGTCTGCATTCGACCGCAAAGCGGCCGTGCGAACCCACGCCGACACGGCGCCTGTCAGAGCAACCCTAGCAACGATGCTTTGAGCGTTCCCGCGGCGCGACTCTTGCAGTCCAACTTCTTGAAGATTCGCTCAAGATGAGTGCGCACCGTCGCTGGGCTGATGCCGAGTAGAAGCGCCACCTCCTTGTTGCTGTCGCCCTGGCTGACCCTCCGCAGCACTTCGATTTCTCGTGGCGACAAGGCGGGGGCCGTTTCCGGTGTAGCGCAGTCCATTGCATGAGGCGTCGTGATGGCTTTCGTCAGCGCATCGACCACGCTCCTGTCCAGCCGTCCCAGCGCTACTTGCTTGTGCAGATTCTCCATCGCATCATCGTCGGTCAACGCGTCCCGCCAAGGGCGGCGAGCCGTCAGGGCCAACCAGGCGCAGGCGACGGGAAGCACCCGGAACTCCAGTGGTGTGACGGCGAGTCGGGAACCCCGGAAGTAGCCCGACCCATCGAGTCGCTCGCAGACGTGCGAGGCCAGCTCAGCCTCGATTTCGAGATGCCCGATCTGCTGGGCGGCGCGTGATGTCCAGTAGGGGCTCAGTCGTGCGCGCTCCCAATCTGCCGCGGAGAAGGGGCCTGCGCGATTCCATACAGCGTTGGGTATCGCCACGCGACCCAGTCCTTGCAGCCATCCCGCGCGTCGGAGCGCGCGTCGCGTCGATGCGGCGAGGCCGAGGGTTGCTCCGAGGGTCTCGGCGAGCTCCGCGACGGCACGCGAGTGGCCCAGCAGCCAGGGCAGTTTGAGGTCGATCACGTCGCCGACAAGTGCCAGGCTCGCGGCACGCGGTTGCGTGGCTGGGCGAAGCGGGTTCATCCAGGTCGGGCCGCGAGTCAATTCGTCGAGCCAGTCAGGCGCACGCACGCGCGCAGCGTCGACCATCGCGCTCGGGTAGACCACATCCGCACGCTTTTGCAGGAGCGCGAGCGCCGCGGGCAGCCCGTGAACGCGCGCCAGAACCTCGAGATCGCTGCACAGCGACACGACCAGTGCGGGCGTCGATATCGATTCACCCGACAGGCCCGACGGCTGTCCACTTCCGTCCCAATGCTCGAAGACGCAGCGCAGCGCGTTCGCCACCGAGGGCGCCAGGCCGAGCGACTCGGCGATGACCGACGAGACCTCGCAGTGGATCGCGGAGATGCCGGTCAACCTGAGGGGCAGTTCCTCCGGACGGACGAGCACCTCGATGCGTTCGATCTGCGATGCCAACATCGCGCCACGGCCGACGACATCGTCGCTGATCGTCGCGGCGACATCCGTCGCGTTGGCCGTACAGCCGGACCACCGCAGCAGCGCGATGCATCGAACGTCCTCGACGGCTTCGTCGTCAAGCCCGACGACCCGAGCCAGTTGGCACGCGAGCCACGCCACGCGAGGCGAGTGATCCACCGGCTGCCCCATGCTCAGGTCGCCCATGAACGCGAGCGCACGCAGGGCATCCAGCAAGTCGATCTGGTCGTCGTTCATCCTCAGGGCTCGTTGGACTTCGATGCCCCGATGATGAGGCAGGGCCGCCTGCGTTGTCACCTGTCGGCGTGTCGGACGATTGACGGATACCGGAAATCTCTGCCTTGCCGCACAGTCGCCTCGCATTGCACGCAAGTGCCTTTCGGAGTGAACATGAAGACCAGAGTCAAACGACTGTTCCTGGCAGCGGCCGCCGCTGCGGCCTCGTCCGCGTCGACCGGCGCCACGGCAGCAGAGACGGTGCCGCCCTACCCCGTACCCGACGCATTCCTCGGCGAGCGCCTGTACCCGAACGAGGAAGCGCTGGCGCAGAGGCTTGCCCAGGTCATCGACGAGACGGTCCGTCGGCAATATCAAACCGGTACGGCGCGCCGCGACGCGCATCCGAAGGCGCACGGCTGCCTCAGAGCGGAGTTCCGCGTCGCCAAGGACCTCGACCCTCGCTTCGCAAAGGGCGTCCTCGTCCCGGGCAAGGTCTATCCGGCGTGGGTCAGGTTTTCGAACGGCAACCCCGACGCGAACAAGCCCGACACCGACGGCATGGAGCGCGGGATGTCGATCAAGCTCATGGGTGTCCCGGGGACCAAGATCCTCGACGCGGAGCGCGAGGCCACGACGCAGGACTTCGTGATGATGAGCCACCCGGTCTTCTTCCTGAAGGACGCTGGCGGCGCGGTGCCGTTCTTCGAGGAGCTTGGCAGCGACAGCACGCTCGACAAGCTGAAAGTCCCCTTCACGCTGGGCCTCGGACAGCTGTACACGCTTCTCAAGATCAACTCCTTGAAGATATCGAACCCGCTTCAGACTCGCTACTGGACCCCGACCCCGTATCAGCTGGGCGTCGGCCCCGACAGGATGGCCACCAAGTATTCCGCGCGACCGTGTTCGACATCGGTAGATCCCATGCCGGACAACCCAGGCCCGAACTTCCTACGGCAGGCCATGCACAAGACCTTGTCGACCGGCGACGCGTGCATGGAATTCATGATCCAGCCGCGCACGTCGGACAAGCTCGATGTCGAAGATGCGCGAACGCGGTGGTCCGAGGAGGATGCGCCCTTCTACAAAGTCGCGACCATCCACATCCCGCAACAGGAATTCGACAGTCCGGAACAGCACGCCTTCTGCGAGAACCTGTCGTTCACCCCCTGGCACGCGCTGCCGGAGCACAAACCGCTCGGCTCGATCAATCGGTTGCGCAAGGTCGTCTACGAGCGCATCAGCAAGACGCGACATCAGTTGAACCAGGTGGATCGCGCGGAGCCGCAATGAGCCTCGACAGGCCGGCTCGCGTCTGCCCATCGACTGACGCTTGAAAGCACCGTTGTGTTTGCCGCCGTTTTACGCGTGTGCATTCAGGCAATGTCGATCAGCATTCCTGCGGAAAGCGGTCGATCCGATTCGTGTCGTCGAACTGCACCTTCTGCTGCCTAGCAGGCGATTTCATAGAGTTGAAAGCCCCAAATGCGGACAGCGCGATGACGGCGTCCCGGCTGAAATGCGCTCTGCCATGACACTGCAGCCGTTGACGATGGTGAGGGTTGGCCAGGCTCGGCACGAAGGGCGCCTGCGGCGTCGGCTCTCAGAGCGTTCCTGTCGATCGTGGCGCCTGGCTGCCCGAAACCGGTCTTCGCGGGAAGGGTTGAAGGAGTTTGAACGCCGCGCCGCCCGCTCTCCCCGTCCAACGACCGCTTGCCGGTGCGGCGCATGTCGCAGAACGACCCTAAGCCGTTCTCCGCGTCCTCGAATTCGACGCCGAAATCCGGTCGTTCCCGTCTCTCCGCTCCATCGCCTGGAAGATGGAGTGTGACGCTCGATCGTGTCCCAATTTAGTTGCAAGTCTCACCCGGAACAGGCGGACATCAGGGGTAACGCGTCAGGCCCATGCGACGTGGAGCCTCGGCTCTGATTTTTGAGCAATCCGTCAGTTGACCATCCCGAACTGGCGTCGATAGGCCTGCGGACTGGCCCCGGTCGCCTGGCGGAAATGGCGACGGAATGACTCGTCGGAACCGAAGCCCGCAAGCGACGACACCTGGGCCATGGGTCGCGTCGTGGTCTCGAGCAACTGGCGCGCGACCTCGACGCGCTCGCGTATCAGCCAATCGACCGGCGACATGCCCAGCGATTGCTGGAACTGGCGTTGCAACGTGCGCACGCTCATGGCCGCTCGCTCGGCCATGGAGCTCAACGTCAGATCGTCGGCTGGATGCGCGCGCACCCAGTCCATCAGACGGGCCAGCCGCGCCGCCTCGTCCAGCGGCACGGGTCGCGCGACGAACTGGGCCTGGTCGCCCAGGCGATGCGGCGCGACGACCAGGCGCTGCGCGACCTGGTTGGCCACGCGCGGGCCGTGATCGCGGCGCACAAGGTGCAACATCATGTCGAGCCCGGCCGCCGAGCCCGCGGACGTGAGCAACTGGCCTTCGTCGATGTACAGCGAATTCGGGCGCACGTCGATTTCCGGATAGCGGGCCTGCAGCAGATCGGCATAGCGCCAGTGCGTCGTCGCCGCCTTGCCGTCAAGCAAGCCGGTCGCCGCGAGCAGGAACACGCCCGAGCAGATGGTGGCAATTCGGGCGCCGCGTCGGTGGGCGGCGGCGAGGCGTCGCACCAACGCCTGCGACGGCGCCACGTCTGCACCCTGCCAGCCCGGAATGATGATGGTGTCGGCGCGACCCAGCATCGCCAGCCCGTGCGACACCTGCACCGAGATCCCGCCTGCAGCACGCACGGCACCGCGCTCCTCGGCACAGACAGCAAACCGGTACCAGTCGATCCCGAGTTCGGGTCGGGCGAGCGAGAACATCTCCACGGCGCAGCCGAACTCGAAGGTGCACAAATTGTCGTAGGCCAGCGCGACGACGAGATGATTTTTCATGTCGTTATATTACCGATGAATGTCATTTAGGCCACTTACTTTCACCGACGCAGGATCCCAGAATGAGGTCTTTACCGAGGAGTCAATCCATGCAGAAATCGCACGTCGCCGCCGTTCCCGCAGCCGCCTCGCCGCAGGCCCTGGCCCACTTCGAATCGAGCCTGCAGTTCGAGACCGACTGCTGGGACGTGCACCACGCCACCACCGCTGGCCCGCACGATTTCGTGCTGGTGAACGTGCGCGGACCGGAAGCCTTTGCGCGCGGCCACGTGCCCGGCGCGATCAATCTGCCGCACGGCAAGATCGTCGAGAGCCGCATGCGCGAGTTCGCCGACGGCACGCTCTTCGTCACTTATTGCGCAGGCCCGCATTGCAACGGTGCCACGCGAGGCGCGATTCGCCTGGCGCGCCTCGGCCGTCCGGCGAAGATCATGATCGGCGGCGTCACGGGCTGGCTGGACGAGGGATTCACGCTGGAAGCAGAACAGGCACTCAGCGCATGATCCCGGCCGTTCGCCTTGCCGGACCGGCCGACGCCGAGCCCCTGCTGGGTCTGATGCTGGCTCTCGCCCGTTTCGAGGGCTACGCGGAGCACTTCAAGGTCACGGTGGCCGATTTGCTAGCGCGCGGCTTCGCGCCGGCGGGCCCGCCCGAGTACACGGCCTTCGTGGTCGAACGGCCAGGCAGCGGCCTGCTCGGCTATGCCGTCGTCATCGAGACGCCGTTCACCTTCGACCTGCGGCCCACGCTCACTCTCAAGGAGCTCTACGTGCACGAGGCGGCCCGCGGCACAGGCTGCGGCCGAGCGCTGTTCGAGCGCGTCGTCGCGCACCGCCGCGAACGCGGTGCCGGGCGCCTGAAGTGGGACGTGCTGCCCACCAACAAGCCAGCCCGCGCGTTCTACCGTCGCGCGGGAGGTTTGCCGGACCAGGATTGGGAAAGGTGGGTTCTGGCGCCGGGACAGTAATGCCTGCTTGGTCGCCTGCGCACTGGATTCCATCTGAACTCTGCGACATTCGCCAAGCGGAAGAAGTGTGCGTCGCACCGAGCGTGAAAAACGCATGATGGCATTGAACGAGGGCGTGGTGAGCATTGATCGAGGTCGCCTTCATACGGGCCGGCGGTCTTCCTCGGAATTCCAAATGACTACATCGCAGTGCCGCAACCAGTGCCGGAACGACGGGAGATGGCCTACTCGATAGTGGTCACCGGCAACAGGCGGCTCACGCCATGCACGATACGCGTTCCGCGCGATGCAGGGCAGCAGCAGGATGAAGGAAATCGCCTGGACTTGGCCTGCATTCTTCTGGCGCGATGGCGGCCTTGCTCATTCGGACGGTTGGCGCAGTCGGTGGCGCCTACAGTAGCCGCATTCGAACGCTGACAAGGATCGAGTGTGAACTACATCGACGAAGTGATCTACACGGGGCGCACGCGCACGCTGGGCGGACGCGACGGCTCGGCGCGCAGTACGGACGGCCGCCTGGACGTCGCCCTGTCGCGGCCAGGTGGTTCCGGCCACGGCACCAACCCCGAACAGTTGCTGGCAGCGGGCTGGTCGGCCTGTTTCATCGGCTCGATGGGCCTGGCCGCGCGTGCCGCCGGTGTTGCGCTACCCGCCGACGTGGCGGTAGACGCAGAGGTCGACCTCGGCAAATCGGGCGACGGCTTCGCCCTCAAGGCCAGACTGAACGTCAGGCTGCCAGGCCTCGATCCGTCGGCCGCGCGTGCCATCGTCGATGGCGCAAACCAACTGTGCCCATATTCAAAAGCGACGCGCGGAAACATCGCCGTCGAGATCAGCCTCGCCTAACGCGGTGGAGGCCTTCCCGACAGCCGTCGTTTGTGAAGGACAGCTCCCGGCCGGGGCAGCAGCCAAACGCGAGGCCACCTTGGCTCGGCCAGGCGTCCTGAGCCTGATTTACACACCGGTGTCGCCCTAGCGCGACCCTTCGGCCAACCAGCGTCCTGACAGATAGTCGATGGTAACGGCAGCGTCTGAGAAACTGCGCAGACCGATGACGCTCTCCAGCACTACCGGCGGCGCGAAGTCGAGTTCGGGTCGCTCCCTGAATCCAACTAAACCACTATGGACCCATCTTCCCGCCATCTCGTCTTTCACGGGGCAGTCGTCCTGTTCTTTGGCTTGCTGCTTGGAGCGCCATACGCTCGCGCCATCAAACGCAAGGCAGCACCGCACGTGATCAATTCATGGCGCGTGGCTCACCTGAGCCTGCCGATCGGCGCAACGCTCATGTTCGCCGTCGCAGCCCTGTTGCCTTCGTTCGCTGTTTCTACGGGGGTCACTCGGGCAATTGCGGTCGCGCTCATCGTCTCGTCATATGGGTTCTGCATTTCTACCCCTCTTGCAGCCATTACGGGTGAGAGAGGCTTGTCCGCCGGTGGTATTGGCTTGGGACGACTCGTCTACCTCGGCAATGTCATCGGCGCGATTGCTTCACTCTGCGCTTCCGTGACGCTCTTGTATGCCGCCTTCGTCTCTCTAACATCTTGGTGAAGCCCTTCGAATTTCTCCATTCGAAAGGGCCAGCTAGCCCTTCTCTTCGACCTGAGGTCTCCGCGACCCGCTTGCGTCAAACGGTAAGGAAGCCGAGCCGTCGGGGTGTAAGTCGCGCCGAGTCTCTGCTTTGAGCTGCACCGGGCGAATGTGGGGGTAGTCCCAAACCGTAAACAGCCAGAGAGTTCATTTGACTTCCATGGCACGCCCCTGCCGCGTGGCCTCAAGCCACGAGAGTTTTCTGGATGAATACGCTGAGCGGGTTGTCGACATAGTTGCCGAAGGGTCTGCGCCGCTCGTAGCCGAGTGACGTGTACGGGCCGAGCGCTTCGGGTTGGAATTGCCCCGCTTCAAGCAGGAGCAGTTTGCAACCAGCATTGGCAGACGCAGATCCCAGCGCCTTCAGAAGGCCTCGACTATGGGTTGAAAGCGTCAGACGGCATCAGGGTGGTACCGATGCCGCCGGGGGTGTACGCCACGGGCTGGCTCATGGGCGAAGGCCAGACGATCGCTTGAGCGACTACCACAACTTGGCCATTGAACGTCATGGACGGCGATCCGTGCAGCCGATACCCACGGGCCAGTTCAGCGGAAACTCTATGGCAGAACGCTGCGTCGTCCTGGCCGGTGAGTAGGCGATAGACGGGAAAATCGTCGGGCGGGTTGGTCGCAATCGTTCTCAGGTTCATGAATGTGCGCAATGTCAAAGCAAGGTGGGGTTGCCCGGCCAAAGCCCTGCTGCTCAAGGAGGGCCAGGAGCGTCAACGGACGGCACGCAAGTTTCGCCGCCCACGTCTGCCCTCGCAAGTTTGTCGCTGATGCCGATGGCGCGGGCCGGATTTTGCTTTTTTGGGGGTATGGGATCGGCGTTGTCTCTGGTCATTCCCCGTTCAGGCCCTTGATGATCGTGTCCAGATCGATGGACTACCCGTCGCCGCGGAAGGTGTAGTCCGTTCACGAGCACCCGGCGCCGGGCCACCCCCTGGGCGTTCTGTTGGCCACGCGAGGCCTTCCCGCTTGGGATGGCGCCGTTCATCAGGTTGGCGTCCGAGACTCCTTGCACACTGCGGGAGTCTCTCGGAGGTTGCTTCAGGCGGCTGCCGATGGAAGCGGCAGCAGTCCATCGCTGCAGATGGCGGTCAGGTTCATTGTCAGCAGAGCGCCCTTCTTCGGCAAATCCGCGACGCAAATGACCGTGCGAGCCGGCGAGTGGTCTGCGAACGCCTCAGAATAGGCCTTGTTCATGGAGTCAAAATCCCCGACCTGCTTCAGGAAGACATGAACGTGCATGACGTCTTCAATTCTGGAGCCTACTGACCCGAGCATCACTCGGAAATTGTCGAGGATCTGACGGGCCTGGGAGTAGGCATCCGGACCGGCCAATTGGCCAGTTTCACCGTTCACGCCCGGCGTACCCGAGATGGAGATGAATGGGCCGGACTTTGCAATGTGGCTATAGGGTCCGATTGGCTTGGGGAGTGCGGACGGCGTAAAAGTCTGAACGTTCATGGAGGACAGTGCGGTGCCGTAGTGGACAAATTTGAAGTTGAAGGGTCTTGAATTCCGGACTCAATACACTGTTTCGACCTTCTCTCGTCAAATCGATGCCGCATGGGCGCCTCGACTCGGAGGCTGACGCTGCCAGACACTGACGGCGCAGCGTGCTTCGGCACAAGGGCCCCATCCATTCATTGCAAGAGGCCTCGCGGGTCGGCACTATATGCGCCAAGTCGGCGATGATTCTATTGACCTTCGTCGAGCCAATTGCACCGGTCGACGTTGGTGCTGCAACCACCTGGGCGCAGTTAGTCGCGTGTCGGTGATTGGACACTTCTGACCGAAGCATGCCGCGCGCGGACGAAATAGGCTGCGGCGAATCGCGCGTATTGGCATACTGCCGCCGTTCCTGCATAACGCGAGATCTCCTGGCCATCGTCACCAATCACACGAACCGCGATATCCTCCGATGAAGCCACCATCGTCTCGTGGATAGCGAGGTTCGCGGTTGGCTCTTCGTTACGTGCGCAGCTACTCACGACGAGCTTCGCTTGAACGCCTTGCAATGTGTCGGCGTAATCGACCGCAAGGTAAGCCGCGAATGGGGTCTTCGGAGGTGTGTTGACAGGCTCTTCGGCGCGTGTCGCGAACGCCAGGAACGCACTCGCGGCAAGCGAGACAGCAATTGTTGCTTTCATGATCTTCCGCCTCGTCGGGTAGTGCAACGGTTGTCACCAGCGATGGTCATCTCCGCGACCTGGTGACCCGTTGTGGTTAGTCGTCGACAACTCGACGTTGGAGCCATCGAGAAAATGGGGCTGGCAACATGACTTCGCTGCCTTTCAATTGCCCGCGACTTCTGCAGCGATCTGCATTTCGAAGACGATGTCTGTCAGACGGGCGAGGTCACGCCACATGACGGTGATGCTTGGCCGTGGGCCACCCTTGCGGTGAGCGACCAAATGTCCAGCGTCGACGAGCAGATGGAGATCAGCAGTCGTAGATCTTCATCTGCTCGGCAAGGTAATCGTGCCTTTGGTTGAGCCTCACGACAAATGATTTGATGCTGGTCGTTCGGTCTCTAGACATGGCCAGACGATTGCCTGGGCAACGACAACATGTTCACCGTTGAAGGTGGCGGAAGGCGCCCCGTACAGGCGGTAGCCTAAGACCAGAGCTTCGCTCACGCGTCGACAAAAGGCGGCGTCGTCCTTGCCAGTGAGGAGGCGGTAGATGGGAAGATCGTCAGGCGTTTGATTGTTCATGTGTATCCCAAAGTAGAACAGGCCGTAGTCCTTGATGCTCGCCTCAGATGTGCGCCTCGACTCGAACGTGGACGCTCAAGGAGCATCTGGATGATGCGGCGGATCTCTAGGTCGCGCGTATTCCGAGCATAGAGGCGGGGACGTTTCGGGTCGAGGCACAGTCTTCATGGCGTGGTGATCTGCTGTATCAGTTTGGTGCCCCCTACAAGGCTGGCGCGGTGGCCTCCGGGTGTCGCTATTGGAGTGCGGCACCATCTGCCAATTGATCTTGCCTGCCAACCGAACGCCCGGACAGATTGAGTTCGATACATGACTCCGCAACGCTCACTTCGCGGTCACGAATAGCCGCGGCTGCACCAGGGATTGGATGGCCCGCATTGGGAGCTCCTCGAGCAAATCGAAGATCTTGCAATGCCAACGTCCTGGTTCGACGGCTCTGGTCACGAAGATGGTCTCGAATTGCCGGAATTCCTGCGCAATGCGAAGCATCTGGTGGTTCGTGAGTCGGTTCTCGTCGAAAACGACAGGTAGCGCATTGCCTCCATACGGGCCTGCCCCGAACACATCGACGAGGGCGAACGAAAGTGTCTCGCCTTCCATCACGAAACGTTCTCACTTGTGCCGGCGCCGGCGCCAAGAGTCTGCAGTTGTCGAGCGAGGCCATGTCGATCGATCTGAATCCAGTATTCGGCGATGCGCCCGTCGACCACGCGATATACGGCGCTGGCGATCTCACGCAACGGGGCTCCGGTTGGCGCTTCGCCATCGAAACTACCCAGATGTCGACCGACCTGAGTCCACCGCACATACGTCTTGTCCCCGTCTACAAGCAGTTCATCGATCGACAATTCGAAGTCGCCCCAACACTCCTTGAAATGATCGACGTGCCCGACGTAGTCTTCCGGCGATCGGCTGATGGCTTCGTCGCGCTCGCTTGTCAGCTGATGCGCGACGACGGCGTCCGCCATCAGTTCGCGAGCGGCTTCTCGGCGTCTTCCCGACCGTACTTCCCGGATGAAGCGTGTAACGATCTCGCGTGTGTCTGCCGACTTCATGTGTAAGCTCAGATAAAGTGTTGATCACATCTTTCGATGATATTTTCATCATAGGCTGCATATTTGAAATCCCATCGCAAATGTCGTCGGATTCTGGATGAACTATAGTTTCACAAAACTAAATCATCGAGGTGCGCTATGACGCAAAAATCCGCGTTCTCGCCGCCCTTGGCGGCGCTTCGCATCTTCGTGAGTGCGGCGCGCTTGCTGAGCTTCTCGCGAGCCGCGCAGGAGCACGGGTTGTCGCCGTCAGCCGTGACGCAGGCTATTGCCCGTCTCGAGACCGGCATCGGCGTCGCATTGTTTTCTCGTGCGGTACGCAGCGTGGCCCTCACGCCTGCAGGAGCAAAGCTCTTCGCGGCCTCCGCCGCCGCCCTGCGAGACATCGACTTGACCGTCCAAGCGATCGCCCCTCGATCCGGATCGTTGGTGCGCCTGACCGCACCCCCGACATGGACGGCGCTCTGGTTGATGCCGAGGCTGTCCTCCTTCACGAGCGGTGCGCCCGGCGTGGACGTGGAAGTGGATGCAAGCAGTCGACTGGTCGACATCGAGGCGGAAGGCTTCGATTTCGGAATTCGATATGCCGAATCGCTTCCGGGACACTTCAAGCGTGTCGAACTGTTCAAGCAATGCTACGTCCCAGTCTGCGCGCCTGAAGTTGCCAAGCCCATACGCCAGGCAACCGACTTCTCCCGCACCAGGCTACTGCATGAATCGGACGTCTCTCGATGGTCTGGCTGGTTCGAGGCCGCAGCCGTGGCCAGCACCAGCGAGCGCGCCAAGGTTTGGGATGGTGCGACAGGGCTGTATTTCAGCCAGGGAACTCTTGCCGTGAACGCTGCGATTCGAGGCTTGGGGGTTGCGCTGACCGAACCGGACTTCGTAGCAGAAGAACTCCGTTCCGGCCAGCTCGCTCAGCCCATAGACTTGCGCTGGCATAGCGGCCACACATATCACGCAGTGTGGTCATCGCGTTCAAAGATGTCACCCCCTGCGAGACTGTTTCTTGACTGGATCAAGAAGCAGTGCGTCTCAATGCCGGGAAGTCCGCACATCGACTAGCAGGCTGCTGAAATACCCGAGCCGACGGTCCACCGTCCAAGGAACTGGTTCGTTAGCGCGCGAGCGCCTTCCAATAACACAGCCAACACGGCAGCCCTCTGCGAAGACGCGGCTCTCCGACCAAACGATCCAGCTGCTGACTCCTCCGTGCACCGGACGAGTCGTCCTTCGAGGCAACCAGCTTCCACAACTGACACTCCTGCTCGGCCCTCGGTCGCGCACGTGGTATGCGCACGTGACGATTCGCCGACGAACCCATAGGGTGCGGATTGGCCCGTGGCCGATCTCGCAGTCCGCGCACTTGACGCGCGGCTTCTCGCAGACGCCGGGCACCCATTCGTTGGAGCAAGCCGGCGCGTATCCGGACTTGCCCGAAGTCACGCTGTGCCAGCGGATGGGAAAGGTGTCGGTGCGCCCACGAAACAGGCGTCGGAAGAGTTCAACGCGCGCCCTCGGCGAGAGGAGCGATGACTCGACAGACTCGCTCGACGTTGGTACGCCGCTCGGTGCTGCTTCCACGGCCGCAGCCCGCGACGTGCCGTCGAGTTGCGCCCGCAGGCGCGAGTTTTCGCCACGCAGTCGCGCGAGTTCTGCCTGGAGGGCCCGGACGTCGATCGATTGAACGTCCATCTCGGTCAAATCAAAGCCATCGTCTGGGTGACTGTCGGGCATCTTTTTGGCGTCTGCGAAGGGGTGTCGTGGGAACGGTGAGAGGCCGGAATCACGAACTCCACGTGTGGAGAAGATATCGGCACGCGGCGGGGTCTGACGGTCAAACCCCGGCCGATCAGGCAAGCTCCATGGCCGATTCGCGCTTGCAATCCTTGATATTTAGATCAATAATTTGCCAGCATAACCATATTATTGATATATACATCAAGTGCAAACTCTCCAGGAACTGGGCGAATCGGTGGCCGCCCGTCGTCGCGACTTGGCTCTGAAACAGCTCGTCGTCGCACGGCAAGCCGGCATCACGCCCGAATCGCTGTCACGCTTCGAACGCGGGCGCTCGCCCGAGTTCGGCACGCGCAAGCTGCTGGCGGTGCTCGCCGTTCTGGGCATGGAACTCGACGTGATCCAGGCCGGCCAATCCGGCAACCTGGACCAATTGCGCAAGGAGCGCAACCTCGCGCCGGACGTTGGGCCCCGCGGAGGCGCCAAGGCATGAAGCTGGCCGTCCACGTCCTGGGCCGCGAGGTCGCCGTCCTGGAACAGGCCGGCGACTTCAAGAGCGTGCTGACCTATCGGCCCGACACCGCGGGCGACGACTTCGTCTCGCTCACGATGCCGGTGCGCACCGAGTCGTATGTGTGGGACGACCAATTGCCTCCGGTGTTGCAGATGAACCTGCCCGAGGGCTACCTGCTGCAGGTGCTCCAGGAGCAGTTCGGCCCGCACATCGGCGCCAGCCCCATCGCCCTGCTCTCGGTCATCGGTCGCAACATGGTGGGTCGCCTGCAGGTGGCGGCGCCGGGTGCGTTGCTGGATGAACCTGCGCGGCCCATCGAGGTTGCTGCCTTGCTCAAGGGCGACAACTCGGAAGAAGCGTTCGCCGAACTCGTCCGCCAACATGCCACCAGCGGCGTGTCGGGTGTGGTGCCCAAGTTTCTTGACGCGCAGGACGAGTCCCGGTCACCGTTGGCCACACATCGCAAGGCCAGCGTCGTCACGCGGCGGCACATCGTCAAAGGTTCCGGCAGGCAGTTCCCTTTCATCGCGCTCAACGAGCATCTGTGCATGCAGGTCGCTGCCCGCGTGATGCCCTCGGCGCGAACCGAAGTCTCCGACGACGGCCTGGCCCTGGTCGTACATCGTTTCGACGTGGGGCCCGATGGCCAGCCGCACTGGGGTATGGAAGACTTCTGCGCGTTGCTCGGGCTGCGGCCGGCCGCCAAGTACGACACGACCTGGGAACGCATCGCGAAGGCCGTGCGCGACCACGTGCCCGGAGAGCGACGTCTCGAGACGTTCCGCCAGCTCGCCACGCTGCTGCTCCTGACGTACGCGTTGCGAAACGCCGACTGCCACGCCAAGAACGTCGCTCTGCTCTACTCGTCGCGCGCGGACGTCCATCTGGCACCTGCCTACGACATGCTCACGACGCAGGTCTACACCGGCTTCCAGCACAACCCGCCAGGCATCGGCTTCATGGGCAAGAAGACCTGGGCGCCAGGCAAGAACCTGCTGAAGTTCATCGCTGCCAACTTCGGCATCCAGCCCAGGGAACAGCTGGCGATCGTCGAGTCCATCAGCGACGCCGTCGCGGATGTGGCGGTCGCCGTGCGCGAGGCGATGACCTTGCACGACGGCTTCGACGAGATCGGCAAGCGCATGCTGCTGGCGTGGGCCGAGGGGGTTCGAGGGCTGCGCGATGAACGGACATATTCCGCTCCAGGCTGGTCGGCCGGCCCGGCATTCGACGCACTGTCCAAGCCCCCAAAGCTGAAGAGCGAGGCGAGCAAGATCGGTCGATCGCCATTGCTCGGCAAGAGGTAGTCGACGCGTGTCGCCGCCCGATTTCTCAATGTGGCGGTGAAAAGTACCAAAACAGCAATCAGAAAAGTTCCTGATTTTCTGTTTTTGGGATCGACCTGGCCAAGCACCACATGCAGATGCTGGCCGACCAGACTGGCGAGACCGTCCTCCACCTGGGGCAGCTGATCGACAGCGAGATCATCTACGTCCACAAGGTCGACTCTCGGCACATGCTCGGCATGTACTCGCGGGTCGGACGCCAGGCGCCGTTGCACTGCACTGCCATCGGCAAGTGCTGATGGCCTGGGAACACCCGACGCGTCGCGACCGGATCCTGGCAAGCGCCGAGTTCACCCGCTTCCGCGACAAGACAATCGTCGAACGCGGGGCGTTCCAGGCCGAGCTCGACCGCGTGCGAGCTCAAGGTTTCGGCGAAGACCGGGGTCAGAAGACTGATGACGAATCGCCCGGTGGCGCGCCCGCCGCCGAACGCAACTTGAACGTGCGGCGTCCATCCAGCGTCACGAACTCTCCCGCGACGTCGGTCGGCTTGAGCCGCTGGCCCGTCGCCAGGCTATAGGCGACCTCGGCCTGCCCGTTCGGGAGCGTGACGCTCCTGACGAGGATGATGCAGGCTTCACCGCGCTGGCCGATGGCCTCGTGCTTCTCGATCTCCATGCGGCGTATTGTGATGCGGACCCATTGTCGAGCAGATCCCAGAATCGTGGGCCCGGTGCGGCGCAGAACGTCTGGGCCCTCCCGCCGGCAACTCGGGCGCCGACGGGAGTGCCATCAGTGCCGCCGATGTTGAGCCGCCTCGACGGCGACGGGTGAGATTTCCCCACATCGCAGCGGCCGGAAGTGGTTCGGACGCCGGCGGTTCGCGGGCACACTGGGGCATGAGCGAAGAACTGTCCTCGGCCCAGCTTTCCATTCTTCATGTGCTCCGCGACGGAGACGACCCGGCGCAAGAGGTGTCGGGAAGGGAGTTGCACGACCTGCGGCACGACCTTGCGCAGCTGGTTCGCCTCGCGTACATCGAGCAGACCGGAACCCGGTATGCGCTGACGATCGCCGGCCTCGATGAATTGTCGAAGCCCGGAAACTCGAGGCCCATGTCGTTCGAGGACATGGAACGCTACTCCCGCAAGACGACCCGCTGATCGCGACTTGCCGCAAAATGCCCAGCGCCCGTCCATCCCGCCTCCACCGCGAGCCGCGGATGCGATGCAGGCCGACATCCATGCGGAGGGACCAGCAGGCCATGAAGACGACGAAGGTGCAATCGGCCATCAACCTCGAGGACCTGCGCCAGCTGGCCAGGCGCAAGCTGCCGCGCATCGCCTTCGACTTCATCGAGGGCGGCGCCGACGACGAGGACTGCATGCGGCGCAACCGCGAGGCCTTCCGGCAGTTCCAGCTGGTGCCGCGCTACCTGGTCGACGTGTCGAGGCGCGATCAATCCGCGATGTTCCTGGGCCGCCGCTATGCCAGCCCGATCGGCATCGCGCCCACCGGCCTGGCCGGCCTGTTCCGGCCCGGCGCCGACACGCTGCTCGCGCGGGCGGCGAAGACGGCCGACGTGCCGTTCCTGCTCTCCAGCGCCAGCAACGACGCCATCGAGGACGTGGCGAAGGTGTCGCCCGAGCACGTGATCTTCCAGATCTACAACACGAGCAACCCGGAGATCAACGCCGACCTCGTGCGCCGCGCGCGGGCGAGCGGCACGCGCGCGCTGGTGGTGTCCGTCGACGTGCCGGTGTACTCCAACCGCGAGCGCAACCGGCGCAACGGCTTCACGCGCCCGCTGCGCATGACGCCGGCGATCGCGTTCGAGGCGCTGGGCCATCCGGGCTGGGTGCTGCGCTACCTGCGCAGCCGCGGCATGCCGATGATGCGCAACTGGCTGCCCTACGCGCCGCCCGGCGCGACGGCGGCCGAGGTGGCCGATCTCTACGGCACGCTCACGCCCGCGCCGGCGATCCAGTGGCAGTCGCTGGAGCAGATCCGCGCGGCCTGGCGCGGCCCGCTGGCCGTCAAGGGCCTGCTGCATCCCGAGGACGCGCGCCAAGCCGTGCAGCTGGGCGCCGACGCGATCATCGTGTCCAACCACGGCGGCCGGCAGCTGGACGTGGCGCCGACGCCGCTGGAGATGCTGCCCGAGATCCGCGCCGCGGTGGGCGATGGCGTGGAGCTGGTCGTGGACAGCGGCATCCGGCGCGGCTCCGACACCGTCATCACAGGCTGCCTGGGCGCGGGCTTCACGCTGTTCGGCCGGCCCACGCTGTACGGCGTGGCGGCCGGCGGCGAGGCGGGCGCGCTGCGGGCGCTGCAGATCATGCGCGGCGAGATCGACATGGTGATGGGGCAGATCGGCTGCACGTCGTTCGACGCGCTGCACGAGGGCTATCTCCGAAGATCGTCATTCACCGCCGCAGCGGCAGCAGGCTCTGCTTGAGGCTGCGCAGCACGAAGCTGGACTTCGTGTGCGCGATGCCGGGGATCAGGTACAGGCGCTCGCGCAGCAGGCGCTCGTAGTCGCGCGTGTCGCGCACGGCGATGCGCACGTAGTAGTCGTAGTCGCCCGAGACCAGGAAGGCCTCCAGCACCTCGGGGATGGCCTCCAGCGCCTGGCCGAACTCGAACAGCGCCGCCTCGGAATGGCTGTCGAGCGTCACCTGCACGATGACGGTGTCGGCCAGGCCGATCTTCTCGGCGTTGACGCGCACCGAGTAGCCGTCGATGACGCCGCTCTCCTCCATGCGGCGGATGCGCGTCCAGCAAGGCGAACTGGTGAGCCCCACCTGCGAGCTCAGTTCCTGCAGGCTCATGCGCGCGTCGCGCTGCAGGCATTCGAGGATGGCGATGTCGATGCGATCCAGTTCCATTCCGTGAAATCCGATATTGGCAGAAAATTTTTCTGAATTCTCCCCGACTATCAGGAACTTCGGAAGCCATTTCCGCGCGACACGCCGAAGAATGGGCGGATGGAAACGCTCTTCGCCACCGGCGCCCTGGGATATCGCCGCCCCGACCCCGCCCCGCGCGACCCCGTGGCCGCGCCGGGCGCCGCCAACGGCGCGCAGGTACTGATCGACACCCTGGTCGCGCTGGGCGTCGACACCGTGTTCGGCTACCCCGGCGGCGCCGTGCTGCCGCTCTACGACGCGCTGTTCGACCGCCCGCGCCTGCGCCACGTGCTCGTGCGCCACGAGCAGGCGGCCGTGCACGCCGCGCAGGGCTATGCGCGCAGCACGGGCCGGCCGGGCGTGGTCTTCGTCACGTCGGGCCCCGGCATGAGCAACACCACCACGGGCCTGCTCGACGCGCTGTGCGACTCGACGCCCATCGTGTGCATCTCGGGCCAGGTGGCCACGACATCGATCGGCACCGACGCGTTCCAGGAATGCGACGCGCTGGGCATCTCGCTGCCCGTCACGCGCTGGAACGCCCAGGTGCGCGACGTGAACCGGCTGGAGGCCACGCTGCGCAAGGGCTTCGCCATCGCGTGCGGCGGCCGGCCCGGACCGGTGCTGATCGACGTGCCCAAGGACGTGCAGCAGCAAGTGGTCTCGCACGCGGCGCCCGCCCGCGCATGGACGCCGCCGCCGCGCCCGCGGCTGCCCACGGAGTCGCTGAAGACCGCGGCGCGCCTGATCCAGGCGGCGAAGCGACCCGTGCTGTACGGCGGCGGCGGGCTGGTCAACTCGGGCCCGGCCGCCTGCGAGGCGTTCACCGCGCTGGCGCGGCGCACGCACATGCCGTGCACGCTCACGCTGATGGGCCTGGGCGCCTTCCCCGCGTCCGACCCGCAGTGGCTGGGCATGCTGGGCATGCACGGCACGCTGGAGGCCAACCTCGCGATGCACGGCGCCGACCTGGTGGTGTGCGTGGGCGCACGCTTCGACGACCGCGTCACGGGCCGCACCGACCGCTTCTGCCCGTCGGCGAAGTTCATCCACATCGACATCGACCCGACGTCGATCAACAAGGTCGTGCGCGCCGACGCCGCGCTGGTGGGCGACTGCCACGCGCTGCTGGAGGCCTTGCTGGCCGCGCTTGCGCCCGACGCCGAGGCCGAGCGGCGCCTCGCGCCGTGGTGGTCCCAGATCGCCGGGTGGCGCGCCGAAGGCTCGCTGGCGTTCGACGACACGCCCGGCGTCATTGCGCCGCAGGCCCTCGTGCGCCGGCTGGGCGCGGCGCTCGAAGGCCGCGACGCGATCGTCTCGACCGACGTCGGCCAGCACCAGATGTGGGCCGCCCAGCACCTGGCCTTCGATGCGCCGCGGCGCTGGCTCACGTCGGGCGGCGCGGGCACGATGGGCTACGGCCTGCCCGCGGCCATCGGTGCCCAGGTGGCGCATCCCGGCAGGCTGGTGGTGTGCGTCAGCGGCGACGCGTCGATCCAGATGAACATCCAGGAGATGGCCACCGCCGTGCAGCACCGCACGCCCGTGAAGGTGGTGCTGTCCAACAACGGATTCATGGGGATGGTTCGCCAATGGCAGCAGCTGAACCACGGCGGCCGCTACAGCCACAGCTACACCGACGCGCTGCCCGACTTCGTGATGGTGGCGCGCGGCTTCGGCTGGCAGGCGCGCCGCGTCGATCGGCGCGACGAGCTCGACGACGCCCTGCGCGAATGCCTGGACAGCCCCGGCCCGTTCTTCCTCGACGTGCGCGTGGCCGCCGAGGAGAACTGCCTGCCGATGATCCCGGCCGGCTGCGGGCACGACGAGATGCTGCTGCCGGGGGAACGCCGGTGGTTGCCATCGAGTGCCGGCCCGGGCATGCTGCGGCCCTCATGACCCTGTGCCTCCTCGTCCCCGCCGCGGGCTCGGGCACGCGCTTCCTCGGCGCGGGCCACAAGCTGGCGGCCCGCATCGCCGGCGACAGCGTGCTGGCGCTCACGCTGCGCCAGGCGTCGGCCACGGGGCTGCGCGTGATGCTGGTCATCTCGGCCCGGCTGCGCGACGAGATGGGGAGCGCGCTCCCCGCCTGCGAGCAGGTCGTCGTCGACACCGATGCGAACCCCGGCTGGGGCATGGGCGACTCGATCGCCGCGGGCGTGGCCGCGACGCCCGACGCCGCGGGCTGGCTGGTGCTGCCCGCCGACATGCCGTTCGTGCGCCCCGACAGCATCCATCGCGTGGCCGCGGGGCTCGCCGGGCATGCGGTGGCCTATGCGCGGCATGCCGGCCGGCGCGGGCACCCGGTGGCCTTCCGCGCGTCGCTGAAGGACGAACTGCTGGCGCTGCGCGGCGACTCGGGCGCGCGCGCCGTGGTCGCCCGCGCGGACAGCGTGGCGGTGGATGTCGACGACGACGGCACGCTGCTGGACATCGACACGCTGGACGATCTCGACGCGGCGCGCCGGCACGCGGCGGCCTGAACCTTCAAAGCTGCGCCGTCTCCGAGCGCAGGTTCTTGGCGGGTGCCACGAGCATGTCGTGCGGCACCGCCACACCGTTTTTGGCCGCCACCACCTCGGCGAGGATGCTCACCGCGATCTCCGGCGGCGTCTTGCTGCCGATGTACACGCCCACCGGGCCGCGCAGCCGGGCGAGCTCGTCCGCGCTCAGGTCGAAGTGTTCCTCGAGCCGGCGGCGTCGCGCGTCGTTGTTGCGCCGGCTGCCGATGGCGCCCACGTAGAAGGCCGGCGTCTTCAGCGCCTCCAGCAGCGCGAGGTCGTCGAGCTTGGGATCGTGGGTCAGCGCGATCACGACGCTGCGCTGGTCGGGCTCGAACGCGAGCACGGCGTCGTCGGGCATGTCGCCCACCAGCGTCGCGCCGGCCACGCGCCAGGACGAGCGGATCTCCTCGCGCGGCTCGCACACCGCCACCTCGAAGCCGCTGAACAGCGCCATCGTGGCCAGGTACTCGCCCAGCTGGCCGCCGCCGATGAGCAGCATGCGGTAGCGCGGGCCGAAGGTATTGACCATCTGGTCGTCGTCGAGCCGCAGTTCCTCGGGTTGCGCGGCGTGCTCATGGACGGCGCGGCCGTCGGCGAGCGCGACCCGCCGGCGCACGAGGCCGCCGCCCGCCAGGGACCGCAGCAACGCGTCGAGTTCCGCCGGGTCGGGGTCGTGCTCCACCAGCAGCTCCAGCGTGCCGCCGCAAGGCAGCCCGAAGCGGTGCGCCTCGTCGGCCGACACGCCGTAGGTCACCCGCGAGGGCGCGGACGGCGCATCGCCGTCCTGCCACAGCTGGCGGTAGCGGTAGGCCAGGTCGTCCTCGATGCAGCCGCCGCTGACCGAGCCCGTGAGGCGCCCGCTCTCCGACAGCGCCAGGATGGAGCCGACCGGGCGCGGCGACGAGCCCCAGGTGCGCACCACCGTCACCAGCAGCGCGCGCTGGCCGGCGCGGCGCCAATCGCGCAGGTCGCGCAGCACGAGCAGGTCGAGGTTTTCCATGGAGGCCGCCCGCTTTCAGGACTCGTGCAGACGGTGGTTCTGGCAGCGCGGGCTCTGCAGCACCTTGTCCAGCTCGACGAACAGCGCGCGCGCGCGCTCGGCCGAGTCGGAGACGGCGGCGCAGTCGCGCGGCGCCTTCAGCGGCGACGCGGCCTGCTGCGCATGCGCGGTCGAGCACGCCGTGCCCGCCACGAGGAAAAATCCGACCAGGGCCGTCTGCCGCACCGGGCATCTCCACAAAACGTACGAAGCGTGAGCATACTGCGACATCGCCGCTTGACGCAGCGCAAGCGGCCCGGCACCCCGGCGCGGTGAAATCCGGGGCGAGGAAACGTCTCCTCGCCCGTCCCCTGCCCGATGCCCGCCAACGACCCGACCGAGATTCCCTCGCGCCGCCAGATCCGCTCCTGGCTCACCCCGCTGTCCGAGCGCAGCACCGTCCACGCGCTCGCGCTGGTCGCCGCCGACCTCGTCCTGTTCGCCGCGACGCTGGCCGCCACCGTGCTGGCGCCGCGCGCCTGGATGCAGGTGCTGGCCGCCATCGCCACGGGCCTGGTCATCGGCCGTCTGTTCATCCTCGGCCACGACGCCTGCCACCAGAGCCTCACGGCGCACCGCACGCTCAACCGTTGGCTGGGCCGGCTCGTGTTCCTGCCGTCGCTGACGCCGTACAGCCTGTGGGAGGTGGGCCACAACGTGGTGCACCACGGCTACACCAACCTGCGCGGCTTCGACTTCGTCTGGCAGCCCTGCTCGCTGCAGGAGTTCGAGGCGCTGAGCCCGGCGCGCCGCGTGCTGGAGCGCATCTACCGCAGCGGCTGGGCGCCGTGGCTGTACTACCTCGTGGAGATCTGGTGGACGCGCATGCTGTTCCCCAACCGCCGCGCCATGCCCACGCGGCGCGCGGTGTTCGTCCAGGACAGCCTGCTGGTGAGCGCCTTCGCGGCGGCATGGATCGCGGGCCTCGCGGTCGCGGCGCGCGCCACCGGCCAATCGGTGCTGTGGCTGGAGGCCGTCGCCTTCGCGCTGCCCTTCGTGTTCTGGAACGGCCTGATCGGCTTCGTGGTCTACGTCCACCATACCCACCCGGGTGTCGAGTGGCACCAGGACAAGGCCGCCTGGAGCGCCTCGCAGCCCTTCGTGTCGACCACCGTGCACCTGACCTTCCGCTCGGCCTTCGGCGCGGTGCTGCACCACATCATGGAGCACACCGCGCACCACGTGGACATGGGCATCCCGCTGTACCGGCTGAAGGCGGCGCAGGCCCTGCTGGAGAAGAAGCTGGCCGGCCACATCGTGGTGCAGCCGTTCTCGTGGCGCTGGTACGCCGACACGGCGCGCCGCTGCAAGCTCTACGACTTCGAGGGCGGACGCTGGCTGGACTTCTCGGGACGCCCGTCCTGACTACTGCAGCGTGCCCACCACCGGCGCCAGGCATTGCTGCACGAAGCCCTCGAGCGCGCGCACGTCGGGGATGTGGATGTCGCGCCGGCCCTTGTCGACGAAGCCGATCAGGCCCTCGCGCGCGAGGCGCGACAACGCGCGGCTGACCGTCTCCAGCGTCAGGCCCAGGTAGCTGCCGATCTCGGCGCGCGTCATGCGCAACATGATCTGGTCGTTGCGCAGGCCGCGCAGCGCCAGCGCCAGCGCCTTGGGGCTTTGGGCTTTGGGCTTTGGGCTGACCCGCGGCGCAGGCAAGCTAGCCTCAGTCGCTGACCTTGACCCAGTCGTAGTACGCCGCCCCGCCGCCTCCGCTGTACGTGCCCAGGAAGTTCTTCGCGCTGGTGGAGTTGTCGCCGACCCAGTGGTTGAGCATCAGCTGCATCGGCGTGGCCACGCTGACGTTGACGCGGCGGAACTCGGTCTCCACGCCGCTGTCCGACACGCTGAACCAGCGCACGTAGGTCGGGCGCCACTCGAAGCCGATGGTGCGCCAGCCGGTGGCCACCGCGAACTGCTGGTAGTTCTGCACGTCGGCCTTCCACACGTTGGTGTGCAGCGTGCGGCCGCCGTTGATGAACTCGATGTCGATCTCGTTGTGGCTGGGCGTGCCCGCGGTGCCGGTGTACAGGAAGAACGAGCTGTCGGCACCGGCGATGGTGCCGGGCTGCAGGCGCACCACGAACTTGCCATAGGTGAAGCTCTGCAAGGTACGGATCTCGGCGCACTTGATGGCGGACTGGTTCGAGCTGTTGACATTGAGGACGAGGTTGCTGTCGCCCGCCAGCCAGGCCTCGCTGTAGGCGAAGGTGCAGCCGAACGGCGAGCCGTTGGACCAGTTGGACACCTGCCAATACGCGGTGTTGGGGCCGCCGGTGCCGTCGAAGCCGTCGAAGAAGTTGGTGGCGTGGGCGGCGGGGGCGAAGGACGCGGCGAGCGCGATCGCGGTGAGGAATTGACGCATGGTTGTCTCCGTTGTCGTTGGAATGATCGGGACGTGCCGGCCTCAGGGCACCAGCGAGATGCTGCCGACGACGACGTCGTGGTTGCCCGCGGCGGTGGCGCCGTTGATGACGTCGATCGTGTAGAGGCCGGCCAGCCACTGATGCAGCGTCTTCGTGGACGCGGCGCAATAGCTGGGGACCGCGAAGCTCGCGTCGTTCAGGTCGATCACGATCTCCGACAGCGTGGCCGAGACCAGCGCCTGCGCAGTGGGAACGCAGCCGTCTGCCGCCACCGGCGACGGCTGCAGCTTGATCGTCAGCGTGGCGTCGGTCGTCGAGGCCAGGTGGAAGCGCAGTTTCGAGAAGCCCGAGGCATCGAATGGCGCGGCCGTGCCGGTGACCGTGTTGCCTGGCGCGTAGAGGCGCAGCGCCGCACCGGCGTAGGACGGCGCGGCGGCCAGCGAGGCGGAGAAGGTCACCGTGCCGGAGGCGTAGGTGACGCTGCCCGCGGTCTGGGTGCTTCCCGCGGCCGCGTACGAGTACGACGCGACGGAGCCGCCTTCGACGGTGTCGGCGTTGTCCAGCGGCGTGGCGAAGGCCGTGTCGGGGGTCGGGGCCGGAGTCGGTGCCGGCGTGGGGGCCGGCGTCGGTGCCGGCGTCGGCGCGGGCGTCGGGGCCGGCGTCGGTGCGGGCGTGGGTGCCGGTGCCGGTGCCGGTGTCGGCGCGGGGGTCGGCGCGGGCGTCGGGGCCGGCGTCGGTGCGGGGCCGGTCGCGCTGTCGCCGCCGCAGCCGGCCAGGCCCAGCGAGGCGACGAGCCCCATGAGAACGCCGATGCGTCCCAACGAGATCGTGGTGTCCATTCAATGTCTCCGGTCGTTGTTGTCGAACGGAGCCATCGTGCCGGCCGGCACGCCGTCGCACTGGTGCGCGCTTGCGGAGTACCTGACGGATCTTGCGGAGTTAGCCGACGCGCGGTTCCACCGGCATGCCCAGCCGGCAGCGCACGTTGCGGCCGCCGGGCGCGCCCTGCGCGGGGTCGTAGCGCTCGAAGAACGGGCCGATGGCCAGCGTGAACGCGGCCTGCGGCAGCCATTGATCCAGCATCACGTGCCAGCCCTCGGCGATGTCGTCGGCCGGGCCGTCGTAGTCCAGCGTGGCCACCCAGCGCGCAGGGATGCGCTTGTGCAGCAGCGGCGGCGGGCACGCCGGCAACGCGCCCGCGACGGCGGGCAGCTGCACGCAGGCGTCCATGCGGCAACGCGACGCGCCGACGATGCCCGGATCGTCCAGCCCCATGAACATCAGCGGCTGCTCCACCAGGCCCAGCGCGCGCACGGCACTCATGAAGCGATCCCACAGCGGCGCCGCCAGCGCGCCGAAGTCGCCGCGGCCGCGCATGAACAGCACGTCCATCTCGGGCTCGCGCGCGATCGTCACCCGCGGCATCCGGCACATCCAGCTGTCGTTGGCCGGCACGCGGCCGTGGGCCCAGCCGCCGCCGCGCCAGGCCGACGGCGTCATGTCGAAGCGCTCGCGGAACGCGCGCGCGAAGCCCTCGGGCGACGCGAAGCCGCAGTTCAGCGAGATGGCCGTGATCTTCTCGTCGGGGCAATGGCGCAGCCGGCCGGCGGCCACGTCGAGGCGACGGCGGCGCACGAATTCGTTGAGCGTCTCGCCGCTCCATTGATGGAACAGGCGATGGAAATGGAACGGCGAGATCGCGGCGATCGTGGCCATGCGCTCCAGCGACAGCTCGGCGTCCAGGTGCGCGTCGACGAAGTCCACCACGCCCTCGAGGCGGCGCACGTGGTGGCCGTGCAGCACGACCGGCGCGCGCGCGGCGGACAGCGTGGCCTCGTGCATGCTCAGAGCCGGCGCGTGGTGCCGCGCACCACCAGGTGAAGGTCGGGCACCGGCTCGGCGGCGGCGGGCGCCGCGCCGAGCGCGGCCAGCAGCAGGTGGGCGGCGGCGCGGCCCATCTCGTAGATCGGCTGGTGCACCGTGGTCAGCGCCGGCGTCATGTAGGCCGACTGCGGCAGGTCGTCGAAGCCCACCAGCGAGATGTCGTGCGGCACGCGCAGGCCGCGCGCGTCCAGCACCTGGCGCGCGCCCCACAGCGTCTGATCGTTGGCGCAGAACACGGCGGTGAACGGATGGCCCGCGTCGAGCAGCCGGTGCATCGCCTCGGCGCCGCCGGTCTCCATGTAGGTGCCCACCACCATCAGGCGCGGATCCACCGGCAGGCCGGCCTCGCTGTGGGCGCGCATGTAGCCGTCGCGGCGATCCACGGCGTCGGGGTAGGCTACCGGCCCGCTGATGTGGGCGATGCGCGTGTGGCCCAGTTCGATCAGGTGGCGCGTGGCGCGGCAGGCGCCGTCCACCTGGTCGCAGTGCAGCGAGAACACGTTGGGCGCCTGCAGCTCGCGGCCGGTGATGGCGATGGGCAGCTTGCGCGCCATGTCCTCCACCTGCTCGTCCGTCAGGTTGCCGCCCAGGATCACCATCGCGTCGACGCGGCGCGCAATCAGCAGCCGGGCGCGATCGAGCTCCTCCGCCGGGTTCCAGTGGCCCGGCACGACGATGGGCGCGTAGTGGCTGCCCTGCAGGCCGTCCTCGATGCCGCGGGCGCCGCGCGTGAAGTACGGGGACTCGAGTTCCTGCGTCAGCACGCCGATCGTGCGCGTGGAGCCGCTGCGCAGGCTCTGCGCCGCGAAGTTGGGGCGGAACTGCAGGCGCTCGATGGCGCGCTCCACGGCCTGGCGCTTGTCCTCGGTGACGCGGGCCGTGCCGTTGAGGATGCGCGACACCGTGGCCGCCGAGACGCCGGCCAGCCGCGCGACATCGAGCAGCGTGGCGGATTCGGCGAGGGGCTTGTCCTTGGTAGGCATGGAGGGGTTGGCGAGCGTCAGGAATGAGGGGGCCGTGCGGCGGTGCGGGAATGGCAGCGACGTGAGGACACGCCAACCCGCCGTCGCACGGCACAGCCCGCAGTCTAATCATGAAATCGATTGCAAGCGTGCTGGAAATCACCGAGTCGACCTTGCTTAAAGCCTATTTCCGCGGGAAACAACCTCTGTTGACGCTCGTTCTCAGGGTATTCACCAGCTGCGGCATCAACCCATTGACTTGGCTGACAACGTTGTCGCACACTGAATTCTGAAAACGATATCAAAGATTCTCGGAGACACGATTCCGCCATGCGCCCGCGCATTCTCACGCTTGTTCTCGCCTGCCTGGCCGGCCTCGCCATGCCGGCCGGCGCCACGCGCACCACGCTCACCGTGGCCGCGTTCCCCGATCTCGATCGCAGCGTGAAGATCGCCATCGAGTCGTGGGCGGCGGCGCATCCGGACGTCGAGGTCAAGCTGACCACGCGCGCCTACGCCGACCACCACACCGCCATGACCACCGCCATCGCCACGGGGGCGAACCTGCCCGACGTGATGGCCGTCGACATGGACTACCTCGGCAAGTTCACGCAGGCCAGCGGCCTCGAGGACCTCGTCGAGCCGCCCTACGACGCGGGCGCCGTCGCGCCGCTGCTGGCGCACTTCACGCTGGGCCCGGCCACCGGCGCCGGCGGCAAGCTGCGCGCGATGCCGGCCGACATCGGTCCCGGCGCGCTGTTCTACCGCGCCGACCTGATCGCGCGCGCCGGCCTCGTCGAAAACGATCTCACCCGCGACTGGGCGTCGTACATCGAGGCGGGCCGAAAACTCAAGAGCGCCACTGGCATCTACCTGCTGGCGAGCGCCATCGACCTGAAGGACATCCTGATCCGCGCCGGCCTGGCCGACGGCCAGGGCATCTTCTTCGACGACGCGGGCCACCCGCAGGTGGAGACGCCGCGCTTCGTGCAGGCCTTCACGCTGGCGCGCGCGGCGCGCCGCGCGGGCATCGATGCGCGCGTGGCCGCCTGGAGCACCGAGTGGAGCGAAGGCTTCCGGCGCGACCGCGTGGCCACGCAGATGATGGGCTCGTGGCTCGCGGGCCACCTGAAGAACTGGATCGCGCCGGCCAGCGCGGGCCTGTGGCGCTCGGCGCCACTGCCCGGCGGCGCGTTCGCGTCCTGGGGCGGCTCGTACTGGGCCATCCCCGCGCGCGCCGAGCACAAGGCGCTCGCGTGGGACTTCATCCGCACGCTGACGCTCGATCGCGCGCAGCAGCTCGAAGCCTTCCGCCGCCTCGACGCGTTCCCGGCGCTGGTCGCCGCGCAGCAGGACGACTACCTCGCGCAGCCCATCGCCTACCTCGGCGGCCAGGCCGCCCGCCTGCAGTGGCGCGCCGCGAGCGAGCGCGTCCCCGCGCTGCACGTGGATCGCTACGACCAGGTCGCCAACGACATCGTCAACGCCGAGCTCGACCAGGTGCTCGAGCACGACAAGCCCATCCCGCAGGCGCTGGCCGATGCCCGCACCGCCATCGAGCGCCGCGTGCGCCGGTATTGAAATGACTGCCGCAAACAACTCCCGCCGCAAGCCGCTGATCCCCGCGCGCTGGGCGCCCTACGTCTTCATCAGCCCGTTCTTCATCCTGTTCGGCGCGTTCGGGCTGTTCCCGCTGCTGTTCTCCATCGTGCTGTCGTTCCATCAATGGGATCCGGTGGCCGGCGTCGCGGGCATGCACTGGGTGGGCCTGGACAATTTCGTCTACGCCCTCACGCGCGACGACTGGCTGCGCAAGGCGATGTTCAACACGCTGTGGATCGCGCTCGTCTCGGGCATCCCGCAGCACCTGGTGGCGCTGCCGCTCGCGTGGTTCCTGCACCGCGGCTTCGGTCGGGCGCGCAACGCGGTCACCGGCGCGTACTTCCTGCCCTTCATCACGTCGACGGTGGCGATCTCGCTGGTCTTCTCGTCGCTGTTCTCGAAGGACTTCGGGCTGGTGAACGCGGCGTTCGCGTCGCTGCGCGAGGTGCCTGTGCTCGGCTGGCTGGTGCCGGGCCGATCCATCGACTGGAGCCAGCCGGGCTACACCAAGTGGATGATCAGCGCGGTCGTGTTCTGGCGCTACGTGGGCTGGAACACGGTGCTGTACATGTCGGCGATCCAGACCATTCCCGTCGACCTGCTGGAGGCCGCGCAGATCGACGGCGCCAGCGCGCGCCAGCGCTTCTTGCACATCGTGCTGCCGCTGCTCAAGCCCATGATGTTCTTCGCGGTGACGCTGTCCATCATCGGCAACCTGCAGCTGTTCGAGGAGCCCTTCATCCTCACCGGCGGCACCGGAGGCATCGACCAGGCCGGCAAGACCGCGGCCATGCACATGTACGCGGTGGCCTTCATGGACGGCGACTTCGGCACGGCTTCCGCCATCGCATGGCTGCTGTTCATGCTGATCGCCGGCTCCACCTGGATCAACAAGCGCCTGCTGGGAGCACGCGCATGACAAGTACCCTCACCATGCCCATCGCCCGACTGCCCGGCGCCACCCCCGCCCGCGGGCGCGTCTCGCGCGAGCGACGCAGCGCGCTGTTCATCGGCCGCGTGGCCGTGCTGGCCGGTGCCCTCGTCATGCTGGTGCCGTTCTGGTTCATGTTCGTGTTCGCCACGCACAGCAACAGCGAGATCCTCTCGATGCCGCCGCCGATGTGGTTCGGCGGCTCGCTGGGCGACAACCTGCGCGACCTGCTCGAGCGCCTGCCCACGTTCTGGTGGAACCTCGGATGGAGCTTCCACGTGGCCATCGCCACCACGGCGCTGAACCTGTTCTTCTGCGCGCTGGCCGGCCACGCGTTCGCGCTGCTCGACTTCGCCGGCAAGGAGCGCTTCTACGCCGCCGTGATGACGACGATGCTGCTGCCGGGCTTCATCTTCATGGTGCCCACCGCGCTCACGATGAGCTGGCTGGGCTGGACCAACGAGCATCGTTCGCTGATCGTGCCGGGCGCGTGCGGCGCCCTCGGCATCTTCCTGATGCGCCAGTACATCGAGTCGGCCATCCCGCGCGACCTGGTGGAGGCCGCGCGCCTGGACGGCTGCAGCGAATTCATGATCTGGTGGCGCGTGGTGCTGCCGCTGCTGGGGCCGGCGCTGGGCACCCTCGCGCTGATCACGTTCATCGGCTCGTGGAACAACTTCATCGGCCCGCTGGTGGTGCTGCGCGACATGGATCGCTACACGCTGCCCCTGGCGCTGCGCTCGCTGCAGGGCTCGGGCCAGACGCCCTGGGGCGCCATGTGCGCGGGCGCCGCCATCGCCGTGCTGCCGCTGCTGGTGCTGTTCGCCTTCACCTCGCGCCGACTCATCTCCGGTCTCACCGCCGGAGCCGTCAAGCACTGAACCTCGCACCCTCGACCGGCCGCGCACACCCCGCGGCCTTTTGAAGACTCCCTCTGATAACGATTTCAAGCTTGCCGACATGTCCAATCTGAACGACCCGATTGCCCTCACTCCCCAGACGCGCGCCACGCTGTCGCGCGATTTCGCCTGGGGCGTCGCCACCAGCGCCTACCAGATCGAGGGCGCCGCGGCCGTCGACGGCCGCGGCCCGTCGATCTGGGACACCTTCTCGCACACGCCCGGCAAGACCGTGCGCGGCGAGACCGGCGACGTCGCCTGCGACCACTACCACCGCATGCCCGAGGACGTCGCGCTGATGGCCGATCTCGGGGTCGACGCATACCGCTTCTCGATTTCCTGGTCGCGCGTGCAGCCGCTGGGCCACGGCGCGTGGAACGAGGCCGGCCTCGCGTTCTACGACCGGCTGGTGGACACGCTGCTGGCGCGCGGCATCCGGCCCAGCGCCACGCTGTACCACTGGGACCTGCCGCAGGGCCTGCAGGATCTGGGCGGCTGGGCCTCGCGCGACACCGCGCAGCGCTTCGCCGACTACTCGGCGCACATCGCGCGCCGCCTGGGCGATCGCCTGGCCTCCATCTCCACGCACAACGAGCCCTGGTGCACCGCCACGCTGGGCCACGCGTGGGGCAAGTTCGCGCCCGGCTTCCGGGACGAGGCGCTGGCCGCAGACGTGTCGCACCACCTGCTCCTGTCGCACGGCCTGGCGCTGCAGGCGATGCGCGCGGCCGGCACCCGTACCCCGCTGGGCATCGTTCTGAACCACTCGTCCGCCAGCGCGGCCACCGACAGCGCCGCCGACCAGGCCCGCGCCGCCACCGAATACGCGAGCTTCGTGCGCTGGTACATGGAGCCGATCTTCGAGGGCGCCTACCCGCGGGACGCGGGCATCGCGCACTACCCTCGCAACGTGCAGCCGGGCGACTTCGCCATCATCGGCCAGCCGCTGGACTTCCTGGGCATCAACTACTACACGCGCATCTGGGCCAGCACCGCGCAGCCGCCGGTGCCCGCGCCGTGCGCGCTGGGCGTCACGGACATGGGCTGGGAGATCTACCCCGAGGGCCTCACCGAGTTGCTCACGGGCATCCACCAGCGCTACGCCGGCCTGCCGCCGATCTACCTGATGGAGAACGGCATGGCCAACGCCGACGTGCTGGCCGGCGACCGCGTGGCCGACGCGCCGCGCATCGACTACATGCGCCGCCACCTGGAGGCCATCGCGCGCGCCCGCGAGGCCGGCGTCGACATCCGCGGCTTCTTCTACTGGAGCCTGCTGGACAACTACGAATGGGACTCGGGCTACGACAAGCGCTTCGGCCTCGTGCACGTGGACTACGCCACGCAGCGGCGCACGCTCAAGGACAGCGCGCTGTGGTACCGCGAAACCATCGCCAATTTGCGCGGCGAGGCCGGCCATGGCTGACCTGCAGCTGCGCGGCGTGCGCAAGGCCTTCGGCGACACGCCGGTCCTGCGCGGCCTCGACCTCGACATCGCCGACGGCGAGTTCATGGTGTTCGTCGGCCCCTCGGGTTGCGGCAAGTCGACGCTGTTGCGGCTGATCGCGGGTCTGGACGACGCCAGCGGCGGCGAGATCCGCATCGGCGGCGAGCGCATGGACGGCGTGGCGCCGGCCGACCGCGGCGTGGCGATGGTGTTCCAGAGCTACGCGCTGTACCCGCACATGACCGTGGCGCAGAACCTGGGCTTCGCGCTGCGCATGGCCGGCCGGCCCAAGGCGGAGATCGCCGCCGCGGTGGGCCGCGCCGCGGAGATCCTGCAGCTGAGCCCGCTGCTCGATCGCCTGCCCAAGGCGCTGTCGGGCGGCCAGCGCCAGCGCGTGGCCATCGGACGCGCCATCGTGCGCGAGCCGCGTGTGTTCCTGTTCGACGAGCCGCTGTCCAACCTCGACGCGGCCCTGCGCGTGCAGATGCGCCTGGAGCTAGCGCGCCTGCACCAGGCCCTCGGCACCACGATGATCTACGTCACGCACGACCAGGTGGAGGCGATGACGCTGGGCGACCGCATCGCCCTGTTCAACGGCGGCCGGCTCGAGCAGGTGGGCCCGCCGCTGGAGGTCTACGAGCGTCCGCGCTCACGCTTCGTCGCCGGCTTCCTGGGCCAGCCGCAGATGAACTTCCTGCCCGTGGCGCAGCTGACCGGCGCCGACCGCGCGGCGTTCCTCGGGCCGTCCGAGGCGGTGGACGGCGGGTGGGTGCTGGGCGTGCGCCCCGACCACCTGCAACTGCTTGACGAGGGCCAGGGCCTGGCCGCGCGGGTCGAGCGCCTGGAGCACGTCGGCGACGCCGCGCTCGCCTGGGTGAAGCTGGCCGCCGGCGACGCCACCCTGGCCGTGCGGCTGTCGCCCGGCGGCGCGCTGCCGGTGGCCGGAACGCGCGTGAGCCTGCGACCGCAGCCCGGGCGCGTGCACGCCTTCGATGCGGACGGGATCGCCCGCCCGCTGTCCGCCGCGACGGCGATCGCCACGGAGGCCGCCGCGACGCAACCTGCATGACCACCAACCGTGCATCACGAGAGAGACTGGCGGGCTCGTGACTGCCGCATCGGCCTCGCCCTCCCGGCGCGAGGCACTACAACAAACCGCCCACCACACTGCCACCTTGGTGAGGAGACCATGAAGAACCTTTATTCCATCCTGGCACTGGCGATCCTGAGCCAGTTCCCCAATATCGCGGCGGCGCAGTCCGCCGCGAACGCGCCCCCGGGCGCGGCGTCGGCGGCCGCCAGGGCCGCCTCGGCTAGCGGGCCCGTGCTCGTCGACCAGGTCACCGTCACGGCCAACCGCCGCATCGAGACGCTGCAGAGCGTGTCCGGCGTGGTGCAGACGATCGACGCCGACCAGTTGCGCAAGGACGGCATCACCGAGATCCGCGACCTGCAGGCCGCCATCCCGGGCATGAACATCGCCAACCAGGAAGGCAACATCGAGATCTACATCCGCGGCGTGGGCTCGTCCAACAACACCGAGCTGGGCGACCCGGCCGCGGCGCCGCACATCAACGGCATCTACATCCCGCGTCCGCGCGGCTTGGGCACGATGTTCTACGACCTCGAGCGCGTGGAGGTGAACAAGGGCCCGCAAGGCACGCTGTACGGCCGCAACGCGATGGCCGGCACGCTCAACATCATCACGGCCAAGCCGCGCCTGGACCGCGTCGGCGGCTACGTGCAGTTCGGCGGCGGCAACAAGGACCAAGGCGCGGAAGCTGCGATCAACGTGCCGCTCTCCGACACGTTCGCGATCCGCGCGGCGGCGTTCGTGACGGACAAGACCTCCGGCTTCCGCAACGTCTCGCCCGACCCGACGTCGCACGACCTGCGCCCAGCGGGCATCGAGCACAACCAGGGCGGCCGCCTGTCGGCGCTGTGGGCGCCCACCGATCGCCTGACGATCTCGGCGATGGCCGACGCCGGCCATGAAAGCGGCACCGGGTATCCCGGCGCCAACATCTTCTCGGCTGTCAAGGCCACGGGCCTGAGAGCCGAGGACCTGCCGCTGCGCGACGTGGTCTATCACGGCACGCAGGGCGAGATGCACAACGACCTGGGTGGCCTGCAGGGCAAGGTGGACTACGACTTCGACAGCTTCGGCGCCGAACTCTCGCTGAGCCAGCGCTCGGTGAACTTCTACCAGCGCAACGCCGAATCGGAGGGCATCGGCTGGCAGGGCCGCGACTACTCCACCGAGCAGTGGGCCAACTTCTCCACGCAGTACTGGGAGACCAAGTCCACGAGCCGTGTCGGCGAGTTCCGCCTGTTCTCGCCTGAGGGCGCGAAGACCTTCCAGTGGAACGTGGGCGCGTTCGCGTTCAACGAGAACCAGAAGGTGGGCTACCTCTCGCTGTCGGACGGCGGCTATTGCTGCTTCTCAGGCACCGAGTTCACGATGCCCAAGGTGATCGGCAAGTCGGCCGCGCTGTACGGAGACGGCACGCTGGCGGTGACCTCGCACCTGCGCCTGATCGGCGGCCTGCGCGAGACCGAGGAGACCAAGTCGCGCTACGGCATCGGCGGCAACATCGCGCTGACGCTGGGCGCCGAGAACCTGACAGACCCCAAGAACCCCAACCATTTCGCCTGCTGCATCTCCACGCGCATCGGCAGCGACGGCTTCCAGCCCAACCTGCTGGCGCGTCCGAACTTCGACTTGAGCAAGGTGCAGACGCCGCAGCAGATGGCGCAGTTCCTGATGCAGACGACGATGACGCCCGGCGTGATCGACACGATCAACTCGCAGCTCGCGCCGATCGCCAACGGCACGAATCCCAAGGGCGCCTGCCTGGCGCGCAGCGACATCTCCAACGGCCTGACCTGCCCGACCAACCAGAACGGCGGCTTCAGCTTCGTCAACCTGGCGGTGCCGCAGCAACAGATCGGCAGCAGCAAGTTCCACTACACCGACTGGCGCCTGGGCACCGAGTACGACCTGACCAAGGACAACATGGTCTACGCCAAGGTGTCCACGGGCCACAAGGCCGGCGGCTTCAACGACAGCTTCAACGGCTCGTCGGTGCCCGAAGTGTTCCGCCCCGAGGAGCTGCGCGTGATCGAGGCGGGCTCGCGCAACGCCTTCACCCTCGGCGGCCAGCGCGCCGTGTTCAACCTGTCGGGCTTCTACTACGACTACACGAACCAGGTCTTCCAGGATCTCACCTGCATCGCCGTCAACAACTCGGTGACGCCGCCCACCTGCACGGGCTATTCGCTGGTCAACCGCAACATCGGCAAGTCCAAGCTGGCCGGGCTGGAGGCCGAGGCGCGCATCGGGCTGCCGGCAGGCTTCAAGCTGGACATCAACGGCGCGCTGCTGCACACGCGCATCACCTCCGGCACCGTGGCCGACGTGCGCGCGATCGACTACAGCAAGGGCGGCCAGAGCCCGCTGATCGACCTGACGGGCAACCAGCTGCCGCTGGCCTCCAAGGTCAACCTGTCGACCCGCCTGCAGCAGGTGTTCCCGCTGTTCGGCGGCAAGGCCGACTGGCAGGCGCTGCTGAACTGGCGCTCGTCGTACTACCTGACGCAGTTCAACGAGAAGCCCGTCGTGGACAACAGCGGCAACACGAAGTCCGCCCTGGCCGCCGGCTTCCCGGATCGCCAGATCGGCTTCCTGACGCTCAACCTGGGCGGCGGCTATACCTTCGAAGGCGGCCTCCGCCTGGAGGCCTACGCCACCAACGTCACCAACAAGGTGGCGTCGCAGAAGGCCCTGGTGGGCGCCGACCTCGACATCCGCTTCCTGAACGACGCACGCTCCTACGGCGCCCGCGCCCGCATGGACTTCTGACCGCGGCGGCACCGGGTCCGGTGCCTGCCATCATTGCCCTGTCCACGGGGCCCCGACCCAGGTCGCGGGCCCTTTTTCCTTTCAGAGAGGATCCCCGCATGAAGACGAAGCGCTCGATCGCCCTGGTGTTGACCGCCGCCGCCCTCGCCCTGCTGGCCGCCTGCGCCGGCGCGCCCGACGTGCTCGACACGCCGCCGCCCGGCGCCGACCCGCTCGCCGCATTCCCGCCGCTGCCCGCCGCCCGGCTGCCCGGCGCGTCGCCCGCCGCGCGCGCCTACGCCGCCAGCCTGGCGCGCGGCGTGAACTTCGGCAACATGCTCGACGCCCCCACGGAAGGCGCGTGGGACCTGCGCGTGGACGACCGCTTCATCGCGCTCGCCGGCCTGCCCGGCGGCATCCGCAGCGTGCGCCTGCCGGTGCGCTGGAGCAACCACGCGTCTCCCGACGCCGAAGCCCGCATCGACCCGGCCTTCATGGCGCGCGTCGACGACGTGGTGCGGCGCCTGCTCGCGCGCGGCGTGCCGGTGGTGCTGGACATGCACCACTACCGCCAGTTCGACGGCGACGCGCCGGACGTCGGCGACGCCAAGGTGCCCGACGCCGTGGTAGACCAGCGCTTCTTCGCGATGTGGCGGCAGATCGCCGAGCACCTCCGCGACGCGCCGCCCGCGCTCGCCTTCGAGCTGTACAACGAGCCGCACGGCCGGCTCACCGAGCGCTGGAACGACCTGATGTCGCGCGGCGTGCGCCTGGTGCGCCAGAGCAACCCGCAGCGCATCGTCGTCGTCGGCCCCACGCAATGGAACTCGGCGCGCGGCCTGCCCACGTTCGCGATGCCGCCCGACGCGAACCTGGTGCTCACCATCCACCACTACGACCCGTTCACCCTCACCCACCAGGGCGCGCCCTGGATCAAGCCCGAGATGCCCACCGGCGTGGGCTGCTGCTCGGCCCAGCAGTTGGCCGACATCCGGGCGCCGCTGGACCTGGCGCAGCGCTGGGGCGCCAGCAACGGCTATCCGGTCTACGTAGGCGAGTTCGGCGCGTTCGACAAGATGGCCCGCGACGACCGCAACCGCTACACGCGCACGATGCGCGACGAGATCGAGCGGCGCGGCATGACGTGGACGTACTGGGAGCTGGCGGCCGGGTTCGGCTACTACGACCCGAAGGAGGGCGCGGTTCGGCCGGACGGGCTCGAGCAGGCGTTGTTCGGGCCCTGAAGACAACCGGTCGTTCCGCGCGCGGTCGCGGAGTGACAGCCTTCGACCAAGGCATCGGCGTAGGATGGCGCGATAGCTGACGGAACACGCCGATGCCGGACGCCGCGATCACACTCGCCGAAACGCCTGCGACACGAACACACCGCCATGCCGCGTTGATCGTGTGCCTGGCGTTCGCCGCCGTCACCGCCCTGTTCGCGCCGTTCGCATCCGACGACTGGCCCAACGTGCCGGCCTTCTTCCCGGCCTACCAGACGCTCACCGCGTTCTGCTACGCGCTGACGGCGTGGCTGCTGTTCGGCGACTATCGCCACGGCGGCCGGCCGTCCACGCTGGTGCTGGCGTCCGGCGCGCTGTGGACGGCGCTGATCCTCGTCGCCCAGTTGCTGTCGGCGCCCGGCATGGTGGGCCCGCAGCGGGTGATCGGCGGCGACCAGACCACCATCCACCTCTGGATGTGGTGGCACCTCGGGCCGCCGCTCTTCGCGCTCGCCTACGCCTTCGTCCAGAGGCGCTTCCCCGGCCGCCCGTCGGACGCCGACGAACGCCGCACGATCTCCACCCTCACGTTCTCCGGTGCGGCGTTCTCGTTCTTCGGCGTACTGGTGTTCGTCACCCGCTTCCACGACAGCCTGCCCATGCTCAATCGCGGCGCCGATTTCTCGTTGATCGTGACGACGGGCGTCGCCCCGGCCGTGACGCTGCTGAGCGCGGCCGCCGCCGGCGCCGTGTGGGCCGTCACCCGCGGGCGCACGGTGCTGTCGCTGTGGCTGGCGGTGTCGCTGGTGGCGCTCGTCTTCGACAACCTCGTCACGATGGCCGGCGGGCACCGCAACAGCATCGGCTGGTATGTGGGCCGCTTCGAGGCGCTCGCCTCCGCGGCCACGCTGCTGATGGCCTATCAGCACCACATCCACGAGATCGCCCGCGCGGCCGCCGACAGCGCCACGGCCCTGTCGGTCGAACTCGCCGCGCGCCACCGCGCCGAACGCGCGATGCTGGAGGGCCAGAAGCTGGAGGGCCTGGGCCAGCTCACCGGCGGCGTCGCGCACGACTTCGGCAACATCCTGCAGCTGCTCACCAACGAGCTCGAGCTGATCTGCCGCCGCACGCCCGACGACTTCTCGCGCCAGCGCGCCGAGTCGGCGCTGCGGGCGACCTCGCGCGGCACCAAGCTCACGCGCCAGTTGCTCACCTTCGCCAAGCGCCAGCCGCTGCACTTCGACACGGTGGACCTCAACGCGCGCATCACCGACATCGTGGAGATGACGCGCGGCTCCGTGGGCCTGATGACGGTGGAGCTGGCGCTGGCCGCCGACCTGTGGCCCGTGGTGACCGACGCCAACGAACTCGACTCGGCCATCCTGAACCTGGTGATGAATGCGCGCGACGCGATGCCCGACGGCGGCATCCTGCGCATCGTCACCGCCAACACGCAGGCCCTGCGCGACGACGGGCGGAGCGGCGACTTCGTGCGGGTCGATTTCGTCGACGACGGCCCCGGCATGGCGCCCGAGGTGCTGGCACGCGCCTGGGAGCCGTTCTTCACCACCAAGCCTGCCGGCAAGGGCACGGGCCTGGGCCTGGCCACCGTCTACGGCTTCGTCAAGCAGTCCGGCGGCAACGCCTCGCTGGAGAGCCGGCCCGGCGCGGGCACCACGGTGACGCTGGCGCTGCCCAAGGGCGCGCCCAGCGGCCTGCACGCCGACGCGCCGACGGCGCCGTCGCGCATCCTGTCGCTGATCCGGCGCGAGGCGGCCGACTAGGAGTCTGCGCGGCAGAAGGCGCCTAGAAGACGCGCAGCCCGTCGCGGCCGCCCTCCTTGGCGCGATACAGCGCGCGGTCGGCGCGCACCATCAGCTCCTGCGCGCCCACCTCGGCCTGGCCGTCCAGCCACGCCAGGCCCATGCTGGCCGTGAAGTGCAGCGGCCGCGCGCCGGTGTCCAGCGGCTCGCGGATCGCGTGCAGCAGCTTGGTGGCCACCGCCGTCGCCTCGTCCATCGCCGCGAGGCCGTCGAGGATCACCACGAACTCGTCGCCCGACAGCCGCGCGGCCACGTCGGTCTCGCGCAGGTTGGCCTGCAGGCGCGCCGCGAACTCCTTGAGCACCGTGTCGCCGACGCCGTGGCCGTGCGTGTCATTGATCGTCTTGAAGTGGTCGATGTCCAGGAAGATCAGGGCCAGCGGGCGCTTCGAGCGGCGCGAGCGCGCCAGCGCCTGTTCCAGCAGCTCGTCGAACTGGCGCCGGTTGGCCAGGCCCGTCAGCGTGTCGACGCGGGCCAGGCGCTGCAGTTCGCGCTCCACGTCCTTCAGCGCCGTCACGTCGGTGGCCAGCGTGAAGATGCCGCGCACGCTGCCGTCGGGGCGCAGGTCGGGGATGTAGGCGGTCTGCAGGTTGCGCGGGCCCATGAGCGTGTGCGACACCATCTCGAACTCCACGCGCTCGCCCGCCAGCGCCGCGCGCAGGTGCTCGCGCCGCGCCGCGTAGTGCTCGGGGCCCACCACGTCGGCCAGCGGGCGGTCGATCGCGTGGGCCAGGTCCACGCCGAGCCAGTCGTGGAACGTGCCGTTCATGAAGCGCAGCTTCTCGTCGGCGTCGACGTAGGTGATCAGCACCGGCAGGTTGTCGGTGACGGCCTTCAGCCGCGCCTCGCTGGTGGCCACCTGGGCCTGCGCCAGCTTGCGCGCCGTGATGTCGCGCAGGCTCACATGGGTCTGCCAGCGGCTGTTCGCCTTCTGGTAGCGCGCCACCTGGCAATCCACGAACAGCGGTTCGCCCCCGGCGCGCGGCAGCGTCAGCTCCGTCGTCGCGGGCGGCCGGCCTTCCGCGATCAGGTCGGCGATCACGCCGGCGGCGCCCTGCAGCGCCGTGATGGCCGGGCGGCCCGTCAGCGCGCGCGCGTCCAGGCCCAGCATGGTGGCGAAGGCCGCGTTGGCGTGCACCAGGATGCCGCGCTCGTTGATCACCAGGATGCCGTCCGGCGAGTTCTGCAGGAAGGCGGCGAACTGGCGCTGGCTCGACTGCAGCGCCATGCCCATGCCGCAGATCAGCAGGCTGGTGCAGCCCTGCGCCGTGATGTAGCACCACAGCGCCAGCGAGCCGGCACGCGGCTCGTGCGCCGCGAACGGCCCAAAGCCGCGCGCCGTGCCCCAGGCCGCCGCCATCGACAGCGCCAGCACGCCGGTGGACGACGCAATGATGCCGCCGCGCATGGCCAGCATCCCGAGCAGGAAGAACGGCAGCGCCAACAGCGGGAACACGAGCGCGGAGTCCTTGTCCGGCCAGGCCGAGAACACCGCCAGCCCGCAGCCCAGCACCACGGCCTGCAGCGCCACGTTGGCGGCGCCCTGGCGGCCGCCGAACGCTTGCGCGGCGCCGCGGCGGCTCCAGGCGATCAGCGGCACCCCGGCCAGGAGCGCGCCGACGACATCGCCCACCAGCCAGCTGAGCCAGGCCTGGCCCGGCTGCGCGGCGTCGGGCGCGCCGGCCACGCGCAGCCAGGCGATGCCGTTCGACGAGGTGACCAGCATGCCCGCGACCACCGCCGCGAAGAACGCCGTGACGTCGCGCCGGCGCAGCAGCCGGTCGTCGAAGCCCCAGCGCTGCAGCAGGAATGCCGCCAGGCCCGTGCCGGCAGTGTTGCCGAAGCCCACGAGGGCGGCGATCCACAACGGGCCGCCGATGGAGGCGTTGGCGGCGACCGCCGCCAAGTAGACGGCCGGCGCCATGCCGGGGCCCCAGCGCCGGAAGGCCGCCACGGCCACGCCGGTGGGCAGCCACACGAGCGAGACGTGGGTGCCCATGTAGGGAATGAGCAGCCCGAGGCGCGCCGTGAGGTAGTAGCCCGCGACCACCGCCGCAAGGCGCAGGACGAGCGCGAACCCGGGCGGAAACGCGCGCGCCGGGCCACCGTGCCGGGCGGATTCCCGGGGGCCGAGGCGGTCGTCCGTGCTGTCCATGGCTGTCGATGTTGACGCTGCCCGGATCATGCCGCCCGGTGGCGCGCGTCGCTAGCCCCTGCGGTTGATGTTAGCCGCGGAGCGCCGTCGTACCGCGATCAAGGGTTGCGCCGAGGCGACAATGCCTTCATGCCGCGACCACCTGCTCCGTCTCCCGCGTCCCTGCTGCGCACCTTGGCGGTGCTCGCCGCCGCCGCGCTGCTGGCCACCGGCTGCGCGACCGCGCCGGCTCCCGCGCCCGTCCACGCGAGGATCATCGCGTTCAACGACTTCCACGGCACGCTGCAGTCGCCGGGCCGCTTCGGGGCCAGTTCCGAGGGCCCGCGCGTGGCCGCGGGCGGCGCCGACGCGCTGGCGGCCTGGGTGGCGCGGCTGAAGGCGCAGGATCCGAACAACGTGGTCGTGGGCGGCGGCGATTTCGTCGGCGCGTCGCCGCTGGTGTCGGCCCTGTTCTTCGACGAGCCCGCCGTGGAGGCGCTCAACCACGTCGGTGTGGACTTCACGTCGGTGGGCAACCACGAGTTCGACAAGGGCGCGGCCGAGCTGCTGCGGCTGCAGCACGGCGGCTGCCGGATCACCGACGGCCGGCCCGACCCGAACAGCTGCCGCGGCCTCGGCTCGGCGCGGCCCGGCACCTTCGACGGCGCGCACTTCCAGTGGCTGTCGGCCAATGTCCTGGACAAGTCCACCGGCCGCACGCTGCTGCCGCCCTACGGCATCAAGCGCTTCGACGGCGTGCCCGTGGCCTTCATCGGCATGACGCTGCAGGGCACGCCGGGCATCGTGTCGCCCACCGGCGTCGCGGGCCTGGAATTCCGCGACGAGGCCGCCACCGTCAACGCGCTGGTGCCGCAGCTGCGCGCGCAGGGCGTGGAGGCGATCGTCGTGCTGGTGCACCAGGGCGGCGCGCAGCCGGCCACCGGGGCTGTCGACATCAACGGCTGCAACGACGGCCTGCGCAACCCCGATGGCGCGTCGGAGATCGCGCGCATCGTGAGCGGCCTCGACGACGCGGTGGATCTCGTCATCAGCGCCCACACGCACCAGGCCTACAACTGTTCCGCCGCGACCGTGGGCGGCGGCGCCAGGGGCCTGCCCAACCGCGCCGGCAGGCTGGTGCCCGTGACCAGCGCCAGCGCGTTCGGCCGCGTGGTCAGCGACATCGCCATCACGCTGGATCCGCGCTCGCACCGCATGCTCTCCGTGATGCCCGTCAACCGCCTCGTAGACCGCACCGACCCGGCCATCGTGCAGGCCATCGCCGCCGCGCCGGCCGTGCGCGACATCGTGGCGGGCTACGCCGCGCTGGCCGGGCCGCTCGCCGATCGCGTGGTGGGCACGCTCGCGGTCCCGTTGCCGGCCGTGCCGGACGAGGCCGGCGAGGAGCCGGCCGGCAGCCTGATCGCCGACTCGCAGCTGCAGGCCACGCAGCCCGCGGCGCTGGGCGGCGCGCAGATCGCCTTCATGAACGAGGGCGGCGTGCGTTCGCCGGGCTACGTGCCGTCCGGCGACGCGAGGCCGCCGTTCGCGCTCACCTACGGCGCCGCGTTCACCGTGCAGCCCTTCGGCAACAGCCTGGTCACGATGACGCTCACGGCGGCCCAGTTGAAGATCTTGCTGGAACAGCAGTTCAACGGCTGCCACGGCCAGACCAGCGACCGCTTCCTGCAGCCGTCCAACGGGTTGCGCGTCACGTGGCGCGCCAGCGCGCCCGCGTGCGCAAGGGTCGTCGACGTGACGTTCACACCCACCGACCTCACCGCCACGCCGCCCGTCGTCACAGGCCCCACGCAGGTGATCGTGAAGGACGGCGTCGTGCAGGATCCGGCGCGCACCTACCGCGTCACCGTCAACAACTTCATGGCCACGGGAGGCGACGGCTATTCGACGCTGGCGGCCGGCACGAACCGCCTCGGCGGCGCGCAGGACATCGACGCCTTCGTGCAATACCTGAGCCCGTATCTGGCGCCGCGGCCGCCGTTCGACCCACGCGGCCCCGCGATGGGCGAGCCGCGCATCGTGCGCCTGCCTTAGTTTTCGGTTCATCGCCGATCTGCGGGAACGCACTGAGCATGCGCAAACGGGCAGGGCCAGTGGGTGGTCTGGGGGACTTGGAATCCGCCAAGCCGCGTCGTTCGCTTTGCGGGGCGCGCTGGGTCAGGCACGACTCACCGGGGGAGTCTGTTTTGTTCGTGTCCCCCGTCGGCCTGCGGCCTCCTCCTCCTTAACCTCACAAAACAGACTCCCCCGCC
>FTKD01002640.1_pt1 | contig 74920 bp, 53 predicted proteins | sample 1658191 | NCBI WGS metagenome assembly FTKD01 (sample SAMEA3914808, study PRJEB12502) | metagenome | biome: forest; material: soil | place: Canada | collected 2011-08-03 | depth 0.3 m
CGTGTGCACGGCGACAGGAAGACCATTAGCGTCTGCAATGACCATGAGCTTCGTACCCTTGCCCCGCTTGGTCTTTCCCACTTTGGAGCCCCCTTTTTCGCCACTACGAAGGTGCCGTCTATAAAGCATTCCGCCAGATCGATGTCGCCGCGCTCTTCAAGATCCTGCGCCAGCGCTTCCAGCATGTTCCGCATCACTCCATCGCCCACCCAGACTGAAAAACGTCTGAAGCAGGTAGTCGAAGACGGGTACCGATCCGGCAGATCGTTCCAGGCTGCCCCGGTTCGTAGCACCCATAAGATGCCGTTCATGACGGCGCGATTGTCATGCACGATTGGCCGGCCTTTGCCGTCGGCTCGGCGCTCCGGTTCCGGGATCAAAGGCTCCAGGATCGCCCATTGTTCGTCGGTAAGTTCGTCTTTTCTAGCCATGCGCAAAAGTTAACACACGGCGGAAAAAGTTAACAGACCCTATTTATGGAATGAGTTCTAGTCAGCATGGGAAAATGGTATCTGAGTAATTGCGGAAAGTACACCGCGAACGACTCTCTCCCGTGCTTACCTGTCAACTTTACTAGGTAGGACCAAGTTTGAGCCTTGTGATTTAATGACATTGCATTGTCGTTTCAGCCTTCAGGAAACGACAATCTGCATCTGGCGCTGGCCCGCAATATTTCAATTCTTGTTTCGGACTATTGGTAATGAACAACTCTCTTTTAAAAGTCTGCCTGATATTGGCTTTGGTGCTCGTCTCCATTTATTTCACGATACTCCAACTACGACAGAAGCATCCCGCCGTCGTGCATGCGATTTTCTATTTTATTTCTCTTGCAGGATGCACTACCGTCTTGATCGGAATCTGGTCGTCTGCCACAGGTGCAATGGACCAACACGGCAATCCGCACAACCAGGCGGGCGAGGCCGTGATGCAGTCGCTGAAGTGGGCACTGGACTTGAATGCCGACATATTGATTGTTGCCGGCATTATTTCCTTGCTGATTGTGCCGCAGATAACAGGTTACCTATTGAGCGCCATATTCGGATGCTCGTCCGAGATGAAGTTCATCGAAAGCGGAATTAATTTTGCCGTCTTGAGCGTTGCCAAATCATTTGCTACGGCTGCGGGAGTACTTGCGGGCCTGACAATCTATGGAGCGGCAATGGGCTGGGACAGCTTTGGTATGGCTAAAAGCTTAAGTTGGCTTGGCTTGGGCGGCATTCTGGCGCTTATGTCGTTTGTCGTCATTTGGATGCACTACGAAGCGGGGGAAATGATGGGCTTCTTGATAGGTTACGTCCCTGGCGCGAGAAGGCTGGTCACACGTTTCCACGAACTCGCCACCAGGCATCGGCCAATCGAGCCCGTCAATATCACCGACGTCGTCGCAGCACTCCATCGTGCCATCTCGGAACTTGAACGCCGGCGCCATCCAAACGAATAGGTATGCTACCGAAGATGGGTCGCATTTTTCTGCGATGTGGCCGTGCAGATTCATACTATAAAAAAACGCCCGCATAGGCGGGCGTTTTGCTTTACATCGTCAAATCCAAACTCAATCGAACACCGGCGTCTCCACCCCCAGAATCTTGTGCAGCTTGGGCGAAGTCGTGGTGTACTGCATGTGGATCTTCTTCTCCGGGAAGATGTAAGGCGCGGCGCCGAAGGCAGCCAATGCGGCTTCGTGGAAGCCGGAGAGGATCAGCTTCTTCTTGCCCGGATAGGTGTTGATGTCGCCCACGGCAAAGATGCCCGGCACGTTGGTCTCGAACTTTTCGGTGTCGACCTTCAATTGCTTGCGTTCGATCTCCAGGCCCCATTCGGCGATAGGGCCGAGCTTGGGCGAGAGGCCGAAGAACACCAGCAAATGGTCCAGCGGCATGCGGCGCGTCACGCCGTCGGCGCCCGTGACCTTGACTTCGGCGAGCTTGTCGTCGCGGGTCTCGAAACCCGTCACCTGGCCGACCATGAATTGCATTTCATAGTTGTCGCACAATTCCTTCATCTTGGCCACCGATGCCGGCGCGGCGCGGAATTCTTCGCGTCGGTGCACCAGGATGACGGATTCGGCCTTGCCGACGAAGTTCAGCGCCCAGTCGAGCGCGGAATCGCCGCCGCCGCAGATGACGAGGTTCTTGCCTTCATACTGCGCCGGATTCTTGACGCGGTACGCCAGTTGCGTGCCGTCGAATTGCTCGATGCCCTCGACCTTCAGGGTGCGCGGCTGGAACGAGCCGACGCCTGCTGCAATGAAGATGGTCTTGGTGATGAAGCGGGTGCCCGCCGAGGTTTCAAGATTGAAGCGGCCGTCTTCGCGTTTTTCGACCACGCACACTTCCTGGTTCAGGTGGAAGGTCGCGCCGAACGGCTCGATCTGCTTCAAGAGGTTGTCGGTCAATTCCTGTCCGGTGCAAACAGGCACGGCGGGGATGTCGTAGATCGGCTTGTCGGGATAGAGTTCGACGCATTGGCCGCCGACGGCGGGCAGCGAATCGATCACATGGGCCTTGATTTCCAGGAGGCCCAGTTCGAACACCTGGAACAGCCCGACCGGGCCGGCGCCGACGATCACGGCGTCGGTCTCAATCGGGCCCTGATGCGAGCCGGGAGTGTGGATGGTGATGCCGGCACTGGTTTCCATACGACTTTCGAGTTCCTGTTTCATTTTGAGATGCGGCGCATCGGCCCGCCACGCCCACGTGGGCGCGGTGCCTTCGCGCGTAATGGTGAATCTTGCTGCCGGACCAGGCCGGCCGTGATCAACGCTCGAGGTACTGCAGCTTTTCCTTCACGTCCTTCCAATCGTCGGCATCCGCCAGGGCAGCCTTGGTCTTGGTGATGGAAGGCCACTTGCGCGCCAGGTCGACGTTGATTTTCACGAACTGCTGCTGATCGGCCGGCACGTCTTCTTCCGCGTAGATCGCATTGACCGGGCATTCGGCGACGCAAACCGCGCAATCGATGCACTCGTCCGGGTCGATCGTGAGGAAATTCGGGCCTTCGCGGAAGCAATCAACCGGGCACACATCGACGCAATCGGTATAGCGGCAACGGATGCAGGATTCGGTCACTACGTGGGTCATAACGGTCCAATCTGTAAAATTCGAAGCGGTAGCGCAGGGAAGAATGGGCCGGGCCGGGAGCGAATCCGGCGCAAACCTCCCAAAATGTTGCAAGACCCTGTATTTTAAGACAAATTCGTGTTGGTAACAAACCGGCCTTATACATAATGCGCATAAGCAAATGCGCCGGATTTGCGCAGGATGCAAGGTTTTGCCTTGGTAGGTTGTGCCGGGCGTCGCACGCCGAGCAAAGCGAAGACCAACGTTGGGAGGTCCAAGCCGGCGCATGTATTGGTTCAACGCGCAAATGTTGGGCATCGCTATGCTCAGCACCAACCTATGCAATGGACAGTTAGGCTACACTCGCACCAACTAACGACAAGGGACGGCAGTGGATACAACGCGCGCAAGACAAGCCATCTTCGAACGCATACGCAAGGCGCAAGGGCGCCCGGCACAGGTCACGGACGAGGAGCGCGCCGCCGTACGCGATTATCTCGCCGAGCACCCCATCGGCCCGCAGCCCGCCGTGGGCAACGATCTGGTTGCGCATTTCATCGAGCAGGCCGAACGCATGGCCGATACCGTGGCGCGCGTGGCCAGCCGCGACGAGGTGCCGGCCGCCGTCGCACGCTATCTCGATGCCAACGGCATCACGCGCAAGGCGATCGGCTGGGACGGCCTCAACAGCCTGGCCTGGAGCGCCGCAGGTATCGAATTCGCCACCCGCCCGCCGGAAAACCTCGACAAGGTCGGCATCACCGGCTGCTTTTGCGCGGTCGCCGAAACCGGCACGCTGATGCTGCTCTCCGGCCCCGAAACCTTCGCCTCGGCCGGCTTGTTGCCCGAGACGCATATCGCCATCGTCGACGCCAGCCGCATCGTCGCCGCGATGGAAGACGCCTTTGCGCTGGCACGCGCCGAGCGCGGCGAATTGCCGCGCGCCACCAACTTCATCTCCGGCCCCTCGCGCACCGCCGACATCGAGCAGACCATCGTGCTGGGCGCGCATGGGCCTTTCCGCGTGCACGTGGTGCTGGTCGGCTGATGCTGCCTGCGTCACTTGTTGCGCCTGCCATGCCTGTTGGGCCTGTTGGGCCCGTATCGGCGGGCTTGGCGCTCGCGGGCATTCCACTTGAATTCCTTTTCTTCGGCCTCGTGCTGGCCGTGGTCGCGGCCGCACCGCGCATGGCCGGCCGGGCCGCGCTGGCCGGTGCGCTGGGCATTTCGCTCTACAAGGCCGCGTGTTCCCCATTCGACGAGGGCGCCGGCTGGGCCGGCCTGCTGGCCCATGGCATGCACGAATGGGTGGGGCTGGCCAACCTGCTGGCCCTGCTGCTGGGCTTCGCGCTATTGGCCAAGCATTTCGAAAACAGCCGCGCCGCGCATGCCTTGCGCCGCGCCTTGGGCGACGGCCCGGCCACCGGCTTCGTGCTGTTGCTCGGCGTGTTCGTGCTGGCCAGCTTTCTCGACAATATTGCGGCGGCCATGATAGGCGGCACCATCGCGCGCTCGGTGTTTCGCGGCAAGGTCCATGTAGGCTACCTCGCCGCCATCGTCGCCGCATCCAATGCCGGCGGCTCGGGCAGTGTGATCGGCGACACCACCACCACCATGATGTGGCTGGCCGGCGTATCGCCCGCCGCGGTGTTCACCGCTTACGCCGCCGCCGTGGCCGCCCTGTTCGTGGTGGCCGTTCCCGCTTCGCTGCAGCAGCACCGCCATTCGCCCGCCGTGCGCGACGACGACGTGGCGCATCCCGTCGATTGGGGCAGCGTCATGGTGGTCGGCTTCGTGCTGCTATTGGCCGTGGCAGCGAACCTCTTGATCAATCTCGAGTTCGCCGGCTGGGCCCAAGTGTTCCCCTTCCTCGGCCTCTCGGTCTGGCTGGCCCTCTTGATCGCCACGCCGTTGCGCCGGCCCGAGTGGGTAGCGTTGCCGCACACGCTGCGTAGCGCCGGCTTCCTGCTGGCACTGGTGTGGTGCGCGTCGCTCATGCCGGTGCAGGCCTTGCCTGCGCCGTCCTGGCCCAGCACCCTGTGCGCCGGCTTCATCTCGGCCGTGTTCGACAACATTCCCCTGACCGCACTGGCCTTGAAGCAGGGCGGCTACGACTGGGGCTACCTCGCCTACGCCGTCGGCTTCGGCGGCTCGCTGCTGTGGTTCGGCTCGTCTGCCGGTGTGGCGCTGGCCGACATGTTTCCCGAGGCACGCTCGGCGCGCGCCTGGCTCACCCAGGGCTGGCACGTGGCGCTCGGTTACGTGGTCGGGTTCTTCTTCATGCTGGCAACGTTGGGCTGGCAAGCAGGGCACTGAGGTGTCGCGCTATCATTGGTCCGGTCATTATCTTCGGAGGATTTCATGAAGCAGCAAGTGTTGGTCGCGCGCGCCGTATTTCCGCAAGTGCTGGAGCGCCTGCGCAGCCACTTTGAGGTCACAGCCAACGAGGAAGACCGCATCTTCACTGCCGACGAACTCGTCGCGCGCGCCGCCGGCATGCATGGCCTCTTCACCACCGGCAGCGAACGCGTCACGCAATCGCTATTCGCCGCGAACCCGCAATTGCAGGCCGTATGCAACATGGCTGTCGGCTACAACAACATCGACCTCGATGCCGCCACCGCCGCCGGCGTCATGGTCACCAACACGCCCGACGTGCTGACCGAAACCACGGCCGACTTCGCCTGGGCGCTCCTGATGGCGACGGCGCGCCGCATCACCGAATCCGAACACTGGCTGCGCGCCGGCAAATGGACCAAATGGCGCTACGACACCCTGCTCGGCGCCGATCTGCACGGCTCGACGCTCGGCATCATCGGCATGGGCCGCATCGGCCAGGCCATCGCGCGCCGCTCGCAGGGCTTCGGCATGCGCGTGATCTATCACAACCGCTCGCGCCTCGCGCCCGAGCAGGAGGCGGAAGCCAACAAAGCGCGCTGGGTGGAAAAGGAAGAATTGCTCAAGAGTGCCGACCACGTCATGCTGGTGCTGCCGTATTCCGCCGCCACGCACCACACAGTCGGCGCGGCGGAGTTGGCCATGATGAAGCCGACGGCGACATTGACCAACGTCGCGCGCGGCGGCATCGTCGACGATGCCGCGCTGATCGCGGCTCTCTCCGCGCAGCGCATCGCCGCCGCCGGACTGGACGTATTCGAGAACGAACCGGCCTTGAATCCTGGCTTCCTGGCATTGCACAATGTGGTGCTCACGCCACATATCGCCAGCGCCTCGGAACCGACGCGCTTGGCAATGGCCAATCTGGCGGCTGATAATCTGATTGCCGCCTTGACCGGGGAGGTTCCGCCAAATCTGCTGAATTCTGAGGTTAAGCGGAAGAACTAAGCGGAAGAACCAAGCGGAAGAATTGAAATCCTCCGTCGTCCCCGCGCAGGCGGGGACCCATGCCTTCGTCAAATCGTTTTGACGGTCTGGGTTCCCGCGGGGCGGCCTCCAGCCTGCGCGGGAACGACGGAATGGGATTGCCGCCTTTGAATGTCAAACAGAATAAAGAGGGGACATGGCCGACATCAACATCACGCAAAAGCACAAGCTGTCGCACAAGAAGGCCAAGGCCGCGGCGCAGAAAGTTGCGGCGCAGCTCGCCGAAGAATACGGCATCGAGTCGGAATGGGAAGGCGACGTGCTGCACTTCAAGCGCAGCGGCGTCTCAGGCACGCTGGAATTGAACGAGCATGCGGCCCAGATGGAGATCACGCTGGGCTTCATGCTCAAGGCCTTCGCCGCGACGATCGAAGAGCACGTGCACAAGAACATGAAGAAGGTTTTCGCCGGTTAGCAACCGGCGAAGGCAGGTCTTGGAACTTTATGCGTCCTTCAATTCATTGATCAGGTCGACATACTGCTGCATCGCGTCTTCCTTGGATGTGCCCTTCAAGGCATCCCAGGCGTCGAACTTGGCGCGGCCGACCATGTCGGTCATGCCAGGACGCTTGCCCTCGACATCGCCGCTGCTGCCTTGCTTGAACAGGGCGTAGATCTTGAGCAGCGTCATGTTGTCCGGGCGTTCCGGCAGGTTTTTCGAGTCGGCGGCGGCTTGGTCGAATTGTTCTTGCAGCGACATGGTGGTCTCCAGGGTGGTTGAGCATTGCAAATGAGCGTTGCCAAACATAGCACATCTTCAATTGGGCATGATAGCGAACATTTAGAGTAAGTTGTCGAATTGGCCAGGCCTGGCAGCGCCGGGTTTCCAGCCGATAATTCGATCTTCCACCAAGGAGCAAGCATGCTGTCCCCCAAGCTGTTGCAGCGCGAAAGAATGTCCACCGTCGATACGGCCTGGTTACGCATGGACTCGGGCGGCAATTTGATGATGATCGTCAGCGTGCTGATGTTCGATCGCCCGCTCGACCTGGCGCGCTTCAAGCGCACCATGAAGCAGCGCTTCCTGTCATACGGCCGCTTCCGCAGCCGCGTGGTGCAGGACTTGACCGGCGCGTGGTGGGAAGAACAGGAAGTCGATCTCGACCACCACATCGTGCAGACGCGGCTGACGGCAAAGAAGGGCGCAAGCAACAAGCCCGCGCTCGAAGCCCTGGTGGGCGAACTCTCCGCCACCGCGCTCGACCCGGACCAGCCTCTGTGGCAGATGCACCTGGTCGACAATTGCGTCGGCAACGACGGTGGCGTGCGCCAGGCCGTCATCATCCGCATCCACCACTGCATCGCCGACGGCATTGCCTTGGTCGGCGTGCTGCTGTCGATGTTCGATGCCGCGCGCGATACGTCGCTGGCGGTTGACGAGGATGCGGACGAAAATGCGGACGAAAATGCCGAGGACACCTTCACCGGGGACGAAGACAATCCTTGGGGCGAACTGCTGCAGCCAGTCACGCGCGCCGGCATCCAGGCGATCAATCTCTCGACCTCGATGATGACCAAGTATCTCTGGGCCATGGCCGAATCGAATCACTTGATTGCGCGCTTCGCCGACATGGCCCAGATCGGCGGCAAGCTGACGCAGGATGCCGTCAAGCTCGTCGCCATGACGGAAGATTCACGCACGCGCTTGAAGGGTGTGCCGCAAGGCGCCAAGCGCGTGGCCTGGAGCGAACCGCTGCCGCTGGCCGATATCAAGATCGTGGGCAAGGTGTTCGGCGCCTCGATCAATGACTTGCTGATGTCCTCGGTGGCCGGCGCCATCGGCGCCTACCTGCGCGACAAGGGCGACACAGTTCCCGAAGACACCGAACTGCGCGCCATGGTGCCGGTCAACCTGCGCAAATCCTCGCGCCGCGAAAAGCTCGGCAATGCCTTCGGCCTTGTGCCGCTGGTGCTGCCGGTCGGCATCGAAGACCCGCTCGCGCGCCTGGCCGAGGTGCATGCGCGCATGGGCGAATTGAAAGGCGGCTACCAGGCGCTGGTGGCCATGGCGGTGCTGGGCGTGCTGGGCGCAACACCCAGGCAGGTGCAAAACGAAATCCAGAACTACTTCGCGCGCAAGGCCACGGCTGTCATGAGCAACGTGCCGGGTCCGCAGGCGCCGCTCTATCTGGCCGGCAGCCGGCTCGACCAGATCATGTTCTGGGTGCCGCAATCGGGCGACATCGGCGTGGGCGTCTCGATCCTCTCCTACAACGGCGGCGTGCAGTTCGGCATCGTCGTCGATGAAGCCATTGCCGACGACCCGGAACAGATCATCGAACGCTTCGCCCCGGAGTTTGAAAAGCTCGTGCTGCTGGCCTTGATGAGTGAATGGCCGGACGGAGCGTCATGAGACCGGCGTTTCATATCCTTGTACTGGTATCGGCATTCGTGCCGGTCGTGGCGCAAGCGGCGGAGCAAGGCGATGCGCCCGCCCAAGGCGGCGCGCAAACCAAAGTGTGCCGCCTGGGTGGTATCGAGACCCGGATCGATGCACAGGAAGAATGCCTGAACACCAGGGCGAAATGCCTGGCAAGGGGTGGTGCCTGGTTCGGAACTGCTCGCGGGCGGGGGCGCGAGCCGGGATGCTTCCACGTTCCCACTCGCGACGCGGGCAAGAAATGCGTGGACTATTCCCAATGCGAATCGTCTTGCGTATCGCAAGACGAAAAGGGACAGAGCTGCGCTTGCTACGGATGGAAGTTCGCTTTTCTCAACGAGAATCGCTACATCTGTACGCGTGACGGCGTTGTCGTCATGCCGCACGCCAATTGATCGCAACGCGGCGTCGATCGGCGCGCCACGTTGCTTCGACGATGCGCCGCCTCCGAAGCGACGCGCGCTTTATTTAACCCCAACCAGCTCCACGTCGAAGATCAGCGTGGAATAGGGCGGGATCGACGTGGTGCCCTTGGCGCCGTAAGCCAGCGACGGCGGCACAAACAGGCGGCGCTTGCCGCCCACCTTCATGCCCGCCATGCCGATCTCCCAGCCGCGTATCACCTTGCCGTCGCCCAGCACGAATTCAAGCGGCAGCCCGGTGTTGCGGCTCGAATCGAATTGCGTGCCGCGGCTGCCGTCGGGGTTGCGCAGCCAGCCGGTATATTGCACCAGCGCCGTGCTGCCCGGATACACCGCCGCACCCGTACCAACGGCAAGTTCCCGGTACTCCACCCCACCCGGCATCTTCACGACGTCGAACGGACTCGGCGCGGCTTGGGAATTGGTCTGTGGTGTGGCCTGAGAAGCGGACTGAGAAGCGGCCTGTGAAGCGGACTGAGAAGCGGCCGGTTCAGCCGCAGGCGGTGCAGCCGTTTCACCGGCTTGCGCCGGCATGCCGGCCAGCAGGGCAGCGCACAGGCCCAAATACAGCGTCGTGCTTGCAGAGTTCATCAAACCCCCAGCAATTCCACTTCGAAAATCAAGGTCGCGTTGGGGGGGATCACACCGCCCGCGCCGCGTGCGCCATAGCCCAGGGCCGATGGGATGGTCAGCTTGCGCACGCCGCCCACCTTCATGCCTTGCACGCCTTCGTCCCAGCCCTTGATGACGTGGCCGGCGCCGAGCGGGAAGTCGAACGGCTCGTTGCGGTCCTTGCTCGAATCGAATTTCTTGCCGGCGCTGCCGTCGGGTTGCTGCAGCCAGCCCGTGTAATGGACGGTAACGTGCACGCCGGCTGTGGCTTCGGCGCCGCTGCCTTCGGTCAGTTCTTCGTATTGCAAGCCGGAGGCGGTGGTGATGGTGGACATGGCAATTCCTTATTCTTGCGTTGAAATGGGCTGATTGTAGCAGGAAGCCGAAGTCTGGCCGTCACCCGACGCAGACGAGAATCAGGCTTTTTGCTACGGTGCCGTCTTTGGCGCGTCAAGCGCGCTCACCCGCTCGGGCGCCGCGACGCCTTCAGCGAGATTTTTCCCGATCTGTTCTGCCTGCTTCATTTGTTGCAACTTCAGGGACTGCGCCGCGCGCGCCAGCAGGGCCCGATCGTCGCCCTCGGGCCTGCCGATTGCATGGAGATATACATAGGCCAGCACTGGGTCAGGTGCGATTTCATAGCCGGTCCTGCTGGTGAGTCCGTCAAGATAAATCTTGCCCAGAAGGCGGCGCGCCTCCAGGGAACCGTCCGCGGCGCTGGTTCGCCACATGCTGATGCCCCGGGCGGGATCGCACAACTTTCCGAGACAGGTGAAGTACAGCATACCGAGTTCGAACTTCGGTGCGCCGCGCAGCGGCGCCTCGCTACCTTGTGCCTTTTCAAACCAGGCCGCAGCCTCGTTCGGATTACGCGGCATGTCAAGGCCATACTCGTTTGCCTTGCCCAATGCGATTTGCGCTACGGGGTCATCGTGCCCTGCCGCGCTTCTCAGCCAGCGCAAGGCGGAATCAGGGTCCTTCTGCCCCCCGCGCTTTTCCACATAGGCTTCGTAGAGCATGAACTCGGCGGGTCCATATCCTTGGGCGGCGGATGCGGCGAACAGTTTTACTGCCTCCACATCGTCGCGCGGCGCCCGTGCGTCAAGCGGCGCGAACTTCAAGACGCCGAGGCAGTATTGTGCCTCCCGGTCGCCTTGCGCTGCGGATTTTTCGAATAACACTTGCGCCAAGGCTGGAAATTTGGCGCGGACTTGAAAATCCACGGGGGCCGAGGGCGGAGCAAAAATGCCGACGCCGCAGGGAACCAGTTGCCACGCCGACTTCTCGACTTGGCGCGCACCCCTGGCCAGGGCCTCGTTGTTTGATGGGGTGCCATCCTGGTCGAGCGGCAGCCACAGCATTTCGCTGCGGTACATTTTTCCCAGCAGGTATTGCGCCTGCGCGTCTCCTTGTTCCGCCGTTGCATGCCATTCACGGAAAGCGGCGGCATAATCTTCCCTTGCGTATGCTCCCTTGCCTTCCTCAACGCCGGCGTGCGCCGTACCGCCGAGCATCAGGAGGCTGACTGACAATGCCAGTATCTTCTTCATATCGTGTTGGCTATACATTGGTGGTCGCGTTGCCTATGGCGCAACGGCATGCTGCGGCAATACGCCGTTCTCGCGTCTCGCGCATGATACATAATGTTTTCAATGGCGAACAGGCGGACGTCAAGTCAATGCGGGAATGCCGGCGACGCTGATCATCGCGCGTTGCGGCGCTTTCAGTGTGCAAAAAAAAGCCGACCCTTTCGGGTCGGCAAGTCGTTTCAGGAACACACGATAAAACTGTTTATTGAAGCAAGCTCAGTACAGCAAGCTCAGTGCGGCTGGATTACAGGCCCAGATCCTTGACGAATTCGTTGTCGAAGGAGAGTCCGGTGTCGCGGTCGAACGACCAGTAATGCAAGCCGGCGATGCCGTTGGCCTTGGACCAGGCCGACAAGGTGTCGGTGTCGGCGATGGTGAAGGTTTCGCCGCCGGTGTCGTTGGCACCGCTCATCGGGGTCAGTTCGATCTGGCTATACGGCAGCTTGTAGTAGCCGTGGAAGTCCATCGCCGCCTGGATCGCCGATTGGCCCATTTCGCAAGCGCCGCCGGAGAGCACGCAGTTCGCCGCGGAAGCGCCGCCGTAGTCCATCGTCATCAGGTTGACGTAGTAGTTCTTCAGTCCGGCGTTGATGATCGAATTCATCACCATGATGCCCATCGAACCGAGCGGATTCGGCGACGACGAACCCATGTCGACGGCGACCGACGAACCGCTCTGGCTGGTCGCCAGCGTGGCGATGGTGAACGAGAAGCGCATGTTCGGATACACGCTTTGCGCCGCCTTGACGCGCGCCACCAGGTTGTCGATGTCGGATTGCGACTGGCCCGCTTCGATATCGAAATCGACGCCGATCATGTTGTTCGAGTTGTAGCGGTTGACGAAGCTCTGGAAGCCGGAATCCGATGTGCAGGTGAACGAGCCCGCAGCGCCGCCGGTTGAGACGATGTATTGCTTGCCGGCCGAAACGAAGGCCTGCACGTTGGCAGACGCGAACGTGGTGTTGACCATGCCGCCCCAGTTTTCCGAACCGCAGGCGCCGGTTGCAAAGGCCCAGGAGAGCACTTTGTTATGCGAAGGCATGGCCGCGGTGATGACTTGCGTCGAACCGCCGGCGGTGCTTTGCATCGCGTCGGTATTCCAGTTGGTGCTGACCGTCACGTCCTTGTACGGGCTGAACACGAAGCTCGGCGTCGGCGTTGGGGTCGGCGTCGGTGTGGGCGTCGGCGTCGGAGTAGGCGTCGGTGTGGGAGTCGGGGTAGGCGTCGGCGTGCCGCTGCAAGCCGACGAGGTCACCTGGGTCCAGGCCTGGGTCCAGGCCGAACCGGTGCCCGGCGCATAGTAAGAGGCAGCAGTCGAGGAGCACCAGCCCGCAACCGTGCACTGGTAATAGCCGCCCGCGTTGCTGACGACCTGGCCTGCGGCATATTGTGTGCCGGCGACATAGCTCGCGCAACCCGGGGTCGGAGTGGGCGTCGGAGTCGGGGTGGGCGTAGGTGTTGGGGTCGGAGTAGGTGTCGGAGTCGGGGTTGGCGTCGGCGTGGGAGTAGGGGTTGGCGTAGGCGTGCTGCCGCAGGCGCCGCTCGATGTCCACGGTTGGCCGCTGCCCGAGGCGCCGTTGTTGGTCGACGGGTTGTTGCCCTGGGTCCACCAGTTGGCGGTGTAGTTCACACTGTTGTAGCTGACCTTGGCGCCGCCGTTGTAGGCGGTGCTGGAAACCCAGGCAGCGCTGCATGCCGGCAGTGTCGCCTTGACGCTGCGCGTCATGACTTTCTGCTGCGCGTTGAGCGAATCGGTCGAGCTGCCGCCGCCGCAGCCGGCAAGCATACCGCCGACCATGCCGAACACCAGGGTACTTGCAATCTTTGTCTTCATGTTGTGCCTCTCCTCGAAGTATTGAATTTGAAGAGCCGGTCGGGCAACGGGAGGCACATCATGGCGGCCCAAGTCACTACGCCTTGGCCCTTGAGTGGCCGATTGCGCCACCCCTTCCTCCCTTTGCTCCAACTGACCCCAAGCCTTGCTTTTTTATTTGCTTATGCAGTCTCTGTTTTTGGTACTGCTGGAGTGCAGAATGGATTTTGGGCAACAGGTCGTCAAGTGGTTTTATAAAAATCAGTCGATTTTGATACCACTTCAAGGTGGTTGGGTTTGGCAGCGTTGCAATATAACGGCTTGCCCGCACGGCGCCTGCGTGTCGCGACGCGGAAGTTTTTCCATAGGAAGACAAGCGATGCGGCGGCGGCATGTGGAAGATTTTGCAGCGCGGAAAATACTCTGGCAAGGCGCAGCCGGCGCGCCAAATGGTATGTTACCTATCACAGTCCACTTTTGTTAAATGGTGATGTGGTATTTGAGCGGTATTGTCCGTTCGCCGGCCATGTTGCGCCAGACCATGCTTTGGCGGGCAATTATTTTGCGCGGCCGCCGGTCGATGCCGTGCCGCATGCAGTCCGGCGCCGAAAGCGTAGAATGCGGGTTTTCGTTTGCGCATGGAAGCTGCATGAACCCGTCGTTGCCGCATTGCTTCGTCAAGGAAACGCCGTGAAAGCCCTGCTGTTTTCCTTCGGCCGCGCGCTCGCCTCGCAATTCCACCCGCGCATGATGCTGATGACGCTGGCGCCGTTCCTGGTGGCGCTCGCGTTCTGGGGCGTGGTGCTGTGGCAGACCTTGCAGCCGCTGTACGATGCCCTGCATCGCTTCTTCATCGAAAACGATGCCTTTGCCGAGAGCGCCAAGTGGCTGGCCTTCTTCGGCCTGGCCGCCCTGAAGGTATTCGTCGTGCCGCTGATTGCCATGTGGCTGCTGTTGCCGCTGATGGTGGCGACCTCGCTGATCTTCGTCAGCCTGCTGGCCCTGCCTGCGCTGGTGCGGCACGTCGGGCGGCGCCACCACCCCACGCTTGAGCGGCGCGAGGGCGGCGACGCGGTCAATCTGTTCTGGATCACGCTCACCTCATTCCTGCTCTTCATCGTGCTGTGGGTCGTTACGCTGCCCCTATGCGCCTTGCCCGTGATCGGTTTTGCCATGCAGCCGCTGCTGTGGGGCTGGCTGACCTGCCGCGTGGTGGCCTCCGAAGTGTTCGGCATCTATGCCGATGTCGATGAGCGGGCCGAGTTGATGCGGCGCCACCGCTGGCCGCTGTTGGCGCTGGGCACCTTGACCGGCCTCTTCGGCATGGCGCCTTCGGTATTGTGGATGGGCAGCTCGGTCGTCATGCCCTTCCTGTTTCCGTTTCTTGCAGCCATTTCGCTCTGGCTGTACGTGTTGGTGTTTGTGTTTTCCGGTTTGTGGTTCACCCATTATTGCCTGGCCGCGCTGGAGGCGCACCGCAACAGCCGCAGCCTGGAAGTCGAAGTGGCGCTCGAAGAAGCCGCCTTGACCTGATTGGGTTTGTTTGCACGAGTTTGCGTTCAAGGCCAAATTGTCGCGGACTTGCTATCATGACGTTTTAGAACCGGTTTCAAAATGAACATGGCGTCGTTACCGCTCCTTGCCGTACAACCGTACTGTCTTCGTCGCGGCGTCTAGCCCTGCTCATTTTGAAACCAGTTCCTTGTGAAGATCATTCAATGTTCGATACCTTGTTCAAGAAAACCCCCGATTCCTCCGCCAACGCCATGCAAAACGAGCAGCCAGCCGACGCCCCTTCGCACGATAAGGAATTGGCGCTGCAGCAGGCGCACGCCCTTTCGAGTGAGGAATCGGCGGCGGTGGAATTCATCCTGCAATGCCAGTTTGCCGATGCGCGCCTGATTGCCGCGCAGCACCTGCATTCCAAGGACATGCTGGAGCGCGTGCTGCCGGCCATGCGCAACGCCGACCGCCGCGTCGCCAAGCTGGTCCAGGGCAAGCTCGATGCGATGGTTGCCGAGCAGCAGGGGCGCGAGCAGGCGCAACTGTGCATAGACCGGGCCGAAAAGCTCGTCGCGGAACAGCATTTGCTGCCCAACCAGGTGGTCGATCTCGATCACGCCTGGGCCTTGGTCAAGACGCCGCCGCAGGAATTGCAAAGCGCTTACGATGCCTTGCGTGCGAAGCTCACCGCGCGCTTGTCGCGCCAGGCCGACCTGCAGCATGAAGTGCTGTTGCGCACGGCGCACCTGCGCGATCTGGCGCTGGGGGTGTGCTCGCTGGAAGCAGCCGAATTGACCGCCCTGCTCGACCGTTTCGGGCAGGAAATCGCACAGATTTTCGCCGAGGAAGAAGCCGCCGCGCTGCCGAAGAATCTGCTCACCGACTTCACCGCGTTGCACACGCAATGCAAGGCCGTGCTGGCCACGCTCGATGAAGCCAGGGGCGCATTGCAGGCACGCGAAGCCTTGCTGCAAAAGTGGGAAGGCGGCCATGACTTGAAGCCTGAAGCCATGAAGGCGCAATGGGCCGCCGCGCCGGCTGCGCCGGACGATGCGGAAGGCCAGGCCCTGCAGCAGCGCTTCGATAGACTCATGGCAAGCCTGTCCGAAGCGCAGCAAGCGAGCAAGGAAGAAGCACGCGCTGCGCGCGCGAGCCTGGGCGAAATCCTCGATGCCCTGGAAAAAGCGGTGCAGGAAGGCGTGGTGCGCAGCGCGCTCGACCTGGAAAAGCAGGCCCACGCGCACGAAGCGCGCAAGTTGCCCATCAGCGCGGGCGACGCGTCGCGCCTGGCGCGCCTGCGCGGCGAATTGCGCAAGCTGCAAGGCTGGGCCAAGTGGGGCGGCAACATCTCGCGCGAGGAATTGCTCAAGGCCGCCGAAGAGATGCCGGCCAAGAACCTGCCGGTCACCGAACTGGCAAAAAAGGTAGGCGACTTGCGCGAACGCTGGAAGGCGCTCGACCAATCGGCCGGTCCTGCCGCCAAGGAACTGTGGGAGCGCTTCGACGCCGCCTGCACCACGGCGTATGCGCCTGCCGCGGCGCACTTCAAGAAACTCGGCGAAGAGCGCCAGGCCAATCTACAGGCAGCCGAGGCGCTGGTGGCCCAGATCAAGCAATTCGCGCAAGACCATGACCTGCAAGCGGCAGATTGCGACTGGAAGGCCGTCGCCGCATTCTGCACGCGCACCGCGCAAAGCTGGCATCGCCTGGGCATCATCGAGCGCAAGGAAAAGAAACGCCTCGACCGCGATTACGAGCACGCCTTGAAAGCACTGCATGCGCCGCTGGCGACGCAGCAAAGCGAAGAGGCGGGGCAGCGCCAGGCGCTCATCGCCGAAGTGCAGGCGCTGGTGCCGGCCGAGCGCTCGACCCTGGACAAGGTCAAGGCCCTGCAGGAACGCTGGCAGCAGCGCGCCCGTGCCTTGCCGCTTGAGCGCAAGCAGGAACAGGCGCTGTGGCAGCAATTCCGCGCCGCCTGCGACGCCTTGTTCGCCAAGCGCAAGGAACATGCCGCCGGCGCCGATGCCGAGCGCAAGCAGCATCTGGCCGACAAGGAAGCGCTGTGCGCCGCGCTCGAAGCGGCAACCGGCGAGAACGCCGGGGCCATCGCCAAATTGCTGCGCGAGACGCGCGAGCGCTGGGGCAAGGTGGGGCAGGTGCCGCGCGCCCAGGAGCAGCGCATCGAAGCGCGCCATGCCGCAGCCGTCGCAGCATTGAACAAGCGGCTCGACCAGGGCAAGCGCGAAGCCGCGCAAGCCGAGCAGGGAGCCTTGCAGGAAAAGATGCGCCTGTGCCAGGCCATTGAAGCGGCGCTGGCCGAGGGCAAGGAAGCGTCTCCCGTCACGGTCGAGCAATGGCAGGGTGTGCCGGCCTTGTCCGGCGAGACCGAGCGCATCCTGAAAAAACGTTTCGATGCCGGCTTGGCTGCCCTGGAAAAGAAGGATGCCGGCTATGCCGCGCAACTGGAAAAGAATCGCGCCACGCTGCTGCAAAACCTGCTGCGCTTTGAAATCGTGGCCGGCTTGGACAGCCCGCCCGAGCTGGCGCGCGAACGGTTGCAGATGCAGGTGGCCGTGCTGCAATCGACGCTCAAGAATGGTGCCAGCAACAACCGCCAGGACGCCTTGCTCGAACTATGCCGCTTGCCGGCATTGGCCGATGCGGCGGCGGCCAGGCGCCTCAATACCTTGTTGGGCCGCCTGCGCCACGCTGCGTAGAAAGCTTGGGTTGAAAATTACCGCGAAAATTATTGAAAATAATTTCAAGATTATTGAAAAAATTATCGCAAAAATAGTGATTTTCAAGATAAACGCGCGCAAATAAAAATGCCTCGGCACTGCCGAGGCATTTTTTTCGACCGGTGAAGCCGGGTCGAGTTGCTTATGCGGCCTTCTTGGCGCGGCCGGCCGGCTTTTCGGCAGCTTGCACGAATTGCGCGGTGGCGCTGTTCAGGTTGGTTTCGAGCGCATCGACCGCTTGCTTGGTGGTCTTGGTGAATTGCTCGTAGCCGGCGCTGGCGTTGCCGATGGCCGACTTGACGAAGGCGACCACGGATTCGGAACCGGCCGGGGCGTTCTTGGTGACTTCGTCGATCAGGTCCACGACCTTGCGGCTGTTTTCGGCGATTTGCGTCTCGGCGGCCTTGGTGAATTCGGCTTGGGCCGAGGTTGCGATCGACACCAGATGACGGCCATAGGCCAGGGCCTTCTCGGCGTTCGGCTGGGCGTGCGAGGCCGACAGCGTGAAGAATTCCTGCGGGTCCTTCGCAGCCAGCAGTTGCTTGGCGGCGGCGGTCGATTCTTCGAGCGAGCTCTTGAAGGCGTTGATGTTCAGGTCAACGATCTTTTCGACGCTGTCGAAGGTCTTGGTGGTCAATTCAGTCATCAAGGCGATCTGTGCTTCGAAATTGGCCTTGGTGGCGTTGGAAAACTGTTCAGGTAGGGCAAACATCAGATTCTCCTGTGAGATGTGGGGGGCGTGCTGTGAAAAAAGTTGTGACAGTTTCGTGACTGTTCACAACAAATCTTTGTGCGCTGCAACAGCGCCTATTGTAGAGTGAAATAATGTGGTGTCAACTGCTATTTTCTGCGTTGCATCATAACAATTTTGCGCCGTGGTAAGTTGACTTGTGTCGGTCGTCACATCTTGGAAATTGGCAATTGCTTAAGCTGTCGGAATCGCAATATTGGGCCGGGTGGCAACCATGGAAGCGACGATGATCGAAGCCGAACCCTTGGTGTATCGGCAACGCTGGCTTGAACACGACGGCGAGGCAATGTTGCAACTGGTTTTGCTGCAACGCTTCGCCCTGACGCCGAACCAGCGCGTGCAGGTGATCAACAACCGCTCGCTCGTGACGGATTTGGCCGGCATTGTGCTGCGTCGGTGCGATTTGCGCGACGGCATGCTCCTGGACGTGGACATGCGCGCAGCGGATTGTCGTGATGCACGCCTGTCCCATGTGCTGATCCAATGCGCGCAGGCCGATGCGAGCGGCTTCGCGCATGCGCAACTGGACAACGTGTTCTTCTGGAAGAGCAGCGTGCGCGACGCCTCGTTTGCCGGCGCCACCCTGCACAAGGTGACCTTTGAAGAAAGCAGCCTGGTCGGTGCATCGTTCGCGCGCGCCGCTTTGCACGGCGTACGCTTTCACAGTCTTGACTTGAGCGGATGCGACTTCGCAGGCGCGCGGTTTGCCGATTGCAATTTCTTCGATGTGCAGATCGACCTGCGGCATCGGGCGCAACTGGAGGCCATGGGGCGCGACGCCTGCCGCCTGTCGCGGGTTTCCTGGGTGGCGAGCGGCAGTCAGGCTGTCCTGTGAGCAATTTTCCCTCGCATGCTACACTGCCAAGCCATACCCACCTAGCACGCGCGGCACGTCCGCAGATTCATTATGCCGGCCGTCGATTCCGTTGCTGCTCCTACCGCTGTTTCCCCTAATCCGTGGCTGGCCTTGATGCCGGCTTTTTTCGTGCTGCTCTGGTCCACCGGCTTCGTGGTGGCGAAGTTCGGCTTGCCTTACGCGCCGCCGCTCACGTTTTTGCTGTTGCGCTTCGCCGGCGTGTCTTGCGTGCTGTTGCCGCTGGTGTTGCTGGCGCGCGCGCCGTGGCCGCGCAATTGGCGCCGTGTCGCCGTTGCCGGGGTGCTGATGCAGGCCGGCTATCTTGCCGGCGTGTGGTGCGCGATCAAGATCGGCATGCCGGCCGGCATCTCGGCCCTGATCGTCGGCATGCAGCCCATCCTGACCGCGTTCGCCGCGCCGCTGGTGGGCGAATCGCTCAAGCCGCGTCAGTGGCTGGGCCTGTGCATCGGCCTGGGCGGCGTGGCGCTGGTGGTGGCGAACAAGATGCGCTTGGCCGGATTGTCGGTCGAGAGCGTGGGCTTTTGCGTGATGGCGCTCCTGGCCATGACCGCCGGCACGCTGTACCAGAAGCGCTATTGCCCGCACTTCGATTTGCGCAGCGGCACGCTGGTGCAATTCCTGGTGTCGATGGTCGTGCTGCTGCCGTTTGCGATTGTGTACGAGCACCTCGACTGGACCCTCTCCACGGTCAGCTGGACGGTGCACTTCATTGCCGCGTTGCTGTGGTCCATCCTGGCCCTGTCGATCGGCGCGATCTTCCTGCTGTTTGCCCTGATCCGCAAGGATGCGGCCACCAAGGTCACGAGCCTGCTATATTTGACGCCGCCGACCACGGCCGTGATGGCATGGCTGATGTTCGGCGAAACGCTGTCTGCGGCCGGCATACTCGGCATGGTGCTGGCGGTTGTGGGCGTGGCCTTTGTCGTGAGGAAGCCTTGAAATCGCAACCGAAAACGCGCAGCGACTTTCGCCATTTTTGCGCCATCAGTACGCGCTGGATGGACAACGATGCCTACGGCCACGTCAACAATGTGGTCTATTACAGCTGGTTCGACACCGTGGTCAATCAGTTCCTGATCGAAAACGGCGCGCTCGACGTCGGGCATAGCCAGGTGATCGGCCTGGTCATTGAAACGCAGTGCGCGTATTTTGCCTCGGTCGCCTTTCCGGACCGCATTACCGCCGGCGTGTGCGTCTCCAAGCTGGGCAACTCCAGCGTGCGCTATGAAGTCGGCATCTTCCGCAATGGCGAAGAGAAGGCTTCGGCGCAGGGACATTTCGTGCACGTCTACGTCGACCGCGACACGCGCCGGCCCGCCGCCTTGCCCGCCGAGTTGCGCAGCCTTTTGCAAACCATCGAAAATTCCTCCAAATGATACAGAGTGACCAACAGCAAGCCGTCGATGCGGCCATCACCTCGCGCCGGTCGATCCGCGCGTTCTTGCCCACGCCAGTGGCGCGCGAAGACGTCGAAGCCATTTTGCAGGTTGCGGCGCGCGCGCCTTCGGGCACCAATACCCAACCGTGGAAGGTGTACGTGCTGACCGGGGCGATCAAGGAGCGCCTGTCCGACGCCATCGTCGCGGCGCATGACGACCCTGCTGTTGCTGGCCAGCATACCGAGGAATATCACTATTACCCGCGCGAATGGGTCTCTCCCTACATTGACCGCAGGCGCAAGGTGGGCTGGGATTTATATGCCTTGCTCGGCTTGACGCGCGAAAACAAGGCCGGCATGCACGCCCAGCATGGGCGCAACTACCGTTTCTTCGATGCACCGGTCGGCTTGATTTTCACCATGGACCGCATCATGGAACAAGGTTCATGGCTCGACTATGGCATGTTCTTGCAAAGCGTCATGGTCGCAGCGCGCGGCCGCGGACTCGACACCTGTCCGCAGGCCGCCTTCACGCAGTACCACAAAATCATCGCCGACATCCTGCAACTTCCTGCCAGCGAACGCGTCGTATGCGGGATGTCATTGGGCTATGCGGATTTGGACAGGATCGAGAACACCCTGATCACCGAGCGCGAACCGGTGGCGGGCTTTGCCAGGTTCCTGGAATAGTTCTTGCTCGTGGGCATATGTTGTCGTCCGGTTTCTTTTTGTTGAGAAAATTAACAGACAATTAAGAAACAAGTTTGCGCATTCGGCAATTTTGGCTAATGGAATTGTTTAATTCTTTGCGCTAACTATCTAATTTGCTTGCAGATTTTCGTGGTTTTGCTACACTGCAAGTTAATTTTCGACGCAGTGTTGCGGGAGTTTTTCATGGTCAAGTTATCGCCGGCTTTGTTTGTTTCCTTATTGCTCGTCATGTTCGGCGTGACCAATGCTTTTGCGGCCGACGACGATGACGATGCACCGGTCAAGCATACCAAGAAGCCCGCGCACCACGTGGTGCACCAAAGTGCGGCAGAAGCGTCTGGCCACACGGCCGCGCGCCGCGTCACCTATAAGGGCCGCCATCACGTCATGCTGCAGCGTGCGTCCTATGCGGTCGAAACGGTGGGCGACGCCGAAGGCTTGAACCACGTGCACGATGCGCTTGCCTTGCAATCCAACGTTGCGCTGGTGCTCGATCAATCGAGTTCCGAAGTCCTGTTCGACAAGAACGCCGACGTGGCGCTGCCGATCGCATCGATTACCAAGCTGATGACGGCGCTGGTCGTGGTCGAAGCCAAGCAGGACATGAACGAAGTGCTGGAAATCACCGACGAAGACGTCGACCGCGAAAAGTTCAGCTCCTCGCGCCTGCGTCCCGGCGTGCGCATGACGCGCGGCGACATGCTGCATATCGCGCTGATGAGTTCGGAGAATCGCGCCGCTCATGCGCTCGGCCGCAACTATCCGGGCGGCCTGGCCGCTGCTGTCGCGGCGATGAACGCCAAGGCCAAAGAGTTGGGCATGAACGATACGCACTACGTCGAGCCGACCGGCTTGTCGGTGCAAAACGTGGCTTCCGCACGCGACCTGGCCAAGCTGGTCGCCGTCGCGCAAAAGCAGCCGCTCCTGTGCGAATACTCGACCGATCCGAAATTCGCGGTGGCCGTGAACGGCCGCGAAATGGAATATCACAGCTCGAACCACCTGACCTCGAATCCGACCTGGGACATCGTGCTGCAAAAGACCGGCTTCATCAATGAAGCGGGGCATTGCCTGGTGATGCGCGCCATGATCGAAGGCCGCGCCGTGGTGATGGTGTTCTTGGATGCCAAGGGCAAGTATTCCGGCATGGGCGACGCGACGCGCATTCGCAAATGGCTGGAGAACATCAAGCTGAGCCCGATGCATACGGGTGTGGCGCAGCAGGGTTGAACCACGGGCGTTCAAGAAATGAAGGCGGGCTTGATGCCCGCCTTTTTCATTGTGGTTTTGTAGGTTGGCGCTGAGCGCAGCGAAGCCCAACGTACCTGCGTATCCATGATTGCCGAAGGTGTTTGTGCGAGCGCCGGATGTTGGGCCGGGCATCGCTATGCATCGCTGCGCTCAGCACCAACTTACCAAGCTCGCGTGCTACACCGGCGCGTAGCCCAGCACTTCCGAAATTTGGTTCGCCGTCGAAATCAGATCATCCAGCCATTCTTCCTGCAAGCGGTCGGCCGGGGCCGAGATCGACAGGCCGGCGATGAGCTTGCCGCTGTCGTCGCGGATGCCGGCGGCCATGCAGCGTACGCCCAGTTCCAGTTCTTCGTTGTCGCGCGCATAGCCGCGCGCGCGCACCAGGCTCAGTTCGCGCTCCAGGCGTGGCAGATCGGTAATCGAGTTCTTGTTGTGGCCGGCTAAGCCGGTGCGCGTGGCATAGGAGCGCACGGCCTTGGGATCGTCGACCGAGAGGAACAGCTTGCCGGTCGAGGTCAGGTGCAGCGGCGCGCGGCCGCCGATGGCGCGCACCACCTGCATGCCGGAACGTTCGGAAAAGGCGCGGTCGATGTAGACGATTTCATCGCTCTGGCGCACCGAGAGGTTGATGGTCTGGGCCGTCTTGCGGTGCAGGCTGCGCATGAAATCGAGAGCGGCTTCGCGCACGTTCAGGCGGCTCTTGACGATATTGCCCAACTCCAGCAGGCGCATGCCGAGGCGGTAGGTGCCGGGTTCGGCGCGGTCGACGAAGCGTTTCAGCACCAGGTCGTTCAAGATGCGGTGCGCGGTCGATGGGTGCAGCCCGGTCTGGCTCGACAGATCCTTGAGGCTGGCCGGGTCGGGATGGCCTGCCAGCGCATCCAGCAGCGACACCATGCGCTCGATGACCTGGATCGAGGTTTTGTCGTTGTCGCTATCGACTATTTTGCTTTCGGCATTTTTCATATCGTGGTTGGTGCGATGCAATATCCTCACTCTCTTTATACCACAATGTGAAAAAATCAAAAAGATCGATGTGGTTTTCCGCTACGCAGTCCATCGCGATCGGGTGATGAAATTATCTATTGCACGTGCAGCAATTGCTTATAATCCAAGCTTTCCGAACTGATGAGCGCAGAACCACTATGGAAATAGCCCGCAGCCTGCTTGGCATGGCCATATTGCTGCTGGTTGCCTTTGCCATTTCCAATAACCGCGGCGCCATCAAGCTGCGCACCGCCGCCAGCGCCTTGCTGGTGCAAATCGCCATCGGGGCGCTGATTCTGTTCATTCCACTCGGAAAACAGGCCTTGGCCGGCATTGCGCAGACGGTCAATCAGGTGCTGGACTATGGCAATCACGGGATTGCCTTCATGTTCGGCGGCTTGGTCGACGGCAAAATGTTCGCGTTGTTCGGCAATGGCGGCTTCGTCTTTGCCGTGCGCGTGCTGCCGATGATTATTTTCATGACGGCGCTGATCTCGGTGCTGTACTACCTCGGCATCATGCGCTGGGTCGTGACTTTGCTCGGCACCTTGTTCCACAAGCTGCTGGGCGTGTCCCGGATTGAATCGTTCTCGGCGGTGACGACGATTTTCCTGGGGCAAAGCGAGATGCCGGCCGCGGTGAAGCCCTTCATCAAGGACATGAACGGGCCGGAACTATTCGCCGTCATGGCCAGCGGCATGGCGTCCGTGGCGGGGTCGGTGCTGGCCGGGTATGCCGGCCTGGGCGTGAAGATGGAGTATCTGATCGCGGCCTCGTTCATGGCTGTGCCCGGCGGCCTGTTGTTTTCCAAGATCATTTGCCCGAGCACCGAGGCGAGCCGGGTGCAGGTTGTGGGCGCCGGCTTCGATGAGAAGCGCGCGGCCAACCTGATCGAGGCGGCGGCCTCGGGTGCGGCGGTCGGCTTGAGGATCGCCGTCAATGTCGGTGCCATGCTGATTGCCTTCATCGGCTTGATCGCTTTGTTGAACGGTCTGGTCGGCGGTGTGGCCGGGTGGCTCGGTTATTCCGGCGTGACGCTGGAAACCATGCTGGGGCAGGTATTTGCTCCGCTGGCCTGGCTGATCGGCGTGCCTTGGGAGAATGCCTCATTGGCGGGAAACTTCATCGGGCAAAAGATCATTCTCAATGAATTCGTGGCCTACAGCACGCTGGCGCCATACCTGCAGGATGCCGTGACCGTGCAGGCGGCCGGCTTGCCGCTGCTGGACGCGCGGACCATTGCCATAGTCTCGTTTGCGCTGTGCGGCTTCGCCAACCTGGCGTCGATCGCGGTCTTGACCGGCGGCTTTTCCGCCGTGGCGCCGGAGCGCCGTTCCGAAGTGGCGCGCTATGGCTTGCGCGCGGTAGCCGCCGGCACGCTGTCGAATCTGATGAGTGCGGCCATCGCCGGTGTCTTTCTTTCCCTGCACTGATTTTCCACCCGACCAAGGAAGGCCACATGCCCTATCAGAATTTGATCGATGCAGCCCGCACGGCACGGTTGTCGGCCTATGCACCATACTCGAAGTTCCAGGTGGGCGCGGCGCTGCTGTGCAATGACGGCAGGGTATTTTGCGGCTGCAACGTGGAAAATGCTTCGTACGGGTTGTGCAATTGCGCCGAGCGCACCGCGTTCTTCAGCGCGATCGCGGCCGGATATCGGCCCGGCGACTTCAGCGCCATGGCGGTGGCCGGCGATACCGATGGCCCCATCGCGCCCTGCGGCGCCTGCCGCCAGGTGATGCTTGAGCTGGGCGGCCCGCAATTGGCGGTGGTGCTGTGCAATCTCAAGGACGGCGTTCGCGTGACGACGGCGGCGGCGCAATTGCCTGATGCGTTTTCTCTTGGCGACTTGTGACGCGCGGCTTGCCGGCATGAAGGGCGGGGTGGCGGGATGACGGCATCTTCATGGCGCGATGGCGCCCCTGCCGGTATGATTGCAGGGTATTTCCAATTGGAGACGACATGCGCGTTGGCCTGTTCTACACCTGCCTGATCGATACGATGCGGCCCGAGATCGGGTTTTCCGTGTTGAAGCTGCTCGAATCCGCCGGCTGCGAAGTCGTGGTGCCGGAGGGCCAGACGTGCTGCTCGCAGCCGGCTTACAATTCGGGCGACCGCGAAGGGGCCTTGGCGCTGGCGGTCAAGTTCCTCGGCGAATTCGAGGATGTCGATTACATCGTGATTCCTTCCGGCTCGTGCGGCGGCATGGTGCGCGTGCATTACGCCGACCTGTTCGCCGACGACGCCATGCTGATGGCGCGCTATGAGCTGATCTTGCCGCGCATCTTCGAGCTGACCGAATTCCTGCATGACGTGCTGCGGCTCGATGCCGCGTCCGTCATCGGCCAGAGCGGTTTCACCGGCCGCGTGACTTACCATGATTCGTGCTGCGGTTTGCGCGAACTCGGCGTGGAGGCGCAGCCGCGCGCCTTGCTCTCCCATGTGCCGCACCTGCAAATGCGCGAGATGAAGGATTGTCGCAATTGCTGCGGCTTCGGCGGCACCTTCTCGCTCAAGTATGGTGCTGTATCGACTGCCATCGTGGATGAGAAATGCGCCAGTATCCATGCCTCTGGAGCCGATGCCGTGGTGCTGGGCGACCTGGGTTGCATGCTCAACATCGAAGGGCGGCTGCGCCGCGAAGGCGATTTGCATACGCGCGTGCTGCACGTGGCGCAAGTGCTCGCAGGGGATGTGTGATGGGAGCGATCTGATGCAAATCCAGTCGATGCACTTCAAGGCGCGCGCCGGCGAAAAGCTGGCCGACCTGCGTTTGCAGCAAAATCTCAAGAAGCTTGCGACCAAGTTCGTGACGGGGCGCGCCAATGCGATCACGGAGTTGGACGACTTCGAAGGCACGCGCGATGCGGCGGTGGAACGGCGCATGCGCGCCATCGAGAATCTCGATGTCTGGCTCGATACCTTCGAGCGCGAAGCAACGCGGCGCGGCGTGACGGTGCTGTATGCGGAGACGGCCGACGAGGCAGCGGGCCTGGTGGTGGAGATCGCCAAGAAACACGCAGTGAAAAAGGTCATCAAGACCAAGTCCATGGTGTCGGAAGAGATGAATCTGAACTATGCGCTTGAGGCGGCCGGCATTGAATCGATCGAGACCGATCTGGGCGAATATATATTGCAGATCAATGACAACGAGCCGCCGTCGCACATCATCGCGCCGGTGGTGCACAAGGACAAGGAGCAGGTGGCCGAACTGTTTGCGCGCGTGCATCACCGCCCGCCCCTGGCCGACATCGATCAGATGGCGCACGAGGCGCGTGAAGTCTTGCGTCCGCAGTTTCTTTCGGCCGAGATGGGGGTGACAGGCGGCAATTTCCTGATCGCCGAGACCGGCTCGGTGGCGCTGGTGACCAACGAAGGCAACGAGGGCATGTGCACCATCATGCCGCCCAAGGTGCATGTGGCCGTGACGGGAATCGAGAAGGTGTTGCCGACGCTGGAAGATCTGGCGACGGTGATGCGCTTGTTGCCGCGCTCGGCCACGGGGCAATCGATCTCGAATTATTTTTCGCTCCTGACCGGGCCTGCGGCCCAGGGCGAGCGCGACGGGCCGGAGCATATGTATGTGGTGCTGGTCGATGCCGGCCGCACCGGCCTGATCGGCGGCGAATTCCAGGACATGCTGCGCTGCATACGCTGCGGCGCCTGCATGAACCATTGCCCGGTGTACCAGAAGATAGGCGGGCACGCCTATGGCTGGGTGTATCCCGGGCCGATGGGCAGCGTGTTGACGCCGTCCTACATCGGCGTGGAAAACGCGCTTGATCTGCCGCAGGCGTCCACCTTGTGCGGCGAGTGCCATGTCGTTTGTCCTGTTAAAATCCCGCTGCCCGACCTGTTGCGCAAATTGCGCGAAAAGCAGTTTGCGGGGAGAATGCGGCCTGGCATGGAATATGTCGGCCTGGCGATCTGGGGCTTTGTGGCGCAAAGGCCGGCGCTGTATGCCGTGGCGACAAGCATTGCCGCGCGTGCCATGAAGTTGCTGGGTGGCGGGCGCAAGCTGATTTCTTATCTGCCGTTTGCCGGAGGCTGGACCGATACGCGCGATATGCCCGCGCCCTCGGGCAAGACCTTCCGCGAACTTTACCGACAACGAAAGTCAAAATAGCATGAATAATGTTGAAGACCCCGCGATCGAAACCGAGGTCATGCCTGTTTCGGAGTTCAAGAGCAAGAGCGGCGTCAAGCGCGTCTTCTCGGCGTTTATCTATTCGCTCGACGGCTTGCGCGAAGCCTGGCGCATCGAGCATGCGTTCCGCCAGGAATTGGTGCTCGTCATCATTGCGTCAGTGATTGCGCTGTGCCTGCCGGTGACGCCTTTCGAGAAGCTGATTCTGATCGGCGTGTTCGTCGAGGTGCTGATCGTGGAGTTGCTCAATTCCGCCGTCGAAGCCGTGGTGGACCGCGTGTCGCTGGAGCGCAATCCCTTGTCGAAGAATGCCAAGGACTTCGGCAGCGCGGCGGTGTTGCTGTCGATTTCGCTGGCGCTGGCGACCTGGGCGGTGATCTTGATTCCGCGTTTCATGCATTGATTCCTGCCGTGAATGTGAAAAGCGCATAAGGATGCGCGAAAGCATTCGTTCTCTATTCGTGTTGATGTCGCTACGCTGGAAACCTTCCATACAGTGACATCAGCGACATGACGCAACTGCACGCGTTACATACCTATCTCGAACGCCTGCGCGACGCCGGCCCGGACGCCTCGATCTGGAGTGCGCATGAAGGCAAGGTGGTGGGGCGCTTTTTCCGCGCCAGGCTGACCAGCGTGTTCCAGGCGGTGCGCGAGATCGATTCGGGGCGGGCGGTCGGCTTTGAAGGGTATGTCCGCAACGACGCGGAAGGCGATCAAGGACTCTCGCCATGGCGCGTGCTGGATCAGGCGGCGGGCGACAGCGACTCCATTGCGCTGGACCGATTGTGCCGCGTGCTGCATGCGGTGAATTTTTTTCGCCAGCCCGAGGCTGCCGGACGCGACTTGTACCTGAGCGTGGATACGCGGCTCTTGTCCGGCGTGGGCAGCAATCACGGCATGGCCTTCCTGCAGGTGCTGCGCCGGCTCGAATTGCCGCAGCGGCAGATTGTGCTGCAATTGCCTGCGGTGCCGCCGGAGCAGAACTGGCTGCTGAATTATGTGTCGGACAATTACCGCCGCAACGGCTTCCGCCTGGCCGTGCGCGCCAACGATTTGCGCCATGCCGCTTACCTGCTGGACCACGTGCGGCCCGACGTCATCAAGCTTGACGTACGCCACGCGGCATTGCGCGATGAAGCGCTCACTTTGCTGCGCGATGCCGCTGGGCGTGGCGTCAAGCTGGTGTTCAACAAGGTTGATTCGACCGAGGTCGCCGCGCCGCTGGCTGAATTGGCCACGCTGTCGGGGCTGACTGTTTTTGCGCAGGGTTTTCTGTGGGACGTGCCGCGTGCCGCGCTGGCGCGTGCCGAGACGGTAGAATATCTTTCCGCTCTCGAAGGCATTTGATCGAATTCATCATGCGACCCTTGCAACAATCGCAGTATCGCGTTTTGACGCTGCCGGGCCTGTATGGCAGCGGCGCGGAGCACTGGCAATCGCGCTGGGAGGCTTTGCATCCCTGGTTCGAGCGCGTGGAGCAGGACGATTGGGATACCCCCGATCTGCCGCGCTGGGCCGACAAGCTGGAGCAGGCTTTGCGCGCCTCGGACCAGCCGGTGCTGATTGCCGCGCACAGCTTTGGCTGTTTGACGACGGTGCATGCGGCGGCGCGCGGCGCGCCCAATATTGCCGGGGCGCTGATGGTGGCGCCGGCTGATCCGGACAAGTTCGGCCTGGTCGATGTGCTCAGTGGGCGCGCGCTCACTTTCCCCGCGATCGTTCTCGGCAGCACCACCGACCCCTGGATGCGCGAAGAACGCGCTTCCTACTGGGCCAGGCAGTGGAACGCGCAATATCGCTGCCTGGGCGCAGTGGGCCACATCAATGCCGAAACCGGCCTGGGTGATTGGGACTATGGTTTGAGCTTATTGCAGATGCTTGTGGACAATATTCAAAATTCATCTAAAGACATATCAAAAAATTCGTTCTGTTTATAACAAACTGGTGTAATTATTTGACCTTGATATCTGAATTGGTAATAAGGGGTCGATATGTCGTTTGTGAAAACAGAGAATGTTCTTCGCGGTAACCGGGTGTTGGCAGATATTGGCTTGCCCGGGGGGCGGCCATGAATTTCCAGCAATTGCGTTCAATCCGCGAAACCGCGCGGCGCGGCTACAACCTCACTGAGGTGGCCAATGTGCTGTTCACCTCGCAGCCCGGCGTGAGCCGCCAGATCCGCGAGCTGGAAGAAGAACTCGGCGTGGAAATCTTCGAACGCAACGGCAAGCGGCTGACCGGGCTGACCGATCCGGGCAAGGGTATTTTGCCCATCATCGACAGGCTCTTGCTTGAGGCGGAAAACCTGCGCCAGGCCAGCAAGGAGTTTTCCGGTGAAACCAAGGGCACCTTGACTGTTGCGACAACCCACACCCAGGCGCGCTACGTGCTGCCGCAGGTGGTGCAGGCCTTTCGCAGTGCTTTCCCGGATGTGCGCGTGGCCTTGCAGCAGAGCGCGCCTGAGCACATCGCGGAATGGGTTCTGTCAGGCAAGGCCGACATCGGTATCGCCACCGAGGGCTTGAGCCAGTTCGACGACCTGGTGTCTTTCCCCTGCTACACCTGGAATCACGTGGTGGTGGTGCCTTTGGGCCATCCGCTGTTGGCCTTTGAGCGAATCGATCTGGCGCAACTGGCGGCTTATCCCTTGATCACTTATGACGTCGGCTTCACCGGACGCGGCCATATCGATGAGGCATTCAAGCAGGCCGAACTTGACACCGACATCGTGTTGACGGCGATGGATTCGGACGTGATCCAGAAATATGTGGCGCTGGGTCTCGGCGTCGGCATCGTGGCGTCGATGGCGGCCGAGGAGGGCAAGGAAAAAGGCTTGTGCGCGATCGATGCGACGCACTTGTTCGCATCGAACGTCACGCGGCTGGCGGTGCGGCGCGGGGCTTACCTGCGTTCGTATGCCTACGATTTCATCTTGCGCTTTGCGCCGGAATTGAAGTTGGCCGAGGTGCAGCAGGCGGTGAGCATCTAGTCACTTACGGTTGTATCGCCTTGTGCGCCGTCTGCTTGGCCTTGATTTCCGCGATCACGCGCCCCATCGCTGCGCCGCGCCGCTGCGTCAGCGGATGCAGGGCGACATAGGCGTCGGCCGGGCCGCCTTGCGTAGCGATGCGGGCCCAGAATCTGGGGTATGCCTCGAAGGGGTAGGCGGCGCGTGCCAGCATGAGTAGCGCGCGTTTGTCGGCAGCCATATCGGATTCCTCGCCGGGCGGCTTGATCTGGCTGAGCTTGTCGAGCTCCGGATGCACGTGCGAGAGGTTGTCGATGATTTCTGCCGCGGTGTTGGCGGCGTGCAGCTTGTTCGAGCGCATGAGCGCATTGCGCGCCATTTCGCCGGCGATCACCATCGCCAAGTCGTCATCCGAGGCGAATGCTTTGAGAGTACCGCGCGTCAGCAGCACACGCCGGCCATCTGCATAGGCATTGACGGCATCAGTATTGCCGAGTTCCATGCTGAAGGCGCAGGCATGCGTCAACGGCACTTTCAGCGATATGTCCTGGCCGTTGCGGTTGACCATGATGCCGACCGTGGTCTTTTCCGCCAACAGCGAGACGAGCACACCGTGCGCCTGCATTTCGGCGCTCGGACCTTGCGGCAATTGCACCTCGCCGATGGCGACGAGTTTGTCGCCGCTTTTCAGACCGACTGAGGCGGCGCCGCTGCCGGGCGTTACGCCCATAATCTGCAGTTGTTCGCCCAGGCCGAGGACCTTGGCGGCGCTATCGATGAACTCATTGGTGTACGAATATTTGTTCTTGGCGGTGAAGCCGAGCAGGTATTGCGCCTGGCACATATTCGTGTTGTTGAGCAGGAGCGGTGCCGCGACACGGTAGAGACGCTCTTGCATCGTGACGAGTTCCTGGAAGGCGGCGTTGCGCGCCAGCTCGGCGGAATTGTCGGGCGCGGGGGCCGGCGGTGGCGCCTTGGGTTGTTGCACCACCGGGGGCGGCGGGGGCGGCGTCTGGCAGGCGCCGAGAAAGGCGATCAGGAGGAGTAGGGCAAACTTTGGCAGTCGATACGAAGTCGTTCTGGTCATGATGGTTTGTTTTGTCTTCCTCGGACGGGGAGGCGTCTCGAATTATTGTTTTCCGGTGCTGCCGAATCCGGCGGCGCCGCGCGCGCTGGCGTCGAAGTCTTCCACCACGTTGAAGCCGACTTGCAGCACCGGTACGATCACCAGTTGCGCCAGGCGGTCCATCGGTTGCAGGGTGAACGCTGTGTTCCCGCGATTCCAGGTGGAAACCATCAATTGGCCTTGGTAATCAGAGTCGATCAGGCCGACCAAGTTCCCCAGGACGATGCCGTGCTTGTGGCCCAGGCCGGAGCGCGGCAGGACCATGGCGGCGTAGCCGGGGTCGGCGATGTGGATCGCCAGGCCGGTGGGGATCAGGTGGGTTTCGCCGGGTTCGAGAGTCAGCGCAGCATCGAGGCAGGCGCGCAAGTCCAGGCCGGCACTGCCGGCAGTGGCGTAGGCCGGCAGGAAATCTTTCATGCGAGGGTCGAGGATTTTGAGGTCGATGGTTGTCATGGATGCGGTATTTTTCAAAGGCTTTATGTTTTGCTCCCCTCGCCCGCAGGCGGGAGAGGGGCCGGGAGTGAGGGAGATGGCGGGATGGCTAGAATCTTAAGGCATGGAGCCGGCGTATTTTCACTGAATTGGCGTAAGCGGCGCATGACGTCCCTCACCCCCAGCCCCTCTCCCGCCTGCGGGCGAGGGGAGTCTGGCCGTCGCGTATCATGCAGTTAGGCGTTCCCTCATACTGATTTCACCCGACACGCCGCACGATCTCGGCGATCAATTGCCGCGCCAGCTTTTGCTTGTCGGCCTTGGGCAGGTGGGTGTGGCCGTTGTCGTCGAACAGCATCAGTTCGTTTTCATCCTTGCCGAAGGTATTGTGGCCGATGTTGCCGACCAACAGCGGCACGCCCTTCCTCTTGCGTTTCTCTTCGCCATAGCGCATCAGCTGTTCCGATTCGGCGGCGAAGCCGACGCAATAGGGGCGGTTGGGCAGGGTGGCGACTTCGGCCAGGATGTCGGGATTGAGTTCGAATTCGATCTGCGGGAAGCCGCCTTGTTCGTCCTTCTTCATCTTTTGCTCGCTGATCTTGGCCACGCGCCAGTCAGCTACGGCGGCCACGGCGATGAACACGTCCTGGCCGGCCACGTGCGACATGACCACGCCGTGCATCTGCTCGGCGGTTTGCACGCTGATGCGGTGCACGCCTTGCGGTGTAGCCAGTGCGGTGGGGCCGGAGATCAGCATGACCTCGGCGCCGGCTTCGCGCGCGGCGCGCGCAATGGCGTAACCCATCTTGCCCGAGGAGAGATTGGTGATGCCGCGCACCGGGTCGATCGGTTCGAAGGTTGGGCCGGCGGTGACGAGCACGCGTTTGCCGACCATGATCTTGGGCTGGAACGTGGCAACGATGTCTTCCAGAAGCTGTTCGGCTTCGAGCATGCGGCCCATGCCGGTTTCGCCACATGCCTGCTCGCCCGCTTCGGGGCCGAGGACTGCAATGCCGTCTTCCTTCAATTGCCTGACGTTGCGCTGCGTGGCCGGGTTTTGCCACATCTCGACGTTCATGGCCGGGGCCACCATCATGGGCAACATGGCCGGGCGCGCCAGGCAGAGCGTGGAGAGCAGGTCATCTGCGGCACCATGCGCCAGCTTGGACATGAAGTCGGCCGAGCACGGGGCGATGACGATGGCATCGACGTCGCGCGTCAGGTCGATGTGCGGCATGTTGTTGGGGATGCGTGCATCCCACTGATCGACGTAGACGGTGCGGCCCGTGAGCGCCTGCATCGTCACCGGGGTGATGAATTGCGTGGCGGCTGCAGTCATGACGACTTGCACCGTCGCCCCGGACTTCGACAAGCCGCGCGCCAGTTCGGCGGCCTTGTAGCAGGCGACGCCGCCGGTCAGGCCAAGGACGATTCGTTTGCCAGCCAGTTCCATGCTTTCTCCGGTGTCAGTGCAACAACATTAGTTTAACAGTTGTGTCCTGCGATGTGTCTCTACTATTTTCTGCCGGCGCCTGCACGGTGCGCCACAAGCATGTAGGCCGGTGCGCAGGTTGGTGCTGAACAAAGCGAAACCCAGCGTAGCCGGCTCCAACAAGCGCGCTTGCAGCACCACCGTCCGATGTTGGGCTTCACTTTGTTCAGCGCCAACCTACTCGCCTACTCGTTTACGCGGCGGAATTCGTCGAAGATGAACAGGATGACGCCGAGCGTGAGCGCGCTGTCGGCCAGGTTGAAGGCGGGGAAGCTGTGGCTCTCCCAGTGGAATAGCAAAAAGTCGACCACCCGGCCCGAGAGCACGCGGTCGACCAGATTGCCCACTGCGCCGCCCAGGATCAGCGCCAGCGACCAGCAGAATAGCGTCTTGCCGGCGTTGCGCTCCAATTGATACAGCACGAAGACCACGGCGACGATGGCCAGGGCGATGAAGGCGTAGCGCTGCCAGCCCGATTCGGCGGCCAGGAAGCTGAAGGCCGCACCGCGGTTGTAGGCCAGGGTCAGGTCGAAGAAGGAGGCGATGCGGCTGATTTCGCCTTCGTGGAGCGTGCGGGTGATGGTGATCTTGCTGATCTGGTCGAGCAGGACCACGATGAAGGACAGGCCTAGCCAGATGGCGATGCCTGAGGTGGATTTGGATTGGGTGGGGATGCGGGTGGGTTTGGTGGCCATTGTTCTATCGCTGCAAAAGTTCCCCTCGCCCGCAGGCGGGAGAGGGGCTAGGGGTGAGGGCGGTTGTGATCCGGCTGCGTTATTGCAAACTCAAAGAACGCCAAAGCATCGACGTTCGAAGCTTGGATGAACGCAGCCAGAGTACGGCGTCCCTCACCCCCGGCCCCTCTCCCGCCTGCGGGCGAGGGGTGTGGTGGTTTACGCGAACGTGCGCGCTTCGCCTTCGCCGAACTGATTGCTCACGCAGCGTCCGCAAATGCCCGGATGCGCGGCGTCGCTATTGACGTCGGCGCGGTAGTGCCAGCAGCGTTCGCATTTCTCGTGCGTCGAGGCCGCCACCGTCAGCGCGAAGCCGGCGCTGCTGTCGTCGGCGAACTTTTCGGTGACGATTTCGGCGCTGCCTGCCTGGCCCAGCGTGTGCAGGTCGGCGCGCGAGACGATCAGCACGAATTTCAAGTCGTCGCCTACGCTCTTCAACGCCTCATAAATGCGGCCTTCGGCGTAGACGTCGACTTCGGCTTGCAGCGACGAGCCGACCTGGCCCGATACGCGCACTTCCTCGATGCGGCGCATCGCTTCGGCACGCACGCGGCGGATCAAGTCCCACTTCGCGGCCAGCGCATCGCTGTCGGACGACTTCGGCAGTTCGTAATACGTCTGCGTGAAGATGGTCTGGCCGGCGGCCTCATACTCTTCCTTGCCGGCGAAGAAGGACCAGGCTTCTTCGGCGGTGAAGGAGAGGATGGGTGCCATCAGGCGCAGCAGCGCATGCGTGACGTGCCAGATCGCGGTCTGGGCCGAGCGGCGCGCCTTGGACGTGGTGCCGCAGGTGTAGAGCCGGTCCTTGAGGATGTCGAGGTAGAAGCCGCCGAGGTCTTCCGAGCAATACATTTGCAGCTTGGCCACGACCGGGTGGTATTCGAAGATCTCGTAGTGCGCCAGCACTTCTTCCTGCAAGGCCGCCATGCGGGCGATGGCGTAGCGGTCGATCTCGCTTAGCTGATCGAGCGGCAGTGCATCCTTCTTCGGATCGAAGTCCGAGGTATTCGCAAGCAGGAAGCGCAGCGTATTGCGGATGCGGCGGTAGCTTTCCGTGACGCGCTTCAAGATTTCTTCGGAGATCGAGAGTTCGCCCGAATAGTCGGTCGCGGCGACCCACAGGCGCAGGATTTCGGCGCCCAGCGTATCGGCGATCTTTTGCGGCGCGACCGTGTTGCCGACCGACTTCGACATCTTCTTGCCGTCGCCATCGACCACGAAGCCGTGCGTGAGCAGGGCCTTGTAGGGCGCGCAGCCGTTCAACATGGACGAGGTCAGCAGCGACGAGTGGAACCAGCCGCGATGCTGGTCCGAGCCTTCGAGATACAAGTCGGCCGGGAAGTGCGATTGCGCCGCATGCGAGCCGCGCAGCACCGTTTGATGCGTGGTGCCGGAATCGAACCAGACGTCGAGCGTATCCTTGTTCTTGACGTAGTGATCGGCCTCGTCACCGAGCAGTTCGCGCGCGTCGAGCGCTTGCCAGGCTTCGATGCCGCCTTGCTGCACGCGCTGGGCTACCTGCTCCAGCAATTCCTGCGTGCGCGGATGCAACTCGCCCGTTTCCTTGTGGATGAAAAACGCCATGGGCACGCCCCATTGACGCTGGCGCGACAGCGTCCAGTCCGGCCGGTTGGCGATCATGCCGTGCAGGCGCGCCTTGCCCCAGGCGGGGAAGAAGGCGGTTTCATCGATGCCGCGCAGGGCTGTTTCGCGCAGGGTGGCGCCACCGTCCTTGGGCGTCAGGTCCATGCCGGCGAACCATTGCGAGGTGGCGCGGTAGATGATGGGCGTCTTGTGGCGCCAGCAGTGCATGTAGCTGTGGTCGAACATCACCAGCTTGAACAGCGAGCCGACTTCATCGAGCTTGGCGCAGATCGGCTTCGACGCTTCCCAGATCGTCATGCCGGCGAAGAAGGGCAGCCAGGAGGCGTATTTGCCGTCGCCCATGACGGGTTTGAGGATGTCGTCGTCCTTCATGCCGTGCGCTTTGCATGAGATGAAGTCGTCCAGGCCGTAAGCGGGCGAGGAGTGGACGATGCCGGTGCCGGTGTCGAGCGTGACGTAGTCGCCGAGATAAACCGGCGAGAGGCGGTCGTAACCCGGATCGGCGGACGCCAGCGGGTGCTTGAAGCTGATCAGCGATAGGGCGTCGCCGCGGGTCGTGGCGATGACCTTGCCCACCAAGCCGTAGCGCTTGAGGCAATCTTCGACCAGGTCCTTGGCCAGCAGCAGCAGAATGGCTTCACCGTTGCGCACGGTTTCCACCAGCGCATAGTCGAACTCGGGATGCACGTTCAGCGCCTGGTTGGCGGGGATGGTCCAGGGCGTCGTGGTCCAGATGACGCAATAGCCCTTATCGACCGGCAGCTTGGGCAGGCCGAAGGCCTTGGCCAATTTTTCCGGTTCCGCGAAGGGGAAGCCGACGTCGATCGCCGGGTCGCGCTTGTCCTGGTATTCCACCTCGGCTTCGGCCAGGGCGGACTCGCAGTTGAAGCACCAGTTGACGGGCTTCAAGCCGCGATAGACGTAGCCCTTGTCGAGCAGTTTGCCCAGGGCGCGGATTTCATCGGCTTCGTTGCCGAAGGCCATGGTCGTATACGGGTTGTCCCATTCCCCCAGGACGCCCAGGCGGACGAAGTCCTTCTTCTGGCGTGCGATCTGCTCGGTGGCGTAGGCGCGCGACTTGGCCAGCACTTCGGCTGTGGGCAGACTCTTGCCGTACAGCTTTTCCATCTGGATTTCGATGGGCATGCCGTGGCAATCCCAGCCCGGCACGTATTGCGCGTCGAAGCCGGCCAACTGGCGCGTCTTGACCACCACGTCCTTCAGGATCTTGTTGACCGCGTGGCCGATGTGGATGTCGCCGTTGGCATAGGGCGGGCCGTCGTGCAGGATGAATTTCTTGCGGTCTTTCGAGGCGGCGCGGATGCGTTGGTAGACCTTGCGTTCCTGCCAGTCCTTGACCCATTGCGGCTCGCGTTTGGCGAGGTCGCCGCGCATGGGGAAGGGCGTTTCCGTCATGTTGACGTGGTGCTTTGCCTTATCGTTTGGATTGGCGGGTTTGTTTGGCTTGTCGGACATAATCAGTTTTCTAAAATTCGGTTGACGTTCGGGGTTCTGGAGAGAACAACAAACGTCAAATTCGGTCGGTCGCCGAAACGGCCAGCGTCGTTTGCTCGAGGAAGAACTGGCGCGCGTGTTGCGCATCGCGTTCTATCGCGGCGGTCAGGGTCGGCAGGTCGACGAACTTTTCCTCGTCGCGCAGTTTTTTCAGGAATTCCACCTTGATCAATTTTCCGTAGCAGGCTTGGTCGTAGTCGAACAAATAGGTTTCCAGCAGCACGCGGCCGGCGTCTTCCACGGTTGGGCGCACGCCCATGCTGGCGACGCCGGCTATGGGTTCCTTGCCCAGGCCGTGCACGCGCACCACGTAGATGCCCGAGAGCGCCGGGCGCTTGTGCGCAATGCGCAGGTTCAGCGTCGGGAAGCCGATGGTGCGGCCGAGCTTCTTGCCGTGTATGACATGACCCGACACGGTGTACGGGTGGCCGAGCAAGGCTTGCGCATGGGCGAAGTCGCCGGCTGCCAAGGCTGCCCGCACGGCCGAAGAGGAGATGCGGATGCCGTCATTGACGACCGTCGGCAGCGCCTGGACCTGGAACCCGTATTGCTTGCCCGCCTCGATCAGTGTTGCTACGTTGCCGGCGCGCTTGGCGCCGTAGCAAAAATCCTCGCCCACCATCAGCCACTTCACGTGCAAGCCCTGTACCAGCACCTTTTCCACGAATTCCTGTGGCGATTGGCCCGAGAAATGGGCATTGAAGTGCTCGACGATGACGCGATTGACGCCGGCGTCGGACAGCGATTGCAGCTTGTCGCGCAGGTTGGCGATGCGCGTCGGCGCCCTCGACAAGTCGCCCGCCAGGTGCGCGAAGAATTCGCGCGGGTGCGGCTCGAACGTCATGACGGCTGCTTCCAGCCCCAAGCCTTCGGCGGCTTCGCGCACGCGCGCAAGCAGAGCCTTGTGGCCCCGGTGCACACCGTCGAAGTTGCCTATCGTGAGCGCACACGGCGCCCGCGATGCGGCATTGGGAAGTCCGCGGAATACTTTCATCTTGGCTAATCTTGCCTGAAAACAGTCGCAAAACCTTAGATTATAGGGGATTCCGTGGCGTAATTAGCCGAAGGCAAGGCAAATCAGGCCCGCACTATCGGTTGCTGCAAGTAGTAGCGCTCCATCAGGTAGTAGAGATCGGGGTAGTCGAGCGCCAATTGAGTGGGGGCGGTGAAGAATACTTCCGAGGCCACGGCGAAGAATTCGGCGGCGTTCTTGCCGGCATAGGGGTCCATCGGCAGCGGGCGTATGCCTTGTTCGTGCAACTGCTGCAACAGGTCGGGCGGCGATTCGGCGGTGATTTGCAAGGGGCGCTCGAAGCTGCGCACGCGGCGGCGGAAGTCCTCGAATGCGGCAGTGAAGACCCGTTGCCAGTGGCCGACTTGCATGCCTTGATGATAAGGCAGCAGGAAGGGCGGACAGCCGTTGGCGCCGCGCCGGCGCATGTCGATCTTGTGCGCGAATTCGTGGATCACGACGTTGCGGCGCGACCAGAAGTCGCTGCCTTCGTCCACGTCTTCCCACGACAGCACGATGGCGCCGCCGGCATCCATGGCTTGCCCGGCCAGGGTTTCGTGCCATTCCTGCACGACGCCCAATTGATCGACCTGCTTTTGCCGCACCACGAAGGCGCCGGGGTAGACCACGACACCGGGAACGTCGTCGTATAGATCGAGCGTGAGATGCAACACCGGCAGCGCGGCCTGGACCATGATGAACACGGCGATGTCGTCGGTGACTTCGAAGCCGCGCGCGCCGGTGATGGTCTTGGTGTGCAGCAATTCCTCGGCCAGGGTTTTGAGGCGGCGCAATTCATCCGGCTTCAGGCGGCGCAGCAGGGCCAGGCGCGCAACGGTGGAGCGCCACAGCGCATCGGGAATTTGCCGCCTTTTGCGGCGGAAAACCTGGCGCAATTTGCGCAGCAATCTCTGCATTATGGGCTTGCCTCCTTAAGAAGCAGTTGCGAAATTAGCCTGGCGTTGTTGCTCCTCCTTGCCGTACAGTCGTACTGTCTTCGTCGTTGCGCCTAGCCAGGCAAATTTCGCAACAGCTTCCAGGGAAGAATAGACCCCAAATGCGAGTGTTTGCAGGGATTTAAAGGGCTGGCCGCGAAAATTACATTTCGCCCCAGGCGGCATTCAAGGCCGCCAGGGCCGCCATGCCGGCGGTTTCGGTGCGCAGCACGCGCGCGCCCATCGATAGGGCAAGTGCGCCATGCTTGGTCGCCAGTTCCTCTTCTCTGTCGGAAAAACCGCCTTCCGGCCCGACCAGGATGGTGACGGCTTGCGGCGGGTGGTGGCGCGCCCAATCGGACAGGCTTTGCTCGGCGCGCGGCGACAGCAGGATGCGCCGGTGCAGATCGTGTTGCGTGATCCATGCGGCGAAGTCGGCCGGTTCGGCCAGGTGGGCCAGGCGGTTGCGGCCGCATTGTTCGGCGGCAGATTCGATAATGCCAGCCCAGTGCGCCAGTTTCTTGCCGGCGCGCTCGCTTGACAGTTTGACCACGCAGCGCTGCGCCGCCAGCGGCTGGATGCCCGCCACGCCCAATTCGACGGCTTTTTGCACGATTTCATCCATTTTTGCCGCTTCCGGCAGGGCTTGGGCGAGCGTGACGGCATAGGGTAGCTCGGCTTCGCGCGGGGTAAAGGTCTTGATTTCCGCCGATGCGCGTTTTTTCGCTATTTCACACAAACTTGCAGTGAACTCGCCCCCTTCGCCGTTGAATAGCGTGATCTGATCGCCAATCGCGAGGCGCAGCACGGTGACATGATGCGCCAGGTGGTCGGGCAAATCGACGATGGCACCGATGGAGAGGGGGTGGGGGTGAAAGAAGCGCGGCATGAAGGAGTGGGTTTGGTGTAATTTTGTTGTGAATTCGATGTGGATGCGCGAAATTGACGCCGATTTGTTCAATGCCGGCGATTCACGCGGCGCCGGTTGCCATTTGTGTCGCCGATGGGCAATCTTGCCTTGATCGCGGAGCCTCTCTGGTAAAATAAGCGGCTTTGCAGCAGTCCGTCAATGCAGTTCGTCCGCAGTTCGTCCGCAATTCGTCAAATATACCCGCCACAAGCGAAGCCATACTGATCATCATGACCCCCAAGCTCTCGACCAAGAAAATGGCCGATGCCATCCGCGCATTGGCAATGGATGCCGTTCAAAAAGCGAATTCCGGGCATCCCGGCATGCCTATGGGCATGGCTGAAATCGCGCTGGCCCTGTGGGTGCGCCATTATCGCCATAACCCGGCCAACCCGCACTGGCTCGACCGCGACCGCTTTTTGCTGTCCAACGGCCATGGCTCGATGCTGCATTATGCGCTGCTGCACCTGACGGGTTACGACCTGTCGATGGACGACATCAAGAATTTCCGCCAGTTGCATTCCAGGACGCCGGGCCACCCGGAAGTCCATATCACGCCCGGTGTCGAGACCACGACCGGCCCGCTGGGCCAGGGCCTCACCAATGCGGTCGGCATGGCGCTGGCCGAGAGTTTGCTGGCGGCGCAGTTCAACCGCCCCGGCTTTGACGTGGTGAACCACTATACCTATGCTTTCGTCGGCGACGGCTGCCTGATGGAAGGGATTTCGCACGAGGCTTGCTCGCTGGCCGGCACGCTGGGCCTGGCCAAGCTGATCGTGCTGTATGACGACAACGGCATTTCGATCGACGGCCACGTCGAGGGCTGGTTCCGCGACGATACGCCCAAGCGCTTTGAAGCCTATGGCTGGAACGTGATTCCCGGCGTTGACGGGCATGACGTCGATGCGGTCGATGCGGCCATTGCCCGTGCCAGGAATTCGGACCGTCCGACGCTGATCTGCTGCAAGACCGTGATCGGCAAGGGTTCGCCCAACAAACAAGGGACCGATGGCGTGCACGGCGCGGCGCTGGGCGACAAGGAAGTGGCCGCCACGCGCGAAGCGCTGGGCTGGACCGAGGCGCCTTTCACGATTCCCGAAGATATCTATCAAGCCTGGGATGCCAAGGCTTCGGGCAAGCTGCTTGAGACCGACTGGAACGCCAAGTTCGATGCCTACCGTGCGCGATTCCCCGAACTGGCCGCTGAACTGTCGCGCCGCATGAAGGGTGATCTGCCATCCGGTTTCGACGCTGCGGTGCAAGGCCTCCTGGCGTCAGTCGTCGACAAGAAGGAAAACATTGCCACGCGCAAGGCCAGCCAGAACGCCATTCAGGCGCTGGCACAAGTGCTGCCCGAATTCCTCGGCGGCTCGGCCGATTTGACCGGTTCGAACCTGACCAACTGGAAGGAATCGGTGCCGCTGCGCGCCGGCCAGCCGGGCAACCACATCAACTACGGCGTGCGCGAGTTCGGCATGAGCGCGATCATGAACGGCGTCGCCCTGCATGGCGGCTTCATCCCGTTCGGCGCGACCTTCCTGACCTTCTCGGATTACAGCCGCAACGCCTTGCGCATGGCTGCACTGATGAAGCAGCGCTCGATCTTCGTCTTCACGCACGACTCGATCGGCCTGGGCGAAGACGGCCCGACGCACCAGTCGGTCGAGCATGTGTCGAGCCTGCGCCTGATTCCCAATCTCGACAACTGGCGTCCGTGCGACACGACTGAAACGGCGGTCGCATGGCAGGCGGCGGTTGCGCGCCATGACGGGCCGACGACGCTGATCTTCTCGCGCCAAAACCTGCCTTTCATGGAGCGCGACGGTGCGCAGATCGCAGCCATCTCGCGCGGCGGCTACGTGCTGCGTGATGCGCCTGGTGCCAAAGCCATCATCATCGCCACCGGTTCCGAAATCGAACTGGCGGTGAAGGCGGCCGATGCCTTGGCGGCCGAGGGCACGCCGGTGCGCGTGGTCTCGATGCCGTCGACCGACGTGTTCGAGCGCCAGGATGCGGCCTATAAGGCCTCGGTATTGCCCAAGGGCTTGCCGCGCGTGGCTGTCGAGGCTGGTGTAACCGACTTCTGGTACAAGTACGTGGGCCTGGAAGGCGCCGTGGTCGGCATCGACACCTTTGGCGAATCGGCGCCGGCCGGCGTGCTGTTCAAGCATTTCGGCTTTACCCCCGAGAATGTTGCCGCTGCCGTCAAGCGCGTCATTGGTTGATTGCCGCGCGGCGGATTTCGGCAGAGAAAGATGACCCAAAGCGTACCAGTGTTGGTTGCCAAAAATGTTAGGATACGTCCGGCAGTGGTGGATGACGCCGCCGCAATCGCGGCGGTGCGCGTCGAAGGCTGGCGCATCACCTATCGCGGCGTGATACCGGATGCCTATCTCGATGCGATGCGCGTCGAGGAAAGCACAGCGCTGTGGGCGCGCATCCTGGCGCAACCTTCGGGCGACAAGCGCATGGTGTTCGTGGCGGAAGATGATGCGGGTGTGCTCGGATTTTCGGCGGCGATGAAGCTGGCGGAACCGAAGTTCGGCGTGAATGCCGAATTGACCGGCATCTACCTGAAGCCGCAGGCGCAGCGCCTGGGTATAGGGCGCAAATTGCTGGCTGCGGCGGCGCGTGCCTGCCTGGCCGAGAATGCTCCTGACATGCTGGTCTGGGTTATCACCCAGAACGAGGCGGCGCGCAAGTTCTATGAGAGCCTGGGCGCGGAATTGATGGCGGGCCAGCCGTTTTCCTGGGATGGGCTGGAGTTGCATGAGACGGGGTATTGCTGGCGCGATTTGACCGCCTTGATCGTCGCCTGCGAGGGGCATTGAGGCGTCGACGGGCTAGTGTCGCGGTCAAAGAGTCGTAGGGTGGGCGGTGCGCCGCCCGGTCTGACCCGCCATGCGCTTCGACCAGCTTCCTTTAGGCGCCGGTGGGTTACGCTTCGCTAACCCACCCTACCTACGGCGAATGCAGAGCCGCCGTCGAAAGAATTTTATTGTTGAACTTGACGTATCTTTGAGGAGAAAACCATGACAGTTCGCGTAGCAATCAACGGCTATGGCCGCATCGGCCGCAACGTTCTTCGTGCCCACTACGAAGGCGGCAAGAAGAATGACATCCAGATCGTCGCCATCAACGATCTGGGCGACGCCAAGTCGAATGCCCACCTGACCCGCTACGACACCGCTCACGGCAAGTTCCCCGGCACGGTCGAGGTCGATGGCGACCACATGATCGTCAACGGCGACAAGATCCGCGTGTTCGCGCAGCGCAACCCGGCTGAAATCCCGTGGGGCGAGTTGAACGTCGACGTGGTGCTGGAATGCACCGGCTTCTTCACCACCAAGGAAAAGGCATCGGCCCACTTGAAGGGCGGCGCCAAGAAAGTCATCATTTCCGCTCCGGGCGGCAAGGACGTGGACGCGACCATCGTCTATGGCGTCAACCATGGCGTGCTGAAGGCGAGCGACACCGTCATTTCGAACGCTTCGTGCACTACCAACTGCCTGGCCCCGTTGGTCAAGCCGCTGCATGACAAGATCGGACTGGTCAACGGCTTGATGACCACGATCCATGCCTACACGAACGACCAGGTGCTGACCGACGTGATGCACGAAGACCTGCGCCGCGCCCGTTCGGCCACCATGAGCATGATCCCGACCAAGACCGGCGCCGCCTCGGCCGTCGGCCTGGTGCTGCCGGAATTGAACGGCAAGCTCGACGGCTACGCCATCCGCGTACCCACGATCAACGTTTCCATCGTCGACTTGTCCTTCGTTGCCGCGCGCGAAACCACGGTCGATGAAGTCAACGCGATCATGAAGGAAGCCGCCGAAGGTCCGTTGAAGGGCATCCTGGGCTACAACACCGATCCGCTGGTCTCGGTCGACTTCAACCACAACCCGGCATCGAGCACCTTCGACGCTACGCTGACCAAGGTTTCGGGCAACCTGGTGAAGGTCTCGTCCTGGTATGACAACGAGTGGGGTTTCAGCAACCGCATGCTCGATACCACGATGGCGTTGATGTCGGCCAAGTAATCCGGCGCGAAGTCATCTAACGGTTTGTAGGTTGGCGCTGAGCGCAAGCGAAGCCCGACATCGGACGGTGGTGCTGCATGCGCGCTTGTTGGAGCCGGCTACGTTGGGCTGCGCTTGCGCTCAGCACCAACCTGCCTTCCGATCGATTTGCTACATGGACGTACAAAAAACGCCCCGCACGCCGGGGCGTTTTGCTATAGTTCCTCTCCATGCATACCCTCGCTATCGTCGGCGCGGGCTATAGCGGCACCATCTGTGCCGTCAACGTCCTGCGTTTGCACGGCGCCACCGCGCCGCAGCCCTTGAAGATCGTCCTGTTCGAACGCCATTCGCGGCATGGGCGCGGACTCGCCTATCGCACCTGGGACGATAATTTCGTCTTGAACGTCCCGGCCGGCAACATGAGCGCGCTGGCCGACGATCCCACGCATTTCGTGCGCTATTGCCAGGGAATCGACCCGGCGTTCAATGCCGGCAGCTTTGTATCGCGCCGCATCTATGGCGATTATCTCGAAGCGACGCTGGAGGAAGCGGCTACCGCCTCGGAAGTCGTGCTCGAACGCGTGCAGGCCGAGGTGACGGCGGTGCGGCGCAAGGATGCCGGGTGGACCCTGGCATGCGCCGAGGGGGAGGAATTTGCCGCTTCGCGCGTGGTGTTGGCTTTCGGCCACTTCGCGCCGCAAAACCCGACCCCGGCCCCGGCAGCCGCATTTCAAAGCGGACCCGGCTACATCGGCAACCCCTGGGATTTTGCCGCGCTCGACCATATCGAAGACGATGCGCCGGTGCTGCTGCTGGGGGCCGCGCACACGGCGATCGATGTGCTGTTCCGCCTGACCAACCGCAGCGAGGCGCGCAAGATTTATCTGGTCTCGCGCCGCGGCCTGTCGCTGCAGGCGCACCGCCAGCATCCGCAGTCGCCGCCGGTGTCGGGCTTTCCATCGTTCTTCGCAGGCTTGGCGCCTACCGTGCGCAACTATTTCCGCGCCTTGCGCCAAGCAACGCGTGAGCGTGTGGCGCAAGGCGGCGACTGGCGCGACGTGGTCAACAGCCTGCGTCCCCACACGGCGGATATCTGGCAGCGCCTGCCGCTGGCCGAGCGGCGCCGCTTCCTGCGGCAGGTCGTGGCGTATTGGGATATCCATCGTCACCGCCTGGCGCCGGTGGCGCATCTGCGCCTGACGCAGATGCTGAAGTCGGGCCGGGTCGAGGCGCTGGCCGGTTATGTGCAAGGCTATGCCGCCGATGCGGCGGGCGTGACGGTGGCGCTGCGCGAGCGCGGCAGTGGCAAATTGCGCCGGATTCGCGTGGCCTGCGTGGTCAATTGCACCGGGCCGAGTTACGACATCGCGCGCATGGATGCGCCGCTGATCGCGCAATTGCGCGACGAGGGTTATCTCAAGCAGGACGCGCTGAAGCTGGGCTTCGAGGTCGATGCCGATTATGGCGTCATCAAGGCGGATGGGCAGGCGGCGCCGGGGCTGTTTTATCTCGGGCCGATGCTCAAGGCGCGCTTTTGGGAAGCGATCGCGGTGCCCGAATTGCGCGGCCACGCGCGTCGGCTGGCGGGTCTCCTGGTCGAAGGATAGCCCTCGTTTCGGTTCCGGCGAGTGTTGGCGTATTGGCCGGAGATTGTTAAATTTTCACTGTTGGTTTTCACAATCCAATCCAGTCAGCAGTTTGGCGAAACGCAGGGAAAATGCGCTTTTCTGCGCCGGAAATGTTAAATATCATTAGATATTTCTTAAGTTAACATTTCCGACATGCTGTTGTCGCTTTCATATGGTAACGTGCGAGCTATCCAACACTATTGCGCATAGCCGACGCTTTTCGCCTGCGAACCGGAACGCCGGTCCGTGCGGCCGGATCCGGGCAGAAAGCGACTATCCATAGCGCCGGCAACGCAGGAAAACGACAGGCCCTACAGTCATGACGCAAAACCAGCAACTCCCGGCCAAGCCCGACGTTCCCGCCAACGATGCGGCGGGTGGCGCCGGCGCCGGCGCCGGCTTTGGCTTGGGTAAGGGCATGGGCGAGGACCAGTTGCATCCCGATCCATTGCTTGATTGCCTGGTCGAGCTGACGCGCATCCACGGGCGCCCCAGCACGCGCGCCGCGCTTTCCGCCGGGCTGCCGCTGTCCAAGCAAGGCTTGACCCCTTCGCTGTTCGCGCGTGCCGCCTCGCATGCGGGCTTTTCGGCCAAGGTGGTGCGCCGGCCCTTGGGCAAGATCGACGCCGCCCTGTTCCCGGTGATATTGCTCTTGGCCGGCGATGAAGCCTGCATCCTGCATAGCTGGGACACCGACACCGGTGAAGCGCGCTTGCTGTTCCCCGATACCGGGCAGGGCGAAGTGACCTTGAAGCGCGCCGAACTGGAGGCGCGCTATGCCGGCGTGGTGATTTTCGCGCGCCCGCGTTTCCGCTTCGACGACCGCACGCCGCCGATTGCCGACGTGCGCGAGCGCCACTGGTTCTGGGGCGCCATCCTCGACCAGCGTTCGATTTTCAAGGACATCCTGGCGGCGGCGCTGTTGATCAATCTGTTCGGCATCGCCATGCCGCTGTTCTCGATGAACGTGTACGACCGCGTGGTGCCGAACTTCGCCGTCGAGACGCTATGGGTGTTCGCCGGCGGGATGACGCTGGTCCTGATCATGGATTACATCATCCGCCTGTTGCGCGGCAAGTTCGTCGATCTGGCCACGGCGCGCGTCGACATCAAGCTTTCAGCCTTGATCATGGAGCGCGTGCTGGGCATGCGCTTGTCGCAGCGGCCGCTGTCGGTGGGCGCGTTCGCCTCGAACCTGCGCTCGTTTGAAATGGTGCGCGACTTCATCGCTTCGGCCACCGTGACGGCGCTGATCGATTTGCCGTTTTCCTTCCTGTTCCTGCTGGCGATCCTGTGGATCAGCTGGCCGCTGGTGTTCATCCCCATCGTCGGCATCATCGTGGTGCTGATCTACAGCTACATCGTGCAGCACCGCATGCGCGGGCTGACCGAAACCACCTTCCGTGCCGCGGCCCAGCGCAACGCCACGCTGGTGGAGAGCCTGACGGCGTTGGAGACCATCAAATCGCACGGCGCCGAGAGCCAGATGCAGGCGCGCTGGGAAAAGACCACGGCCTTTCTCGCGCGCGTCTCGGGCGAGTTGCGCCTGCTGTCGGCTTCGTCGATGAACGGCGCCTCCGGCATCGCCCAATTCGTCAACGTGGCGGTGGTGGTGGCGGGCGTGTACCTGATCCATGAACGCATGTTGACCATGGGCGGACTGATCGCCTCGACCATGCTGGCCGGGCGCGCGATGGCGCCCTTGGGGCAGGTGGTGGGCTTGCTGCTGCAATTCGAGAATGCGCAGAATGCGATGAAGGCGCTGGAGAGCATCATGACCACGCCGACCGAGCGCAGCGACGAGAGCGCTTTCGTGCACCGGCCCGAGCTGCGCGGCGACATCGAATTCCGCGACGTGCATTTTGCCTATCCGGGGCGCGAGGAAAACGCCTTGCGCGGCGTCAGTTTCCGCATCCGCCAGGGCGAGCATGTGGTGGTGCTGGGCCGCATCGGCTCGGGCAAGAGCACCTTGCAAAAACTGATGCTGGGGCTGTATGCGCCGACGCAAGGGGCGGTGCTGCTCGACGGCGTCGATCTGCGCCAGCTTGATCCGGCCGACGTGCGGCGCAATATCGGTTACGTGGCGCAGGATTCGATGCTGTTCTTCGGCACGCTGCGCGAAAACATCGGTATCCGCGCGCCGTATGCCGACGACCGCGCCTTGCTGGCGGCGGCGGAACTGGCCGGCTTGACCGAATTCGTCGATCGCCATCCCGAAGGCTTCGACATGGTGGTGGCCGAGCGCGGCGAATCGGTCTCGGGCGGCCAGCGCCAGGCCATTGCGATCGCGCGCGCGGTGCTGCTCGACCCCGCCGTGCTGCTGTTGGACGAGCCCACTTCGGCGATGGACTTTTCTTCGGAAAACACCTTGAAGGAGCGCATCCGCAAGTTTGCCGAGCAAAAGACCATGGTGATCGTCACGCACCGCACCAGCCTGATGGATCTGGCCGACCGCATCATCGTGATGGATGACGGCGTGGTGGTGGCCGACGGTCCCAAGGACCGGGTGATTGCGGCCCTGCAGTCGGGCCAGGTGACGAGGGCATCATGAGCGCTCTGATGAAACCGGGCCGCGCCTTCGTGCGCATGATGGAGGCGATGCGCCTGCGCGCCGCGCCCCATCTCGACCCCTTGTTTGCGCGCTGGGACGAGGGCGAGGAGCCCGCCGAACAGGATTTCATGAATGACGCCGACCGCGTCATCATCCACCAGGAACCGATACGCGCGCGCATCCTGCTGCGCGCCTTGCTGGCGGCGATCGTGATCTTCGTGGTCTGGGCCGGACTGGTCAATATCGATGAGGTGACGAAGGGCGACGGCAAGGTCATCCCGTCGCAGCAATTGCAGGTGCTGCAAAGCCTGGACGGCGGCATCGTGTCGCAGATCCTGGTCAAGGAAGGCGATGTGGTGATACCCGGCCAGGTGTTGCTGCAGGTCGATTCGACCCGTTTCGAATCGTCCGTGCGCGAGAACCGGTCCGAATATTTATCGCTTGCGGCCAAGGCGGCGCGGCTCTTTGCGATCCGCGAAGGCAAGCCGTTCGAGCCGCCGGCCGACGTGGTGGCGGAAGACCCCAAGACGGTCGACCAGGAGCGCCAGCTTTACGAGAGCGCCAATTCCGAGATGCAGGCGCAGATCTCGATTGCGCGCCAGCAGCAAACGCAGCGCCAGCAGGAGTTGAGCGAAGCGCGCGCCAAGGAAGCGCAGGCTGCGCAAGCCTATGAATCGACGGTCAAGGAATTGAACGTGACCAAGCCCTTGCTGACCTCGGGCGCGGTATCGGAAGTCGAGGTCTTGCGCCTGCAGCGCGACGTGGACCGCTTTCGCGGCGAGCGCGACATCGCGGCGGCGCAGATCCAGCGCGCCCAGTCGGCGGTGGCCGAATCGGCGCGCAAGATCCAGGAAGTCGAGCTTGATTACCGCAACACGGCCGGCAAAGAATTTTCCGAGACCGAGGCCAAGTTGAATGCGCTGACGCAATCGAGCACGGGACTGAACGACCGGGTCAAGCAGTCGGCCATCCGCTCGTCGGTCAAGGGGACGGTCAAGCGCCTGCTGGTCAATACGGTCGGCGGGGTGGTCCAGCCGGGCAAGGATATCGTGGAAATCGTGCCGCTGGAAGGCAAGCTGATCCTGGAAGCCAAGGTCCAGCCGCGCGACATCGCCTTCCTGCGTCCCGGACAGAAGGCCGTGGTCAAGTTCACCGCCTACGATTTTTCCATTTATGGCGGGCTTGACGCTACGCTCGACCTGATCGGCGCCGACACGGTGACCGACGAGCGCGGCAATACGTTTTACACGGTGCGCGTGACGACCAACAAGACCTCGCTGGCCAACAATCTGCCCATCATTCCTGGCATGGTGGCCGAGGTTGATATCGTCACGGGGCAGAAGACGATCCTGTCTTACCTCCTGAAGCCGGTCCTGCGCGCCAAGCAGGCGGCGTTCACGGAGAGATGAGGCGCTGATGGCTTCGACGCAGCACCTCTTCATTTCCACCAACGGCGGCATGCTGCCGCGTTGGCGCAGCGCCTTCGTGCTGGCCGAAGCGGTGCCGATACGCGTCGTCTCCGCTGCGTTTGCTGCCGACTATGCCTGGCTGCGTCTGCAGGGGGGCGTGCCGTTGGCGCAGCAGGTAGAGACGCTGCGGCGCCACCTGCCCGATGCGACGCTGATCGTGCTTTCCGATACGCCTTCCGACGAGGAAGGCATGCAGGCGTTTTCGGCCGGCGCGCGCGGCTACTGCAACAGCCACGCCAGCGAGGCCGTGCTGCGCCAGGTGTTCACCGTGGTGTCGGAGGGCGGCCTGTGGATCGGCGAATCGCTGATGGAGCGGCTGTTGGTCGGCATTGCGCGGCTGCCGGCCGTTGCCGGCAACACAGCCTCCTCCGGCGGCGCGCCGAAGAACGGCAGGCATGAGAAGCTGACCGAACGCGAATGGGAAGTGGCCAAGGCCATCGCGGCAGGCGCCAGCAACAAGGAAGTGGCGCGCCAGCTCGGCATCACCGAACGCACCGTCAAGGCCCATGTCGGGGTCATTTTCTCCAAGCTGGAAGTGCCGGATCGCCTGCAACTGGCCTTGCGCATCCGCCAACTGCACTGAAATTCGGCGTCCGCAAGAGCAGGCCGCAAGTCCACATCGTTTCCTTGTTTTGTTATTTGCTAAGGCTAAGCGTAGAAAATTATTGACTGACCAGTCGCTCATTATTATGATAGAGGATATGGCCAGACCGAAAAGCGAAGACAAGCGAAACGCAATCATGTGGGCGGCGACGCGTGTGATCGTGTCCCAGGGGTTGGCCGCGCCGACAGCGCTGATTGCGCGCGAGGCGGGCGTATCCAATGGTTCGCTGTTCACTTATTTCGACACCAAGGCCGAACTGTTCAACCAGCTTTACCTGGAATTGAAAGCGGAGATGGTGGCGGCGGTGCTGGCGGGCTTGCCAGCCGGGGCAGCGTTGCGCGAGCAGATGTATCACAGCTTGTCCAACTGGATGGGGTGGGCGGTGACCAACCCCGAAAAGCGCGCAGCGCTTGCCCAGCTTGGCGTTTCAGAAGAGCTCACGCCGACGACCCGGGCCGCAGGGCACAAGGCAATGACAGGCGTTGTCGCGTTGCTGGAGTCGGCGCGCGCCAACGGACCCATGCGCGATGCGCCAATGGGACTGGTTGCCGGAATCATGAATTCGGTCGCCGAGGCGACGATCGATTACGTGCTGCAGGATCCGGCAAACGCCGAGCAGCATTGCAAGACGGGCTTCGACGCCTTATGGCGGGTGCTGGCCTGATGCGTTGGCTTGGCTTGATGATGGGCCCGATTTTTGGCTCGTTTTTTTTGGCTCAATAATGACTGACTAGACATTCAATTAAATGGAGGGAAGCATGGCAAACACTCTTTCGGCAGACGCACACATGGACGGCAAGGCTTACATCGTCACTGGTCCGACTTCGGGTATAGGCCGGGCGACGGCACTTGAGCTTGCCAGTCATGGCACTGTGGTCCTGGTCGGCCGCAATGGCGGCAGGTTGGGCGAAGTGCGGGAACTCATCGAGCGCAAGGGCGGCCGCGCCGTTGCCGTCGTGTGCGATCTGGCCGACCTCGCGAGCGTGCGGCGCGCGGCCGAGGAAATCGTAGCCATGCGCCTGACGATTGCCGGCCTGCTCAACAACGCGGGTGTGATGTCGATGGGCGCGGCAAGGAACGCCAAGGGCTGGGATCTCACGTTCCTGACCAACCACCTCGGCCCGTTCGCGCTGACCGAGGCGCTGATGCCGTATCTACCCGATGGCGCGAACGTGCTCTTCGTCGCTTCCGCCGTGGAGGACCCGGAGCGCAAACCCGCCGTGGCGGCCGGTTTTCGCGGCAGCCGCTATGTTTCGGCACGGGCCAGCCTGTGCGGCGAGTGGCGGCCGGGCGGCTCGAAGACACCGGGCTTCGATGCCTACGCCACGTCGAAGCAGTGCAATATCGCCGCGGCGATGGTGTTCGCGCGGGAGATGCCGCGGCTGCATGTCAATGCGGTCGAACCCGGCCTCAATCCGACGACCAGCCTTGGATTGCGCGATGCCAATGCCTTCGTGCGCGCCTTGTCGAAATTAATCGTGCCTTTGCTCGTGCCGCTCCTGATGCCGTTTGTGAAAATATTGAGCACGCCAAAGCGTGCGGCGCGCGTGATCAGCAGGATATTGACCGATACGTCCGGAGCGAGCGGCGTCTACTACGACGAGCGCGGCCAATCCATGCAGGGTTCGGTGCAAATCCGCGACCCAAAATTCGCCGAGCGCGTGGTGGCGGAGACGCGCGCCTTGCTGTCGGCCATGCCGATTTGAGCCATCGGGTGATTTTCCTGATTCGCTCATGTCTGGAATAGGGCCAGGTTTGCACAATTTAACAAAAGAATGATTGTTTCTGTACTTCGGTACAGTACCCTTGTCCTCCGGCAATTGCTATCCTCGCCGGACAATTCCCCTATCTCCAGGCACTGAAATGGCAAACGCGCAAAACGTCATCGGCAAAGTGGTCCACCTCGAAGGGCATGCGTATGTCCGCACAGCCGAAGGAGCGATGATCGAACTCAAGGTCGGCGATCCGATCCATGAAGGCGATGTGGTCGTTACGGCACCCGGCGCGCAGGTCGAGATCGGCTATGGCCAGGGCCAGACCTACGTGGTGCACGAGAAGGAGACGCTGACGGTCGACAACAGCGTGTTTGCCCATGACGCGCCCGATGCGCACAATGCGGCGATCGCGGCCAAGGGCGACCAGCTGAGCAGCATCACCGATGCCATCGCCTCCGGCAACGGCAGCCTGGACCAGTTGCTCGATGCCACGGCGGCCGGCTTGGGCGGCGCCGGCGGCGACGGCAACAGCGGCCACACGTTCGTCGAGTTGGTGCGTGTTGTCGAATCGACTACGCCCGGCAGCCTGCCGAACAGCAGCGGCGACAGCGGCACACAGCCGGCGCAGCAATCCGGCGGCCCCGGCCTGTCCGGCCCGACGGCGCAAGACGTGGCGGTATCGGACAGCGTCAGCACCACCCACGAGCAGCCGGTTGCGCTGCATCTTTCGGGCACCGATAGCGCTGCGCAAATTGTCAGTTTCACCATTACCAGCTTGCCCGGCAACGGCACGCTTTACCTCGCCGACGGCAAGACGCCGGTGTCGGTCGGCGAAACGATCACCGCCAGCGGCAATGGCGCGGAGGTCGTGTTCGTGCCGGCCGCCGGGACCACCGCCGCGACGGCAGCCTTCCATTTCACCGCCACCGATGCCAATGGCGCGGTGTCGAACGTCGCCACCGGCACGATTGCCATCGTCTCGACGCCGGGCATCACGATCGATCCGATTGCCACGATCAACGGCAGCGAAGCGGGCAGCACGGCGCCGGTTGCGATCACCGGTTCGGTCTCCAACGTGCCGGTGGGCGATACGGTGACCTTGACGGTGGACGGCCACAGCTATAGCGGCATCGTGCAAGCGGGCGGCACCTACAGCATCGGCATTCCGGGCAATGTGCTGGCCGGGGCCAGCAGCGACAACGTGCATGCCACGGTCTCGGTGACCGATACTTCCGGCAGTGTTGAAACGGCGACGGCCAACCAGCCCTATACGGTCGAAACCAGTGCCCAGACGATCAGCATCGCGATCGACCCGATTGCGCCGATTACGCCGGCCGAAGGCGCCAGCTCGGCGCCGGTGACGATTACCGGCACCGTCAGCAGCAATGTTCCCGTGGGCGACACGGTCACCCTGACGGTGGACGGCCACAGCTATACCGGCACGGTGCAAGCCGGCGGCACCTATAGCATCGGCATTCCGGGCAACGTGCTGGCCAATGCGCCGGTCGATGATGTGCATGCAAGCGTGTCGGCAACCGATAGCGCCGGCAATACGGCCACAGCAACGGCCGATCAGCCTTATGTGGTGGAAACCACGCCCGAGTCGATCAGCATTTCGATCAATGCCATCGGCACGATCAACGGCGCGGAAGCTGCCAGTTCGGCGCCGATAACCATCACCGGATCGGTCAGCAGCAACGTGCCGGTGGGCGACACCGTGACGCTGACGGTCGATGGCCACAGCTATACCGGTACGGTGCAAGCCGGCGGCACCTACAGCATCGGCATTCCCGGCAGCGTGCTGGCCAATGCCTCGGTGGACGACGTGCATGCCACGGTTTCGACCACCGGTACCTCGGGCAATGTGCTGACAGCCACGGCCGACCAGCCTTACAACGTGGAATTGACCGCGCCCCCGATTGCGATTTCGATCGATCCGATTGCGGCCATCACCACGGCCGAAGGCGCCAGTGCCACCCCGATCGCGATCACCGGCACGGTCAGCAGCAATGTGCCGGTGGGCGACACCGTCACCTTGACTATCGACGGCCATACCTACACCGGCACGGTGCAGGCAGGCGGCACCTATAGCATTGGCGTGCCGGGTAGTGTGCTGGCTGCCGGCCCGGTCGATTCGGTGCATGCGACAGTGTCGATGACCGATGCCGCGGGCAACAGCACCAGTGCCTCGGCCGACCAATCCTATGTTGTCGATGCCACTGCGCTGCCGCCGGCCATCACGATCGACCCGATCGCCACCGTCAACGGTGCCGAAGGCACGAGTACGGCACCGGTTCTCATTACCGGCACGGTGACCAATGTGCCCGTGGGCGACACCGTCACCCTGACGGTGGACGGCCACAGCTATACCGGCCTGGTGCAAGCCAACGGCACCTACAGCATCGGCATCCCCGGCATGGTGCTGGCCGGCGCTTCGGTCGACGACGTACACGCCACGGTGTCGGTGACCGATGCCGGCAACAATACCCAGACTGCCAGTGCCGACCAGACCTATTTCGTCGAACTGGCTGCGGCGCCGATCTCGATTTCGATCGATCCGATCGCCACCGTCACCAATGCGGAAGCGGCAAGCAGTTCGCCGGTCGCCATCACCGGCACGGTCAGCGCCAACGTGCCCGTGGGCGACACCGTCACCTTGACGGTGGACGGCCACCAATACACCGGCACGGTGCAGGCCAACAGCACCTATAGCATAGGCGTGCCGGGTGACGTCCTGGCCGCCGGCCCGATCGACAGCGTGCACGTCGCCGTTTCCGCGACCGACGCCGCCGGCAACGTGGCCAATGCCGGTGCCGACGCGGGCTACAGTGTCGCCGGCACGCCCACGCCCACGCCGACACCTACCCCCACACCTACGCCGACGCCAACAGAGTCGCTGTCGGTCTCGCTCGATCCGGTTGCGCCGATCACCAGCAGCGAGGGCAGCAGCTCGGCCAACGTGCAGATCACCGGCACAGTCAGCGGCAGCAATGTCGCGATTGCGGGAGATACCGTCACCCTGACGCTCGATGGCCACACCTATACCGGCACGGTGCAATCGAACGGCACCTTCAGCATCGGCGTTCCCGGCACCGTGCTGGAAAGCTCGCCGACCGACAGCATCCAGGTCTCGGTCAGCGGCACCGGCACCTTGGGCGACACGGTGACAGCCACTTCCGGCGAAACCTACACGCTCGCGCCGACGCCGACCCCAACGCCCACTCCCACTCCGGTGCCGTCCGCTCCCACGGTAGCCATCACCTCGGACACGAATCACGACGGCGTGTTGAACAGCAGCGAGATCAACGCCGAATCCACGCCGGGTGTTGCGGTGGCAAACGTGGCGATTGATCCGACCAACCTCGCCAACAATGGCAGCGCCACCATCACCGTGGTTGACAATGGCGTTACCACCACGCTGACCGTTGCGCATGACGGCAGCGTTTCGGGTGCCGCCAATGGCGTATCGGCCAGCTACAGCAACGGCAACGTCACGGTCGATGTCCTGAACCCCGGCGACGGCAACAGCGTTTCCGTCACGGCCACGCAAAGCGATCAATCCGGCAACGTTTCGCCTTCGTCTTCCGCTGTCGCTACCGAACATATCGGCAGCCCCGCCACACCGACGGTCATCATCACGAGCGACACCAATCATGACGGCGTGCTGTCAGGCAGCGAAGTCAATGCCGAATCCACGGCCGGCGTTGCCGTGGCCAATGTGGCGCTCGACGCGGCCAATCTTGCCGCCAACGGCAGCGCCATTGTCACGGTGGTCGACAACGGCGTGACGACCACCTTGAACGTCGCGGCCAACGGCACGGTCACGGGCGCCGCCAACGGTGTGTCGGCGACGTATGCCAACGGCAATGTGACGGTCGATTTCGCCAATCCCGGCGACGGCCACACGGCGACGATTTCGGCTACCCAGACCGATCAATACGGCAACACCTCGAACAGCAACAGCGCGAGTGTCATCGAAGCCGTGAGCGGCTCCGCGGCGCCGGTCGTGACCATCACGAGCGACACCAATCATGACGGCGTGTTGAACAGCAGCGAAATCAATGCCGAAGCGACAGCAGGCGTGGCGCTGGCCAACGTGGCGCTGGACGCGACCAACCTCGCCAACAGCGGCAGCGCGACCGTCACCGTGGTTGACAATGGCGTCGCCACGACGCTCAGCATCGCTTCCGACGGCACGGTGACGGGCGCGGCCAACGGGGTTTCCGCCAGCTATAGCAACGGCAACGTCACGCTCAGCTTTGCCAATCCCGGCGATGGCAACAGCGTCACCGTCAGCGCAACCCAGACCGATTTGCACGGCAATACCGTCGATGGCAATACGGCCGGCGTAATCGAACACATCAGCGCGCCGCCGGCCCCGGTGGTGGTGATCACCAGCGATACCAATTCCGACGGCGTTTTGAGCGGCAATGAAGTGGGCGCCGAAACGACGCCCGGCGTGGCACAGGCCAGCGTGGCACTGAATGCCGCCAACCTTGCCGCCAACGGCAGCGCCAGCGTAACCGTGACGGATAACGGCGTGGCGACGACCCTGACCGTTGCCGCCGATGGCACGGTGAGCGGTGCCGCCAACGGCGTATCGGGTGTGTACAGCAACGGCAGCTTGACACTGTCGTTCGCCAACCCCGGCGACGGCAACAGCGTCTCCGTCAGCGCGGTCCAGACCGACCAATACGGCAACAGCGCCAACAGCAATACCGCAAGCGCGGTCGAACACGTCAGCGTGCCGGCACCGGTGGTGACGATTACCACCGATGCCAACGCCGATGGCGTACTCTCCGGCGGCGAAATTACCAGTGAAGCAACGGCGGGCATTGCCACGGCAAATGTTGCGCTCAATGCCGCCGCACTCGCCGCCAACGGCAGCGCGACTGTTACGGTGAATGACAATGGTGTGGCAACGACGCTGACCATCGCCTCCGATGGCACCGTGACAGGCGGCGCCAATGGCGTCTCGGCCACCTACGCCAACGGCAATGTGACCGTCAGCTTCGCCAATCCGGGCGACGGCAATACCGTCACCGTCAATGCCACGCAGACCGACCAATACGGCAATAGCGCCAACAGCAATACCGCTGCCGCCATCGAACACGTCAGCGCGCCGGCAACACCGGCCGTGACCATCACCAGCGACACCAATCACGATGGCGTGTTGAACAGCGGCGAAATCAATGCCGAAACCACGCCCGGCGTGGCGGTGGCAACCGTTACGCTCGACCCGGCCAGCCTTGCCAATCACGGCAGCGCCACGGTCACGGTGGTCGATGCCGGAGTCACCACTACGCTGACAGTGGCTTCCGATGGTACGGTGACGGGCGGCGCCAACGGCGTATCGGGTGTCTACAGCAACGGCACCGTCACGCTGAACTTTGCCAATCCCGGCGACGGCAACAGTGCGACGATCTCGGCAACGCAGACCGACCAATACGGCAATGCCTCAGGCTCGAACAGCGCCAGCGTCACGGAGCATGTGAATTCGGCGGCACCGGTCGTCACGATCACGACCGATGCCAATCACGACGGCGTGCTCTCAAGCGGCGAAGTCAATGCCGAAACGGCGGCCGGCGTGGCGCAAGCCAGCGTGGCCCTGAATGCGGCCAGCCTGGCTGCTTCCGGCAGCGCCACTGTCACCGTGGTCGACAACGGCGTGGCCACCACCTTGAGCATCGCTTCTGACGGCACCGTCAGCGGCGCCGCCAATGGTGTATCGGCCACCTACAGCAATGGCAACGTGACGCTCAACTTCGCCAACCCCGGCGACGGCAACACGGTGACGGTTGCCGCGACCCAGACCGACCAATTCGGCAACACCGTCAACAGCAACACGGCCAGCGCCATCGAGCACATCAGCGTGCCGGCGCCCGTGGTTGCCATCACCAGCGATACCAACCAGGACGGCGTGCTGTCGGGCGGCGAAGTCAATGCCGAGGCAACTGCCGGCGTGGCGCAGGCCACCGTGGCCCTGAATGCGGCCAGCCTGGCTACCAGCGGCAGCGCCACGGTTACGGTGGTCGACAATGGCGTGGCGACCACGCTGACGGTTGCGTCCGACGGCACCGTCACGGGGGCAGCCAACGGCGTATCGGGTGTCTACAACAACGGCAGCGTCACGCTCTCGTTCAACAACCCCGGCGATGGCAACACGGTGACGGTGTCGGCAACCCAAACCGACCAATACGGCAATTCGGCCAACAGCAATACCGCAACGGCGGTTGAGCACATCAGCGTGCCGGCACCGGTCGTCACGATCACGAGCGACACCAACCACGATGGCGTGCTCTCCGGCGGCGAGGTGGCCGGCGAAGCCACGGCAGGCGTGGCGCAGGCCACCGTGGCCCTGAATGCGGCGAATCTGGCAGCCAATGGCAGTGCCAGCGTGACGGTGAATGACAACGGCGTGGCGACCACGCTGACCATCGCGTCTGACGGCACCGTCAGCGGTGCGGCCAACGGCGTCTCGGCCACCTACAGCAACGGCAGCGTGACGCTCAGCTTTGCCAATCCGGGCGACGCCAACACCGCCACCATCACCGCCACGCAAACCGATCAATACGGCAACACGGCCAACAGCAACAGCGCCAGCGTCACAGAACACATCAGCGCGCCGGCAGCGCCCATTGTGACGATCACGAGTGACACCAATCATGATGGCGTCCTCTCCGGCGGCGAGATTTCGGCGGAAGGCACGCCCGGTGTGGCGCAAGCCACCGTGTCGCTCGATCCGGCCAGCCTGGCTGCCAATGGCAGCGCAACGGTCACCGTGCTCGACAACGGTGTCGCCACCACCTTGACTGTTGCCTCGAATGGCACGGTCACCGGCGCAGCCAACGGCGTATCCGGCACGTATAGCAACGGCACCGTCACGCTGTCGTTCAACAATCCCGGCGACGGTAACACCGCCACGGTTTCTGCGACCCAGACCGACCAGTACGGCAATACCTCAGGCTCGAACAACGCCAGCGTCACCGAACACGCCAGCAGCACGGCGCCGACGGTGACGATCAGCAGCGACATCAATCATGATGGCGTCCTGTCAGGCAGCGAGGTGTCGGGTGAAACCACGGCAGGCGTGGCTGTGGCCAACGTCGCGCTGAATGCTGCGACGCTGGCGGCCAATGGCAGCGCCACGGTTACCGTGCTCGACAATGGCGTCTCCACCACCTTGAACATCGCCGCCGACGGCACGGTTACCGGCGCGGCACACGGCGTGTCGGCAACCTACGCCAACGGCAACGTGACCGTCAACTTCGCCAATCCGGGCGACGGCAATAGCGCCACCATCTCGGCCACCCAAACCGATCAATACGGCAATACCGGCAGCAGCAATGTCGCCAGCGTGACCGAACACATCAGCGCCCCTGCAGTGCCGACCGTGACGATCACCAGCGACACTAATCAGGACGGCGTGCTCTCCGGCGGCGAAGTCACTGCCGAAACGGTTGCGGGCGTAGCCATTGCCAATGTCGCGTTGAATGCGGCCAACCTGGCCGCCAACGGCAGCGCTGATGTCACAGTAATCGACAACGGCGTATCGACCACCTTGCACGTCGCTGCGGATGGTACCGTGACCGGCGCCGCCAACGGTGTATCCGGCAGCTACAGCAACGGCAACCTGACGCTGAACTTCGCCAATCCCGGCGACGCGCATACCGCCACGGTCAGTGCCACGCAAACCGATCAATACGGCAATACCTCCGCTTCGAACAGCGCCAGCGTGATCGAACACATCAGCGCGCCTGCCGCACCGGTCGTGACGATTACCAGCGACAGCAATCAGGATGGTGTACTCTCCGGCGGCGAAGTGAATGCCGAAGCGACCGCCGGCGTGGCCGTGGCGACGGTGGCCTTGAATGCCGCCAGCCTGGCAGCCAACGGCAGCGCCACCGTCACCGTGGTTGACAATGGTGTTTCCACCACCTTGAACGTCGCCGCCAATGGCGCGGTCACGGGTGCCGCCAATGGCGTCTCCGCTACCTACAGCAACGGCACGGTGACGGTGAACTTCGCCAATCCGGGCGATGCCCACAGCGCGACGATCACGGCGACACAAAGCGATCAATACGGCAACACGGCCAATGGCAACACGGCCAGCGTGACCGAACATATCAGCGCGCCGCCCGCACCCGTGGTCACCATCACGAGCGATGCGAATCAGGATGGCGTGCTCTCGGGCGGCGAAGTTGCTGCCGAAACTACGGCCGGCGTGGCCGTGGCGACGGTCGCGCTGAATGCCGCGAACCTGGCGGCAAGCGGCAGTGCAACGGTAACCGTGGTCGACAACGGCATCAGCACGACCCTGAGCGTTGCTTCGAACGGCACGGTCACGGGCGCGGCCAATGGCGTCTCCGGCATCTATAGCAACGGCACGGTGACGGTGAGTTTCGCCAATCCCGGCGACGCGCACAGCGCCACGATCACAGCCACGCAGAGCGATCAATACGGCAACGCGGCCAATGGCAACACCGCCAGCGTGACCGAACACATCAGCGCACCACCGGCACCTGTCGTCACGATCACCAGTGACGCCAACCATGACGGCGTGTTGAATAGCAGCGAGATTGCGGCCGAGACGACCGCCGGCGTGGCCGTGGCGACGGTGGCGCTGAATGCAGCCAATCTGGCTGCGAATGGCAGTGCCACCGTGACGGTAGTCGATGACGGCGTATCCACGACCTTGAACGTGGCTTCCAACGGCACCGTCACGGGCGCAGCCAATGGCGTCACCGGCACCTACAGCAACGGCACGGTGACGTTGAACTTCGCCAATCCGGGCGACGCACACACTGCCACAGTCACGGCCACGCAGAGCGATCAATACGGCAACACAGCCAACGGCAACACCGTCAGCGCGACCGAACACATCAGCGCGCCGGCCGCGCCAACGGTCGTCATCAGCAGTGACGCGAATCAGGATGGCGTCTTGAGCAGCGGCGAAGTTGCCGCCGAGACGGCGGCCGGCGTGGCAGTGGCCACCGTCGCATTGAATGCCGCCAATCTGGCGGCCAACGGCAGCGCCACCGTTACCGTGGTTGACAATGGCGTGTCCACAACCTTGACCGTGGCTTCCAACGGCACCGTGAGCGGGGCCGCCAATGGGGTGTCGGGCACGTATGGCAACGGCACCCTGACCCTGGATTTTGCCAACCCGGGTGACGCACACACGGCCACGGTCAGCGCCACGCAAACCGATCAATACGGCAACACCTCAGCATCGAACAGCGCGAGCGTGATCGAACACATCAGCGCGCCGCCGGCCCCGGTTGTCGCGATCACCAGTGACACCAACCACGATGGTGTGCTATCGAGCGGTGAAGTCGCCGCGGAAACGGTGGCGGGCGTCGCGGTGGCAACGGTCGCACTGAACGCGGCCAACCTTGCCGCCAGCGGCAGCGCCACGGTGACCGTAGTCGACAACGGCGTTTCCACGGTCTTGAACGTCGCCGCAAACGGCAGCGTGACGGGCGCGGCCAATGGCGTTTCCGGCATCTACAGCAACGGCACGGTGACGGTGAATTTCGCCAACCCGGGCGATGCCCATGGCGCCACGATTACGGCTACGCAGAGCGATCAGTACGGCAATACCGCCAATGGCAACACGGCATCCGTGACCGAACACATCGCGCCTCCGGTAGCGCCCACGGTGACCATTACCAGCGATACCAACCACGACGGCGTATTGAGCAGCAGCGAAGTCGCAGCGGAAACGGCGGCCGGTGTTGCCGTTGGCAACGTCGCCCTCAATGCCGCCAATCTGGCCGCCAATGGCAGCGCAACCGTCACGGTGGTTGACGATGGCGTAACGACCACCTTGCAAGTCGCATCGAACGGCACCGTAACCGGTGCCGCCAACGGCGTGTCGGGCACCTACAGCAACGGCAACGTGACCGTGAATTTCGCCAATCCGGGCGACGCCAATAGCGCGACCATCAGCGCCACCCAAACCGATCAATACGGCAACGCGTCGGCCTCCAATAGCGCAAGCGTGGTCGAGCATCTGGGCTCGCTGGCGGCGCCGGTCGTCACCATTTCCAGCGACACGAACCAGGACGGCGTGTTGAACAGCAGCGAAGTCGCTGCCGAAACGACGGCAGGTGTTGCCGTTGCCACCATCGCCTTGAATGCCGCAAATCTGGCGGCCAACGGCAGCGCCACGGTAACCGTGGTGGACAATGGCGTATCCACGACCCTCACCGTCGCATCCAACGGCACGATCAGCGGCGCGGCCAATGGGGTGTCCGGCACCTACAGCAACGGCACCGTGACACTGAACTTCGGCAATCCGGGTGACACCCATGTTGCGACGGTCACGGCAACGCAAACCGACCAATACGGCAATAGCGTCAACGGCAATACGGCCGGCGTCACCGAGCATGTCAGTGCGCCGCCTGCACCGGTCGTGACGATCACCAGCGATACCAATCACGATGGCGTCCTCTCCGGCGGCGAAGTTGCGGCCGAAACGAAAGCCGGCGTGGCCGTCGCCACGGTGGCGTTGAATGCCGCCAATCTGGCAGCCAGCGGCACTGCGGCCGTCACGGTGGTTGACAACGGCTTCTCCACCACCTTGAATGTTGCCTCGAATGGCACGATAACGGGTGCGGCCAACGGCGTCTCCGGCACCTACAGCGGCGGTACGGTCACGTTGAGTTTCGTCAATCCGGGCGATGCACACACTGCCACGGTCACCGCAACGCAGACCGACCAATACGGCAACAGCGCGAACGGCAATACGGCATCCGTGACCGAGCATATCTCGGCTCCGCCGGCGCCGGTCGTGACGATCACCAGCGACAGCAATCACGATGGCGTCTTGAACAGCGGCGAAGTCTCCGCCGAAGCGACGGCCGGCGTGGCCGTTGCCACCGTGGCGTTGAACGCGGCCAATCTTGCTGCCAGCGGCAGCGCAACGGTGACCGTGGTGGACAACGGCGTATCCACGACCTTGAACGTCGCCTCGAATGGCACCGTAACAGGCGCCGCCAACGGCGTTTCCGGCACCTACAGCGGTGGCACGGTCACGGTGAACTTCGCCAATCCGGGTGATGCACACACTGCCACGGTCACCGCAACGCAGACCGACCAATACGGCAACAGCGCCAATGGCAACACGGCATCGGTAACCGAGCATGTTTCCGCGCCGCCGGCCCCGGTTGTGACGATCACCAGCGACAGCAATCACGATGGCGTCTTGAACAGCAGCGAGGTAGCGGCTGAAACCGCGGCCGGCGTGGCGGTGGCGACGGTAGCCCTGAACGCGGCCAACCTTGCCGCCAGCGGCAGTGCCACAGTGACGGTGGTCGATAACGGCGTGTCCACCACCTTGAATGTCGCCTCAAATGGCACAATCGCGGGCGCAGCCAACGGCGTGTCCGGCACCTACAGCGGCGGCGTCGTGACGCTGAACTTCGCCAACCCGGGCGACGCGCACAGCGCCACGGTCACGGCCACGCAATCGGATCAATACGGCAACAGCGCCAATGGCAACACGGCCGCCGTCACCGAACACATCAGCGCGCCTCCGGCACCGGTGGTCACGATCACCAGTGACATCAACCAGGACGGCTATCTGAATAGCAGCGAAGTAGCGGCGGAATCGACAGCCGGTGTGGCCGTGGCCACCGTGGCCCTGAACGCGGCCAACCTTGCTGCCAGCGGCAGTGCCACCGTCACCGTGCTCGACAACGGCACCGCGACGACGCTGCATGTTGCGGCAAACGGCACGGTGACGGGCGCGGCCAATGGCGTTTCCGGTACCTACAGCAGCGGCACGGTCACGGTAAATTTCGCCAACCCCGGCGACACCCATACCGCGACGGTGACCGCAACCCAGACCGATCAATACGGCAACAGCGCCAACGGCAACACCGCCAGCGTGACCGAACGCATCACGTTGCCGGATGCGCCCACGGTGGCAATCACCACCGACGCCAATCATGACGGCTACATCAGCACGAGCGAGTTGAGCGGCTCGACCACCGTCAAGGCTGCCGTGACCCTGGATGCGGCAGACCAGACCACGCTCACCAATAGCGGTTCGGTGCAAGTCACAGTGGTTGACGGCGGTACGACCACCAATCTCAATCTGCATTTGAGCGGCGGCAACCTCGTCGATGCTTCCGGCAACACCTACAGCTACAGCGGCGGCGTCATCACGCTGACCGAGGCCGCACCGGGCAACGGCAACAGCATCACCGTCAGCGCGACCGAAACCGATATCGCCGGCAACGTCTCCACCTCCAGCAGCGCCACGGTCAAGGAAGACATCAGCGCGCCGCCCGCACCGACGGTGGCGATTGCAACCGACGCCAACCACGATGGTTACATCAACAGCACGGAATTGAACGGTGCCTCAACCGTCAATGCTACGCTCACCTTGGGCGCCAGCGGCCAGACCGACCTCGCCAATGGCGGCTCGGTGCAAGTGACCGTGGTGGACAACGGCACGACGACCAACCTCAACCTGCACATGAGCGGCGGCAATCTGGTCGATGGCTCGGGCAACACCTACAGCTACAGCGGCGGCGTGATCACGCTGACCGAGGCCGCGCCCGGCAATGGCAACAGCATCACCGTCAGCGCAACCGAAACCGATGCCGCCGGCAACGTCTCAACCTCGGGCAGCGCCGCAGCCAAGGAAGACCTCACGGCGCCGGGCGCGCCGACGGTGGCCATCACCACCGATGCCAATCACGACGGCTACATCAGCAGCACCGAACTGAACGGCGCATCGACCGTGAATGCCTCGGTGACCTTGAACGCAGCAGGCCAGACCGATCTCGCCAATGGCGGTTCGGTGCAAGTGACCGTGGTTGACGACGGCACGACGACCAATCTCAATCTGCACATGAGCGGTGCGAATCTGGTCGATGCTTCGGGCAACACCTACGGCTACAGCGGCGGCGTCATCACCCTGACCGAGGCCGCGCCCGGCGATGGCAACAGCATCACCGTCAGCGCAACCGAAACCGATGCCGCCGGCAATGTTTCGACATCAAGCAGCGCCACCGCCAAGGAAGACATCACGGCACCGGCGGCGCCGGTCGTGGCGATTACCACCGATGCCGATTCCAACGGTTACATCTCCAGCGCCGAGCTCAATGGTTCCACCACCGTGAAAGCCACGGTTACCCTCGGTGCCGCCGGCCAGACCGACCTGAGCAATGGCGGGTCGGTGCAGGTGACCGTAGTGGACGACGGCACGACGAGCAATCTCAATTTGCACATGAGCGGCGGCAATCTGGTCGATGGTTCCGGCAATACCTACAGCTACAGCGGCGGCGTGATCACCCTGACCGAAGCGGCACCGGGCAACGGCAACGCCATCACCGTCACAGCGACCGAGACCGACCTGGCCGGCAATGTCTCGACGCAAGGGCAGGCCTCGGCGACCGAAGATCTCGACATTCCGGCCGCACCCACCACGTCGATCACGACCGACGCCAATTCCGACGGCTACATCAGCGCCGCCGAATTGAACGGCGCCGCCACCGTGACCGCCACCGTCACGCTCAACGCCGCCGACCAGACCTATCTGTCCGGCGGCGGGTCGGTGCAGGTGAAGGTGGTCGACGACGGCACCACGACCAATCTCAATCTGCACATGAGCGGCGGCAGCCTTGTCGACGGGTCCGGTAACGCCTATTCGTACAGCGGAGGCGTCATCACACTGTCCGAAACCGCGCCCGGCAACGGCAACAGCATCGCTGTTACCGCCACCGTGACCGACAAGGGCGGCAACGTGTCGTCGTCATCGAACACGGCCACGGCGCAACAGGACGTGATCGATACACCCGCCGTGGCAATTACCTTCCCCGGCGTGACCTCGAGTGGGTTGAGCGTCGAGCAGTGGGTCAACAACACGACCATCAACAACACGCTGTACACCACGAAGGGCAACAACGGCGACGGCACGAACCCAGGCACCCTGATCAACACGCTCAACGCGACCACGCAGACGCCGACCTCGACGACGACCACCACCAACCTGTCCAACGCCAGCGTTACGGCCGGTACGGCCAGCGAAACCACAGGCCTCATCTACCTGCAAGCCGGCCATACTTACACCTTCAGCGGCACCGCCGACGATTCCTTCGGCGTGGCCGTCGGCGGCAAGCTCATGTTCGACACCACATGGGGGCTGAACGGCGGCGCCACAGTATCCGGCACGTTCACTGCCGCCGTGTCGGGCTGGTACACCATTGCCGCCTATCACGACAACCAGAGCGGCCCGGGCGACTACGCGGTCAACGTCAGCGACAACGGCGCCACCGCCGTTGCCCTCTCCACGGCAAACTTCGACATCGTGCCCAGCGTCGCCGCCTTGAACAGCGCCGGCATCTACGTCAACACGGAAGTGACGACATCGTCGACCACCTCGATCACGACCACCGCGGCCAACAGTTCGGGCGCCGCCACCGTCAGCACGACCGTATCGGGCGGCTACTACACGGTCGAGCCCAACGCCAGCGTCACCCTCGACAGTGCCGACCAGGCCATCCTGACGGCCGGCGGTACCGTGCACGTAGTCGGCAGCGACGGCACCAACCTGACCATGCACATCAGCGGCGGCAACCTGATCGACGGCTCAGGTACCGCACACACCTACAGCGGCGGCGTGATCACGCTACCGCTGACGGCCAGCTCGTCCACCTCGGTCGTCACCGTCAGCGCCACCGTCACCGATACGCACAACGTGTCGTCCCTGACCGCGACCACGTCCGAAATCTACTCCGGCAGCAATTCGTTGACCGAAATCGTGGGCGGCGAAACCTTCCGCTTCGAACTCGGCGCCAACGGTACGGCCGGCACGCCGAGCACGCAGTCGATTTCCGGCTTCAACAGCAATACGTCGTCCAACGGCGGTGACGTCTTGAACCTGGCCGACCTGCTGCAAGGCGCCACCTCGTCGAACATCACGAACTACCTGCACTTCACGACCTCGACGTCGGCCGGCGTGACGACGACTACGGTGCACATCAGCGCCACGGGCGGGTATGCGTCGGGCTACTCGGCATCGGCCGACACGATGCAGATCAACCTCTCCGCCGTGGACCTGGTTCATAGCGGTGGCACACTGACCGACGCGCAGATCATCCAGTCACTGCTCACCAAGGGCAAACTGGTCGAGTAAGAATCGAGCAAGAAGCAAGAGAAGGCCGGGAACGGTTCAAGCGTTCCCGGCGAACTATCCTGGGGGGAAGCGCTGGCCCTGCGAAAGCAGGGCTTTTTTTTGTGCCCACGCGTCGCTGAGGGCAATTTTTGTCGGGAACCCCCAAAATTCGCTTATCCGCCCTCAAGTTGATCCACAACGCACTATTTTTTGGCTAATATTGCCATTTCTCGGAATTGGGACAATTCTCATGTTGCGGACTTCCTTGCGCGTCTTTTCAGTTTTGATTGCTGGATTTGCCATTGGTGGTTGCGGCGGTTCCTCCCATGGGCAGAGCGCCGAACAGGACAAGCAATTGAATCGCGTGGGCAAGGAAGCATCGTCCCCGTATGCGACCGAAGTGCAGGAACTGTACATCGCCTATTTCGGCCGCCCGGCCGATCCGGCCGGACTGGCCAATTTCGAGAGCGCCTTGGCTGCGGCAGGCGCGCCGACCAACATTGAAAGCCTGACTGCCGCCTATGCGAGCAATCCGGCGTTGCAATCCCTGATCGACAGCTTCGGCGCGAGCAAGGAATCGCAGACGCTGTACGGCGGTGGCGGCACGCAGGATTTCGTCAGCGCAGTGTTCCAGCACGTGCTGGGCCGTGCGCCGCAGTCCGACGGGTTGGCCTACTGGTCGAATGCAATCGACAGCGGCGCGCTGAGCAAGGGTGATGCGGCGTTGGCCATCATGGCGGGCGCCCTTGCCAATTCAACGGCACAGGGACAGACCGATACGCAACTGATCAATAACCGGTTGGCGGTTGCGGCCGCATTTACCGCACAGGTGGCGAGCCAGGGGGTGACCTCCGCCTATAGTGGCGCCGCAGCGGCGGGAATTGCCCGCAGCATGCTGGGCCAAGTCGATGCCAATACCAACATCACGTCGTTTGCACAAACCGTTAATTCGACAATCAACAATCTTGTTCAAGCCACTACCGGCATCAGTTTATTTGCCGGTAACATGGAGCCGGGCGATAGCCTTCTTTTTTCACCTGCGGCCGTTGCGATGGATGCATCCGGCACGCTATATGTGGCAGATGGATCCGGCATCTTCAAGGTTGCTTCCAACGGCACGACAACGATCTTGGCGGGAAGACCGGTGCTTAACTCGGGTAGCAATGTAGGCACGACCGACACAATGGTTTACTTTGAAATGCCTAGCGGCATTGCCTTGGATAGTGCTGGCAATGTCTTCGTTACGGACGCCGGCAGTCAAGTGGTGCAAAAAATAACGTCTTCCGGCGTCGTTACCATTTTTGCGGGTCAACAGGGGGCCTGGGGCTATGCCGACGGCACGGGGACGGCGGCCAGGTTTGGGGCGCCCGGGGGATTGGCGATCGATAGTAACGATAACTTGTATGTAGCAGATACCTTTAATGACCTGATTCGAAAAATCACACCTGCGGGCGTCGTCACAACCATCGCCGGAGCATACCGACAGTGCAGCAATACCGACGGAGTGGGCGCCGCCGCACGGTTTTGCGAACCCAGCGCACTCGCTATTGACGCGGCGGGCAGTCTCTATGTCGCGGACAAAGGGAATGCGACGATTCGGAAAATCACGGCTGGGGGCGTGGTTTCGACTGTCGCTGGCATGCCGGGAACGTATGGCTGGGCCAATGGAACTGGTGTATCGGCCACTTTTTGCGCGCCAAGCGGCATTGCAATCGATGGCTCCGGCAACTTGTTCGTCAGCGACGGCCAGTGTCCTCTTAACTTCGCGAACGACTACGCTATTCGTGAGGTGACGCCAGATGGCGTGGTGAGCAGCTTTGCCGGGACGTCCGGGGGCAGTGGCGGATTCATTAACGGCCCGGGAGCCACCGCGAGCTTTGACGGGCCGCTGGGATTGGCATTCGACACCAGCGGAAATCTGATGGTTGCCGACTGGTGGAATGGAGCGATACGAAAGGTTTCACCCGCCGGCGTAGTGAGTACCTTCGTCAGTGAGCATGGCTTTCCAGGCACGAGTGATGGCACGGGCGCGGCCGCCGGATTTTTCACTCCTGCAGGAATTGCCGCCGACAATTCGGGTAATTTGTACGTCGCGGATAGCGACAATGACACGATTCGCAAGATTTCGCGGTCAGGCGTGGTGACTACGCTTGCGGGGGCGGTGCAAATTGGAGCCGAGGCAGATGGCACAGGGACGACTGCGAATTTTAACTTCCCCATCGGCGTGGCGGTTGATCCCAACGGGAATGTGTATGTCACTGATGCAGTAGGCAATTCGCTCCGCGTCGTTTCACCGTCCGGTGTCGTGACGACCAAGGTCGATATAAATACGGAGTTGAATTCGAGTTCGTCGGCGTTTATCCATGACCCTACCGATGTCGCTCTGGATAGTGCCGGGAATATTTATGTTGTCGATCCAGAATACTGCCGAATCATTAAAATCTCGCAGAGTGTCACAGTGACCCTGGTGGAGCAAGATGCGCAAAATACGCTTAGCCATCAATGCGCCCAGTTGGCCACGGGGCTGGCGGTTGACCAGGGCGGTAACCTTTACGTGAGCGATGCGGTCAACAACACCATTCGCAAGATCACGCCGCAAGGCGTGACAAGCATCGTCGCGGGTACGTCTGGTGCGCCAGGTCTTGTCGACGGAACAGGAGCCGTCGCGCGATTTAATGGCCCAGCAGGCCTGGCAATGGATAGCACCGGCAATCTGTATGTGGCGGACGTCCAGAACAATGCGATACGCAAAATCACGCCGTCTGGTGTTGTAACCACCGTGGCCGGCTCCTCCAGCAACACGACCACGATGCTGGGTGCGCTGCCCGGCGGTATATTCCAACCTCGTTGGCTGACGGTCGTCGGTACCAATACGCTTTATGTCACAACGGCCAATGCCATATTGCGCATTCAATTGCCATGATCAGTTTTGCACCACCACCCCCGGCCCCGTGGCCCCATCAAACCCAATCGCAGCCAAGGCATCCAACTCCGCCTTCTCCCGCACCCCCTCGGCAAAAATCTTCAACCCAATATTGTGCGCAATCCCGATCAAGCCCTTCAGGAACGCCTGGTTGCCGCTGTTGTTCTGGATGTCGCGCACAAAGCTGGCATCGACCTTGAGGTAATCGAGCTTCAAGTCGTGCAGCAAACCCACTTGCGAGAATTGCCGGCCGAAGTGTTCCAGCCCCAGGCGGCAGCCGGTATCCGACAACTGTTTGCAGAATTGCGTGAACGCCTCGAAGTGGGCGTAAGCGCCGTTTTCCGGCACTTCGAGCCACAGGCGTTTTGCCGCCCCAGGATTGGATTGCAACAGCTCGCGCAGGTTGTGGCGGAAGGTGACGTCCTCCAGCGAACGGGCCGAGAGGTTGATGGCAAGCCCGGCCAGGTTTGGATTGGCATTGAGTTCTTCCACGCCCAGGGCGACCGCGATGGCGTCGAGCGTGCTGCTCAAACCCAATCGCTCCGCCACGGGCAGGAAGCGGCCGGCCGGCAGCCAGTCGTGGCCGAACATCAGGCGCAGCGGGCATTCGTTGTGGATCAGCTTTTGCGAAAAATCCGCCACCGGGAAGAAACCGAGCTTGGTATCGCGCTGCTCCACCGCTTGCTGGATCAGCTTGAGCCACTGGTCGTTGCTGCGCGGCGCGTTGTCGATGCCGAGGCTGGCGGCGTCGCGTACGGCGTTGATGCCTTCGGCTTCGGCGCCGGCAATGGCGGCATCGACCTGGGTCATCAGCGTGCCGAGATTCAAGCCATAGCGGTAAGCGCCGACGCCGATGAAGGCCACCGGGCCTTCGGCCACATAAGCCGAGGTCGCGCCGATCAGCGCCTTGAGCAATTCGTCGGCCGCGGGCTGGGCATCGGTGAAGGGCAGCATCATGCCGAAGTCGGCGCCGTTCAAGCGCGCGGCCAGCGCGTTCGGCACCTTTTGCGCGGCGCCATGGAGCACGCCGGCAATCGCCTTGAGGAAGTTGTCGGTCTCGGCCCGGCCCAGTCGCTTGTTCACTTCAGCCAGATTGGCGATGCGCACCAGGAGCAGCGTGCCTTGCTGCGACTCCTCGATTTCCACCGCGGCCAAAAGGCGCGCCATAAAATAGCTGCGGTTCGACAGGCCGGTCAAGGAATCCGAATTGGCCTCCTTGCGCACGGCCTCCAGGCGCTGCGCCTCGTCGGCAAACATCTTTTTCAGCAGCAGCACCGAAGAGTTCATCGCCGCTGTCAACTGGCGCAATTCGGGCACCTTGGGTTCGGGAATCGTCACGAAGTGGCGCTGCGCAATCGCCTGCGCCTGGCCGATCACCTCATTCAAAGGTTTTCGCAGACGGCGCAGAACCATCGTGCCAAGCCAGCCGCCCAAAAGGCCGGCAAAGCCGATGGCGCCGACCATCTGCAAGGCCGATTGCCACAAAGTGCCATAGGCAAAGCGGTTGCTGCTGATCACCGTGACGGTTCCGACCTGGTTCCAGCCATTGCTGATTTGCGCCTGGCCCGGCGCGGATTGCAGCGGGAACAGCCGGACGAACCAGAGCGGCGCGTCGTAGCCGAACGAGATCGCGGTCTTCTTGACCAATTCCTTGCCATGCGGATCGACCACCTCGACCAATTCGTAGTGGCCGTTGTCGAACATCGCGGCCACGGTCAGTTCGCGCTCGATCGGGTCGGACTTCTGGCCCAGCGTCAGCGCCAGCGTCGCGGCATTGTCGGCATTCTTCATGCGCAACTGTTCTTCGACATAGCCGCGCGCCGAGAGTATGGAGGCCAGCAAGCCCCCGGCCGCGCTCAAGAGCGTGGTCAGGATCAGGGCAAGCCAGATTTGGCGGTACATGGACATGGACAATCTCCTTTACGGCTTCTTCATTCTGTAAATCCTTCGGCGCGCGCCCGCTGCAGCAGGTCGGCCCAGCGCGACAGGCGGCCCACGCCGCCCGGGCCGGCCTGCGAATTGCCTGCCACGCCGGAATACACCCCTTCGGCGTTGAAGGAAAACACCGGCGTCAGGTCAGGGCGGCGCGAAGCGGGGCGAATATCGTTGATCTGGCTATCCAGCACCAGCGGTTCGGAGTCGGGCGTCGCGTAATAGGCCAGCACCATATGCGCTTCCTGCTCCGCGCTGTCGGCGCCGCCGAAGTGCGCCCTGACGTAGATCAGGCGCAGTTGCTGGTCCGGCACGCCGAGCTCGCGCAGTACGTAGTATTTGGCGATCACATAATCCTCGCAGTCGCCCCTTCCCTTGGACAGGGACTCCATTGGCGTGGCCCAGTAGTCTTCCTGGTTCCATACCTCCCAATCGGTGGCGTAGTGGATTTTGCGGTTGAAGAATTCGTTGACGCGCTTGAGCTTGTCGGCGATCGGCAAGTCCTTGGCATCCTTGAGCAGCTTTTGCCAGTCGGCGAAGGATTGCGGATTGCCGCCCATCTTCAGGAACGTGGCCTGCGCCTGGTTCATGTCGAGCGCAAAGGCCAGAGGCAGCGTCAGCAAATGGCTGACAAGCGTTGCCGCGACCACGGCGAGCATACCGAGTCTTTGCAAATACCGGCGCGAGTAGAGGGAACGCTTCAAGATCCAGGGCGGGGGAAAGGGTAGGACTATTGTATTGCCTCCGAAACCGAATAGGGCCACTCTTTGACTATTGTTTGAGACTTCGACTGTCGGGAAGATCCATTAGAATTCCTGCGGTCGTCATGAAAAACGAACAACTTTCGTCAAATATTGTTAATTGTTCCACAAGACGTATGGTTTCCTGTTATTTTGTCGCATCTTCATACTGTCGCGGTGCGTGGCCCGGAGCCTGAGTGCCGTTTTGCTGAAAAACATGCTCAAGAAAACTGCTCTGTTGCTGGCACTCTTGCCGATTTTTGCCCACGCCCAGGTCCACTCTCTCAGAGATGCGGCCCAGGAAGCGATGAATTCCAATCCCGAAGTGCAGGCCAAGTGGCACGCCTTCCTCGCCGCGAACGGCGAGCGCGATGTGGCCGCCGGCGGCTACCTGCCGCGCCTCGATGCACAGGCCGGCGTCGCGCGTGAAAATCACAATGAGCCGCTGCTGGTCGAAAACTACAACTCGCGTTCGCAGGGCCTGACGCTGACGCAAATGCTCTACGACGGCTTCGCCACCAGCAACGATGTGGCGCGGCTCGACCACAACCGGCTCGAGCGTCTCTACGAACTCTACGACACCTCCGAGAGCACCGTGCTCGACGTGGTGCATGCCCACCTCGATGTGCTGCGCTACCGCAGGCTCGTGGCGCTGGCCGAAGACAATTACGTGCAGCACCGCGCTGTGTATGACCAGATCCAGGCCAAGGCCAAGGCCGGCGTGGGCCGCCGCGTCGACCTCGAGCAATCGGCGGGGCGCCTCGCGCTGGCCGAAGCCAATCTCTTGACCGAAACCTCCAACCTGCACGACGTCAGCGCGCGCTTCCAGCGCCTCGTCGGCGAGAAGCCGGCCAAGGATCTGGAAGAGCCGGCCGGCCTGGAACGCGGCATGCCATCCGACGTATTGGCGGCACTGCGCGAATCGAACAAGAACCACCCCGCCGTGCTGGCCGCGATCGAGGCCATTCGCGCATCGGACTCCGAGCGCCGCGCACATTACAGCGCGTTTCAGCCGCGCCTGGATCTGCGCCTGTCTGCGCAGCACGGTACCAATATCAATAGCGAAATCGGCGAAACCAACGATAAGACCGCGCAGATCGTCCTGACCTGGAACCTGTTCAACGGCTTCTCGGACCGCGCCAGGCTGCGCCAGCTCGCCGAACAGATCAACGTCGGCCGCGACATGCGCGACAAGGCTTGCCGCGACATCCGGCAAAACCTCGAAATCGCCTACAACGACGTGCGCAAGATCACCGAACTGATGAATTACCTCGACCAGCACCAATTGTCGACCGAGAAGGCGCGCGATGCCTATCATCAGCAATTCGACATCGGCCAGCGTACGCTGCTCGATCTGCTCGACAGCGAAAACGAATTGTTCCAAGCCAAGCGCGCCTATATCGAAGCGCAATACGACCAGATGCTGGCCTTTGCGCGCGTGCAGGCCGGCGTGGGCAACCTGTTCAAGAGCCTGGGCCTGACGCGTGCCGATGCCGGCCCGCTGCCCGACTTCGGCGCACGCAGCGACGAGACCGAAGCGACGCATTGCGCAGTCGAAGCACCCGAAACCTATGTCGCCGACAAGAGCGAATTGAATGACCGCGCCGCGCAATTGATGCGCGAGTCCGCACCGCTGTCTGCGGACAAGCCGGCAACAGTCTCCAAGGATGCCATCGCCGCCAAGGCACCCGGCATCGCCATGCCGGCGGCAACGCCTGCGTCGGCGCCGCAGCAGGCAGTCGTCGCCGTCTTGAATGCCTGGGGCCGCGCCTGGGCCGCGCGCGACGTGAACGGCTACCTCGCCTTTTACGCACCGACCTTCCGTCCCAACAAGGAAACCAGCCACGCCGACTGGGCCGCCAA
>FTKD01000735.1_pt4 | contig 74913 bp, 57 predicted proteins | sample 1658191 | NCBI WGS metagenome assembly FTKD01 (sample SAMEA3914808, study PRJEB12502) | metagenome | biome: forest; material: soil | place: Canada | collected 2011-08-03 | depth 0.3 m
TTCGGCGTCAACGACAAGACCTACGCCGGCCAGGCCATCATCTCCAACGCCTCGTGCACGACGAACTGCCTGGCCCCGGTGGCCAAGGTGCTCAACGACACGTTCGGCATCAAGCGCGGCCTGATGACCACGGTGCACGCCACCACGGCCACGCAGAAGACCGTCGACGGCCCGTCCAACAAGGACTGGCGCGGCGGCCGCGGCATCCTCGAGAACATCATCCCGTCGTCGACGGGCGCGGCCAAGGCCGTGGGCGTCGTGATCCCCGAGCTGAACAAGAAGCTCACCGGCATGTCGTTCCGCGTGCCGACGTCCGACGTCTCGGTGATCGACCTGACCGTCGAGCTGATCAAGGAAGCCAGCTACGAGGACATCTGCAACGCCATGAAGGCCGCGTCGCAAGGCGCGATGAAGGGCGTGCTGGGCTACACCGAGGACAAGGTGGTCTCCACCGATTTCCGCGGCGAGTCGATGACCTCGGTGTTCGACGCCGACGCCGGCATCGCGCTGGACAAGACCTTCGTCAAGGTCGTGGCCTGGTACGACAACGAGTGGGGCTACTCGAACAAGGTGCTCGAGATGGCGCGCGTCATCGCTGGTTGAACGCCCGCTGTATCCCGGCATCGCGCAAACCCTGCGCGAAGCTGAATCGAATGGCCCGCTCGCGGGCCATTTTTCATGGGCCGGCGCGGGCGTGACGAATGCCGCGGTGGATACGTTCGTTTGCGAATTAAACGGGCCAATGTCCAGCCGGACGCAAACGGGCAACGCGTTTGCAACTGGAACCCCACTAGACTCGTAACAATTACGAAGCTTCGCACGGCGAGGCAGGTACAACCTTTCGGAGAGTGCGATGGCACGCATGAGTCGACTGCTGAGTGCGGTCTGTCTGGGTATCGCGGTCACGGCCGCAGTGGGTGCGGCGACGGCCGCTTTGGAATACGCGCCGGTGCGCCGGACCCCCACGCATCTCGCCGAGTCATCCGGCATCGCGCGCGTGATCGTCAAGTTCAAGGAGGGAGCCTCGGTACTGTCGGCCACCAAGTCGATCGCGTCGGCCACGTCCACCAGCACCCGCAGCGGCCCGCAGACGGCCAGCGTGATGGCCAGCCGCCTGGGCGTCTCGCTCACCGACGGCCGCATCCTGGGCGAACGCACGCAGGTGCTGATGGCCAGCGGCACGACGTCGTCGGCCCTCGCCAAGACGATTGCCGGCGACTCCGAGGTCGAGTGGGCCGAGGTCGATCAGCGGCGTTTCGTGCAGTCGTCACCGGTCAGCGACCCGCTGTACGGCGACAACCTGTCCACGACAGTGGCGCCAACGGGGCCGACATCGGGCCAGTGGTACTTGCGCGCGCCGGGTGTCGACGCCAGCGGCCACGAGCTCGTTTCCAGCATCAATATCGAACCGGCCTGGGCCATCACGCACGGCTCCACGTCCATCGTGATCGGCGACGTCGACACCGGCATCACCGCGCACCCTGACCTCGACAGCAAGATGCTGACCGGCTACGACTTCATCTCCGATATCCCGACCGGCAACGACGGCCTCGGTCGCCATGCCGATCCGTCCGACCCGGGCGACTACGTGACGGCGGCGGAGAACTCGCAGAAGATCAACGGTGTAAAAGGCCAGTTCTTCGGCTGCAACGACAACGGCGTGGGCGCCGCGGTCGCCGAGAACAGCAGCTGGCACGGCACGCAGACGGCCGGCATCCTCGGCGCGGCCACGAACAACGCCACCGGCATGGCCGGGACCGCCTACAACGTGTCGGTGATCGCGGCCCGCGCGCTGGGCAAGTGCGGCGGCTACGACTCCGACATCATCGCCGCGGCCCAATGGGCTGGGGGCATCGCGGTGAGCGGCGTGCCCACCAACGCCAACCCCGCGCGCGTGATCAACATGAGCCTGGGCGGCTCGGGTGCGTGCTCGTCTGCGTACGTGGACGCAATGACCGCGCTGCGCAACCTGGGCGTGGTCGTGGTCGTGGCCGCGGGCAACGATGAAGGCCTGCCGGTCGACGCACCTGCCAACTGCCAGCCGGCAGCCAGCGACGGCGACCAGACGCCCATCGTGATCGCCGTCGCCGGCCTGCGTCAAGCCGGCGACAAGGTGGGCTACTCGGACATCGGGCCGGAAGTCACGATCGCGGCCCCGGCCGGCAACTGCATCAATACGGCGGCGAACTCGGCCTGCCTGTATCCGATCCTGACCACCCGCAACTCCGGCACCACGTCGCCGGTGACCGGGGGCGGCACCTATTCGGACGATCTGAACAACCCCAGCCTGGGCACCAGCTTCGCGACGCCGCTGGTCGCGGGCACCGTGGCGCTGATGCTGTCGGCGGCACCGAACCTGACCAACGCGCAAGTCATCAGCATCCTCAAGTCGACCGCCCGGGCCTTCCCGACGGTCAGCGACACGACGCCCCAGCCGGCCGTCTGCACGGTGCCGACGTCCACCAGCGCGGCGCAGGACGAGTGCATCTGCACGACCAGCACCTGCGGCGCCGGCATGCTCGACGCCGGTGCGGCCGTGACGGCGGCCGCGGCGCTGTCCACCGGCACCGCGCCCACGGCGGCGATATCGCCGACCTCGGCCTCCGTGGTCGTCGGCAGCACCGTCACGCTCAGCGGCGCCAGCAGCGTGCTGGGCTCCAGCGGCACGGCGCTGACCTACCAATGGTCGATTCCCGACAGCGACGCCTTCATCACGCTAGGCACCAGCAACGGCGCCAGCGTCGTCGTCACCGGCGTCTCCGCCGGCACGGGCGAAGTGCAGCTGACGGTGACGGACCCCAGCAATGGCCGCACGAGCAGTGCCACGGTCAGCGTCGCGGTGACCGCGGCGACCGCGACGGGCAGTGGCAGCGGCAGCTCGAGCAGCGGCGGTGGTGGCGGTGCCGCGAATCCGTTGTGGCTGCTCGCGCTGCTGGCAGCCGGCCTGCTGCTGGGCCCGCGCGCGCGCCGTACGCGTCCGTAACGCACGCGCGCCGCGCCGGCGCGATGAGAACCCGCAGGGCCGCTGCAGCGATGCAGCGGCCTTTTTCGTGGGCGCATGGCGTGCGACAGCGGATGCGTGTCCGCGCGGAGCGGCCGATCTCCCGCGGAGTCGCGTCAAGGGCCGGCATCGCGTGGCGATGTCGACGTGCTTCAGGTGGCGGATGCCGATTCCACCGGGCAGCTGTTGAACCGCTGCGCCCCCGCGGCGTGACGCCAGGCCGGATCGGTGGCGCGCACCTGCAGGTGACGCAGGACGGTGGGCGGCGCGAGCGCGACGACGCGGGCCGCGTGCACGCCGTGCTTCGTCAGCTCGTCGAGCTTCTTCGCGGCTTCGGCCGCGTTGGCGAACTGGCCCAGCGACAGCCCGGGTGCGAGCGTCGCCGGCGCGTTCACGCGTTCGAACTTCACGTCCAGCTTCCTGAGTTCGTCGGCCTTCTGCTGCCAGGTCTGCGAGTCGGCGAAGCGGCCCATGTAGACGATCCAGCTGCCGCCTTGCGGCTGGCGGCGTTCGGCGACGGCGTCGGCCGGAACGCCGGCCTTGGCCAGCGCCTGCTTCAGGGCCGCGAACTGGGCGTCGTCCAGCGGCGGAGTCTCGGAGCAATCGAGATCGGCCTCGCTGGTCTTGCGCGCGAAGGCGACGGTGGTTGCGGACGCCGCCGTGCCGGCCGCGCCGACGCTGGCGCCGGTGGTGATCGCGGCACCCGCGCCGCTGGCCGCCAAGGGTGTCGCGGAGGCGCCGCCCCGGACGCCCGAGGCCGCCGGCAGGTCGGGCAGCACCTGGATGGCATCCGGCGCCACCTGTCGGCCCAGGCGCTGGGGCTCGCGATCCGATTGCAAGGCCTGCGGGTCGGACTGCAGCCAGTAGTACAGCGCCGCATTGACCAGCAAGAACAACAGGACCAGCGCGCGCAGCATCGGTTCAGCGCCCCCTGGACAGCACGGCGATGGCGCGGGCGTGGCGCATCAGAGGGCGCCTGCCAGGCGCACGCTCACTTCACCGCTGACGATGCGGCGCGTCTGGCCGCCGCCGGCGACCTTGAGCGCGCCATCGGCGTCCACGCCGGCCGCCACGCCTTCGGGCATCGCCGCGTCGGTGGTCTTCACCAGCTGGCCGCGCAGCACGTCGCGGCGCGCGTAGGCGTCCTGCAACGGCGCGAAGCCGTCGTGTTCGAACGCGAGCAGCGCCTGCACCAGCGGCACGCCGATGCGCGCCAGCGCGTCCTGCGGCGTGGCTTCGGGCCAGATTTCGGTCAGCGCGGCGGTGCCGTAGTCGGCCTCGGCCACCGGCTGGGCGGCCACGTTGACGCCGATGCCGATGACGGCGGCGCGCTGGTCGCCGACGGGCACCGACTCGATCAGGATGCCGCCGAGCTTGCGGCCCATGCGCGACCCCTTGATCGGCCGCGAATCATCGCCAGCTTCACAAAGCATCAGGTCGTTCGGCCACTTCAGGCCCAGGCGCCGTCCGTGCGGATCCAGTGCCTCGACCACCGCCAGCCCGACCGCCAGCGACAGCCCCGACCAGTCGGTGCGGCGCAGCGGCAGCGCCAGCGAGAAGGTGAGCGACGAGCCCGGCGTGGAATGCCAGCGCCGGCCCAGCCGGCCGCGACCGGCCGTCTGGTGGATCGCCACCAGCATCTGCGGGGACAGGTCGCCCACGCGGCCGCCGCGGCGATCGCCTGGCGTCTGCTGCACGCGCGCGGCGTTGCGCAGCCGCTCGGTGAGCTCGCTGTTGGTCGAATCGAGGGTCTGCACCACCTCGATCGACAGCCCCGGCAGCAGCGGCACCAGGGCCTGCCACAATGCCTCGGCGCCCCAGTGCGGGCGCGCGCTGCCCACCGGATGGCGAGGGGAGGCCTGTGGATCGGTCATGAGTGTTGGAAAAAGGAGAGCCTGCGGGAGGCGCCGGGTCGTCGCGGGACGGCGCAGTCGCTCATCGTTTGGGAGAGAGCATCGTGCCACGGCAGCCGCGCGTGCCGCAGCGGCATTCGAAGCGTTTCTTCAACGCCGGCGTGTAGCGTTCGTCGATCACCAGCCCGTAGTCGTAGAACAGCTCGTCGCCGGCCTTGATCGCCTTCCTGGCCTTGATGAAGATGCGGCTGTCCACCTCGTCGGCGATGCAGTTGGGCGAGCAGGCGTGGTTGATCCAGCGCGCCGCGTTGCCGTCGACGTTGGCGTCGATCACGCAGCTTTCGTCGATGTGGAAGTAGAAGGTGTGGTCGGGTTGCGACGGATCGTGCGGGTGGCGGTCGAGCGCCTGTTCCCAGGTGATGCGTTCGCCGAGGTACTCGATGAGCACCTCGCCCTTGGCGATGTCGCGGGCGGCGAACACGCCCTTGCCATGCACGCCGCTTTTGCGTACCTGGATACGGCGGCCGCCGGGAACGGTATGGTTTTGCGCTTGCAGCTTCGACGTCATTCGGTACATTGAAATTGTGGGCGCGCGCGTGTACGTATGTGCAGGCGCGCGCGAGAGATGCATTTTAGGCAGGGCTTTTCGAGGCCCCGCGGTTCCAAGGTAAATAAATGACAAAGACACTGATCATTGCGGAAAAGCCCAGCGTCGCGCAGGACATCGTCCGCGCGCTGACGCCCACGGCGGGCAAGTTCGAGAAGTTCGCCGAGCATTTCGAGAACGATCGCTACGTTGTCACGTCCGCGGTCGGCCACCTGGTGGAGATCAAGGCCCCCGAGGAATTCGACGTCAAGCGCGGCAAGTGGAGCTTCGCCAACCTGCCGGTGATCCCGCCGCATTTCGACCTCGCGCCCATCGACAAGGCCAAGACGCGCCTGAACGCCGTCGTCAAGCTGGTGCGCCGCAAGGACGTCACGGACCTGATCAACGCCTGCGACGCGGGCCGCGAGGGCGAGCTCATCTTCCGGCTCATCGCCCAGTACGCCGAGCCGGCGCGCGGCAAGCTCGACAAGCCCGTGCGCCGCCTGTGGCTGCAGAGCATGACCCCGCAGGCGATCCGCGACGGCTTCGAGAAGCTGCGCACCGACGAGCAGATGCAGGGCCTGGCCGCGGCCGCCCGCAGCCGCTCCGAGGCCGACTGGCTGGTGGGCATCAACGGCACGCGCGCGATGACCGCGTTCAACTCGCGCGACGGCGGCTTCTTCCTGACCACCGTCGGGCGGGTGCAGACGCCCACGCTGTCCATCGTGGTCGAGCGCGAGGAGAAGATCCGCAAGCACGTCTCGCGCGACTACTGGGAAATCAAGGCCACCTTCGACGCGCAGGCCGGCCTCTACGACGGCAAGTGGATCGACCCGTCGTTCAAGAAGGACGAGGACGCCGACCGCCGCGCCGACCGTGTCTGGAACGAAGCCGACGCGAAGAAGATCGCCGACGCCGTGCGCGGCCAGCCGGGCAAGGTCACCGAAGAAGCCAAGCCCAGCACCTCGGCCAGCCCGCTGCTGTACGACCTGACCAGCCTGCAGCGCGAGGCCAACGGCCGCTTCGGCTTCTCGGCCAAGACCACGCTGTCGCTGGCCCAGGCGCTGTACGAAAAGCACAAGGTGCTCACCTACCCGCGGACGGACTCGCGCGCGCTGCCCGAGGACTACCTGCCGGTGGTCAAGGACACGCTCAAGATGCTCGCCACCGAGGACCTGCCGGGCCCGTTGCGCGAGCTCGGCCCGCACGCCGCGAAGGCGCTGAAGGAGGGCTACGTCAAGCCGTCCAAGCGCATCTTCGACAACGCGAAAGTCTCGGATCACTTCGCGATCATCCCCACGCTGCAGGCGCCGAAGTCGCTGTCCGACATCGAGGCCAAGCTCTACGACCTGGTCGTCAAGCGCTTCATCGCCGTCTTTTATCCGAGCGCCGAATACCAGGTCACCACGCGCCTGACGCAGGTCGCCGAACACCGTTTCCAGACCAACGGCAAGGTGCTGGTCAACCCGGGCTGGCTCGCCGTCTACGGCAAGGAAGCGCAGGACGACGACGCGATGCTGGTGCCGGTGCAGGCCAACGAGGTCGTGCGCAACGAGGCGGTGGACGCCATCGGCCAGAAGACGCGCCCGCCGGCGCGCTACAACGAAGGCACGCTGCTGTCGGCGATGGAAGGCGCGGGCAAGCTGATCGACGACGAGGAGTTCCGCGACGCGATGTCCGAGAAGGGCCTGGGCACTCCGGCCACGCGCGCGCAGGTGATCGAAGGCCTGATCCTCGAGAAGTACATGCTGCGCGAAGGCCGCGACCTGATCCCCACCGCCAAGGCGTTCCAGCTGATGACGCTGCTGCGCGGCCTCGGCGTGGAGGACCTGACGCGTCCCGACCTGACCGGCAACTGGGAGTTCAAGCTGGTCGAGATGGAACACGGCCGCCTGTCGCGCGAGACCTTCATGGCCGACATCGCGCAGATGGCCGACCGCATCGTCAAGAAGGCCAAGGAATACGACCGCGACACGATCCCGGGCGACTACGTCACGCTGAAGGCGCCGTGCCCGAACTGCGGCGGCGTCGTCAAGGAGAACTACCGCCGCTTCACCTGCCAGGGCCCGAAGGGCGACGGCGTGGGCAGCTGCGAGTTCTCGATCACCAAGATCCCGGCCGGCCGCGCCTTCGAGACGGCCGAGGCCGACGCGTTCCTGCGCGACAAGAAGATCGGCCCGCTGGAAGGCTTCCGCTCCAAGGCCGGCTGGCCGTTCACGGCGGAGTTGAAGCTCGTCCACGACGACGAGATCAAGAACTGGAAGCTCGAGTTCGACTTCGGCGAGGACGCGAAGGAGGGCGACGGCGAGCCGGTCGATTTCTCCGAGCAGGAGTCGCTGGGCCACTGCCCGAAGGATGCCGGCCGGGTGTTCGAGCACGGCAGCTCCTACGTGTGCGAGCACTCGGTGGGCGCGCACATCACCTGCGACTTCAAGAGCGGCAAGATCATCCTGCAGCAGCCGGTGTCGCGCGAGAACATGGCCAAGCTGCTGGCCACCGGCAAGACGGACCTGATGGAGAACTTCGTCTCCAACAAGACGCGCCGCAAGTTCAAGGCCTTCCTCGCCTACGACAAGAAGGAGGGCAAGGTGAACTTCGAGTTCGAGCCGCGCGCGGCCAAGGTGCCGGCCGCCAAGAAAGTGGCCGCCAAGAAGAAGGTCGCCGAGGAGTGACCTGGCGGCGCCGCCCGCGCCGTCCCGCCATGGAAAAGGCGCCTGCCGGATTCGTTCTCGCAGGCGCCTTGTTCTTGTGCTGTGCGGGACTCAGTAGATCGCCGTCATGCCGATGCCCCAGTGGCTGCCCTCGAGGTCGCTGCCGCTGGCCTGCTCGTAGCGCTCGTAGACGTAGCGCATGTCCAGCGACAGGTGCGGCAGCAGGCGATAGTCCACTGCCACCATCGGGCCGGGCGTGGCGTTGATGCCGTCGTTCGTCCTGCCGCCCGCGCCGCTGAAGCGCAGCCGCGCGGCGTAGCGCGCACCGCCGCCGATGCGCAGCTTGTCGTTCAGCGGGTACCAGAGCGTGGCCTCGAGCGGAAAGCGCGTGAAGTGCTCGCTGCTGCCGCTGCCCGAGAAGCTGGCGCTCGTGTGGATGCCCAGGGTCAGCCGCAAGGCAAGTCCATTCGGATCGATCGGAAACTCCGCGCCGGCCAGGGCTTCGTAGCGGCCGCTGAGGCTGCCCGTCGCCGCGCTGCCGTCGGGGTTGGTGACGGTGATGTCCACGTTGCTCATCGTGCCGGTGAGCACCACGCCCACGAGCGGGCGGATCCGGGGCGGGGAGGCATCGGGGCTCGGGCCGTCGGCGGGCGAGGCGGCGGCGAAGGCCGGGGTGGCGCCGGACAGCGCCGCGGCCAGCGCGAGGGCGTGGACGGGGCGGCGGAGCGCGATCGAGACGTTGCGATGGGTCATGGGGACGATTCCTGAGGCTGGTCGGTGTCCGCAACGAGCTGCGTTCACCTTGGCGCGCGCGGCGCCGACAAGCCGGAAAGGTCGCGACGGAGGTCGGCTGCGGCGCCGGTCGGCCGCACCCGGCGGACGGGTGGGCGAAGCCCAGGCGCGGGCAGCATGACGGTGCGTCAGGCCAGCGGCGGCAGCGATCTTACCGGGCCTTGGTGAAGACGACCGTGCCTCAGAAGTAGTAGTTGAAGCCCAGGCCGCCGTGGCTGCCGTCCACCGAGACGCCGTCGAGCTTGTACGTCTCGTGCACGTAGCGCAGCTGCAGGCCCATCGACTGCGTGATCAGCCACTCGGCCATCACGAGGCCGCCGAGCTGCGACTTGAAGTCGCCGTTGCCCACGTAGCCGGCGCCGTCGCTGGTGAACTTGGCGGCCATCGCGTAGCGCGCGCCCACGCCCAAGCGGAACTTCGGCGCGGCGTTGAACAGTGCGATCACTTCCACCGGGAAGCGCTGGAAGCGCTGCGAGCCGTTGTCGGCGCTGGTGTTGTCGAAGTGGTAGCCCAGCGTGGCCTGCACGCCGATCGACGAGCCCTTCTCGTGATATTCGACGCCGCCGTAGAGCTGCACGAGGCCGCCGGCGGTGATGCTGCGCGAGCCGCCGTGCACGTACTCGACGGACGCCAGCTTGTCGCCGCCGCCGGTGAGCGCGACGCCGATCAGCGGGTGCACGGGATTGTCGGAATCCAGGCCGGCGTGGGCCAGCGTGGGAGCGAGGGCGGCGGCGGCCAGGGCCGTGATGGCAGTGATGAGTTTCATGTGATCTCTGTGGATGCTTGATGAGGAAAGCCGACGCCGAGTCCTCCCTGCGTCGAACCCGCGTCCGGCCTGGGCTTTCGCGGGTCGCGAATCTTACCCAGCGACCGACGACGCGCTCCGGCTCGCGTCGTGCCGATCCCACACTCGCCGAGACACGAAATCTCCGCTGCCGCGGAGGACTTGGCGACTGACGGACAATCGGCGCATGACCGAGATGGATGTCGCCGCCACCCTGGACGCTCTGGGCGCCGCTGCCCGCAGCGCCGCCTCGCGCATGGCCGCTTCGCCGCGCGCGCAGCGCGACGCGGCCCTGCGCGCGCTCGCCGCGCGCCTGCGCGAGGCCGGCGCCGAGCTGGAAACCGCCAACGCGCAGGACCTGCGTGCCGCGTCCGACGCCGGCCTCGCCGGCCCGCTGCTGGACCGCCTGCGCCTGGATGCGCACGCGCTGGACACCGTCATCGAAGGCTGCCTGCAACTGGCGGAGATGCCGGACCCGATCGGCGAGATCACCGGCGTCACCCAACGCCCCAGCGGCATCCGCGTGGGCCGCATGCGCGTGCCCCTGGGCGTGTTCGGCATGATCTACGAGAGCCGGCCCAACGTCACGATCGAGGCCGCGTCGCTGGCCATCAAGAGCGGCAACGCCTGCATCCTGCGCGGCGGCTCCGAGGCGATCCGCTCCAACGTCGCGCTATGGCGCTGCGTGCGGCGCGCGCTGGCCGACGCGGGCCTGCCCGAGACGGCGGTGCAACTCGTCGAGACGACGGATCGCGCCGCCGTCGGCCGCCTGATCGCGATGCCCGAGTTCGTCGACGTGATCATCCCGCGCGGCGGCAAGGGCCTGATCGAGCGCGTCGCGCGCGAGGCCCGCGTGCCGGTCATCAAGCACCTGGACGGCAACTGCCACACCTACGTCGACGAGCGCGTCGACCTCGAACTCGCAGTGCGCGTCACCGACAACGCCAAGACGCAGAAGTACAGCCCCTGCAACGCCACCGAGTCGCTGCTGGTGCATGCGGCGCAGGCCGCGGCGTTCCTGCCGCGCATCGGCATGGTGTTCGCGGCCAAGGGCGTGGAGATGCGCGGCGACGAACGCGCGCTCGCAGCCTTGAAAAACGTGGCCGGCGCGAAGCTGGTTCCGGCCGTCGACAGCGACTGGGGCGAGGAGTACCTGGCGCCCATCGTCAGCGTGCGCGTGGTCGATTCGGTGGACGAGGCCATCGCCCACATCAACCGCCACGGCTCGCACCACACCGACGCCATCCTCACCACCGACCACCCGAACGCGATGCGCTTCCTGCGCGAGGTGGACTCGGCCAGCGTGATGGTCAACGCCAGCACGCGCTTCGCCGACGGTTTCGAGTACGGCCTCGGCGCCGAGATCGGCATCTCCACCGACAAGTTCCACGCCCGCGGCCCGGTGGGCCTCGAAGGGCTCACGTCGCAGAAGTGGATCGTGCTGGGCGAGGGCGAGATCCGCGGCTGATCGGCACGCCGTCTCAACGCAGCAGGAACTGCACGCTGCGTGTCTGCGTCGCCTGCAGGATCGAGAACGCGTGGAAGTCGCCGGCCAGCGTGCCGGCGTTGGTCGCCACCACATGCAGCGTGACGTCGCAGCGCACCACGGGGCCGGGCGGGAACGTGTCCTGGTCGAACTCCAGGCTGGCCAGGAACGCCTGCACGTTGAACTGGAACGTCTCGCCGGCGCTGTCCACCTGCGAGAACGACTGGCCGTCGGGGACGCGGTTGCTGGTCTGGTTGCCGTTGGCGTCTGTGCAGACGAACGTGGTGCTGAAGTTGCCCGTGTCCAGCGGCGCCGTCACGCTGACGGGCACGCTGGTCGAGCCGATGGCGAAGGCCTGGTTGTTGCCTGGCGCGGCGATCGTGAAGGGCGGCGGCAACGTCACCTGGCTGGTGACCGTGCCGCTGGCGCGGCGCAGCTGGAATTCATAGGGGCGTGCCGTCGTCGGCTGCGGCGCGATGTCGGCCAGGTAGGGCTGGCCCAGCGTCAGCAGGTTCTGAAAGAAGTCCCACGCGCCGCCGCGCGCGAGCGCCATGCGCGTCTGCGTGCTGCCGTCGGCGAACCACAGCGTGTCGCCTTCGAGCTCCACGTTGTGGAAGATCGAGCCGTCGGTGTTGAAGCCGGCCTGGGCCTGGGTACGCGTACCGTCGTCCACCACGTACATCAGCGCCGTGATGCTGCCGGTGGACAGCGTGCTGGAGGGCACGCAGCCGCTGGCGCCGCACTGCAGGCGCACGTCGGGCGAGGTGCCGCCGGGGTCGGGCACCACGCCGCCGCCGCAGGCCGACAGGAGAGCCGCGCCGCAGGCGGCCGCGAGGGCGGTCGCCAGGCGCGCCGGGTTTGCAAGAATCATGGTTGTCTCCCTGGCGGCGGTATGGCCGCCGCGCCCGCTCATTCTGGACCAGCGCATGCCCGCACGCGACCCCCTCGCATCGCGGCCCCGCGCTGCGGCCCGCCGCGCCAGCGACTATGCTTGCAACACCTTCGCATCGCCACTTCTCCATGATCGATCCCCGCACCGCCCTGGTGTTGTTCTCCGGTGGACAGGATTCCACCGCCTGCCTCGCGTGGGCGCTGGCGCGCTTCGCGCGCGTGGAGACCATCGGCTTCGACTACGGCCAACGCCACCGCATCGAGCTCGACTGCCGCGCCGGCGTGCGCGAGGCGCTGGCCGCGCTGAACGCCGACTGGGCCGCGCGGCTGGGCGACGACCACCTGCTGGACCTGGCGCTGCTGGGCCAGGTGTCCGACACCGCGCTCACCTCCGACCGCGCCATCGAGTTCGCGGCCAACGGCCTGCCCAACACCTTCGTGCCCGGGCGCAACCTGCTGTTCCTCGGCTTCGCCGCCACGGTGGCCTACCGGCGCGGCGCGTCGGTGCTGGTGGGCGGCATGTGCGAGACGGACTTCTCGGGCTATCCCGACTGCCGCGACAACACGCTCAAGGCGATGCAGGTCGCGCTGAGCCTGGGCCTGGCCGCGCCGATGACCATCGAGACGCCGCTGATGTTCCTGACCAAGGCGCAGACCTGGGCCCTGACCGATTCGCTCGGCGGCGCGGCGCTGAACGACGTGATCGTGGAGAAGACCCACACCTGCTACCTGGGCGAGCGCGGCACCCGACACGCCTGGGGGTATGGCTGCGGCCAGTGCCCGGCCTGCCAGCTGCGCGCCGCCGGCCACGCCGGCTTCGTGGCCGGCCTCGCACGGGCGGCCGGCGCCGCGCCGGCATGACCACGCACTGGCTGTTCCAGCTGGCGTTGCTGGCTGTCGTGCTGTTCTGGATCGTCGGCGCCTACAACCGCATGGTGCGGCTGCGCACGGCCATCGTCTCGGCGTGGGAGCAGATCGTCGCGGCGCTGGTCAAGCGCAGCGAGGCGATGGCCGCCGTGGCGGACGCCGTGCGCGAGCCGCTGTCCGCCGAGAGCGGCACGCTGCAGGCCCTGGCCGAGGCCGACGCGAAGCAGCGCAGCGCCGCCGACGGCGTGCGCCAGGCGCGCGCCCGCATCGCCGATGTCTCGTTGTGGGTCGCCGCGGAGGCGGGCCTGGCCTCGCCGGCCAGCCGCTTGCGCGCGCTGATCGAGTTGCAGCCCGCGCTGATCCACGAGTCCGACAAGGGTCCGCAGCTGCGCGCCGCGCTCGCGGCCTGGGGCGAGGCCGAACCGCGCATCCAGTTCGCCCGCCAGGGCTTCAACGACGCCGTGGATCGCTACAACAAGGCGATCCACCAGGTGCCGACGCGGCTGATCGCGTCCCCGCTGGGCTTTCGGTCGGCTGGGCGGGTCTGACGCGCGCCGGCATCCGGTGCGTCCGGACCGGGCGGGCGAAGACCCCGCCGTCAGTGGCTCAGGACTGCCCCATGATCGCCGCCGTGGCGATCATCTCGTCGAACAGCGCGGCCGTCGCCTCGCCGGGCACCGACCACGGGTCGAGGCTGCCCAGCTCCGAGTACTTCAGGATCAGGCCCGGGTTCAGGCGCGCCATGTTGACCTGGCCCATGGACCAGCCGGCGAAACGGCGCTCGTCGATCTCCTCGAACTGCAGCAGCGTGACGTCGGTGTGGCGCGGGTCGGCCACGATGCGGTTGTAGCGCTTGCTCACCGCGCTGCGCCCGCCTTCGAGCACCTGGATGAACAGGCGCCCGCTGTTGCACAGGCACAGCGCGCCGGTGAGGCCTTCGCGCGCGTTGGTCGTGCGCGAGCGGCGCAGGATGGCCGTGACTTCCTCGTTGTCGAGGTTGGCGGCCGCTCGGCTCGCGTACATCAGTCGTACCAGCATGTTGATGCTCCGGCGCTCAGGCGGTTTTCTTCGACAGCAGCGAGAGGAATTCGCGCCGCAGGTGCGGATCCTTCAGGAACGCGCCGCGCATCACGCTGTTGGTCATCGCCGAATCCAGGTCCTTCACGCCGCGCCATTGCATGCAGAAGTGGTCGGCCTCCATCACGATGGCCAGGCCGTCCGGCTTCACGCGCTCCTGCAGCACGTTGGCCAGCATCGTCACCGCCTCTTCCTGGATCTGCGGGCGCGTCATGATCCAGTCGACGATGCGCGAGTACTTGGACAAGCCGATCAGGTTGGAGTGCTCGTTGGGCAGCACGCCGATCCAGATGCGGCCCAGGATCGGGCACATGTGGTGCGAGCAGGCGCTGCGCACCGAGATCGGGCCGACGATCATCAGCTCGTTCAGGCGCGAGACGTTGGGAAACTCGGTGACCGCCGGCATCGGCTGGTAGCGGCCGCGAAACACTTCGTCGACGAACATCTTGGCCACGCGGCGCGCCGTCTCCTGCGTGTTGTGGTCGCTGTCGGTGTCGATCACCAGCGCGCGCAGCACGGCCTGCATGTGCTCGGCCACCTCGGCCTTCAGCTCCTCCGTCTCGCCGGGGCGCACGAACTCGGAGATGTTGTCGTTGGCGTGGAAGCGGCAGTCCGCGCCCACCAGCCGATAGCGGATGCGCTCGGACGCCGGCAGCGCGGCGATGTCGGCCTCGCTGCGGATCAGCGAGAGCGAGCGGGCGGGCTTGTCGGCACCGGCGGGCGACGACTCGGGCGGCGGAACGGAGATAGGCATGGGCTCGGCTGACGAGAAGGTCTCAGGTCACGTATTTTGCGCCGCCGCCACAGTTCGTGGGCCGCGGGGCGCGTTCCAGCCCTTTTCCGGCCCGGAAATCCACCGGTTCCGGCATTCGGTCGCGCCGTTCCGACACGTTTCCACCCTGACACCTTGTCGTTGCCCGGCAGCAAACCCCGCTGGTTAGACTGCCATCGTGACTCCTGACTCCTCCACTCGCGCCGCATCCGGCGGCCAGGCCCCGGCGCTGGCGCGCCTGCTCGAACAGACCGCCGACGCCGTGCAGGCCGTGCGCAGTGGGCGCTCGCTCACCGACGTGCTGGCCGCCTGCCCGGGCCCGCTGCGCCCCGGCACGCAGGCGCTGTCGTTCCTCGTGCTGCGCCGGCTCGGCGCGGCCCAGGCCGTGCGCGCCCTCGTGGCGCCGCGCACGCCGCCGCCGGCCGTCGAGGCGCTGCTGCTGAGCGCCATCGCGCTGCTGTGGCCTGACGACGCGCCGCCGTACCCCGACCACACCCTCGTCGACCAGGCCGTGACCGCCGCCCGCAAGCGGGTGCCGCAGTCGGCGTCGTTCCTCAACGCCGTGCTGCGCCGCTTCATCCGCGAGCGCGACGCCCTGGTGGCCGCGGCCAACAAGCAGCCGACCGCGCAATGGAACCATCCGCAGTGGTGGATCGATCGCCTGCGCGTCGACTGGCCCGGGCAGTGGCCGGGCATCCTGGCCGCCGCCCAGGCGCGCCCGCCGATGTGCCTGCGTGTGAACGTGCGCCAGTTCACCGGCGCGCAGTACCTGCAGCAACTGGAGGCCGCCGGCCTGGCCGGCGAGCTCACCGACACCCAGACCATCGTGCTGGCCGCGCCGGTACCGGTCGACCGCCTGCCCGGCTTCGCCGACGGCGCCGTCTCGGTGCAGGACGCCGCCGCCCAGCGCGCCGGCAACCTGCTGGTGGGCGCCGGCCTGCCGCCCGGTGCGCGCGTGCTGGACGCCTGCGCCGCCCCCGGCGGCAAGACGGCCCACCTGCTGGAACTGGCCGACCTGGATGTGCTGGCGCTCGACAGCGACCCGAAGCGCCTCGCGCGCGTGGACGACGCGCTCGCGCGCCTGCACCTGAAGGCGCGCACGCAGGCCGGCGACGGCCGCCGCCCGGCCGAGTGGTGGGACGGCCGGCCGTTCGACGCCATCCTGCTGGACGCCCCGTGCAGCGCCTCCGGCATCGTGCGGCGCCACCCCGACATCCGCTGGCTGCGCCGGTCGGAAGACATCGCCGCGCTGGCCCGCATCCAGGCCGAACTGCTGGACGCGCTGTGGCCGACCCTCAAGCCCGGTGGCTGGCTGCTTTACGTCACCTGCTCCGTGTTCCGGACCGAGGGCGAGCACCAGATCGACGCGTTTTTGCAACGCCGCGGTGCCTCCGGCGCCCATTTGGACGGCCGCTCGCCCGGCCACCTGCTGCCACTGCCGGACAATGGTTCGAGCGGGACGTCATCGCCCGACAGCGGTGTCGGCGTGGGCTCCCACGGCGTCGCCGACGGCTTCTACTACGCACTGTTGCGCAAGGAACCGGCTGCCGGTCCGGGGTGACGCCGCCCTGTTTCGTATCGCAAGAAGCCACTCCGCGCCAAACAAGCGTTCTTTCGCATCGCCACCGTGCACCTGCCCCTGGTCCGATCGCCCCACTGCTGGATTCGCCTGGCCCACGACGCCCGGCGCGTCATGGCGGCAGCGTTCCTGGCCGTCGCGTGTTTCGTGGGCCTGGCCGGCTTCGCGCCGCAGGCGCACGCGCAGGGCGTGGAGTTGCCGACCATCTCGGCCAGGCGCCAGGACGGCGGCGTGGTGCTGGACTTCGTGGCCAACCTCACGCTCAGCCGGGCCGTGGAGGACGCGCTACGGCGCGGCGTGCCCGTCTATTTCGTGGCAGAGGCCACCGTCAAGAAGCCGCGCTGGTACTGGCGCGACGACCGCGTCGCGCACGTGAGCCGCAGCTGGCGGTTGTCGTACCAGCCGCTCACCTCCGCCTGGCGCGTGAGCCTGGGCGCGTTCAGCCAGTCGTATCCGTCGCTGGAAGAGGCGCTGACCACCGTCACGCGCATCGCCCGCTGGCGCATCGCCGACTCGGGTGTCGATGCCAACGACAAGTACTACGTCGAATTCCAGTTCTACCTGGATTCCTCGCAATTGCCGCCTCCGATGAGACTGGACCTGGGTGCGCAATCCGAGTGGAAGCTGGGCGTCGAGCGCACGCTTCCGGTCGAATAGGGTGGTGGCGCCCGTGGCCGTCGACGACGCTCCGAAGATCGCCAGGAGGCGCGTTTCCTTCACGATGAGCCGCCGTTCAGTCCGCTTCGTCTGGGCCGTCTCGATCCTGGCCTTCCTGGGCGTGGCGCTGGTGCTGGGCTTCGTGGTGTCGCTGGCGTCCGGCGAGCCCACGCTGTACGAGCGCAACTTCGTCTGGCTGTTCTGGCTCAACGCCGTCGTCGCGGTGGCGTTGCTGGTGGTGCTGGTCGGCGCCACGATCCGGCTCGGGCTGCGCTGGCGCAGCGGCAAGTTCGGCAGCCGGCTGCTGCTCAAGCTCGCGGCCATCTTCGCGCTGGTGGGCGTGGTGCCGGGCGCGCTGATCTACACCGTGTCGCTGCAGTTCGTCACCCGCAGCATCGATGCCTGGTTCGACACCAAGGTGGACAACGCCCTCGTCGCCGGCCTGAACCTGGGCAAGGGCACGCTCGACACGCTCTCCGCCGACCTGGTGGAGAAGGCCCGCAACGTGGCTACGCGCATCGGCGATCCGCATTCGCCCGGTGCCGCGCTCACGCTGGAGCGCATGCGCGACCAGATCGGCGCACAGGACCTGGCGCTGGTGGGCGGCAACGGCCAGATCGTGCTGGCCGCCAGCTCGCGCCCGTCGCTGATGCCCGACCGGCCGTCGGCGGCGCTGATCCGCCAGGCGCGCGCCACCGGTCAGGCGAGCCAGGTCGAAGGCCTGGAGGACGAGGCCTCGCCCGGCACCGGCGTCGCCGCGCGCGTGCGGGCCCTGGTGCAGGTGCCTTCCAGCAGCCTGTCGCTGGACAACAGCGAGCGCTTCCTGCTCGCGGTGCAGCCGCTGCCGCCGGTCGTCGTCACCAACGCGCTGGCCGTGCAGGCCGCCTACCGCGACTACCAGCAGCGCGCGCTCGCCAGAGAGGGCCTGCGCCGCATGTACGTGGGCACGCTCACGCTCACCGTGGTGCTGGCCGTGTTCGGCTCGGTGCTGATCGCCATCACGTTCGGCAACCAGCTGGCGCGTCCGCTGCTGCTGCTGGCCGAAGGCATGCGCGCCGTCGCCGCGGGCGACCTCGGGGCCAAGCCGGTCTACGAGTCGCGCGACGAGATCGGCGGCCTGACGCGGTCGTTCGCGCAGATGACCGAGCAGCTCGGGCAGGCGCGCGCCGACGTCGATCGAAGCGTGACGGCCGTGGAGGGCGCGCGCACGCGCCTGCAGACCATCCTGGACAACCTCACCGCCGGCGTGATCCTGTTCGATACCCAGTGGCGTATCGACACGGTCAACCCCGGCGCGACGCGCATCCTGCGCGTGCCGCTGTCCGCCTACCAGGGCCGCAAGCTGGAAGACATCCCGCTGCTGGCCGACTTCGCCCAGGCCGTGGAGCAGCGTTTCGAGCTGCACCTGGCCAGCCCCGAGGCCGGCGAGCGCGTGCTGTGGCAGGACCAGTTCGACCTGAAGGTGGGCGACAAGGGTCACGAGCTGACGCTGCTGGTGCGCGGCGCGCTGCTGCCCGGCGACGCGCGGCTGATGGTGTTCGACGACATCACCGAGGTGGTGTCCGCCCAGCGCTCCGCCGCCTGGAGCGAGGTGGCGCGCCGGCTCGCGCACGAGATCAAGAACCCGCTCACCCCGATCCAGCTCTCGGCCGAGCGCCTGCAGTTCAAGCTCGAAAGCAAGCTCGCCGACGCCGCCGATCAGGCCATGTTGCAACGCAGCGTGAGCACCATCGTCGCCCAGGTGCAGTCGATGAAGCAGCTCGTCAACGAGTTCCGCGACTACGCGCGCCTGCCCAGCGCCAACCTGCAGCCCATCGACCTGAACGCCCTGGTGTTCGAGGTGCTGGCGCTGTATGGCGACGCGCAGGAAAAGGGCCATCTCGTCTCGAAGATGGAGCCCGGCCTGCCGCAGATCATGGGCGACACCACCCAACTGAGACAGGTGGTGCACAACCTCGTGCAGAACGCGCTGGACGCCGCCTCGATCTGGCCGGACGCGCTGGTGCAGGTGCGCACCGAGTCCACGCGCAACGACGACGGACGGCTGCGCGCCGTACGGCTCAAGGTGGAGGACAATGGACCCGGATTTCCGGAGAATGTTCTCCAGCGTGCATTCGAACCCTACGTCACCACCAAGTCCAAAGGCACCGGCCTGGGCCTGGCCGTCGTCAAGAAGATTGCCGACGAACACCGTGCCCGCGTCCGTATCGCGAACCTGGGCAGCGGCGAAGACGGGGCGACCGGCGCTGCCGGAGCCCAGGTTTCGATATCATTTTCTCGCTTCGTCGAAGCGGCCCCCCCGGAGCCGTCTCACGAAACCCCTGTATAAAGCGTCATTTGCGGCACAAGCTCAGCCGAGCCCCGCCCGCAACCCGTTCCCAAATTCATGGCCACGATTCTTGTAGTTGACGACGAAATGGGCATCCGCGCCCTGCTGTCCGAGATCCTCACCGACGAGGGTCACACGGTGGAGGTTGCCGAAAACGCCGCGAACGCACGCCTGGTGCGCGAACGCCTGCGCCCCGACCTCGTGCTGCTGGACATCTGGATGCCCGACGTCGACGGCATCACGCTGTTGAAGGAGTGGGGCGCCACCGCCCAGCTCAACATGCCCGTGATCATGATGAGCGGCCACGGCACCATCGACACCGCCGTCGAAGCCACCAAGTACGGCGCCATCGCCTTCCTGGAAAAGCCGATCACGCTGCAGAAGCTGCTGCGCGCCGTCGAGCAAGGCCTCGCCCGCCCCAGCGCACGCAGCGCCGGCGCCGCCGACGCGCCCGGTGCACTGCAAGGCAACGGCGGCTACCGCCCCGACGCGTTGACGGTGGAAGCCGCCATGACCGGCGGCCTCGGCCTTCAACCCGCCGCCCCGCTGAACCTGGGCCCGCAGCCCGAGCAGAGCTTCGATCTGGATCGCCCGCTGCGCGAAGCGCGCGATGCCTTCGAGAAGAGCTACTTCGAGTTCCACCTCGCGCGCGAGAACGGTTCGATGACACGCGTGGCCGAGAAGACCGGACTCGAGCGGACTCACCTGTACCGCAAGCTGAAGCAACTGGGCGTGGATCTGTCGCGCGGCAAGCGCGGCGCTGGCGGCTGAAATTTCGCGCCGGCGGCCTGACATCGTCAGTGTCGCCGACCAGAAATCTGCTATCATGATGGGCTTCGCTGATCGCTCGGAAACGAGCCGGCTCGCGAAGCAAGTCTGAAGAAGACGGCCTGGTAGCTCAGTTGGTAGAGCAGCGGATTGAAAATCCGCGTGTCGGTGGTTCGATTCCGCCCCAGGCCACCAGAATTCCTTAGGCAAATCAACGGGTTACGTGAAAGCGTAGCCCGTTTTGCTTTGTGGGGTGTCAACCAAGTGTCAACGGCCTTCTACGACTAGAACAAGAGCCGCGAAATGTCGGAAGCGTTGTTGAGGCCTCCGCGGTAATCGCTACCCGTCGACGCCATGGTGAAGGTGTACCGATCGTCCCCTTGGAACACGATCTTGATGTGCTTGCCTGACTGGTCGACTTGAAAGCCGAGCTCTTGGAGCGCAGACTTCGCCTTTGCCGTCATGCTTTGGTAGTCGCGAAGAACTGTCTTCAGGTCTCTCGCATTTCCGAGGCTCTGTCTGAAGCGGGATTGGCGTCCAGCAGCGCCTTCAAAACATGCTGTCGGCGGCTGTCTGGCACGACCCGCGTCACAGCGTCTTGCAGCGCGTCCCGCACGATCGCCAAAATCTCGCCGGCGTAGAGATCTTGTTCAGGAATAGTCTTGAGAGTCAGTCCGGCTTGCATCGGTGCGCGAGCTTGAAACTTCCGCACCTCCGATCTCAAGCGCTCGATCTCTCGCTCGGCATCGGCAAGCTCCTGCTGGCGCGCCGTTGATTCCGCGTCGAAGTTGTCAATGTATTCCTGAACTGCAGTCGATCCGGACGCACGCAGTTCATCGAGCTTAGCCCTCGACAGCGCTTCCTGGACGCTCGGCCAAGTCGTTCGTGCGAGTGGCCGACGGTTGATCAACGCCGTGCGAACCTCTTCGACGATGGCGGTCTGAAGCTCCTTTGCGCTCGGATACTGGCGTCCTGGGAAGAACGATTGCCGACCGCCTCCGTCGGGCCAATATATTCCGACAGCGCCTCCATAGACGTTCTCCGACTCGGCCTCCATCATCAGTCGGGTCGAAAACTGGCGGTTTGGTTCCACAAGGACGTGGGCCATACCCGAGAGCGCATCCGCAAGAACGTTGGGGCGTACTGAGTGGCCTCCGCCGAAATTCGCGCTGACGTACACGATGGGAAGTCGGCAACCTGCGCTGCCGAGAATGCAGCGCAAGGCGAGCGGAACCTCGGAATTTGCGAGCCGGTAAGGCTCAGCGGACACAGAGATATCGCCATCAGCCCCGCCGCCCAGGTTATCGAGCAGCGTCCTTACAAAAAACGGCTTTTTCCCGAGAGGCAGGCGTGCGGAAGGATGCTGCGATTCACAGCTTGTTCGGATTCCGATCCAAGGGCGGCGTTCGAGGCTGGAAAAAACGACTCGGGACACCCATTCGAGGCCACCATCTTGTTTGGTGTGTTGAATGGCGGCCGACGTGGAAGTACCCGTCGTGACCTTCACGACTTCGATCTTTTCATCGCCCTTCTGAGCTGTCCATTCTTGCCGCTCGCCGAAGCCCACGGTATCTTGATCAGTGAAGACCGTGTGGGGCGAGCCGAGCAGCCAAGTGCGCACTGCGCCGAGGAAGGAGTCGGCTGTGGTGGAAGAAGCTAGCGGAAAATCGGTAGCGAACGTGAGCATGGGCAACCCTGAACATATGGTTACACCAGTCTAGCGCCGCAGAAGGACGTTAGGCACAAGGGTTAGCGCCCGAACTGGACGTGCGCCCGGCAAGCGGCCGCCCGCCGGCGCACAATTCAAGAAAGGCAGGAGCAAATGAACGACGAAGGCATTGCACCGGGCTCTGCGACTGAGCTGAAAGGGATGTTCGGTCGAGCCACCAAAGTGGTGTCAATCGAGGAAATGAATCGCTCCATCGCGACGCTTGGGGCCGAAGCAGGCTCGCTGGTGCGAGACGTCGAAGCTGTATCGGGCATTCCCGGAGATGAAGAGGGCGAGAGCAAATGAGCTTCGGGGATATCGACGTTTTTGCTGTGCCTCTGCTCCTCATCTGTCGCAGCTTAATTGCGAGATAAACGGCTGGGGCCGGACATCGCGTGATTTCCCCATTAAGCTGCGCGACCGAAGTGCAACACCTTTTGCCATGCCCGTTTCCGACGTCGGAAGTGGCGATTGCGCTCAGATTGCCTTGAGCGCGGCGAGAGGGTTTAACGACTTCGCCTCCTGCAAATGCTCCGGGGAAAGATGGGCGTAGCGCATCGTCATCGTGACGTTGGCGTGGCCCAAGATGCGTTGGAGCGTCAGGATGTTGCCGCCGTTCATCATGAAGTGGCTGGCGAAGGTGTGGCGCAAGACGTGGGTCATCTGACCATCTGGAAGAGTCAAGGCGGCCCGTTCGACGCCTTCCCGGAATGCTGATATCGAGTACCCGAAAATTCGGCCTAGGGTGCTGTGCGTCGCGGCATGAGCAAGGATGTCTGTCTCGAGCTGCTCGTCGATCGGAACTGCCCGGGTCTTCCCCGACTTCGTTCTTGCGTATTCAATGAGGCCATTCTTGACCTGAGTGCTGCGCAGTTCCTCTGCCTCGCTCCACCGCGCACCGGTGGCCAAGCAGATCTTGCTGATCAGCCTAACGTGCGGATTGCGCGACTGCGCGAGGGCTTGCAGCAGCGTGGCAATCTGATCGAGAGTCAGGTAACTCAATTCGGTCTGTTGAACCCTGAACTGGCGCAGGTTCGCCATCGGGTTGTCTCTCTTCCAGTGCCCGAGTCGTTTCAGCTCATTGAACATCGCCCGCAGGTAGGCGTGCTCGCGGTTCATGTTGCTGGCCGTGATGCCGGCATCAAGGCGGGCTGTTCGGTATGCGGCGAACATTTCAACCTTGAAGCGGTCCGCCACTGGGTCGCCCATCGCGTCAACCATGGCCTTCAGGCGGCGATGCATGTCAGCGCCTGCGGACAGGCCGGTCCCGTGATGCGTGAACCATAGGTCGACAAGGGCAGAGAGCTTCCGCGTGTCGCGCTTCTCCGGCTGCCACTTCGCGTCTTGATTCACCTGGGATGTGAGCCAAGCATCGTAGGCCTTCGCTTCCGCTTGCGTCTTGAACGTCTTGCGGAACCGCTTCCCCCCTCGTCCGCCTGGCTGGGCATCTACGAGCCAGCCAGCATCAGCCTTCTTGATCGCCATCGTCGTCAGTTGTCGATTTCAAATGCCATCGGCGTTTTGAAGTTCTCGGCGATCTCCGCCATGCGCCGTGAGCTGACGATTCGGAGCGTCTCGATGCGCATGCGGTCGTCGATGCTGTTGGCCGGGGACTCCGTGCCATCCAGTTGCGTGGATAGCTTCAGGTATTGCTGGCTATATCCGCTCTTCACAGACTTGCTTCTGCTCACGCCTTCTTCGGGCCAGTTGGTGATGTATCCCTGCGCGTCGATTGCGAGCGAGGGCATGTCGTGACCGCATCGGATATCGGTGTGGCCTGTTACTAGCCAGAACGCGAACTGAGGCCACGTCTTCGCTGCGGCTTCCACGAGTTGTCCTCCAGGGGCGCCGCCGCGGTTCCACCAAGTCCTCCATGTGGCGGCCGGGATATCTGTGTGGGCCTCAAGGGAGCTGTACCGGCCCCGTTCCTTCGTCTCCGCAAGCAGCAAGAGCCTTAGGCGGATCGAAAGTGAATTAGTGCGCAGTTGTTGCGGAACTGCCGCTTCTCCCGGCTGCGTTGGGTTTGCGTTAGAGTTCATTTGCACCTATCATTAAGTTCAAGTGAACCGCAAACGCGGTTCGTTGGAACGATTGATTATGACCTCTGTCGAGCGTTTTGGCGTTTCCCCTCCCTTGATGACCCGCGAGGCGTTTGCCTCCGCCATCGGGCTGCCCATTGGCGTGTTGGTCGCACAAGCCGAACGCGGCTACTGGCCTCAAATCACGATCGGCAAGCGGGTCTTCATCAACGTCGAGGTCGTTCGGCTGAAGGCCGCCGAGCGCGCGCAGGAGTTTGTGCTTTGAAGCCCGCCAGACCGTCGGTTCAGCAGGACTTCTGGCCCGAGTTGGCATCGGCGCCCATGGTTGTACTGGCGCGGCTTGTCGGAAGCCGCGCCCCGCACCGCAGCGTCAGCGAGGAGCGCGGCGCGGCTCCGACCGGCCGCAAGGCTCCCCCCACGGGTAACACGGGGAATGAGAAGCGAGCAGCGAGGAACGCGCGGTGACAGATACCAGGTCTGAACGCCTCGTTCTAGAAGGTCGCCGTCTCAAGGTGCTCTGCGCGGAAAGGCAGGTTGCCGCAGCTCACCATCAGGGCGTTGTTTTGGACTGGCTCCGCTTCACCTTCCTCGAAGCAAGAGCTGTCCATCTCCGAACCGGCACGTACCAAGGACTATCGGCCGAGCATTTCGCGCGCGCGGTAGCCGGTGAAGTCGCCGCGTTGCTGGGCTTCGACCTGGGCGAGACCCGGAAGGGGCGCGATTTCTATCAGCACACGGTACTCATCACGAACAGCGATGGCGTGGAAATGGGCTACGCATCGGCGGGCAATGACCGCCAGCGCGGCACGGTCTGCGTCAACATCTCCGGCGCCGGATGTACCTTCGCTCTGGCCGGTTGGGAGCAGCGCATCGAGGGCTACATCCGCGAGCTGGACGGCAAGCTCACGCGCATCGACCTTGCTCTGGATTTCTTCGAGGCTGGCGCATTCAGTGCGGGACAACCTGGGGCGGGTCTACAACCGGACAGAGTTCATCAAACAGCGGCGGGCGATGCTGTAACGGTGGGCGGACCATCTGGATGAGTTGCGGCTGTCGGCCGATAGCGCCAAGCCAGTGGACGAGACCAGCGGGGATCGCGCCGATGCCAAGGACCTCTTGACGCCCCAAGCCGCGGCTGACCTGGTCAACGTGTCCCGACCGTTCGTGGTGCGCCACATCGGCCCAGGCGATATCCCGGTGGTCATGGTGGGCACGCGACAACGTGTGCGCAGGCAGGATGTCCTGGCCTGGCATGAGCGGGTTCAAGACAAGAGCGCGAGTGCGCGCTCCAAGCTGCCGGATGCAGTCGACAACGAACCTCGCGGCTGAAGGTGGCCGGCCCGTTTCTATGGGGTCTTCGCATCAGATGCCCATTTTGGGTATATTCATGCCCAATATGGGCATTCAAGCCAACCCCAAAACACTGCCGTCCGGCCTTGCCAATGCACTGTTCTCTGGAACGAGGCAGCGCCTGATCGGCTTGCTGTTCGGGCAGGTCGGCCGCAGCTTCTATGCGACCGAACTGATCGGACTGACGAAGAGCGGCTCCGGCGCCGTGCAGCGTGAGCTGGCCAGTCTGGCGCAGAGTGGTCTCGTCACAGTGCACGCCGTCGGCAACCAGAAGCACTACCAGGCGAACCCCGACTCGCCCATCTTCGAAGAGCTGAGCGGTATCGCGCGGAAGACGATCGGGTTGGCAGATCCGTTGCGAGAGGCCCTCGCGCCGCTGGCCGAGAAGATCAGGGCTGCCTTTGTGTACGGTTCGATCGCCAAGCGCACGGACACCGCAGGCAGCGACATCGACGTGCTGTTGCTGTCCGACGAGTTGGCCTACGCCGACGTCTTCGCCGCGTTGGAGGCCGTGAGTTCGACGCTTGGGCGGCCCGTCAATCCGACCATACTGACACCCGTCGAACTCCGGAAGCGCCTCGCGAACGAGGAGTCGTTTTTGACCCGTATCCTGGCGCAGCCCAAGATCTGGCTGATCGGAGGTGAAGATGCGCTCGCCATTTGAAAACCTGAGCGGGCCGGGCAAGCCGCTGAAAGCCGAGCCGGCGGACGCTAAGGAATTTGCCGGCCTCAAACGCGCTGGCCTGGCGCGGCTGCTGGACGCCTCCAACAAGGGCCTGGCGCTCGAAAGCCGATTCGACCTGGGCTACAACGCCGCCCACGGGTTGTGCCTGGCCGCGCTGCGCTGGCATGGGTATCGATCGACCAATCGCTACATAGTCTTCCAACTGCTGCCACACACGTTGGACCTGGGGCCTGCGGTGTGGCGCGTCCTCTCGAAGTGCCACGAGATCCGCAATCTGGGCGAATACGAGGGCGACTTGAACGTCGATGAGCGGATCGTCGCCGACCTGTTGATCGCATGTGCCGCCGTTGCAGCGAAGGTCGAGGGCCTCGAGGCCATCGGGACGGCATGAGTCGACCGCAACACGGCACCGTGGCGGACTGACGCGCGTGCGCTATTGGTGGGTCAACCAGAACCAAACCTACCGCCACGAGGTGTCGGGCGGCTACCTCTGGTCGCCCAAGCGCAAGGCGAATCAGGCGGCCAATCCGTTCTACGACTTCATGCGCGAGGTATCGCCCGGCGACGTTATCTTCTCGTTCTCCGAGACCCTGATTCGCGCCATCGGCATCGCCGCATCGCACGCGTATGAGGCACCCAAGCCACTCGAGTTCAAACAGACGGGGGCCTACTGGGACAAGATCGGCTGGCGCGTGGATATTCGATTCCATGAGCTCAGGCTGCCCATCAAGCCGTCCCAACACATGGGTGTGCTCAACCCGTTGCTGCCGAAGCGGTATGCGCCGCTGCAGGCGAACGGAGCGGGCTTGCAGAGTGTCTATCTCACCCGAGTGCCCGAGAAACTCGCGGCGGCCCTGATCGATCTGCTGGGTGCAGAAGCCCATGATCTGGTGCTTGGCTACCGGGTCGCGGAGGAGCTGCCGATCGCGTCGGCAGTTGGCCTGATCGAATGGGAAGAACACGCGCTGAGCGTCGTCCAAGGCGACGCCACGCTGCCGGACACGCAACGACAAGCGATCGTGCTGGCCCGTCGTGGCCAGGGGCTGTTCAAGAAGCGCGTCATGACCATCGAGCACGCATGCCGGATCACCGGCGTCAACCGCGAGGAGCATCTGCGCGCGAGCCATTGCAAGCCGTGGCGGGACGCAACCAACGAGGAGCGGCTGGACGGCGAAAACGGACTCCTTTTGACGCCCAGCATCGATCACCTCTTCGACCGTGGATTCATCGCGTTCGAAGACGACGGGCAAGTCATCGTCTCGCCGGTCGCACACCACGAGTCCTTGTATCGCATGGGCATCCAACTGCGTAGCCCACCGAAGACCGGCAACTTCTCGACCGGGCAGCGACGCTTCCTGGCATATCACCGCGAGAACGTGCTGCTGCGGTCGAGTTTTCTCGAGAAGCTATAGGTCGAATCGGCGCCAAGTTGTGGTTCGATCTTCGCTCCCGATATCGTGATCTCGTTGAACTGTAGGTCGAAGTCGTGCACATCTGCACGCTGACTTTAGGCCGAAAGCCATCGCTAACCAACGCTGGCGGTCATAGACAAGCAAGTTCAGGGGCCTGGCGCTGGCAACGCCACGTCACCGCAACCGCTTCAACCGCTCGGTGCGGACCCGCATGCCGGGTGGTGTGGGAGGGGTCCAGTCCTTCGGGGCTGGCCCCTATCCCGATTTCGGCGCGGCACGAGAACTTCCAGGGACGGCCGATCGGTTGTACAAGACGCCGTGAGGCGAGCACCAGCCCGTCACAAGTCTTCCGGCTTCATCCTGACCGCTTCGCCCGCGAGCCTGGTCAGCCGGACTGCCTGCCGCATGACGTAGTCACGCAGTTCGCCCGCGAAGGCGCGTTCTTCGTCGTCGATGTAGTCGTCCGCCAGCGCCTGCGCCGGCGCATGTTGCAGCGCCAGTTTGGCCAGTCGCGTGGCCTCGCGCCTGAGCAGGTTCCGGTCGATTCCGCATCGCTGCGCAAAGTCGGCCAGTTGGAACGCCCTGACTTCCTCCAGCGAGAAGGCATCGCCCCAGGCCATGGCCAACTCGTGGGCGATGCCTGGGTACTGGACGACGCTGACCAGGTCGTACCAGGGCGCCGGTTCGAGTCCCTCGCGCCGGACGTGGAACGAGAAGTTCTTGCCGTGGGCGTCGCTGTTGCCGATGAGGAACTGGAACAGGGCCCACCGGAGCAATGTCATGCGGGCCACGGCCTTGTTGGCGGTCTGCTCCACGCGCTGGAACAGCACTTCGAAACTCACGCCCTCCCGGATGTCGCGCACGTGCTCGCCGCTGCCCAGGTTCCGCTCGTATTTGTAGCTCTCGGGAAGGTCGGCGGCCTGGCAGGCGTCGATGATGTGCAGGCGTCGCACCGTGGGTTCCTCGGCACCTTGCCCATCCCCTTTCACGACGACGCGGTCGAAGCGGCGGACGACCAGCACCGGCTTTGGCGTCCGATAGATGCTGACCTCGGCCGCGGGCAGCTTCATGCGCCGAGCCAGGGACATGCACCAGTGTTCGTTGACGACCAGATGGGGCGTCATCTGCCGCGCCGGGTCGGGCTTGAGGATATGCGTCGATGCCAAGGGCGGCTCGACCAGGAACAGGCGCCCACCGTCCGCGAGCGAGCGATCCAGGTAGACCATGAGCTTGTCCTGCACGCCCGCGATGGACATGCGGACCTTGCCGTCCCAGACCGCAAACGGAACCTGGTTGCGCTCGGCGATGCGTCGGTTCAACTCGTCGCGCGTCACTTCCCGCGGGGGCTTGGCGGCGACGGTGGGGGGCACCTCGTCCGAACGCCAGAACCGGAACGCTCCAGTCGTTTCGGTTCCCAGCGCGCTGATGAGCGCGTAGATATTCGACTTCGACACGCGGTAGGTGGTGGCCGTGATGTCGAGCGCTCGGCCTTCGGGCAGCAGGTTCTCCACGAAGCGCTTCACGGCGCCGGCAGCGTAGCCGTCGACCGGGGCCTCGAACGGCAGCGCGGGCGAGAGCGGAAATGCCCCTGGCAGTGCCACCCAGTGTGCGGCGTAGTCCAGCGACCACCGGTCGTTCAGGGGGTCATGGCCCAGCGTCGCCACTTTCTGGCCGTCGGCCCAGAGGTTGAGCGCGTGCGTGGCATCTGGAGCGTCGTTGGCCGGACCTGGCGCCGAGTTCATGGTTGTTCCGGACGGTTCGCGCGAGGACCCGATGCGGATTGAATCCTGGGGTGGTCCTTGGGGCCGAGCACGAGCGCGAGGCCCAGGCTGTCCAGCACCAGGAGCAACTTGTCCAGTCGCACGGAGCCCTTGCCATTTTCGAGGCGAGAGAGCAAGTCGACCGAAACGCCACTCAGCGCGGCCGCGTCGTCAATGCGAAGTGACTGCCAGCGTCGACGAGCTCGAATGGCTGGGCCAAGAGCCGAGGCGTCCGTGATGCGCAGGAGTTCGGGCGACGCGTCCGAGACGGATTTCATTTCGGAATTCCAGGGGTGAGGCTTTGGACCAGAGGTTTTGAGGAATGATTCCTTGAATTCCGAAATTATGCCATGGCTTGGCCGTCGTGATCAAGAATTCATCAAACTCCGAAACTTCAACCTCGCCATCGCGGGGGACTCCCCATCCCCCGAATTCCCCCATCGCATCCCACCGCGGCGAACTTGTTGCGGCCCCCCTCCGTCGCGAGACTGGCACATCGAATCCACTCGACAAGCCTAGGAGGGCAGCGTGCAGACACATCCCGGATCTCCGAACCCGCTCGCGAAGGCGATCGGCCTCGCTCTGCTGGGCCTGGCTTCGGCCGCTCGCGCGCAAGGGGCCGCCGAGCCCGCCGCCGCCGCGTCCGCCCCGACGATCGAGACGGTGACGGTCACCGCCCAGGGCCGCGCCCAGGCGCTGCAGGACGTGCCGATCACCGTCAAGAGCTTCTCCGCGAAGGAGATCGAGAAGAGCGGGATCACGTCGACCCAGGACTTCATCAACCTGACGCCCAACGTCGCGTTCGACCAGTCGTTCACCTTCGCCAACTCGTTCGTCACGATCCGTGGCGTCTCGCAGCTGAACAACGCCGACTCGCCGGTGGCCGTCGTGGTGGACGGCGTGCCGCAGAACAACCAGAAGCAGTTGAAGATGAACCTCTTCGACGTTCAGCGCATCGAGGTGCTCAAGGGCCCGCAGGGCGCGCTGTTCGGGCGCAACGCGATCGGCGGCGCCGTCACGATCGAGACGAAGCAGCCCACCAACACCGTCGAAGGCTTCGCTGGAGTGGAGGCCGGCAACGGCGGCGCGCTGACAGTCTCGGCCGGCATCAGTGGGCCGATCGTCGACAACAAGGTGCTGTACCGCATCGCCGGAGAGTCGATGCGCTCGGACGGGCTGATCACCAACACCTACCTGGACCAGAAGGTCGACAAGATCGGCCACGACGACTCGCTGCGCGGCAAGATCCTGGTCTACGCCACCGACGCCCTCAAGCTGGACTTCCGTCTCGGCGCGAACAACTACCAAGGCGGCGCGACCTGGGACAGCGTGGTCGCGAGCGGCAACGCCAACGACATCGAGCCGCCGCGCTCCAACATCCTGGGCCGCACCGAGGGTCACTCCACCGACTTCAGCTTCAAGGCCAGCTACAGCCTCGAGTCCGGCACCCTGTCGGCCATCACGTCGTACACCGACCTGGTGGAGAAGTACCGCGGCGACCTCGACTTCTCCAATCCGGTGGACAACCCCGGCGGCTTCCTCGGCCTGGGCATCCAGGTGGGGCAGGGCCAGGACCTGTCGGTCAAGATGACCAGCCAGGAGATCCGCTTCACCTCCGCGGACGAGAAGCCGTTCCGCTGGATCGCGGGCGCGCTGTTCCTCAACACGAAGCGCAACCTGGAGACGCGCGCCTTCGTCGACACCGATGGCAGCCGCGACCAGTACAACGACCTCTCGAAGGCGCTCATCGATCGCAACGAACACAACGACAACGACGCGTGGTCGGTGTTCGGCCAGGTGGAGCAGGATCTCTCGCCGGCCACCACGCTGGCGGCCGGCCTGCGCTGGGACAGCGACGAGCGCGACCAGCACGACGTCATCAACGACACCGAGCGGAAGAAGACCTTCAGCGCCGTGCAGCCCAAGGTGACGCTGACGCAGCACTTCACCAAGGACGTGATCGGCTACGGCACCTACAGCACGGGCTTCCGGTCGGGCGGCTTCAACGCCCCGGGGCTGGGCGGCTTCAAGGCGGAGCGCCTGAGCAACTTCGAGGCCGGCGTGAAGTCGACGCTGCTGGACAAGCGGCTGCTGCTCAACGTCTCGGTGTACTACGCCGACTCGCGCGACTTCCAGTACTTCTACACCAACGCCGCCACCGGTGCGCAGTACATCGCCAACATCGACAAGGTGCACATCAAGGGACTCGACCTCGACTTCACCTGGCTGCCGGTGGGCGGGCTGCAGGTGGACGGCGGCGTCGGCACCACCGACAGCCGCATCCGGGCCAACGCGGCCAACCCGTCGACCGTCGGCAACTACACGCCCAAGGCCTCGCCCTACAAGGTGAACCTCGGCCTGCAGTACACCACCCCGCTGGCGGCCGGCATGAGCGGCTACGGTCGCTTCGACGTCGAGGAACGCAGCCGGCGCTACTGGCAGATCGACAACGCCGACGTGCAGAAGGCGATGACGCTGATGAACCTGCGCCTGGGCCTGTCGACGGCCGGGGAGGTCTGGTCGGGCTACCTGTTCGTCAAGAACCTGGGCGACAAGAAGTACTACGCCGACTACAACCCGGCGGCGTATTCGGGCCTGGGCTACGCGATCGGCTCGCGCGCCGAAGGTCGCCAGTACGGCATCGGCGGCAAGTTCCGCTTCTGAGAGACCAGGAAGACCATGTACCGGATAGGAATCGACGTCGGCGGCACCAACACGGATGCCGTCCTGATGAACGGCGACGAGGTCGTCCATGCCGTGAAGACGGCCACCTCGGCCGACGTGCTGGCCGGCGTGCTGGCCGTCCTGCGCCAGGTCATCTCGGGCTCGGGCGTGCGCGCCGCCGACCTGCGCGCCGTGATGATAGGCACCACGCACTTCACCAACGCGATCGTCGAGCGGCGATCGCTCGCGCGCGTCGGCGTGCTGCGCCTGGCGCTGCCCGCCACGCAGTCGCTGCCGCCGCTTTCGGGCTGGCCGGAAGACATCGCGGCGGCGCTGCGCGCGGACACCCACATCGTCAGCGGCGGCTTCGAGTTCGACGGCCGCGAGATCGCGCCCGTGGCCGTCGCCGAGATCCAGGCGGCGGCGGAATCCTTCGCGGCCAACAAGATCCGGCATGTGGCGATCTCGGGCGTCTTCTCGCTGATCAACGACGCGCAGGAGCGCCTGGCCGCGCAGCTGCTGCGCGACGCGCTTCCCGGCGTGCAGGTCACGCTGTCGTCGGAGGTCGGGCGGGTGGGCCTGCTGGAACGCGAGAACGCCGCGATCCTCAACGCGGCGCTGGGCGACCTGGGCCGCGCGATCATGGACGCCTTCACCAGTGCGGTGGCGCAGGCCGGCATCGAGGCGCCGTTCTTCCTGACGCAGAACGACGGGACGCTGATGAGCGCGGAGCGCGCGGCCCGCTTTCCCATCCTCACCGTGGCGTCGGGGCCCACCAACTCGATGCGCGGAGCGGCCTTTCTCTCGAAGGAGATGGACGCGATCGTGGTCGACATCGGCGGCACCACGAGCGACGTGGGCGTGCTGCAGAAGGGCTTCCCGCGCGCGGCCGGCACGGCGGTGGACGTGGGCGGCGTGCGCACCAACTTCCGCATGCCCGACGTCTACAGCATCGGACTGGGTGGTGGCACGCGCATCAGCGCCGGCTACGACAGCATCGGGCCCGAGAGCGTGGGCTTCCGCCTGCAGGAAGAGGCGCTCATCTTCGGCGGCCGCACGCTCACCGCCAGCGACGTGGCCGTGGCCGGCGGGCTGGCCAGCTTCGGCAGGAGCGAGTTCGTGAGCCACCTCGACGCCGCGGGGGTGGAGCGCTGCATCGGCCGCATGCAGGACATGCTGTTCGCCGCCGTCGACCGGGTGCGCACCTCGGACGCGGTGGTGCCCCTGCTGGTGGTGGGCGGCGGCAGCGTGCTGGCGCGCGACCGGCTGGGTGACCTCGTCGCCACGCGCCCGCCGCATTTCGCGGTGGCCAATGCGGTCGGCGCCGCCATGGCGCAGGTCAGCGGCGAGTGCGACCGCCTGTTCGAGCTCGTGCAGACCACGCGCGAAGCCGCCATCGCCGAGGCGACCGCGCAAGCCAGGCAGGCGGCGATCGACGGCGGCGCCCGGCCGGAGACGCTGGTCGTCGTCGACGTGGAGGACCTGCCGCTTGCGTACCTGGCCGGCAACACCACGCGCATCCGCGTCAAGGTTGTCGGCGAACTGCTGCTGGCCGAATGAACGCGGCCCCCCGAATCCTGGAGAAAGAAGTGATCATGCGCAGAATCGATGCGGAACACATCGAGGCGATCGCCCTCGGCGCGAGCGTCTACGGCACCGGTGGCGGCGGCGACCCGTACATCGGCAAGCTCATCGCGATGAACATGATGCGCCTGCATGGACCCGTGCGCATGATCGACGTCGACTCGCTCGGCGACGACGACCTGGTGGTGCCGGTCGCGCTCGTCGGGGCGCCGACCGTCGCGATCGAGAAGTTCCCCAGCACCCGGCAGTTCATCGGCGCATTGACCGCGATCGAGAAGTACCTCGGCAAGAAGGTGGCGGCCGTGATGTGCGCCGAGGCCGGCGGGCTCAACTCGACGATCCCGTTCGCGGTGGCGAGCCAGGTCGGGTTGCCGTTGCTGGACGGCGACCTGATGGGCCGCGCCTTCCCGGAGATCCAGATGACGCTGGCGACCTTGAGCGGCATCAAGGCGACGCCGATGGCGCTGTGCGACGACAAGGGCAACTCGGTGGTGATGGACACCGTCACCAACCAGTACACCGAGCGCTTCGTGCGTTCGCTGGCCAGCGACATGGGCGGCTCCGCCTGCACCGTGCTCTATCCGATGACCGGCGCGCAGGCCAGGCAGGTCGCCATCGCCGGCTCGTTGACGATGCTGCGCGAGGCCGGCGACACGCTGATCTCGGCCCGCCGCGACAAGCGCGATCCCGTCGCGGCGCTGGTCGGCCTGCTCGGCGCGCGCCGGCTGTTCGAAGGCAAGGTGACCGACGTGCAGCGCGCCACCGCGGGCGGCTGGAACCGCGGCACCGCGACGCTGGCCGGCTTCCAGGGCGAGAGCGGGCGCCGTTGCCAGGTGCGCTTCCAGAACGAGTTCCTGATGGTCGACGTCGACGGCCACCCCGTCGCCACGACCCCCGACCTGATCGCGATCCTCGACGCCGAGACCGGCGCGCCCGTCACGGCGGAGCTGCTTCGCTACGGGCTGCGCGTCACCGTCATCGGCTTCGCATGCCATCCGCGGTGGCGCAGCCCCGGCGGCCTCGCGCTCGCGGGCCCGCGCTACTTCGGGTACGACGTGGACTACGTGCCCATCGACGCCCGACCGGTCGAGGCCTGAGATGAGCGCCGCCCTGGAACCGATGCACGACGACTACGCCACCCGCCCGGTGCCGCGGGCCGCGCGGCGGCCGATGTGGGAGGTGCTCGTGATCCGGCTGGGCGCCTTCGCGTGCGTTCCCCAGCTGCTGCTCGGCTCCGCGCTTGGCAACGGGCTGGATTTTCGCGACGCCGTGCTCGCGACGCTGATCGGCTCGGTCCTGCTGCAGGTCCTGAGCTTCGCGCTCGGCGCGGCGGCCTGCGCGGAAGGCCTGTCGACGACGCTGCTGGCCACCTGGGCCGGGTTCGGTCGCATCGGCTCGGCGCTGGTGGGAGCGGTCATCGCCATCGCGCTGATGGGTTGGTTCGGCGTGCAGAACGGCGTCTTCGCGAGCGGGCTGTTCCATGCGACCGGGTGGCTCAATGTGCCGCTGTGGTCGGTCGTCACCGGTGTCGCGGTGACCTGGATCACGGTCAAGGGGTATCGGCTGATGTCGCTGATCGCCCGGATCGCGTTGCCGCTGTTCCTGCTCGCGGTGGCGTGGGCGGCGGTGCGGCTGCTGGCCGGCCACTCGCTCGCCGAACTCCTCGCCGCCGTGCCCGCGGGTACGCGGCTGAGCCTGCCCGCGGCCATCACCGCGGTCACCGGCAGCTTCATCATCGGGGCCATCGTCACGCCCGACGTCACCCGCTTCATGCGCGGCGGCCGCGACGTCTTCTGGATGACCGTGATCGCCACCTTCGTCGGCGAACTGACGATCAACCTTCTTGCGGTGGCCATGGCGCTGCTGCTGCGCACCTCGGACATCGTCGCGCTGATGTCCGCGCTTGCCGGCGGCATCGGCGCGACGATCGCGGTGGCGTCGACGATCAAGCTCAACAACCTCAACCTGTATTCGTCGTCACTGGGCTTCAGCACGCTGGTGCACGCGTTGCGGCTGCGGCGCGGCACGGCCATCGACCGGGTGCGGTTGACGTGGTGGGTGGGACTCGCCAGCACGGCGCTGTCGATGCTGGGCATCCTCGAGCACTTCATCAGCTTCCTGGTGCTCCTGGGCGTTGCGATACCGCCCATCGCCGGCATCATGCTGGTCGACTATTTCCTGCTGCGGCGCGACCGCGCGGAGCTCGATCGGGCGCGGGCGACGGGCGGGCTCCCGGCTGAATCCGAGCGCCTGAATCCGGTCGCGCTGGCGGCCTGGCTGCTGGCCTGCGCGGGCGCGCTGCTCCTGCCCGGCGTGGGCATTCCCGCGCTCAACGCGCTGGTCGTGGGCAGCGTCGCCTATGGGTTGGGGATGGCGCTGGCAGGCCGGCTGCGCGGGCGCGGCATCGCGCGTTTCGCACGCGAGCGCGCCGTCTAGCGGCTTCGGCGTTCAGACGAGCGTGCGCCGCCGCACCTCGGCCACGACGTCATCGCGCGAGCGCACGCCCAGCTTCGAGAAGATCGCCTTCAGGTGGTGCTTGATCGTCTCGGGCGACAGCAGCAGCTCGCGCGCGATCAGCTTGGTCGACTGGCCCCGGACCAGCCCGCGCAGCACATCGCGCTCGCGCGGCGTGAACAAGGCGTCGGCGACGCTGCGGTGCTGCAGGCCTTCGTCGGCGATCGCCATCACGCCGGCGGCCCAGGGCGCGGCGTCGTGCTTCGCGGTCGTGGCGATCGCCCGGACGATGTGCAGGACGTCCGCGCCGGCCCAGATGAAGGCCTGTATCGCGCCGCATGCCGCGGCCACGCGCAGGGCCTGCTCGACGCTCGCGCGCGCGGCCGCCGCATCGGCCCGGGCCAGCGCCACCCGGGCGGCCATCAGGCGCGCGACTATCTCCAGCAGCCGCCGGCCGGTGCCGGACGCGCTCGCCAGGAAGTCGTCGGCGATGCGCGCCGCCGCCGCGAGCCGGCCCTTGGCCAGCGCGAGGGCGAAGCAGGCGCCGACCACGGCCTCGACGACGTCCACCGGCAGCTCCCCCGGCGCGCCGGCGATGCCCAGCACGTGCTCGAGCCGCGCGGCGCGCGCCAGCTCCTCCGCCTCCGCCAGGCGGCTGGTGGCGACGAGGATCTGCACCTCGTGCGACGCGGCCAGGATGTCGAGGTGCGGCAGGTTGTCGTCGAACGCGATCCGGCGCGCGTTGGCCAGCATCTCGAGCGCGCGCGACGCGTTGCCGCGGGCGAACTCGCACAACGGGTACCAGACGTACACGCCCGCGTGGATCTCGAACAGGGTCATCGGCTTGACCGGGGCGATGGCCTCGAAGTGGCGGAACGCCTCGTCGAGCGCGCCCTCCTCGAGGCACAGCCTGCCGAGCAGCGAGTGCACCAGCTGTCCGTACGAGCCGTGCGTGAAGGTGAAGATGTCCAGCTCCTTGCGCGACGCGCGCTGGAGCTCCCGGCGTGCCGACGCGAGGTCGCCGCGCGCCAGGGCGTTGCGCGCGTTGTAGATCCACGTCCACGGGATGTTGTAGGAGTAGCCGCCCTCCTGGTGCAGCCGCTCGGCCTCCGCGGCACGCCGCTCCGCGCGGTCGAGCGGCCCGTAGCGTTGCAGCATCAGGATCTCGATGGCGAGCACCAGCACCAGGTAGCGCGAATCCTCGACGACGCGCTCGCGTGCCTGCGTCGCCCCTTGCGCGAGCATCTCCCAGGGCTGGAAGCGGAACGTGTGCTCCGCGTCGTTGACCGCCATGATCACTCGCGTGAGCGCCAGGTCGATGCGCGTCGCCTCGTCCAGCTCGTCCGGCCTGTGCAGGGCCGAGATCGACGCCGCCATGCGGTCGAGGTCGAGGCGCGCCTCCACGCCGTTCTCCTCGATGACCAGTTGCGCGATGCGGAGCAGGCGCAGGCGCGGATGGCGTTGCACGATGGCGGGCGGCAGCAGCTGCATCAAGGTGCGCACGCGTCCCACGCCGTGCCCGATCAGCAGCCGGATGCCGCCGGCCTCCGCCAGGATGCTCGCCGCGAGCTCGAGCCGTCCGCCCTGCACCGCGTGCGAGACGGCCTCGTGCAGCGCCCCGCTCGCCGCGAAGTGCTGGGCCGCGCGCGTGTGCAGGGTGGCGGCGCGTCCGCCCTCGTCCGAGCGCTCGAGCATGCTGCGCAACAGGTCGCGCAGCAGCGGATGCAGGCTCGCCTCGAGCGGGTGCGTGTTGACCACCACGATCGGCTTCATGCGCTTGAGCCGTTCGATGTGGCTGGCGCTGTCGCCGCGGTCGCGCACCGCGTTGGCGGAAGCGATGGTGATCGTCTCCAGCACCGCCACGTCGACCAGGAACTGCACGTCCTCGGCGCTGAGCGCGGACAACACCTGCGTGACCAGGTAGTCGAACACCTCGTGCACCGGCAGGCCGGCGAGTCCCGCGCCGAGCACCGGATCGGCGCCGCCGGCCGCCATGCGCAGGCGCGCGAGCTGCAGCACCACCGGCCACCCCGCCGCGCGGGCGATCACCACATCCATCGAGGCGTCGGGCAGCGTGGCGCGCAGCAGTTCGCGCGCCTCGTCATCGGTGAAGCGCAGTGGATCGACGTCGATCAGCCGCAGATGGCCCTCGACCTGCAGCGTGGTGAGCGGCAGGTCGGGCGCCACGCGGCTGCCGACCACGCACTGCGCCCCGCGCGGCAGCATCAGGGCGAGATTGCCCACGAGCGCATCCACCGCCGCGCTGGAGGCCAGCTCGTAGCGGTCGATGAACAGCATGAGGGGCTGCGCGCATTCGGCGAGCGAGTGGCACATCTCCGCGACGCCCATCGTGGCGTCGATGCCCGCCACGCCCGCCTCGATCCACGCCTGGCAGAGGTCTTCCATGAAAACCGCCGCCTCGCGATCCTGCAGGCTGCAGTTGAGCCACGCGACCCGATGTTCGGCGCCGCGCGCCAGCTGCGCGGCGATCTGCGCCAGCACGGTGGTCTTGCCGAAGCCCGCCGGCGCCATGACGAGCGTCAGCCGCGCCGTGCCCGGCAGGGCGTCGAGGATGCGCTGGGTCAACCGCTCGCGCGGGACGGATTCTTCGAGGTGGACGACGGGCCGGAACTTCAGCTTGTCGATGGGGGCTGGCATGGGAGGAGGGATCGCAAGACGCGTGCCGAAGGGCGCCGCGGCCGCTACGGTACGAATGGTACGCAACAGGCCGTCGGACGGCGGCGCGAGGATGACGCCCCGGCCTAAGGAAAACCCGCTGTCGTCGTCCCGGGCATCAGTCAGGCCGGAGGAGTTCCGCGCAAGTCCTTGATCCAGATCGAAAACCGCGCGAACGCTCCCGAAATGCGCGCGCGCGGCCAGGTCGATTCGGCGCCATGCTCGAGCAAAACTCCCTCATCTGGGGGGCAGCCAAATCGGCCCCGTCGTCCTAGACTGGTTCCCAGAATGTTTCGCGTCAGCAGTGGCGAGAGCAGCCTCTTGAGGTCGAGAGGTGCGTCAGTTGGCGGAGGGGACGCGGAGGGGAACGACGATGAGCCAAGTACACACGCCCGGCCAGGAAATCCTGCGGGCCCGCATCCGTTTTGCGCTGCGCCGGGTCACCGGCTTCGTGTTCGACATCGACGCGATGCTGGCCAGGCCCGAGATCCGCTCGCGCCGCATCGGCTTGTGGCGCGACGTGGCCGATGACGAGCTGAGCAGCCTGCTCGACCAGCTCGAGACCGAATTCCAGGCCGACGCCGACGATCACGACGATGCCGAGCGCACCGTGGTCATGCGCCGCGTCGAAACCCACGCGCCGCACTCCCCGCGCGCCTGAAACGCAGAACCGGCCGGGCGCCCCGTCAGCGCGCCGCGACGAAAAAGCCCCGACTAAGCGAGGCCTGGGTCCAACCGGGCGACGGCGCGTTCAGTGCGTCTTCTGCTGCTGCTGCTGCTGCGCCTTCTGCGCGCGCAACTGGTTCACCTGTTCCTTGAGCATCCCCAGCGCGGCATGCTGCACCGCGCCGCCGACGCCGCCTTCCATGCGCGTCGACAGGTTCAGCTGCATCACCACCTGCGAGATGTCCTCCAGCCACGAGGGCGGCGGCGGCGGGTTGTGCTGCAGCAGCCACGCGATGAGCACGCTCAGCGGCACGCTGCCGCACCAGTCGTCGAACATCTCCGACGCGAAGCCGGAGAGCTGGCCGCCGATCTCGGCCACCGAGCCGCCGCGGGCCTGGAGCTGCTGGCCGAGCTGGAACAGGCGCACCTGCTGGAACGCGACGGCCGCGGCGCTGCGGGCCTGCGGCGGCAGCGGTTGCGGATTGATGTCGGCGGACGCGCGGGTGGCGATGATTTCCTGGATCGAGCCCAGGCGCAGCGGGCCGCCCGGCCAGTGCGGCGGACGCGTGCCGCAGTACGGATCGTCTTCGAGGGCGCTGACCAGCGCGCGCAGTGTTGCAGCCATGGATGTCTCCTTCTTTCTATGTGAGGGCAGAGGGAGCCGACGATCCTCCTGGCGCGGGGCGGGCACTATCCCTACATCAGTACCCGCGGCGGGACCGCCCGGGCAGCGCCGCCGCAGCCGCCCCAGGTTGACTCGAACGGATGAGTTCCACGGCGACCAGAAGGTCTCGCGGCCGATGCCGGCCGAATCGGGCGCGCCGCCGCACACCATCCGTTGTCAGGGGTGGTCGGTGCGCCGTCGAGGGAGAATCGGGACATGTCCGACGATCCGACCGTGCCCGCCGCCGACGCCCCGCCCGCTGCCGGCAACCGCCCCGGCGACGCCTTCGTGCAGTCGTTCGCGCGCGGCCTGGCGGTGTTGCGCAGCTTCGGCGCCGACGCTCCCGCGCAGACGCTCACCAGCGCGGCCGAGCGCAGCGGCCTCACGCGGGCGGGCGCCCGCCGCATCCTGCTGACGCTGCAGCAACTGGGCTACGTGGAGTCGGAAGGGCGCCTGTTCCGCCTGACGCCGCGCGTGATGGAGCTGGGCTTCGCCTACCTCAGCTCGCAGCCGGTGTGGCACCTGGCCCAGCCGGTGATGGAGGAGCTGGTGCAGGACATCCACGAGTCGTCGTCGGCCGCCGTGCTCGATGGCGACGACATCGTCTACGTGCTGCGCGTGCCGGCCAAGAAGATCATGGCGATCAGCCTCGGCCCGGGCAGCCGGCTCCCGGCGTACTGCACGGCGATGGGCCGCGTGCTGCTCGCCGGACTGCCGGAGAGCGAGCGCCGCGCGCGTCTCGCGCACGCCCCCCTGGCCGCGCGCACCGCGCGCACGGTGACCGACGTCGAGGCGCTGCTGGCGCTTCTCGAGCGCGTGCGCCGCGAGGGCCACGCGCTCGTGCACGGCGAGCTGGAGGAGGGGCTGGTGTCGATGGCCGCGCCCATCGTCAACCGCGCCGGCCGCGTGGTGGCGGCCATCAACGTCAGCGCGCAGGACCAGCGCATGCCGCCCGACCAGATGCGCAAGCGCCTGCTGCCGCGCCTGCTGGAATCGGCGGCCAGCATCAACACGCTCATGCGCATGCAGGACTGATCGTGCGCACGACGGCACGCTCCGGCCAGCTTCGCTGGCCCGGAACGGGCCGCGATCGTGCCCGACTTGGCAGAATCGCGTTAGGCCCGAGACATTCGGGCCGCTTCGGCCAGGTTCTTGCATGCGGGAAATCCTCGTGCCCTCCCGTGCGCCGGCCGCCACGGGCCGCCGTCGCGCCGTTCCCTTTCGCCATGGTTCCACCGCCTCTCATGACCGCCGTCCCCGATCCGACCCTCGACGCGCCCGCTCCGGCGGGCCCGCGCGCGGCTGGGTCGCCGGCCGCGGCGCCCGCCACCTCGGACTACGCGGGCCATCGCCTCGCCTCGCATTTCCAGCCGATCTACAGCCTCACGCACCACCGCGCCGTGGGCCACGAGGCGCTGCTGCGCGCCACCTCGCTGGCCACGGGCGCGCCCGTGCCGCCGCTGGAGCTGTTCGCCGGCTTCGACGGCGACGAGGCCCGCGTGGGACTGGACCGCGCCTCGCTGCTGCAGCACCTGGCCGCCTATGCCGGCAAGGATGCGAACGAGTGGCTGTTCCTGAACGTGCATCCGCGCTCGCTCGCGACGCCCGAAGGACCCGGCATCGGCGAGATCGCCGACGCGCTCGCCGCGCACGGCCTGCGTCCGGGCCAGGTCGTCATCGAGGTGCTGGAATCGACGTTGCCGGACGACGCCGGCTTCGATCGCCGCATCGACGAACTGCGCGAGCTGGGCTGCCTCGTGTCGCTGGACGACTTCGGCGCGGGTCATTCCAACTTCGACCGCGTGTTCGGGCTGCGGCCCGAGATCGTCAAGCTCGATCGCAGCGTGGTCGTGCGCGCCGAGGTGGACGCGCATGCGCGGCGCATCGCCTCGCAGATGGTGTCGCTGCTGCACGAATGCGGCTGCCTGGTGCTGATGGAGGGCATCGAGACCGACGAGGGCGCATACACGGCGCTGCGTTGCGACGTCGACTTCGTGCAGGGCTACCACTTCGGCCGGCCCGCGCCCGGTCTGGCCGGCGGCGCGGGCCTGCACGCGCTGCGCGCGGCCTGGGACCGCTTCGACCGCCAGTCGGCCAACGACGACCGGCTGTGGCAGGAGCAGATGTCGCCCTACAAGCAGTCCATCGAGCTGGCCAGCGTGCTGCTGGCCGGCGGCGCGACGCTGGACGAGGCCTGCCGCCGCTTCCTGGCGCAACCGGGCTCGGCCATGTGCTATCTGCTCGACAAGCAGGGCCGCCAGGTGGTGGGCAACGCCATGCGCGACGGGATGCCGTACCAGGAGCTGCGGGCGGTGGAACGCTTCGCGCCGCTGCACGACACGCGCCAGGCCCGCTGGTCGCGCCGCGCCTATTTCCGCGGCGCCGAGGCCCGGCCCAACATCGCGCAGGTGACGCGCCCCTACATGACGCTGCAGGGCTCGCGCATGTGCTTCACCGTGTCGATCCAGTTCGACATGGGCGGCCGCACGCTGATCCTGTGCGGGGACGCGTCGCTGTAGTCCGGCCATTGCGGGGACAATGGCCCCATGGCCCTCAAAGCAACGATTCACAAGGTCCGTCTGCAACTCGCCGACATGGACCGCAACATCTACGGCGACCACGAGCTCACCATCGCCCGCCATCCGTCGGAGACCGACGAGCGCATGCTCATGCGCGTGCTGGCCTACGCGCTCAACGTGCCCGCCGACCGCGAGAAGGGCGACCTCGTGCTGGCCAAGAGCCTGTGGGACGTCGACGAGCCCGATCTCTGGCAGGTGGATCTCACCGGCCAGGTGATCCACTGGATCGAGGTGGGCCAGCCCGACGACCGCCGCCTCGCCAAGGCCAGCAGCCGCGCGGAGAAGGTGACCGTCTACAGCTACATCGCCAGCACGCCGATCTGGTGGGCCGCGCTGGTGGGCAAGTTGAACCGCGCGCCCAAGGTGGAGGTGTGGTCCGTCGACCCGGAGGTGTCCCAGGCGCTGGGCAGGATGGTTGCGCGCACGATGGCCTGGCAGATCACCGTGCAGGACGGCATGGTGTGGGTGTCGGACACCGTCAACACGGTGGAGATCACGCCCAAGCTGCTGAAGGCGCGCGACGAGCGCGATCAGTACGCCAACTGAGGCGCGTCCCGCACAGCCGCGAGGGCGATCGTGGTGAGCCTGGCCTACTCGCCGCCTTCTTCGATGACCGCCTCCGCGGTTCCGCTGGGCATCCAGTCGGCGCCGTGCAGTTTGAGGTAGTCACGGATGAGTTGCCTCACGACCTGCGACGGCGTCACATCCTGGCGCTCGCACAGTTGCTCCAGGGCCTTCTTCTTCGCAGGGTCCAGCAGCACCGTCAGACGTGCGGTCTTCAGTTCCATCAGTACTCCAAGTTAATCGCATTATAATGTGATTAACATGCCAAGCACATCCAGATCTGCTGCTCGATCGTCGATCGCCGCGAGATGAGTTTCGACAGCGATCAGATCCACGTCAAACCTTTTGTCCATGAGACGAGGAAGACCCGGTCGCTGCACTTCTCGATCGCTGAAGTGCAAAGCTCGATGGACCTGGCGCAGCCCGACTCGCTGCACCTGGCGTACACGCGGACGATGATGGGCTTCCTGCTTTTCCATCCGATGCCGCTGCGCATCGGGATGGTGGGACTCGGCGGCGGATCGTTGGCCAAGTTCTGCTACCGGAACCTGCCGCGGGCGGACATCACCGTGCTCGAGATCAACCCGCATGTCATCGCACTGCGCAACGATTTTTCCGTGCCGGCGGACGACGCGCGATTCCGGGTGATTCGCGCCGACGGGTCCCGATACATCCGTGCCCACGAAAACGCCTTCGATGTGTTGCTGGTGGACGGCTACGACTACGGCGGGCTGCCCGGCGTGCTCAGCTCGAAACGCTTCTACGGCGACGTCTTCGACAGCCTGCGTCCGTCGGGCGTGATGGCCGCCAACATCCATCTGGGGCATGCTGAATTCCCGCTGCTGGTGGCGCGGATCGGCCGCAGTTTCAACGGCGCCGCCTTGGCAGTCGAAGAGCACGACAGCGGCAACGCCGTCGTGTTCGCACGCAAGGACTGCGTGCTGGCATCGTGCGCGCTCGAAGACGTCATCCGACCCGAGACACTCGAGAGTGCGGAGTGGAAACTGCTGCAGGATGCCTTTGGCCGGATCCGCGCGGCGCTGAAGGAGCGCACCTCGTGATCGCCTTGCTGGAAGCGCGCAGGGCCGGATTGTTCGCGCGCCATTCGTGGGCGGGGAATGTCGTCGCGGGCGTGATCGTCGGTGTCGTGGCGCTTCCGCTGGCGATGGCATTTGCGATCGCGTCGGGCGCGCGACCCGAGCAGGGCCTGTACACCGCGATCGTTGCTGGCCTGTCCGTGTCGCTGCTCGGCGGGACACGAGTCCAGATCGCCGGCCCGACAGGCGCATTCGTCGCCGTCCTGTCCGGCGTCACCGCCAAGTACGGGATCGCGGGACTGCAGATCGCCACGATCATGGCCGGCGCGATCCTGCTCCTCATGGGGCTTCTACGCCTGGGTGCCGTGATCAAGTTCATTCCGGCACCGGTCATCGTCGGCTTCACGGCCGGCATCGCCGTCATCATCTTCGTTGGGCAGTGGCGCGACTTCCTTGGCTTGCCAAAGACCGGCGGCGAGCATTTCCACGACAAGTTGTGGAACCTGTTGGAGGTGATGCCACAAATGCATCTGCCCACTGCCGCGCTGGCGGCGTTGAGTCTGTTGCTGGTTCTGTGCACGCCGCGCATCAAGGGGCTCAAATGGCTTCCCGGCCCCTTGGCGGCCATGGTGGTGGCCACCGTCTTGCAATCGGCCTTTCACTTCAAGGGCGTCGCAACCCTCGGAAGCGCATTCGGCGGAATCCCGTTCGGCCTGCCGCGATTCGCACTTCCAGCCCCGTCGATCTCCGAGGTGATCACGCTGACCGGGCCGGCGCTCGCCATTGCCATGCTTGGCGCCATCGAATCCCTTCTTTCAGCCGTCGTCGCCGACGGGATGACGGGCCACAAACACGACTCCAACCAGGAGTTGGTCGGGCAAGGAATCGCCAACCTGCTGGCGCCGCTTTTTGGAGGCTTCGCGGCAACAGGGGCAATCGCCCGCACCGCCACGAACATTCGAAACGGCGGCACCAGCCCGCTGGCGGGAGCGGTTCACGCGGCCACCTTGATCGCGGTGCTGCTGCTCCTGGCGCCGCTCGCATCGAGTATTCCGCTCGCCGCCCTGGCAGCCATCCTGTTCGTGGTCGCCTGGAACATGTGCGACCTGAAGCACTTCGGACACATCGCTCGAACCGCTCCCGCGGCAGACAGGGTGATCCTCGTCGTCACGTTCCTGCTGACGGTATTTGCCGATCTGGTCATCGCCGTCAACGTCGGCGTGATGCTCTCGATTCTTCAGTTCATGCGGCGGATGGCGGATACCGCGGAGACGAACCAGCTCGATGACCGGGAGTTGCTGGTCGATCTTCACGAGATGGGGCTGTCCCGCCTTCCGAAGGACGTGCTGGTGTACGAGATCGCCGGGCCGCTTTTCTTCGGCGCCGTCGAGTCGTTCGAGCGTGCGCTGCTGCATACGAACTCCAGCCCGGAAATGTTGATCATCCGGATGCGCCACGTGCCTTTCATGGATGCCACCGGTCTTCAAACGTTTGCGGAGGTCGTCGAAAAGCTCCGGAAGCGGCATGTCGATGTGCTGCTCTGCGAAGCAAACCCGCGAGTCGTTCAAAAATTGCGCAACGCCGGAATCTTCGGGTTGATCGGCGAGGAGAGCTACGCGCAGGAGTTTCAAGGCGCGCTTGCCGCGGGATTGGCCATTCGTGCGAACGTCATGCAGTTGCCGGAAAACCTCGACGGCTTTGCGCGACAGATGCTTGAGATCACCCGCCGGCATTTCAGTTCGGCACTGCGTGACCGCCACTGACGCCGGCGGGCACCCGCCGCGCACCGGGCCTCACTTGCGCGCCAGCCACACCCCGAACACCGTCAACGCCATGCCCCCCAGCGCGAGCCCGCTGAGCGTCTCGCCGAACATCGCCCACGCGATCAGCGCGGTGGTGGGCGGCGTCAGGTAGAACAGGCTCGCCACGTTGACGGCGCTGCCGCTGCGGATGAGCGTGTTGAGCAGGCTCACCGCGCCCACCGACAGCACCAGCACCAGCCAGGCCAGCGCGAACGCGAAGGCCGGCGTCCAGTGCACCTCCATCGTCTCGGTGCGCCACGCCGCCAGCGCCGTGACGACGAGGCAGGGCAGGAACTGGATCACCGAGCCGGTGCGCAGGTCGAACGTGGGGCAGAAACGCTTCTGGTACAGCGTGCCCGCGGTGATGCCCACCAGCGCGAGCACCGCCGGCACCAGCAGGGTGGCCGCCGTGGGGCCGCCGCTGCCGGCCACCTTGTGCGCCACCACCAGCACCACGCCGGCCAGGCCCAGCGCCAGCCCGGCCCATTGTGTGGGGCGCACGCGTTCGCGCAGGAACAGCCCCGCGCCGAGCGCGGTGAGCACCGGCTGCAGCCCCACCACCAGCGCCGTGACGCCCGCCGGCAGGCCCAGGCGGATGGCCGTGAATACGCCGCCGAGATAGACCGCGTGCACCAGCAGGCCGGACACGCCGATGTGCAGCCACTGCGCCGGCGCGCCAGGCCACGGCGCGCGCGTGGCCAGCGCCACCGCGCCCATCACCATCAGCACCGCGCCGTAGCGCAGGCTCAGCAGCGTGAGCGGCTCGCAGTCGGGCAGGCCCAGCTTGGCGCCGATGAAGCCGGTGCTCCAGAGGACGACGAACAGCAGCGGGACGAAAGGCGCGAACGCGTTCGCGCGGCTCCGCCTCAAGCCGTCGGCTTGTGGCGGACGGCGCTGGTCGCGCCCCTCGCTCAACTCTCGAGCACCCGCAGGATCTCGCGCCCGTACGCCTCGAGCTTCTTCGCGCCGACGCCGCTGATGCCGGCGAGTTCGTCCAGCGTGGACGGCGCCTGCTGGGCCATCTGCGCGAGCGTGGCGTCGTTGAAGACGATGTAGGCCGGCAGGTTGTGCTCGCGCGCCACCTCGGAGCGCCAGGCACGCAGCGCGGCGAAGCGCTTGTCGCCGTCGGCATCGAGCTTGATGGGCGCGGCCGTGCTCCGGCCGCCCGAGCCGGCGCTGGCGCGTCGCGTGCGGCCCGAGCCCTTGGGCGTCTCGCGATGCTCGCGCAGCGTGACCGGCACCTCGCCCTTGAGCACGGCGCGCGCGCTGTCGGTGAGCACCAGCGTGTTGAACTCGCCCTCGGACCGCAGGTGTCCCAGCGACAGCAGCTGGCGAATGACGCCGCGCCATTGCTGCTCCGACCATTTCGCGCCGATGCCGAAGGTGGACAGCGTGCCGTGCCCGTGCTGCGTGGTCTTGTCGGTGACCTTGCCGCGCAGCACGTCGATGAGGTGGCCGGCGCCGAACGACAGGCCCGAGTGCTGGCGGAAGCGGTAGACGGTGGACAGCGCCATGCGCGCCGCCTCGGTGGCGTCCCAGGTGGCCGGTGGGTTGAGGCAGTTGTCGCAGTTGAAGCACCGGACCCCCACGCTCCCTTCGGTCGCTGCCCCCCGAGGGGGCTCGCCACCGCCCGGGAGACCCGGATCGGCGGCGCCGCGATATGTCTCGCCGAAATAGGCGAGCAGCCGCACGCGGCGGCAGTCGTGCGCCTCGGCCAGCGTGAGCAGCGCGTCGAGCTTGGCGCGCTGCTGCTTCTTGAAGTCGTCGCCGGCCGGGCTCTCGTCGATCATGCGGCGCTGGTTGACGACGTCGGCCAGCCCGTAGGCCATCCAGGCGTCGGCGGCCGCGCCATCGCGGCCCGCGCGGCCCGTCTCCTGGTAGTAGCCCTCGATGTTCTTCGGGAGATCCAGGTGGGCCACGAAGCGCACGTCGGGCTTGTCGATGCCCATGCCGAACGCGATGGTGGCGGCCATCACCAGGCCGTCCTCGCGCAGGAACCGGTCCTGGTGGCGCCGGCGCACGTCGGCGTCCAGCCCCGCGTGGTACGGCAGCGCCGGGATGCCTTCCGACGTGAGCCACGCGGCGGTCTCTTCCACCTTCTTGCGGCTCTGGCAGTAGACGATGCCGGCGTCGCCCTCGTGCTCGTCGCGCAGGAAGCGCAGCAGCTGCTTCTTCGCCTCGTCCTTCTCGACGATGGTGTAGCGGATGTTGGGCCGGTCGAAGCTCGAGATGAACTCGCGCGCGCCGGTGAGCGCGAGACGCTCGCGCATGTCGGCGCGCGTGTGGTCGTCGGCGGTGGCGGTGAGCGCCACGCGCGGCACGTTGGGGAAGCGTTCGTGCAGCTGCGCGAGCTGCAGGTAGTCTTCGCGGAAGTCGTGGCCCCACTGGCTGACGCAGTGCGCCTCGTCGATGGCCACCAGGCTCAGCAGGCCGCGCTCGTCGAGCGACGTGAGCATGGCCATGAAGCGCGGGTTGGTGACGCGCTCGGGTGCCGCGTACAGCAGCACCAGGCGGCCGCTCATCATCTCGCGCTCGATGCGCTGGGCCTCCTCGCCGGTGAGCGAGGAATTGAGGAAGGCGGCGTGCACGCCCAGCTCTTCCAGCGCGCCCACCTGGTCGTGCATCAGCGCGATCAGCGGGCTGATGACCAGCGTCACGCCCAGGCCCGCGCGGTGGCGCGCGATGGCCGGCACCTGGTAGCACAGGCTCTTGCCGCCGCCGGTGGGCATCAGGACGAGGGCGTCGTCGCCCGCGGTCACCGACTGGATGATGTCCTGCTGTTCGCCGCGGAACGCGCTGTAGCCGAAGACCTGCTGCAGGATGCCGTGGAGGTCGGCGTCCTTCGTGCCGCGGCGGCGGGCGGGGTCGGCGGCCACGCGCACGGCCTCGTTGGCCTCCGGCCCCGCGGGACGCGTGGTGGGCAGGGAATCGAAGTCGTAGTCGTAGTCGAAATCAGACACGGAAAGGGCCGGTGCGGGCACGCCCGGCGGCCGCGCTGGGCGCGGGCGGGTGGAGGCCGGGAATCAAGGCCTCCATGGTACAGGGCGCGGGTGAAGACGGCCGGCGCGAAAGGCCGGATTCGGCACGGGAAACCGCGCTACACGAGCTGCAGATCGCGCGGCTGCCCGCCCGGGAACACCCGCTGCAACTGCGCCGCGTCGAGCCCGTACATCCGCTGGAACAGCCCGCCGAACACCGCGCGGTACTCGTTCAGAACCGGCCAGTCGCGCCCCTGGTTGAGTGCTGCCGGCCCGGTGAGCGCCACCTGTTCGCCATGCACGCCGCCCTTCACGCCGCCGCCCAGCACCCAGTAGGCGGTGCCGTGGCCGTGGTCGGTGCCGCGGTTGCCGTTCTCCTTGAACGTGCGGCCGAATTCGCTGATCACCACGACCACCGTGTCCTTCCACGCCGGGCCCATCTCGCGCGCGAAGGTGTCCAGGCCACGGCTCAGGTCGGTGATGCGGCCGGCCAGCGCGCCGGTGGCGCCGCCCTGGCCGACGTGGGTGTCCCAGCCGCCGACGTCGACGAAGCCAACGCGCACCTGGTCGCGCATCAGGCGCGCGATGCGCGTGGCCTCGAGGTCGAAGCCCTTGGGCGTGATGGCGTTGCGGCTCGCCTCCTGCATCTCGGCGGCCATCTCCATGGCCACCTGCTTCTGGGTGTCGAGGCCCTCGGTGACGCCGCGCTCCAGCGTCGTGCCCGCGTACATCTTCTGCAGCAGCGCGGCCTGGCGCGCGTCGGTGGCGGGCTTGCCGGTGCGGCCCAGGCTGGTGTTGGTGACCATGCGGCGGCCCTGCAGCACGATGGGCAGACGATCGGTGAAGGCCATCACGCGCTGGTCGGAATCGAGCCGCGTGCCCAGCTCCTGCGCGAGGCGGTTCAGGAAGCCCTGCGTGGTGTCGGGGCGCGGCGCGACGGGATCGACGTGCTCGCCGGGCAGCGGCAGGCCCAGCTCCACGCGATCCTGCGTCTCGAAGTGGCTGCGCGTGAGGTCGTCGATGCCGGCGAACGGGATGAACGCCACCTCGCCGGCCTGGATGCGCGGGTACAGCGTGGACTGCAGCGCGGGCGTCAGCGCCCAGTCGGCGTCGAACGCGAGCGCCGCGTCCTTGGCGGCGCCGGGACGCGCGATCGCGATGTTGGGGCGCGACTCGGCGTAGAACGAGGTCTGCGGCACCAGCACGTTGCAGGCGTCGTAGGCGCCGCGCAGGAAGACCACCAGCAGGCGGGTGTCCAGCGTCGAGCCCGCGGGCGCGGCCCAGGTGCGCGTGGCGTTCAGCGACAGGCCGCTGGCGAGGGCCGCGGCCGCGCCGGCGTGCAGGAAATGGCGTCGTTGCATGGTGCGTGTCCCCCGGATCAGTTGCGCATGAATTCGGGCGACACGATGGCCACCCACGCCCAGTCGCCCGGATGGGCCTGCAGCGTCTCGAACAAGGCCTGGCGCGTGGCCTCGGATTCGCGCGGTGCCTGCGTTCGCAGCCACGCCGGGCTCTCGACCCGGGCCTTGGGCAGCGGCGCCGGCGGCGCCAGGCCGTCCACGCGGAACAGCCCGCCGTTGCCACTGCCGTTGCCGCCCACCAGGTTCTTGGCGACGTCGAAGCGCGCGGTCATCTGGCCAGGGCTGGCCCACGCGGCCTCGAGCATGGACCAGCCGTCGGGCGTCTCGCGGCCGAACGGCGGCTCGCCCAGCTGGCGGATCGCGTTGAGCATCGGGCCCGGGTTGACCACCACGTTGCCGTCGTAGGCCAGGCGCGTGGCCGACACCACGTATTCCCACGGATCCTTGAAGTGCCGGCCCAGCGACGCATCGTATTCGGGCGAGGTGAGCAGCACCTTCATCACCTCGGCGATGTCGCCGTCGGTGGCGAGCCAGCGCCTGGACATGCGATCGACCAGCGCCGGCGGCGGCGCGTCGGCCACGAAGTACTGCGCCAGCTGCGCGCTGACGTGGCGCGCGGTGGCCGGGTTGCGCGACAGGCGGTCGAGGATCAGGTGCACCTCGGCGATGCCGGCCGACGGCACCTGCTGGCCCTGGACGAGCTTGGTGCCCTGGTCGTGGCGGTTCGGGTTGAACTCGAGCACGCCCGTGTGCACGTACTGCGCCTGCAGCTGTGGCTTGACCTTGGCGTCGCCGGCCTCGACGCGGATGCCCAGCCCGGTGAGCACGCGCGCCATCTCCTGCACGTCGCCCTGCGAGTAGCCGCCGTCCACGCCCAGCGTGTGCAGCTCCATCAGCTCGCGGGCGTAGTTCTCGTTGATCTGGCCCGCCGCGTTGCGCTCGTTGTCGAGGTAGCGCAGCATGGCCGGGTGCGTGGCCGAGGCCTCGAGCAGGTCGCGGAACTTGCCCAACGAATGCGCGCGCAGCGTGGCCTCGTAGTCGCCCGCGAACAGCCGCAGGTTGGCCTTGCCCTGCGCGATGCTGAAGTGGTTCACCCAGAACCACACGAGGCGCTCCTGCACCTGGTTGGGCGAGTTCGCGGCGAGCAGCAGCCAGCGTTGAGCGGCCTCGTCCGCCTGCACGTTCAGGCCCTTCTGATACGACTGCTGCGCGGTCTTCTTCTGCTCGTCGTCGACCACCGTGTCGGCCGACTTCTTCGCCGTCACATCCTCGCGCAGGCGCGCCACCAGCGGCTCGCGCACGATCTTCATCTGCGCGATGCGCTCGTTGACGGGCTCGGGCAACGCGAACGGCCTCGGGTGCAGCTGCTCGTCGACCCAGCGCGCCCAGCCCAAGCGGCCCACCTGCTGCAGCGCGAGCGCGTCGACGCCGAACGTGGCGCGGTCGATGCGCTGGGCGTCGAGCGTGCTCGCCCGCATGGCGTCGGCCTCCTGGTGGACGTCGGCGCGCACGATCACCGGCGCCGGCCCCAGCACCAGCGCGGCCGCGTTCGTGGCGGCCGGCGGCGTGCCGCAGCCGACCAGCGCGGCCGCCGCCAGCGCGCCCGCGGTGGCAGTGGCGCTGGCGAACGCTCGCGTGCGCAGGACGGATGGATGTGTTTTCATGCGATGGGGCGGAGCCTCTTTGCGGATCAACGGCCAATCGCGGCGATCGGTTGATAGGGATCGCCGCGCGGCAGAGTAAAGCTGTGTATCGCAGAATGGCTTGCACGACCCTGAACCCGACCGCAACCCCGAAACGGGAACACCATGACCGACAAAGCCGAAGAACTCCGAGCCAAGCTCATCCGCAACTTCAACGAGGTGCCGCTCACACGCGACGTGCGCGAGCCGCTCTACGCAGGCATGGGAGCGCGCCTGGCGCGCGGCACGGCCGCGCTGAAGATGGGCGCCAGCATCGATGTGCTGGATCCCGGCAAGCGCGGCTGCCCGTACCACCTGCACCACGCGCAGGAGGAGATGTTCATCGTGCTGGAGGGCCACGGCACGATGCGCGTGGCCGGCGAGATGCTGGCGGTCAAGGCGGGCGACATCGTCTTCGTGCCGCCCGGGCCGGACTACCCGCACCAGATGATCAACACGTCGGACGCGCCGCTGAAGTACCTGTCGATCTCCACCAAGGACGTGCCGGAGGTGGTGGAGTACCCGGACTCCAACAAGGTGCTGACGAACGCGCGCGTGGCCGGCAACGATTTCGGCTTCGCGCGGATGAACCGGCTCGACACCGACCTCGACTACTGGGACGGCGAGCCCTGAGCGCCTTTCCGGGGGAAACCTGGGGATCGGCGGGGGCCGCGCCGCGGTCGCCTTGGCATAATCGGGGCTCACAGTAGCCGCCAGCCTGGCGGCCGGCCACGGGGGAGCCGTCCCCCACATTTCCTGGAGCACGCACATGGCGTCAGTCAACAAGGTCATCCTCATCGGCAACTGCGGGCGCGACCCGGAAGTTCGCTACACGCCCAGCGGGACCGCCATCTGCAACGTCTCGGTGGCCACATCCAGCCGGCGCAAGGACAAGGCCAGCGGCGAGAGCATCGAAGACACCCAGTGGCATCGCGTCACCTTCTACGACCGCCTGGCCGAGATCGCCGGCGAGTACCTGAAGAAGGGCAAGCCGGTCTACATCGAGGGGCGCCTGAAGTACGGCAAGTACACCGACAAGGACGGCATCGAGCGCAATACGGTCGACATCGTCGCAGAGCAGATGCAGATGCTGGGCGGCCGCGATTCCGGCGGCGACGAAGCCGGCGGCGGTGGCAGCAGCGGCGGCCGCTACCTCGCCCCGCGCGACGGCATCGACGGCAACGAGGATCGCAACACCCGTCCCGCCGCCCGTCCGGCCCCGGCGCCGGCGCCGCGTCCCGCGCCGAAGGCCTCCACGGGCTTCGACGACATGGACGACGACATTCCGTTCTAAAAAACCGATTTTTTTGATCTGTAAACCACAGGCCCGCAGCCTTGTGCTGCGGGCCTTTTTTTACAAAAAATTCCGGTTGCTCGCCAAGTACGCTTGAAGCTCACCTTCTAACCTCGACAACAACTTGGCTACTTTTCGGATTGCGACGGTGCTGTGTAGCTCTGGCGAGCGGCTTCCCACCTTGGTGAACGCCGAGACCGGGCTCCCCATCTTTGAAGCCACCGTGTTTTGTCTGATGGAAAAGCGCGCCACGGACAAGATGCGAATGACGCTGGGTCAAGTCTTGCGGTCGATCAGGGCTGAGCCGCAAATCTTCGAGCATCTGGGCATTGACATTGATGAGCGGATGGCCTACCGCACGAGGCGTGCGCGTCGGGGGAAATCAACCGAAAACGAGCTGCCGAACGCAATGCCGCAGGAGATGGCCGGGAGGAAGGCGCGCGCGCAGGCGGAAGCGACGGTCTATCGCCTACCTTGAGCGAGAGCGTCTTGAAACTGACCCACCTTGCCGCGGCGCTTGTCCTGACCGTTCCCGTCATCGCCTCCGCGCAAGGTAGGGTTGTCGGAGCTGGAGCGATCACCTGCGCGAAGTACACCAATTCGAAGACGGTTTTCGACGAGCCAACGATGCTGATGGTGACGACGTGGACGCAGGGATATATGACTGCGATCAGCTAGCATTCCAGTTCCTTTGCGCGTGGCAGAGCACACAAAGATCAAACGCCTCCTAGAATCGCACGCAGCGCAACGCTGGCAGCTATGGGGCCTCTACTCGGCATGCCAAATCGGAACATCAAATTCACCGAAAATTGCGACCGGATTTGTACTGTCTGAGAAGACTGAGGCCGTCCCCCGCAGCGGAATTCGCCCACAGCAAAGTCGTGCCTTCGTAGGGAATGGAGGTGCGGTTACCTTTTCCGGAACTCCACAGCCCATGCAGGTCGCCGTTCTCGATGACGATATCCACCAGCTCGACCTTCTGTCCCATGGGGTGCAGGCACTCGGACACGACTGCCACCGCTTCAGCACAGGAGCCGAATTGCTCCATGCAGTGCAACGAGCCACATTCGACCTGTTCCTGATCGACTGGGAGTTGCCCGACATGCCGGGGCTGGACGTGCTGCGCACGCTCCGCCTGCGGCACCGCACGCGGAGCCCGGTGATCTTCGTGACCCATCGCGACGACGAGCGCGACGTGGTGCAGGCCTTGAGCGCCGGCGCTGATGACTATGTCGTCAAGCCGGTGCGCAGCGCGGAGCTCAAAGCCCGCGTGCTGGCGCTGCTGCGCCGTGCCTACCCCCAACAGGCGGTGGGTCTGCAGCATGGCGACTTCCTGCTGCAGCCGTCGTTGCGCTCGGTGCACTACCAAGGCCAGCCCATCGAGCTCAAGCAGCGCGAATTCGAACTCGCGCACTGTCTGTTCGTGCGCGTGGGCCAGCTACTCTCGCGCGCCTACCTGATGCAGACGGTGTGGGGACACGACGTCGACCTTCCCACACGGACGCTCGATACCCACGTCTCGGCGGTTCGTAGCAAGTTAGGTTTGCGGCCGGAGCGAGGCTATCGGCTGAGCGCGGTGTACGGCCACGGGTATCGGCTTGAAGCCATCGCCATGCCCGATTCTGGCGCGGAGGTCACGGCATGAAGCTGCAGTGGTTGGCCGGTGCTGCGGCCGTCCTCGCCATGACAAGCGCTGCTGGATCCGAGGACATGGTGCCCTACGAGGTGCAGCGCGGCGAATCGCTGTCTGTCATCGCCGAACGGCTGCTCGAGGATGCCCACCAGTGGCCGGAGGTCGCCCGGCTCAACCGACTGCTGCGCCCGTGGCGGCTGCAACCCGGGCAGCGCTTGCTGCTGCCAGCCTCGCTGCTCAAGGGCACCGCAGTGCCCGCGCGAGTGGAATACATGCGCGGACCGGTGCACGCGGACGGCGCCGCGGTGCACATCGGGGACGCGGTGAACGAGGGCGCGGCGTTGGAGGTGGGTGCGCAAGGCTTCGTGAGCCTGCGTCTGCACGATGGATCGCTGCTGCAGTTGCAGGCGAACAGCCGCTCGAAGCTCCTGCGCCTGCGCGACCTGCCGGTCGGGCAGCGCCGCAACACCTTGATCGAGTTGGACCAAGGGCGGGTCGATGCCAGCGTCTCGCCGCAATCGCCCGGTTCACGCTTCCAGGTGAAGACGCCCCTGGCCACGGCCGGCGTGCGGGGAACGCGCTTCGGCGTGTCGGTGCCCGCGGAGGCGGCGCGCACGTCGGCCGACGTGGTGCAAGGCCAGGTCGCAGTGCAAGCGGTGTCTCGCGGCGTCGACATGCCAGTCTTGATCGATGCCGGGCAGGGCGCGGTCGTGCGTCCGAGCACGACCCCGGTGCGCAAGCCGCTGTTGCCGGCGCCCGATCTTTCAGGCCTGCAGGGCCGCGTCGAGCGCATGCCGGCTCTGCTGCCGCTGGCGGCGTTGCCCGGGGCAACGCACTACCGCGTGGAGATTGCGGACGACGAAGCATTCACGCGTGTGCTGTGGTCGACCGAGGGGCCGTTGCCGATCATGCTCGAAGACTTGCCGGATGGGCGGTATCACCTGCGAGCGCGAGCCGTCGACGCCGATGAATTGCTGGGCACGGAAGCCTCGGGAACTTTGTGGATCAAGACCACGCCGGTGCCGCCCCTGGCGCAGGCGCCGCAGCCAAACCAGATCGTCGGCCCAGATCGCGTGCAGGTCGAGTGCACTGAGGTGCCGCAGGCAGCGGCCTATCGGCTGCAGGTGGCAACCAACTTGCGCTTCGAGCCGCTGCTGCGAGAGGAGCAGAGCAGCGGGCGCTGCCGCTTCGAGTTGCGGGAGCTCCCTGTGGGCGAGGTGTACTGGCGCGTCGCCACGCTCGCGCCCGAGAAGGAAGGCCGGTTGGAGCGCGGCCCTTTCGGTGACCCGAGCCATTTCGTCGTGGTGCCGCTGCCCGCTGTGCCGCATGCCGACGACATCGTGGCGGACGGCAAGCAAGTGCATTGGGTCGCCCAGGAAGGCTATCGATACCGGGTTCAGGTGGCCACCGACACCGCCTTCGGCACCGTGGTCCAGGACGAGGAGGTGCGCGGCGACCGGCTGCCGCTGGCACTGCCCCCGCGCTGCACTCCGTACGCGCTGCGCATGCAGGCCATCGATGCGAACGGCCGCCGCTCCGCCTTCTCTCCGCCGCGTTTGGTCAATACTGAAGCCAGCGTCTGCAGCATCGATGGCAGCCCCGTGCAGCTGTCGAGCGGCGAGCAGGTGCAGTTGGGCCACTGATGGCGCGGCTGTTGCGCGTTCGCCGACTGCGCAGCCTCTATCGCCGGCGGCGAGCGCAGTTGGCATTGCTGCTGTTCGCCGTCGTGGTTGCGGCGGCGGGCACGCTCAATGGCCTGGGCCGCATCGATGCCCTGGTCGCCGACCGCCTGCTCGGCTGGAGCGGGCGCGCCGCGCCCCAAGATGTCGTGGTCGTCGGGATTGACGATGCCAGCCTGGCCGGGCTGGGTCGCTGGCCCTGGCCGCGTGGTGTCCATGCGCGCCTGCTGGACGTTCTCACGGCGGCCCAGCCACGGGCCGTGGGGTTGGACGTGATGTTCTCCGAGCCGGATCCGCAAGGCGATGCGGCGCTGGCCGGTGCGATGCATCGCAACGGGCGAGTAGTGCTGCCGCTGCGGATGGCCCCGTTGCAATCGGGCGATGCCATGGTCTCGCTGCCGGTGCCGCCGCTGGCCGCGGCCGCGGCCGGCCTGGGTCACCTGCACGTGGAACTCGATGGTGACGGCGTGGCGCGCAGCATCTTCCTGCGCGAGGGCTTTGGCACTGTGCTGTGGGACCATTTCGCGTTGTCACTGCTGGAGGTGGCGGGTGAAACAGGCGCCTTGCCCGCCCCCGGAGTCCATGCAGGCGAAAGCGCGCCGGGCTGGTGGCGGCGCGAGCAGCCCTACCTCATCCCGTATTCGGGGCCGCAGGGGCACGTGCGACGCGTGTCTTACCTCGATGTGTTGGAAGGTCGCGTGCCGGCGACGTCCTTGCGCGGCGCGATCGTACTTGTCGGCGCGACCGCGCCGGGGCTGATGGACGCATACCCTACGCCAGTCTCCAGTCAGGATGCGTTGATGCCCGGCGTCGAGATTTCGGCACAGGCGCTGATTGCACTGCGCGACGGCCGCAGCCTGCGCGCGGCGGCGCCGTGGGAGGCGGCGTCGCTCACGCTGGCGGCACTGGCGCTTGCGGCTGCGGCGCTGCGCTTTGCGCCGCCTTGGGCGGCCGGCGGCGCCGTGATGGCCCTTCTGCCGCTGACGCTCTGCGCTGCGTGGGCGTTGCTGCAGGCCGGAATGCAATGGAAACCGATGGCTGCGCTGCTGGGGTTGCTGTTGCTGTACCCGCTGTGGAGCTGGCAGCGGCTCGAAGCGGCACTAGCCTACCTCGCGCGCGAGTTCGAGCGCACCCGCCAGCAGTTGCCGCTCGACCAGCGTCCTGACGCGCCCGTCGCCCGCGGAGATCTGCTTGACCGCCGCATGGCCGCCTTGTCCGGCGCGGCCGCACATGTGCGCGCACTGGAGCGGCAACGGCAGGAGGCGCTGAACTTCCTGTCGCATGACCTGCGGGCTCCGCTGTCCGCGACGCTGGCACTGATCGAACTGCAGGGCTCAGAGCACGACGCCCCGACATTGACCGCAATCGAGGTGCACGCGCGCCGGGCACTCGCGCTGGCCGATGGGTTCGTGCAGCTGGCGCGCGCCGAGTCGGCGCAGGGCTATCGGATGGAGCTGCTGGACCTGCGCGACCCGGTGGTGGAGGGAATCGATGGCTGCTGGCCGCAGGCGCGCGCCAAGGCGATGGACGTGAGCAGCGAGGCGCCGGAGCACGAGTGCCTGGTCTGGGGAGACCGCTCGATGCTCACGCGCGTGCTCGTGAACCTCATCGACAACGCGCTCAAGCACGCCGGCAAGGTGGGGGCCAGCGTGCATTGCCGGCTGCTTGCCTTCGAGGCCGGCTGGCGCGTCGAGGTGATCGACGCTGGCCCGCCGTTGCAGCCAGATGTTGCCAATGGCTTGTTCACGCGCTTCCGCCGCGGCAAGGGGGACACGGGCGGGGCGGGCCTGGGCCTGGCCTTCGTGCAGGCCGTCGCGCAGCACCACGGGGGACGCGCCGGCTGGTGTGCCCAGGCGCAGGGCAACGTGTTCTTCATTGAGCTGCCTTCGGGCTGATACGCCGCCGAAAGTCAACAAATGTCAGCGCGCCTCCTCAGGCGCGAGGTGGAGCCGCATGATGCAGCCCCAACACCCTGAGGAGGAGATCATGAGGAAAGCACTGGCCGCCGAGTTCATCGGCACGTTCTGGCTCGTCCTGGGAGGCTGCGGCAGTGCCGTTCTTGCAGCCGCATTCCCGCAACTGGGTATCGGCTTGCTTGGCGTGTCGCTGGCCTTCGGCCTGACCGTCCTGACGATGGCCGTTGCCGTCGGCCCGGTTTCCGGTGGGCACTTCAATCCTGCCGTGTCGATGGGCCTTTGGGCGGGCGGGCGCTTTCCGGCATCGCGGCTGCTGCCATACATCGTCGTGCAGGTGCTCGGTGCCGTGGTCGCGGGCGGCGTACTCGCGCTCATCGCCACGGGCAAGCCTGGCTTCGATCTCGCGGCCAGCGGCTTCGCCTCCAACGGCTATGGCGCGCACTCGCCGGGCGGCTACTCGCTGCTCGCCGCGATGGTGAGCGAACTGGTGCTCACGGCCCTGTTCGTCATGATCATCCTGGGCGCCACCGGCACCCGCGCTGTGGGCTCGCTTGCGCCGGTGGCGATCGGCCTGGCGCTCACGCTGATCCACTTGATCAGCATTCCAGTCACCAACACCTCGGTGAATCCGGCGCGCAGCACCGGGGTCGCACTGTTCGTGGGTGGCTGGGCGCTGCAGCAGTTGTGGCTGTTCTGGCTGGCCCCGATCGCCGGTGCCGTCATGGGCGCGCTGTTGTACCGCTTCGCCCTCGATGAGGAATTTTCACGCATCTGATTGTCAACAAACGTCAGCGAATGTCAGCGCTGTCATTTGCTGTCGTAAAGTTCGTGTCGCCGCTGACGCAATTGCGCCACGCGCGCCAACAACAAGGCCGGGGCACCGGCTGACCTAAATCCCCGCTGATTTTTTCGTATGCCTGATTCAGGGCAGGGGATCGCTTTGTCTTGGGAAAAATACGATGACGTTCGATCACCTGTTGCCGAGTCTTGCCCGCTGCGTGGGCACCATCGTTCGCCGTGCCATCGTTCCGCTGGCCTTTGGGTTCGCCTTCGCCGGAACGGCACACGCGCAATTGGTCGTCACCGGCCTCCCTGACAGTCCGGATCCGGTCGCCGCGGGTGGAACCGTGACCTACACCGTCGGCATCGGTGACGCGCTCGGCGCGCCGCGCAGCAACGTCACGCTGAACTTCGACATTCCCGCGGGCGGTCGCTACGCGGGCGCCGGCACACTGCCCGGAGGAGTCTCCTGCAGCGGCATGGCGCTGGACCAGGTTGGCCCCGGCACCATCACCTGTACCGGCATCAACGTGCCGGCGCTGGGCACCGTTCAGGTGCCGCTGCGTGTGCGCACCCAGTCGGCAGGAACCATCACCGTCACGGCTTCCCTCGTCGGCGGCAGCTCGCAGAGCGAGACCACCACGGTCAACACCGGCGCGGACCTGCAGCTCGCGATCAACGCAGCGGCCGCCGCGGCTGCTGGCAGCACGCAGAACGTCGTGCTCACGGTGAGCAACGGTGGCCCAGACACGTCGCCGTCGTCCACGCTCACCTACAGCGTGCCGCCGGGCTTCGCGCTCAGCACCACGCCCGGTGGCTGCTCGCTCGCGGGCAGCACGCTGAGCTGCAGCCTGGGCGCCATCCCTAACGGCGGCACTGTCAGTGTCACCGTCACCGGGGTCATCGGCGTGGGCGGCAACTCCACGCTCACGCACTCGGCCGACATCGCCGGTACCGGCGGCGTGGGCGACGGCGACACGAGCAACAACGTTGCCAGCGCCAATACCGCGGTCACCGCCGGCAGCAGCCTGTCGGTCACCAAGACCAAATCCGTGGCCGATCCCGTGCAGGTGGGCCAGAGCTTCAACTACCAGTTCACCGCGCGCTACAGCGGCGACTTCCCCAGCGGCGTGCAAGTGCAGGACAACCTGCCCGCGAACTTCTGCGCGGCCGCGCCGGCCACCTTCACCAGCGGCGCGTGGACCTGCACCGCCTCGAGCACCTGCCCGTCCGCGGGCGGCACATTCACCTGCACGCGCAGCGGATCAGGCAGCGCCGGCAGCAATGTCTCGCTCGGCACCATCACCGCGGCCGTGCAGGCACTCGCCAGCGGCGCGGGGATCGTGAACACCGCCACCGTCAGCGCCACCGGCGTGAGCCCGGCCAACGGCTCGGTGAACACCACGGTGATCGACCCGGCCTCCGACCTGCGCGCCAACAAGGCCAAGAGCTGGCCGCAGGCCGCGGTTCCCGTGAACCAGGCCTTCAACTACACGATCTCGGCGACCAACCTCGGCCCCAGCGCGATCCCGGCCACCGGCACCATCACGCTGACCGACACGGTGCCGGCCAACCTGCAGGTCAACAGCATCACGTCGCCGTCGGGCTTCAGCTGTTCGTCGTCCGGCGGGAGCAGCTTTCCGCAGGCTGGTCCTGTGACCATCATTTGCAGCAGCACCAGCGTTGCCCTGGCCGTCTCCGCGACCACCAACAACGTCACGATCAACGCTCAGGCCACGGCCGCCGGCGGCACGTTGACCAACCAGATGTGCGTGAGCTCGGCCAACGCGCCGCCTGACAACGTGCCCGCGAACGACTGCACCGGCGTGGGCATCAACCCTCAGGCCAATGTCGCGCAGGCCGACGTGTCGGTGCTCAAGCGCGTGGTCGGCATCGGTGACGCCACGGGCAACCGGCAGGAAGCCGGCTCCCCGATTGTCTGGGAGATCGAAGTCGTCAACGCGGGGCCGCAGACCGCCACCAATGTTGCGGTGACCGACACGTTCAACAATGTCTTCAACGCCAACGGCAGCCAGTATTCGCTGAACCCCATCGCCGGCAGCGCCACGCTGGGCAGTTGCAGTCTCTCCCCCTCGGGCTCCGCCGTCTCGCTGAGCAACTGCGCCATCACCAGCCTGCCGGTGTGCACGGCCGGCGTGGACTGTCCGAAGTACCAGGTGACGGTGCGTCACTTCGGCGACGGCACCTCCTCGGACGACCAGTTCACGGTGACCAACACCGCGTTCGCGCTGACGCAGGACCAGGCTGACCCCAACCTCACCAACAACAACGCCAACAACAACACGCCGGCCACGGCGTACTTCATTGCGCGTGCCGACGTGGCGGTGACCAAGACCGACAACCCCGATCCGGTGTCGGCTGGCCAACTGCTCACCTACACCATCACCGCGAGCAACCCGTCTGCCACCAGCGCGAGCCGCGCGTTCAACGTGAGCGTGAACGACGCGTTGCCGGCCGGCCTGGTGTTCCTGAGCGAGTCGACCAGCGGTGGCGGGAGTTGCACCGCCACGCCGACCGTCGGCGGTACCACCGGCCCGGGCAATGACACGCTCACTTGCGGCTGGAGTTCGCTTGCGCGCGGCTCGCAGCAGACCGTGACGGTGCGCGTGCGCGCCACCGCCGCGTTGGCCGCCGCGCTGGGGGGCAGCGGCTCGATCTCGAACACGGCGACGGTGTCCACGACCACGCCCGAGATCAGCGGCGGCGCGGCCAACAACACCGCGACCCAAGGCACCACGATCAACGCCCCCTCGTACGACCTGATCGTCAACAAGACTGACGACGTGGACCCGGTGAACGTGGGCGACAACGTCACCTACACGCTCACCGCTACCAACAACGGCGCCTCCACCGCCGAGAACGTGGTGCTCACCGACACGTTGCCGTCCAGCGCTGGCGCGCCGACCTTCGTGGCCCTCGTCACGCCGCTACCTTCGGGCGTGAGTTGCAACACGTCGGCTGTGACCGTCGGTGTCGCCGGCGGCACCATCAGCTGCACCATCGCCAGTCTCGGCGGCACAGGCAGTGGCTCCACAGGCGAGGCAAACTCGGTTCAGGTGCTCGTGCGCCTGCAGGGTGCCGACAAGGGCACCTTCACAAACAATGCTTCCGTGCGCTTTGCCAACGCCGCGCAGGACGCCTTCGATCCGCAGGCCAACAACCACGCCGCCGAGCCCACGACCTTCCGCTTCAAGGCCGACGTGCAGGTGGTGGACAAGACCGCGGTGCAAAGCGGCACCAACACGCCGCTGGCCAGCGTGGCGCAAGGCCAGGGCTTCGACTGGCTGGTGAACCTGCGCAACAACGGTCCGCAGGCCGCCGAGACCACGAGCTTCAGCGACACGCTGCCTACGGGCCTGCAGCTCGCCGGCTCGCCTGTGTTCAGCGTGACCTCGGGCGCGTTCACGCCTGCAGCACCCACCTGCACCGGCAACGCCGGCGGCACCAGCACCACTTGCGTCATCACGAGCATGCCCTCGGGCGGCACGGCGACCGTGCGCATCCCCGTGCAACTGGTGAGCAGTCTTGCCAACGGCACGACGATCAGCAACACCGCGAGCATCGTCACCACCGGCTCGGGCGATACCAACGGCGGCGCCGACCCCAGCGCCGGCAACAACTTCGGCAGCGGCACCATCACCGCGCAGACGTCGGTGTTGTCGGGCCGCGTGTATGAAGATTCCAACGGCAACGGCCAGGTCGATGCGGGCGAACCCGCCATCGCCGGCGTGACGCTCACGCTCACCGGCACCGACAGCCTGGGCAACGCCGTCACGCGCACCACCAACAGCGATGCCAGCGGCAACTGGACCTTCTCGGTACCTGCGGGCACATACACGGTTACCGAGACCCAACCGGGTGCGTTCCTGCCCGGCTTGACACGCGCGGGAAGCGCCAGCGGCGCGGGCAGCAGCGCTGGCACGGTACCCACCAGTGGCGCGGGCGTGACCAGCGGTCCGAACGGCTCCAATGCCAACGTGATCCAGAACGTGGTGCTGGGCGCGGGCGGCAGCTCGTCCAACAACCTGTTCGGGGAGGTGCGCGCAGGCTCGATTGCCGGCCGCGTCTATCAGGATGCCGACTACAACGGCGCCTTCACCGCCGGCGAGCCCGGCATCACCAATGTGACGCTCCAGCTCACCGGCACCGACATGTTCGGCAACGCCGTGAGCGCCAGTACCACCAGCGCGGCCGACGGCAGCTATGGCTTCTCCGGCCTGTCGCCTGGCGTCTACACCGTGATCGAGCCCACCCAACCTGCAGGTTTCGCCGATGGCAGCGAGACGGCCGGCAGCGCCGGCGGCAGCACCGCGACCAACGAGCGCATCAGCGGCATCGCGCTGACCTCCAACGCGAATGCCACCGGCTACGACTTCGGTGAACGCCTGCCGCGCGTGACAGTGCGCGTCTTCGAGGACGCCGACAATGACGGCGTCCCTGCCGCAGGCGACGCGGGTATCACGGGCGTGACGCTGCACCTCACCGGCACCTCGAGCGCTGGCACGCCAGTGGACATCACGGCGACGCCGATCGCGGGCCAGCCGGGCCGCTACGAGTTCCTCAACGTGCCGCCGTCCGCGAACGGGGGCTATGCCATCACCGAGACGCAGCCGGCCACATACGCGCCAGGCAAGGCCAATCCAAACGGCAATCCGGGCAGCGCGCAAGCCAACGGCAACGTGATCCAGGGCGTGACCGTGCCGGTCGCCGGCACGCCTGCTGCGCTCGGCGACTACCTGTTCGGCGAGCTCACGAGCAGCCAGATCCGCGGCCGCAGCTACTACGACCGCAACGGCGACGGCAGCCAGGGCGCTCTGGCCAGCGAGCCCGGCATCGTGGGCGTGACCATCGCGCTCAGCGGCAGCGACGACAACGGCAACCCGGTGTCGGTGACCACCACCACCGACGCCAACGGCGACTACGTGTTCAACAACGTTGCCCCCGGTACCTATGCGCTGACCGAGACGCGTCCGTCGGGCTTCCTGCCCGGCCTCACCCGCGCCGGCACCGTGACCGGCAGCGGTTCCGCCACGGGCAGCGTGCCCACCAATGGCGCAGGCGTGAGCGCCGGCCCCAACGGCTCCAATGCGCCGGTGGTGCAGAACATCCGTCTCGGCAGCCCGGGCTCCAGTTCGAGCAACAACAACTTCTCTTCTGTACGCCAGGCTTCGTTGGCAGGCCACGTGTATGCGGACATCGCTCCGCCCAACGGCCAGCGCGACGCCGGCGAACCCCCGTTGCCGGGCGTGACGATCACGCTCACAGGCACCGACTTTCTTGGTCGCAGCGTCTCCAGCGTGCTCACCACGGTCGCTGACGGCACCTACAGCGCCACCGGCCTGTTGCCAGGCAGCTATCAGCTCGACGAGACCCAGCCCGCCGGCACCGGCGACGGTCCGGAACACCTGGGCACCGTGGGCGGCAGCGCGCGCGGCACGGCCAATCCCGGTGGCGTGAACGACCGCTTCGGCGCCATCGTGCTCGCGTCCGAAGAGGCCGGCACGGATTACGACTTCGGTGAACGTGGCGGGCAGATCACCGGCCAGGTGTACGTCGACAGTAACGGCAACGGCCAGCACGACGCGGGCGAACCGCCGATCGCTGGCGTGTCGCTCACGCTCACGGGAACCAGCGCCGGCGGCCTGCCGGTGAACATCACCGCCACAACCGGTGCCGACGGCCAGTACCTGTTCGACGGCGTGCTGCCGTCGGACGCGACCGGCTACACCATCGTCGAGACCCAGCCAGTCACCTACGCCGACGGTGCGGAGACCGTGGGCCGCCTCAACGGCGTGCGCACCGGCACGCTGGCCGCCAACGACCACATCTCCGGGCTTGTCTATACGGGCGGCTCTGGTGCGGGTTACGACTTTGGCGAACAAGGCGCCTCGATCGCTGGCAGCGTGTTCAACGACGCCAACGGCAACGGTCGGCGCGAGCCGGGCGACCTGCCGCTGGCCGGTGTGACCATCACGCTGACTGGCACCGACGGCACAGGCCAAGCGGTCAGCCGCACCACCGTGACGGCGCGCGACGGCAGCTACAGCTTCCCCGATCTGCCGCTGGACAACGGCGCGGGCTACACCATCGTGCAGTCGCCAGTGCCCAGTTCCACCCACTCTGGCGAGACGCCGGGTTCGCTGGGCGGCACGGTGCTGGCCCCGCGCCAGCTCAACGTGAAGCTGCCCACGGCGGCCGCGCACGGAACGGCGTACGACTTCTTCGAGAAATCCACGGCGCCGGCGGCAGTGAGCGGCCGCGTGTGGCGCGACACCAACCACGATCGCTTGGCCGATGGCGGCGAACCGCCTGTGGCCGGCTGGACCGTGGAGTTGGTGGCGTGCAGCGACGGCAGCACCACCTGCGCCAACAGTGGTGCGCTGGTGCTCGACACCCGTACCACCGGCGCCGACGGCAGCTACCGGTTCGACAACGTGGTGCCCGGCTCCTATGAGGTGCGCTACCGGGATCCTCAAGGCCGACTGGTTGGCGGCGCGTGGCCGACCGACCCGGTGCTCAATGCGCCCAACGGCAGCTTCCCCACCGTGCCTGGCATGGCGCCGCGCGGTTGGGTGCCTTTGACCGTGGCCACGGGCGTGTCCGTGGTCAACCAGGACCTGCCGCTCGATCCGGGTGGCGTGGTGTTCGACAGCCTGAGCGCCGAGCCGGTGCCTGGCACGGTAGTGACGCTCGGCGGTCCCGCGGGCTTCGACCCGGCGGCGCACCTGCTCGGTGGCAGTGCCGCGCTCACCACCGGGCCCGATGGCGAGTACCAGTTCTTCCTGCTGCCGGGCGCGCCCGCGGGCCTGTACACGGTGGCGGTCACCCCGCCCGCCGGCTACCTGTCCTCGGTCACCTATCCGGCCGCCGCGGGTCCGCTCGATGCGGTGAACTGCACTGCACCTGGCAGCACCGGCACCACGCGCGGCAGCGAGGCCTGCATCGTCAGTGCCGCTTCCCGTCCGGTGGCCGGCCCAGCGGCGCCGTACTTCATGAGCTGGCAGATGGGCGTAGGTGGCGCGCGGCCGGTGGTCAACAACCACATCCCGCTGGACCGCGAGGGTACGGGCACGGCCATCGAACTGCGCAAGACCACTTCGAAGCTCACCGTGAAGAAGGCCGAGCCGGTGCCCTACGTGATCACCGCCCGCAATGCCAGCAGCGGCCCCGTGGGCAACGTGGCGCTGGTCGACACGCTGCCGCCCGGCTTCAAGTATCTGGAGGGTTCGCTGACCGTGCAGACGCTGCCCAGCGGCCCGGTGATCGCGGTCAAGCCCGGCGTGGCCGGCCGCCAGCTCACGGTGCCTGACCAATCGTTCGCGCTCGGCGAGACCAAGCGCATCTCGATGGTGCTGGCGGTTGGCGTGGGCGTGGGCGAGGGCCAGTACGTCAACAGCGTTGTCGCCACGCAGGGCATCGGCGGGCGGGTGCTTTCCAACACGGCCACCGCGGCGGTGCGGGTGGTGCCTGATGCGCTGTTCGACTGCACCGACGTGATCGGCAAGGTCTACGACGACAAGAACGCGAACGGCGTGCAGGACGAGGGCGAGCCCGGCATCCCCAACGTGCGCATCGCCACCGTCAACGGCCTGCTGGTGAACACCGACGCCGATGGCCGCTACCACATCGCCTGCGCGACCGTGCCCAAGGACGGCACCGGTAGCAACCTGGTGCTGAAGCTGGACGAACGCACGCTGCCCTCGGGCTACCGCGTGACCACCGAGAACCCGGCAGCCGAACGCGCCACGCGCGGCAAGGCGGTGAAGGTGAACTTCGGCGCCACGGTGCACCGGGTGGTCAGGCTGGACCTGAAGGCTGCCGCCTTCGTCGACGGCGAGCCTGCCCTGAAGCCAATGCACGAGGCGCGCCTGGACCAGGCCGTGACGGCCCTGGCGGCGCGGCCTTCGATCCTGCGCCTGGCCTACCAGCCGGCGCCGAACGAGGCGCCCGAGCTCGGTGAGTCCCGCGTCGCGGCGCTGAAGTCCGCGCTGCTTGCACGCTGGCAGGCGCGCGGGCGCTCGGAAGGGAAGGCCTTGTTCAACCTGGACATCGAGGTCGAGCGCGTGCCGGCCTTGCTGAACCGCTGATGCAGGAGAGCGCCATGACGACCCTGCATCCGAACCCCACCCGCGTCCTTCGCATGACTCAACCTACTTTCCGACGCGCGGCGCTGGCCGCCGCCGCGGCTGCCGCCTGCCTGGCCACGGTGCTGCCCGCTGCCGCCGCCGACCCAGCGAGCGACGACACCGCTTGCCACGCCGACGCACGCGGCCGCTTCAGCGATCGCTGCAAGGCCGACCCGCGCGCCATCGAGATCGACGGCCGCGACCACCTTCCTGAATCCAGCGAACGCGAGCTACCCAAGCTCACGGTGATCCTGGGCGACCCGCGCGGCCTGAAGGAGCAGCGCGAAGAGCAGAGTCGCACCGTTCCGGGAAGTACGCAGCCACGCGAGGAATCCCACACGCCGCATTTCGACTCCGGAGAAGACCTGCTCAAGCCCGAGGACAAGGCGCGGCTGGACGCGATCGTCGCCCAAGTGCGTGGCCGCCAAGCCCTGCGCTTCGAGATCGTGGGCCATACCGATGTGCAGCGCATCAAACCCGAGCTGCGCCCGCGCTTCCCGGACAACCAAGCGCTGGGGCTGGCGCGCGCGCAGCAGGTCGGCCGCTACATCACCCAGCAACTGGGCCTGCCCGACAACGCCTATACCGCCGACTCCCGTGGCCCGGACGAGCCGCTGGCCACGCCGAGGGAAGACCGAGCCAACTGGTCTGCCAACCGACGCGTGGAAGTGCGCGTGTACTGGCAGGAGACCGTGCCGGCGCAGGTGGAGAAGCAGGTGCACGTGACGCAGGTCGACCCCAGCGCCTGCAACATGCTGGCGCCGTATGCCAATGACGACGCGCCGCTTCGCCTGACCATCGACGGCCAGCCAGTGGTGGGCACGGACAGCTCCAGCGCCGATCGCCAGCGTTGCATCGACGTCCGGCTGGAGCACGACCGCCTGCGCCTGCAGTACGACAACCTGGTGCAGCCGCGGCGGCTCAACGCCACCGCGTGGCCTGCGACCGCGGTGCCGGGTGACACGGTGCGCTTCGCCGGCTACAGCAACTACCGGCTATTCCTGATGCGCGCCGAGCTGCGCTTGTTCAGCACGGATGATGCGATGCAGCCGCAACTGGTGGCCACCGTGCCGTTGGACGGGGAATTGCACGCGCAATGGACCGTGCCGGCCGAATGGGCGCAGTTGCCGTTGACGCATCGCAAGCTCTACTGGCGCGTCCGAGTGTATGACCGCCTGGGCCGCTTCGACGAGACCGACGACATCCCGTTGGCGCTTGCCGATCGACATGTGCCGGGCGGTGAGAACGAGCCCACGCCCGAGCAGCGCTTGCTGGCGGCCTACGGCGACACGCGCCTGGCGATCGTGAACATTCCGATTTCCGGCGGCACCGTCACGGCCAGCGGCGAGGGCATCGCGCCCGGCGAGCGCGTGCGCGCGCTTGGCTTCGACGTTCCCGTTGACGCGCGGGGCAAGTTCGTGATGCAGCAGTTGGCGCCGCGCCGCGTCCAGACCGGCGAGATCGTCGTTACCGGGAGCGATGGTAGCGAGCGCATCTACCGCCGCGACTTCGAGCTTCCGAAGCGCGACTTCTTCTTCGTCGGGCAAGCTGATCTCACCGTCGGCCGCGACCACACCAGCGGCCCGGCCGAACTGGTGACGCAGGATCACAACCGCTACAACAACGACACCTGGACCGACGGCCGCGTCGCGTTCTACGGCAAGGGGCCGCTCGATGACCGCTGGACCGTCACGGCCAGCGTCGACACCGAAGAGCGGCCGCTGAAGGAACTGTTCCGCAACTTCGACCGCAAGGACCCGACCTCGCTGTTCGGTCGCGTCGACCCGGTGGACAGTTGGGGCACGTTCGGCGATGACTCCACAAGCATCGAGGACGCGCCGACACAAGGCCGCATGTTCCTGCGCGTCGATGATGGCCGCTCGGAGGCGCTGTGGGGCAACTTCAAGCTCAACCTCGGCACCGACAACACTCTGGCGCAAGTCAATCGGGGGCTGTATGGCCTGCACGGTCGCTATGTTGCTGAGGACGCCACCGCCTTCGGCGACGCGCGCGTGCGCACGGAGGTGTACGCGGCCCAGCCCGGCACCTTGGCCGCCCACGAGGATTTCCGAGGTACCGGCGGTTCGCTGTACTACCTTCGAAACCAGGACGTGAGCGCTGGTGCCGAGAAGGTGTGGCTGGAGATCCGCGACCGCGATTCGGGCTTCGTGCTCCAACGCCGTGCGCTCGTGCCGGGCAGCGACTACGACGTCGACTACCTGCAGGGCCGCGTGTTGCTCACTTCGCCGCTGCCCAGCCTGGCCGACAACGGCACGCTGGTGCGCGCAGGCGGCCTCACGGGCCAGCCCGCGTATTTGGTGGTGGACTACGAGTACACGCCGCTCTCGGGCAACCTGGACACGCTCGCCGTGGGCGGTCGCACCGCGTGGTGGGTTAACGATAGTGTGCGCCTTGGCATCACGGCGGCCAAGCAACAGCAGACCGGCGGCGACCAGCGCCTGGGGGGCGTGGACCTGCTGCTTCGCAAGAGCGACAACAGCACGCTGAAGGTCGAGGCCGCGCACAGCGATGGACCGGGCATCGGTGCCACCACCTCGCTGGACGGCGGCTTCGGCTTCTCGCAGAACACGCTAGCGGGCGATACGCGCGGCGCGAACGCCTGGCGTGTCGAGGGGCAGGCCGACCTGGCCGATTTTGGCCTGGCCAAGAGCGGCCATGTCGGCGCGTATGCGCAGCAACGCGAGGCCGGCTTCTCCGCGCCCGGCCAAGTGGCGTCCAACGAAACCAAGCAGGCGGGCGGCAGCGCCACCGTGCCGATCGGGGAACGCACCGAGTTGCGCCTGAAGGCCGACCACAAGGACGAGCTCAACGGCTACAACACTGACGCGGGTGAAACCCAGATCGCCTGGCGGGTCGACGACCACTGGACCCTGTCCACCGGCGTGCGCGCCGACCGCAAGACCACGGATGCCGTGAACACCTCGCCACTGCTGCCGACTTCGGGCGTGGTGGACGGCGATCGCACCGACGGCACCGTGCAGCTCGACTACGACAACGGCCAAGGCGCGGGAGTCTACGGTTTCGGCCAGAAAACACTAGCGCGTACTGGCACGCGGCTGGAGAACGACCGCCTGGGTGCCGGTGCGCGCTACCGGGTGAACGACAAACTCACGCTGCGCGGCGAGGCCTCGGGTGGCGACGGTGGCGCCGCTGGCAAGGCGGGCGTCGACTACCAGTACGACGACCGCTCCAACGTATACGTCACCTACGCGCTGGACACGGGCCGTACCGACGAAACGCTGAACGCACGCGGTGGCACGCTGGTGGGAGGCATCAAGTCTCGCATCGCTGACGGGCTGAACGTCTATACCGAGCAAAAGCAGACCACCGGCGTACAAAGTGGTCTTACGCATGCCTACGGTGTGCAGTACGCGCCCGACGAACACTGGACCTTCGGCGCAAGCGCGGAAAACGGCCGCATCGAGGCTGAGAACGCGGGCGAGACCGATCGCAAAGCGCTGGGCTTCACGACGGGCTTCGTCAACGCCAGCATCAAGTACGCCGGCGGGATGGAGTACCGGCGCGACAGCACCAGCACCGACACCCGTCGCAGTTGGCTGCTGAAGAACGCGCTCAGCGTGCAGGACGGTACCAACGCGCGTTGGCTGGGGAAGCTCAATTGGGCCGATAGCGACAGCGCGGCCAGCGCGTTCGCCGCCGCCAAATACACCGAGGCGGTGGTGGGCTACGCTTTTCGGCCGGTCTCGAACGACAAGCTCAACGTGCTGCTGAAATACACCTATCTGTACGACCTGTCCTCCCCGGGACAGGTGGCGGTGACAGACGTGACGCCCACCACGGTGAGCACCACGGGCCTTGACTACCAGCAGCGCAGTCAAGTGGCGGCGGTGGATGCAACCTACGAACTCAGCGCCCGCTGGACCATCGGCGGCAAGCTGGCCTGGCGAGTCGGCGAGCTGCGCCCCAGCCGCGACGATAGCGCGCCGTGGGCCAAAAGCGGCGCGGAACTGGCGATTGCCCGCGTGGACTGGAATGTGGTGCGGCAGTACGACTGGCTGCTGGAGCTGCGTACCCTGCGTGCCGGCGAACTGGGGCAGCGCAAGAGCGGCCTGCTCACTGCTGGCTACTACCACGTGAACGAGAACTTCAAGGTGGGTGCGGGCTACAACTTCACCAACTTCTCGGACGACCTCACCGACCTGAGCTACCGCAGCCGGGGTGTGTTCGTAAACGTGCTCGGGAAGTTCTGAGCAAGCCAGCGGCCGAACTGATGCGCGTCATCGGCTCGAACTCGCCGCGCCGCCGCTCGATCCGCCCGGCACGTGGTCGACGTTCCACGGATTGCTGGTGCGGCCGTTGGCTTGCGAGTCGGTCACGGCCTTCAGCGCGAACTCAGGCAGGTTGGTCTTGCCGAACACCACCGGGCCGGCCTCGCGGTAGCGCCGCACGATGTGCGCGGTGTCGGCCGGCACGAGTCGCTGCATGCTGGCGCTGCCGTAGCCCGTGGGCAGGCCGGCGACGTCCTGCACGCCGTCCTTGAGCAGGAAGGGCACGCCGGCGAACGGGCCGGCGAGCGGCGGCCCGGCCAGCTGGGCGCGGGCCTCGGCCTCCATCGGGCGGCACACGGCATTGATGCGCTCGTGGGTGAGTCGTTGCTGCGCCAGGGCGATGCCCAGCAACTCGCCGGCGCTCATCTCGCGCCGCGCCACGAGCGCCGCCAGTTGGGTGGCGTCGCACGCCAGGTATTCCGTGAATTTCATGCGCACCATTCTCGATGCGCCGTCGTCCCCGATCGCTCGGGACTTACTCGACCGCGCCGAGCGCCTTCATCGCGGCCGTCATCGTCTGCCTGCACTTCCAGTACCCGGCCCACGGATCGACCTTCTGGAACGACAGGCGGTCGCGCGCGTCGGCGATGGTCCAGTGCGCGCCCGAGCGGATCTCCGGCAGCTCGTCCCAGGCGACGGGCATCGAAACGCCCAGGCCGGGACGCGCGCGCGCCGAGAACGCGGCCGCGGTGGTCGCGTCGAAGCCGTTGCGCAGGTAGTCGACGAAGATCTTGCCGACGCGGTTGGCCGGCCCGCTCTTGGCCACGAAGCGCTGCGGGATGGTCTGCGCCAGGTGCTGCACGATGCGTTGCGAGAACGCCTTGACGGTGTCGTAGTCCAGCCGAGCCGACATCGGCACCACCACGTGCAGCCCCTTGCCGCCGCTGGTCTTGGGCCAGCATTGCAGGCCCAGTTCCTCCAGCAGCGCGCGCACCAGCTGCGCGCCCTCGCGCACCTGGTCGAACGCCACGCCCTCGCCCGGGTCGAGGTCGAAGATCATGCGGTCGGGCTTGTCCACCTTCTGCTTGACCGAGTTCCAGGTGTGGAACTCGACCACGTTCATCTGCGCGGCCGCCGCCAGCGCCTTGGCGGTGGGCACCTCCAGCAGCGGGCCGTGGCCTTCCCACAGGCCAGGCAGCTCCTTCACGCCGGGCATCGTGCGCACGTCGGCGTGCTTCTGGAAGAACAGCTCGCCGCCCACGCCCTCGGGCGCGCGCACCAGCGAGGCGGGGCGCGACTTCAGGTGGGGCAGCATCCACTCCGCGATGCTCGCGTAGTAGCGGGCGAGGTCGAGCTTGGTGCGGCCGGTGGAGGCGTCGATCACGCGCTCGGCATGGGTGACGCGCACGCCTTCCACCTCGGCGGGGCCCGCCATGCGTTGCGCGAGTGTCTTCGTCGTCACGGCCTTCTCCGATGCGGGCGGCGAGCAGGATCGCCCGGCAAACGCCGCGCCCGGATTCAGCGCCGCGCGCGATCGACGCCGAAGCGGAACACCAGCGCGGCGTCCACCACCGGCGCGTTCAGGCCGCCGTGCACCGACTTGATCTTGCCGGCGCCGATGCGCAGCGAGAGCGAATCGGTGAGCGCGACGTCCGCGTAGGCCCGGGCCTGCATGATGGCGCCGCCCTGGGTGTCGACGCCGCCGCCGCCGGCCGCGCCGGCCAGCGCCTCGGCGCCCAGGCGCAGGCGCGGCGTCACCGGCAACTGCGCGCCCACGCCGAACAGGCCCACCGAATAGGCGCCGGCGCCGCCGCCGTACGCGCTGTGCGCCTGGCCCGTGACGTAGATGTTCGGCGCGACGAAACGGTTCACCTGCAGCACCACGGCCTCCAGCGGCCGCGTGCTGCCGTCCTTGCGGGCGGCCCGGTAGCGTTCCACGCCGGCGCCGAACTCCATGCGGGTGGGTGTGCCCGGCCGCGTGTTCGACCAGCTGCCGAGGTCGGCCGCTGGCACGTCCAGCGACCAGTTCAGCGAGACCGCCGCGGTGGTCGCCTTGTAGTGGCCGCGCGGGGCGTCCACCAGGCCCAGTTCGGCGCCGATGCCCAGCGTGTCGGTCAGGCGCAGCGTGGCGCCGGCGGCGGTCTTCAGCAGGATGCCGCCGCCGGTGTTGACGTTGCCGCCGCCGCCCAGGCCGGCCGAGGCGCGCACGCCCAGGCTCAGCCGGTCGCCGATGACCGGCCAGCGCAGCCCGGCGGTGCCCAGCACCTCGGCATACCCGGCCACGCCGCCGCTCGCCGCGCCGGCCGTCTCGATGCCGGCCCACAGCGGGCCGTCGACGATGCGCTCGGCGCGCAGGCCCACCAGGCCGATGCGCCGGGTCAGCGGCTGGCCGGACGTGGTGAGCGAGCCGCGCGGCTTGGCCATGGTGACCATGGCGTCGATGTGATCGAAGCCCAGGCCGGTGGCGCTGCCGTCGGTGGCCACGCCGGTGAATGCCGCGGGCCGGTAGCGGAACGAGGAGTCCACGTTGATCATCCAGCCGACCTGGTTCGAATTGATCTTGCCGTTGGGGAACCACACCTTGGACCACGTCGGGCCGGTGTAGAAGCCGGGGAAGCGGAACACGAGGTCCATGTGCGGGCGAAGCATCAGGCCGCCGCCCACCGGAGCCGCCGCGCCGCCGCCGCCGCCCATGAAGACGCCGGCGTCCACCGCCAGCCAGTCGTTGAACGGATGCGACCAGGCGCCCTCGAAGCCCGGCACGAACAGGCCGCCGCGCTTGCCCGTGGCCGCCCCGTAGGCGCCCGGGCCCACCCACCACTCGCCGCCCACGTTGAGCAGCTCCGTCAAGCCCGCCAGGCCCATGTGCTCGCCCCCGGCCAGGTGCAGGCGCTCGCCGCCCAGGCGCACGCGCGCGTCGAGCACGCGCAGCGGCACGCTGCCGGCCGCAGGGTCGGGATCGGCGGACGGCGCGTTCTGCGCCCGCGCGCCGGTTGCTTGGAGCGCGAGGCCGCAGGCGATCGCAACAGGGGCCAGGCGCATCAGCGCGGAAGATTCAGGACGCATGGGAGGGCGCGGACACCGCAGGACGAAAGGCGCGATCTTAGCGGGCCCGGTCCCTCGTCTTCAGTGCATCAGCAGATGCGGCAGCCACAGCGACAGCGTGGGCCAGTAGGTGACCAGGATCAGGAAGCCGATCATCGTGAGCAGCCACGGCCAGACGGCCACCGTCAGCTCCGAGATGCCCATCTTGGTGATGCCCGAGGCCACGTACAGGTTCAGCCCCACCGGCGGGTGGCACATGCCCACCTCCATGTTGACGGCCATCAGGATGCCCATGTGCACCGGGTTGACGCCCAGCTTGACGGCCATCGGGTACAGGATGGGCGCCATGATCAGCACGATGGCCGACGGGTCCATGAAGTTGCCGGCCACCAGCAGGATGATGTTGACCAG